>Ga0247847_1000148_pt1 | contig 21992 bp, 19 predicted proteins | sample PFST25metaG_FD_186002 | JGI IMG/M metagenome (GOLD analysis project Ga0247847, IMG submission 186002) | Peat soil microbial communities from Stordalen Mire, Sweden - P.F.S.T25 | ecosystem: Environmental > Terrestrial > Soil > Wetlands > Peat | place: Sweden: Norrbotten County, Stordalen Mire...
GCTCATAACGGTCCCGGGTGGCAGCCCGGCGGATCTTCCCGCTCGGGGTCTTGAGGACGCTGTCCGGCGGCGCGAGCACGATGTCGTCCGCGGTCGCGCCTGCGACGCCGACGGTGGCAGCCGCGATCCTCCGCCGGAGGTCGGATCGCGCTTCGGACTCGTTGCAGCCGAGGTTCGTCTCTGCCACGACCACAAGCCGCTCGGCACCAAGTTCCGGATCGTCGCTCGCGAACACGGCGACGCAGCCACGCCGGACGCCGGCGACGTCACCGATCGCCTCTTCGATCTCCTCAGGGTTCAGGTTCCTACCGGCCCGGATGACGAGGTCCTTGGCCCGGCCCGTGAGATACAGCTCCCCACCCGCCAGGTAGCCGATATCGCCGGTGTCGAGCCAGTCGCCGTGGCGCAGGGCCTCGGTGCCGGCGGGGTCGCCGAAGTAGCCGCTCGTCGCCGAAGGTCCACGGAATTCCACTCCCCCTTGGGCGCGCTCGGGAGCCTCGCGACCGGTCTCGTCGACGATCCGCACTGTGTAACCAGGCAGGGGCCGCCCGCAAGACACCACGAGACGTGCGGGGGCCTCGTTCGTGGCGGGCACCGCGCGGCTGGACCGAGCCAGGGTCTCGCGGTCGACCGAGTCGATCAGCGGAGACCGTCCAAGAGGCGGGAACGTAAGCCCTAGACCCGCCTCGGCAAGGCCATAGGCGGGCGCCATCGCCTCGGGACGGAAGCCGTAAGGGCCGAATCGCTCGGCGAAGCGCCGGATCGTGTTCGCGCTCACGGGTTCGGCGCCGTTACAGGCGATCCGCCAGGAGGAGAGGTCGAGCCCTGCCAGCTCGTCGTCGGCGATGTGGCGGACACAGAGCTCGTAGCCGAAACTCGGCGATGCCGACAAGGTGCCGTGGTGCTGCTCGACAGCGCGTAGCCAGCGCGCGGGCCGGGCGAGGAACGAAAGCGGTGACATCACGGCGAACATGTAGCCGAAGCAGAGGCTCATGAGCCACCCTCCGATGAGACCCATGTCATGGTAGAGAGGCAGCCAGCTGACGAACGTGTCCTCGGGGCCCACTTTGACCGCCGCCCCCAGTGCGCGGATATTGGCGAGCAGCTGTTCGTGCGTGAGCACGACGCCCTTCGGGTGGCCCGTGCTGCCCGAGGAGTACTGGACAAGTGCGGTGTCGCTTGGTCGGACGACCGGGAGCCTCAGTCCGCCTCGGTCACTCGAGCGCAGCTCTTCGACGGTGACGCATCCCTTGAGCCCAGGAACGCAGGCCCGGAGCAGGTGCGCCGCCGGCGCGACGGTCTCGTCGGTTATCAGCAGGACCGCTCTCACGTCGCCGAGGATGCGCGCTTGGCGGCGGAGGTGGTCCTCGAGCAGCGACGCCCGGCCAGGTGGGTACAGCGGCACCGGGACGCCTCCCGCCAGGAGCACGCCACAGAAGGCGTCGAAGTAGCCCGGATGAGTGGGCAGCATGAGCGCGACGGCGTCGCCGGGCCCGATCCCGTGCTGGCGAAGGCCGTTCGCCACTTCGCGGCTGGCGGCTGCGAGCTCTCCGTAGGTCCGTTCGACCAACGGCGTGGCTTCGCTGAGGTGGAGCACTCGCGTGTGCGGCCGGTCCGGTTCGTGCTCGTCGTACCACGCGAGAGCGTCAAGGAGCGTGCCCGCCTCGAAGCTCACCCCGCGGGCGTGATCCACAGTTCCAGACGGCGTCGGCTCGGGGAGCGGCCCCTCGGTCGACGGCTGCCCGCGGGCAGCCCACACGGCCCGGACCCAGTCCTCCGGCGTCGCCCCTTTCGCGAAGACCTCGTCGCCGAGCGTGACCCCGAACAAGTGCTCCACCCGTGAACGGAACTCGACGAGCGCGAGGCTGTCGATCCCGAGATCGGCGTCGAGCCGGCTCCGGAGCCGGACCGGCGGGAGCGGTGCTTGGGGATGCAGCTGTGTCGCGAGCTCTCTCGTGAGAAGGAGGATCCGCTCTGTGTCGCTCGGCCCGTCAGGCCCGGCTGAACCTCGCCGCATCGCTCGTCATGATTATCCGCGTCCTGGCGCTTGTCATGTCACCGTTCGCCCGGGTCGGCGCCGGCTGACGAAGCGACGCTCTCCAGGTCGAGCCCAATGTCCAGCGCCATCACCGAGTGGGTCAGGGCACCGACCGAGATCAGATCGACCCCGGCTCTCGCGTAGTCGGCGACATTCTCGAGGTTGACGCCGCCCGAGGCCTCGACCAGGACAGAACCGGTGGCCCCGCGCGGGTGGGCACGCACGGTCTGCACACATACGCGCACCTCCTCTGGGGTCATGTTGTCGCACATGACCAGCGTCGCCCCGGCATCAAGGGCCTCGGTCACCTGACCAATACGGTCGCACTCGACCTCGACCATGCGACCCGGCCATCGCTCGAGGGCCTTGTGAACCGCCTCGCTGATCGAGAGCCCGCCCAGGTGGTTGTCCTTGATCAGCACCCCCTCGGAGAGGTTGCCCCGATGATTGGCCGCGCCGCCGGCCCTCACAGCTGCCTTCTCGAGCGATCGCAGACCAGGCGTGGTCTTGCGCGTGTCCCAGATCCTGGCCGACGGGCTGCCCTCGCGGGCGGCCTCGACGTAGCGCCGCGCGGCCGTCGCAACACCCGAGAGATGGCAGAGGAAATTGAGTGCCGTCCGTTCGGCGGTCAACAAGGAACTCAACTGTCCCTCGACCCGCCCGATCACCGCGCCCGAGCCGATCTCGCCGCCGTCGCCTACCACCCAGGTCACTTCGAGATCAGGATCGACCTGGATACAGGTCTGTTCGGCACAGCGCGTGCCGGCGACCACCCCTGGTGCCCGCGCCACGAACGCGGCCCGGCCTCGTGAGCTTCCGGGAAGCAGCGCCGCGGACAAATCGCCGAGTGGCAGGAGATCCTCAGCAAGCGCGATCGCCACGGCCTCGCGAACCGCCGCGATCGGAGGCTGGACGTCGTCGCGGCACGTCGCAACCGGCCTTGTCACGGTCCGAGCACCTCTGAGCTAGGCCTACGCCTGCTTCCGGGTCCCGCACTGCGGCTCGCCCCGTGCGACAGCCTGCGGCGGAACCTCGGCGAGGTCTCGGGGAAGTCCGCGCGAACCTGCGACCCACGCGTCTCCTCGCGCTCGGTCGCCGCCTCCAGCAATGCCTTGGCGACCTCAGTGAGGTTCCGCACCTCGGCGGTGATCCGGTCCACCGTGGGGGCAAGCTCCGCGACGACGCCGGCGACGGCTCGCGAGGCCCGCTCGAGCGAGGAAGCGTCGCGGACGACGCCAGCCCAGTTGGTCATCGCGCCCTGAAGCGCGCAGCGCTGTGCCTGGGCCCTCGCGTGGCTGTCCGGCGAGGCGCCGATCCGCCGAGGCGAAACTTCGGGGTGATCCGGTCCGCACCGGCAATCCGCGACCTGACCGACGGGAATCGGCGCAGCCGGGTCACCGGTCGCTAACGCCTCGCCCGTCTCACCGTCCAGGCCGGCGAGGGCGCCTGTGGACTCGGGTGCGTCGCGGCCCGACAGGATTGCGTCGACGCAGCGGGCCCCGAAGACCATGCCTTCCAGCAACGAGTTCGAGGCAAGCCGGTTGGCTCCGTGAACCCCGGTGCAGGCAACCTCACCCGCCGCCCAAAGTCCCGGGAGAGCCGTCGCGCCATCGAGGTCCACGAGAACGCCTCCGGACAGGTAGTGCGCGGCCGGCGCCACCGGCAGCCACTCACGGACCGGGTCAAACCCGGCCTCCGCCAACGAGTCCGCGATCGTCGGGAACCTTCGCCCGAAGTCCTCGAGCACCGTCGCGTCCAGCCACACGTGGTCGCTGCCCTCCTCCACCAACTTGACGGCGATCGCCCGGCTCACGAGGTCGCGCGGCAGAAGCTCGTCCACGAAACGATTGCCCGCACCGTCGCGCAGCACCGCGCCGTGACCGCGGAGCGCCTCGGAGATGAGCGGGCGCGGCATGGCTGAATGGTGGAGCGCGGTCGGATGGAACTGGACGAACTCCACGTCGGCAACCGGGACTCCGGCGCGCAGCGCCATGGCGATGCCGTCACCGGTCGCCTCGGTGGGATTGGTCGTGACCGCGTACATCTGCCCAGCTCCGCCGCACGCGAGGACGACGTGGGAAGCCTCTACACGCTGCAGGTGTCCTGAGGGGTCGAGCGCGACGACGCCGGTGCACCGTGCTCCTTCGAGGACGAGATCGAGGGCGAACCAGTTCTCGAGGATGGCTGCGGCGCTGTCACGCACCGCTGCAACGAGGGCGCGCTCCACCTCCGCGCCGGTTGCGGTGCCGCCCGCGTGCAGCACGCGCGCCGTCGAGTGGCCGCCTTCCCTGGCCCTCGACAGCCCGCCGCCAGGCACACTGTCGAAGACCGCGCCGAGCGCTATGAGCTCGTGGACCCGCTCGGAGCCTTCGTCGACGAGCACGCGAACCGCGGCCTGGTCGCACAGCCCGGCCCCGGCGCGGAGGGTGTCGGCCAGGTGGAGGTCGGTCGAGTCCTCGTCGCCGGGCAGCACCGCAGCGATACCTCCCTGAGCCCAGCGCGTCGTCGACTGCTCGAGCTCGCCCTTTGTGAGAACCCCGACCCTCGCCCCGCCGAGCTGGGCGAGGCGAACCGCCGCGGACAGGCCCGCCACCCCGCTCCCGATCACGAGAACGTCGAGCCGCTGGAGCGGGCTCATGTCGTGATGCACCGGTCGCGGCGCCAAAGAAGGCAGGACGGCCCAGGTTTCATGTCTCCACCCCCAAGTTGTCGATCAGGCGGACCGGCCCGATGTCAGTCGCGATGAGCAGCCGAAGCTCGCCGGCGAGGAGCACCGGCGATTCGAACGTAACGGGATCCACGACAACTGCGTAGTCCAACCTGGCTCGCGGCTCGGCCGCAACCACGGCAGCCATCGTCCTTTCAACCTCCGTGCTGCGCCGTTCGCCAGCGGCCACGGAGGCCCGCGCCGCGTCAAGCGCCTTGAAGACGACGGTTGCCGCGGGCCGGTCGTCGGGCGCTAGCCGCTGGTTGCGGCTCGAGCATGCAAGGCCATCGGGCTCCCGCACCGTCGGGCAGCCGACGATCTCGGCATCGAGATCGAGATCCTCGACGAGGTTGCGAACGATGGCCAGCTGCTGGAAGTCCTTCTCACCGAAAAAGGCACGACAACCTCCAGAAAGCGACAGCAGCTTGGTGACGACCGTCGCCACACCGGCGAAATGGCCAGGACGGGATGCGCCCTCGAGGCGCTCACCGAGCGGTCCGGGCTCGACTCTTGTTTCTGGTTCTCCCCGCGGGTACATCTCGCCCAAAGAAGGCGCGAACACGAGCTTGACGCCGGCCGCTTGCGCCATTTCCAGGTCTCGCTCCAGGTTGGACGGGTACCGCGCCAGGTCCTCTCGAGAGGAGAACTGGAGCGGGTTCACAAAGATGGTCGCCACCACCACGTCACAGCCCGACACGGCGGCCCTCAACAGCGACATGTGCCCCTCGTGCAGAGCGCCCATCGTGGGTACGAGCCCGAGCCGGGCGCCTGCCGCGCGCTCAGCTGACATCGCCTTGCGGAACCCGTCGCGGGAGGCGACTACCTCCACGAGCCGGTCCCGGCGGTTCCCACCCGATCACTGATCGCGTCAGGCTCGCAGCCCCCGGCACCCGCTGGTGGCTGTGCGGTCTCGCGCACCTTCGCCGGTTCCCCGGTCACGAGCCGACGCGCGAGGGCGACCCCGGCGTCATAGCCTTCGAGCTCTGCCGGGTCGAGCGCCTGACGGTGCCGCTCAATAGTGGTCACGTCCCCGCGGGCGGCTGGGCCGGTGAGCGCCGCGGCTGGTCCGATGAGGCTCACGTCGTCGAGGGCTCCTTGGGCGAGCGGCAGGAAGGCTTCGAGGGGAAGCCCGACGGACGCGGCAACGCGCTGAACCTGGCCGAGGAGCGCGACGAGGTGGTTCGACGCGATGCAGGCAGAAGCGTGGTACCCCGCCCTTGCGTCCGCAGGGACCACGAGCGTGCGGCCGCCAAGCGCCAGGACAAGGTCCGTGGCGACTTTGTCCCCTGCCACGACGAAGTAGCCACCGCTGCGCAGGCGCGCGGCCCCGATAACGGGGTCGGGAAGAGTCACGAGCGGGTGGAGCGCTGCCACGCGCTCATGTCCTGCCAGCACCTCGAGACCGAGTGCTCCCGAGCAGTGAGCCACGACCGTAGACGGCACGGGCCGGACTGCCGAGGCGACGCCGATGAGCGATTGGTCGGGGACCGTGAGCAGCAGCACGTCGACGCCGGCGGCGGCTGACAAGAGGTCGCCGCCGCGCCCGAGAAGATCTCGGACCTCCATGCCGACGGCTGCGAACGCACACGCAAAAGACCGACCCGCGCGACCGGGTCCGATGATGCGAACCGTTGTCATGGTGAGCTCTCTTCGTTCCGGCCCTGTCACCAGGTGCCGTTCGTGTCTCAGTGTCATCGGAGCCTACCAACCATGCGCAGCTCGAGTGATCTAGGGTCCGTCTCGGCGAGCCTGGAACGCCAATCCGCTGGTACGCGCGAAGCGTCAAGATCCTCGAGCGGCGCCAATACGAAGCCGCGCTCGGACATCCTCGGGTGCGGCACCACGAGATCGGGCTCGGAGATCTGAAGGTCTCCGACGACAAGGACGTCGACGTCGAGCGTGCGCGGCCCATTGCGGACTGTGCGAACCCGGCCCGCCAACTCCTCGAGCCCGTGCGCAACCTCCAGGAGCTGCCGGGCACTCAGGCTGGTCTCGAGCCGGACGACGCAGTTCAGGTACCGGCCCTGGGCCTCAGGGCCACCCAGCGGAGCCGACTCGTAGACGGGCGAAACCCTCAGGTCGGGATCGACGCAGCGGAGCGCCTGCACCCCAAGCTCGAGATAGCCCAGGCGATCGCCCATGTTCGAGCCGAGACTCAAGAACGCCTCCACACTCATCCAGACCTGTCACCCCGCTCCCGTCGTAGCCGCACTCCGGCCGAGGCCATGTCCGCCGCGACAGGAGGTCGGAGCTTGCGAACCGTCACCGTGACCGCTTGGACGCCAGGGATCTCGAGGACCCCGGTAGCGATGGCCCCGGCGAGCGCCTCCAGCAGGCGGTACTGGCGTTCACCGACGATCGCCATGGCCGTCTCCACAACCAGCGAGTAGTCGACGGTCTTGGTCAGGTCATCGTCGTGAGCCGCCTCACCAAGCTCGGCCTCGACCTCCAGATCGACCTCGAAGGGCTGCGCGGCATCTTGCTCCCCCTCGCGGGCGCCATGGCGCCCGAGCACTCGAAGTCCTCGTAATTCGATCCGGTCGCTCATCTACGAAACGCCGCCGGGCAAACCCTCGCCGTCGTCGGCCCGGGCGCCGTCAGCCTCGCCGAGCCCGTCGCCCTCCGGCTTGACCGCTCCACTCTGAGCCTCGCCGAGCCCGTCGCCCTCCGGCTCCGCCGCCCCACCCGCAGCCTCGGCGGCTCCGCCGTCGAGCAAAACGAAGCTCTCCAGTGAAGGCACCTCCTCCACGACGCTGACGATCATCCGCCCGACGGTGCCCATCTGGCGACGGAGCAGTTGTTCCATGGCCGTGATGGCCCGCGGTCCGTCAGGGAGGATCTCGCTCCAGAGCAGGTAGCCGGCGACGACGCCCATCACGCAGTCGCCAAGCTCCTCCTTGTGGAGCAACAGGCGCTCACCGCTGCGCAGCCAACCGTGCAAGGCGGGGTACAGCTCGCCGAGCACCTCACGGGCGTCCGCACCGGCCGGCATGGGAAACCGCGACCATTCGAGGCCGAGCTCGTCGTAAGCATGGAGGTTGTGGGTCGAGCCGAGAAGCGACACCACTCTCGTGAAGCCCTGAGCGCGGAGCCACAACAGCTCCTCGTGCCGGCGAACCTTGCGGTGGTTGGGCGCATAGCCACCGGGTCGCTCACTGACCGCCAGGTGATCCTTGATGATCCAGCAGAAATTCCTCGGGACAATCCCGGCCGCCCATCGTCCCCTCATGCCGCTATCTCGCGAAACAGACGGGCCGCCTGCACGGTGGCTGCGACATCATGGACCCGCACAACGGCCGCCCCGCAGGCCATCGCCCACACGGCCGAGGCCAGCGAGCCCTCCAGCCGGTCATCGGCCCCAAGTGGCGAAATGTCACCGACACGGCCATCGGGGGATCCGCCGGCGCCAAGATGGCCGATGAAGCTCTTGCGGCTCGTTCCGACCAGCACAGGGACCCCAGTTGCCACGAGCCGTGGGAGCGCCGCCAAGAGTTGAAGATTGTGACGGACCGACTTGCCGAACCCGATCCCAGGATCGACGTAGACCTCCCCAACGCCCGCGGCACGGGCGTCAGCGGCGCGTAGCTCGAGGAATTCCCCAACCTCCGAAACGACGTCGTCATAGTGCGGGTCTCGCTGCATGTCGGCGGGAGTCCCCTTACAGTGCAACGCGACGTAGCCGGCGCCATGCTCTGAGGCAACCGCGGCGAGGCTCGACGAGACGTCGTTCAACAGGGTGGCCCCAGCGGCGAGGGCGGCGTGAGCGACAGAAGCCTTGGTCGTGTCGATCGACACCCGGACCTCGCCTGCGAGCGCCTCGACGACGGGCACGACACGGCGGAGCTCCTCGTCGGCTGTGACCGCCGTGGCACCGGGTCGCGTCGACTCGCCCCCGACGTCGACTACATCTGCACCCTCAGCCACCATCTGGCGCCCGCGGCGCACGGCAGCCTCGAAGTCAAGGTAGATACCGCCGTCGGAGAACGAATCGGATGTGATGTTCAGCACGCCCATCACGAGGGGGAACACATCTCAAGCGTAGAGGTTCAGATGCCTCTACCTCGCACGTGCTCCATGGCTTCTGCCCGAGTCCTCGGGTCAGAGCGGAACAGCCCTCGCACCGCCGAGGTGACCGTGACGGTCCCGGGCTTGCGTACACCTCGCATTGACATGCACAAGTGCTCGGCCTCGATGACCACGAATACGCCTCGCGGAATGAGAGCCTTCTCGATCGCGTCCGCGATCTGGGTCGTCATGCGCTCTTGGACCTGGAGGCGACCAGCGACGGCGTCGACGACGCGGGCCAGTTTCGAGAGGCCCGTGATCCGCCCATCCTTGCTCGGGATATAGGCGACATGAGCCCTGCCGAGAAACGGGACGAGGTGATGCTCGCACAACGCCGCGAACGGGATGTCGCGAACCATCACCATCTCGTCATGCTCGGCGGCGAAGGTGACGGTCAGGAACCTTGCCGGATCTTCACCGGCCTGGTCGAACAGCTCTGCGTACATCGACGCCATCCGCGCGGGCGTGCGCACGAGGCCCTCACGGTCCGGGTCCTCACCGATGGCGGCCAGGAGCTCGCGGACCGCCAGGATGACACGCTCTCTGTCGACAGGTCCGCGGATGCCGGCCTCCGGCCCGGGTGCGGCGCCCGTGTCGCTCATGAACGGGACTGCCGGCGCAACGACGCCCCAGCCGGCAACGAGCTCATTCGGGCTCTCCGGCCAGATACACGCGAATGTCCGGAAGGTTGCGGTAGCGCTCGGCAACGTCGAGGCCGTAGCCCACGACGAACTCGGGCTCGATATGGAAGCCGACATAGGCGAGTTCGAGGTCCGGCCGCGGCTGAGGGCTGCGCTTGACGAGGAGCGAGCAGACGGCCAGGCTCTCCGGGCCGCGGGCCAGAAGGCTCTTGCGCAGGTACGAGAGGGTGAGACCGCTGTCGAGGATGTCCTCGACGATGAGGACGTGACGACCGGTGAGATCGATGTCGAGGTCCTTCAGGATACGCACGACGCCGCTTGTCTTCGTCGCCCTGCCGTAGGACGAGACGGCCATGAAGTCGAGCTCCAGCGGCAGCTGGATCGTCCGGGCAAGATCGGCGAGGAACATGAAGGCACCCTTGAGCACCCCGACCAAAAGAGGCGGCCGGTCGACATAGTCGGCCGTGATCATCTCGCCGAGCTCAGCGACCCGCTGGGCGATCTGCCCGACTGAGAGGACGACCCTGCCGAGAGCCGGGTCGGCATCCCACACACTCAGGCCACTGCACGGCTGCGTCAGTGGGCCCAGGTCCGCCCCGACAGCTCGCTGACCCCCAGTATCGCCCACCGGAGACGACACTAGCCCGGTGGGCCGAGGCTTTAGGGAGGGCGACTGAGCTCCTGCAGTTCGGTCGGCTGTTCCGGCGCCGGCTCGAGGCGCAATCGGCCCCGTGAACGGCGTACGCTTCTCCCCGAACCGATATCGGCGGCAAGCGCTTCTCCGGCGGCGACCGACAACACCCGGTCGACCGTCGCCAAGTCAGGCGGGTGACCGCGTCGCAGCCATTCGCGCAGCGCCCGACGTCCGAGGGGGGCAGGTGCGTTCGCGATCGCCTTGGCGTCGGTCGGGTCGAGCGCCGCGGCAAGCTCGCGCAGCAGGGCTGCGTCGTCGGCCAGCAACCTCGCCTGGCGGGCAAGGATCGGCACGACGTCACGGTCTGCGAGCTCGCACAGCATGGGAAGCAGCTCGTGACGGATCCGGTTTCGCAGATACGCCGGGTCGCTGTTGGTAGGGTCCTCCACCGGGCGAAGACCGAGCTGAGAGCACAGGCCGTGGGTCTCAGCCCGGCGTAGCCCGAGAATCGGGTGCCGTGGTCCGGGACGCATCGCCGCGAGGCCGTCTGTGGCGGCGCCACGGAGCAAGTTGAGCAGGACCGTCTCTGCCTGGTCGTCAGCGGTGTGACCGGTGGCGGCACCGGGCGGCAGCGCGCCGAGCCGAGCTGAACGTGCCCGTGCTTCGAGGTTGGGCCCTGCGGCGATGGTCACCCGGTGAACAACGACCTCGACGCCGAGACCGGCAGCAACCTCGTTCACAACACTGGCGTCCTGGTCGGAGTCCTTGCGCAGGCCGTGGTCGACATGATGGGCGACCGCATCACAGCCGGCGGCCACTGCGAGCACCAGCAGGGCAAGCGAGTCGGCACCCCCGGACACAGCGCATGCCAGAGGCGTCCCTGCACCGGGAAACGAGCACCGCCCCATCAGCGGACCCGCGGCTTGGCATGCCCGTTGCCGCAGCGGGTGCGTCACCCTGGCTCGAGCGCCAGACCCCGCAGGCGTGACACCCAGTGGTCGGGCGCTCGGATCTCCGCCGCGCTCGGCAGGTTCTCGGGACCCTGCCAGGCGAGCGCGAGGAGTTCAGGGCCACCGGTACGCTCGATCTCCCGCACGAAATGCGCCCCGTCCGCATACTGCCGCAGCTTCGCTTCGAGCCCGATCAACTGCTGGAAGAACTTCGTCAGCCCGCTGGCAGACTCGCGCCGCGCACGAAGGACCTGCGAAAACCGCGCCGCACTCGGGATCAGGTCCTGAGCGGCACGGTCCATCGTGACCTCGCCATGGCCTTCGAGGAGGCTCATCATCCCCTGGATCGAGCGGAGCGTCTCCAACTGCTCCGGCGACGCGAGAGCACCGACGAGCCCGGACTCGGCAAGCGGGTTCCGACCGGACCGGATGCCGACGACCATGCGCCCGAGTGCGTTCATCACCTGGCGCGGGTCGGGTGACGCGATGGCGACGCTGCGTTCGACGAGGTCGAGAAAGTGCGCCCGCAACCAGGACACGCCCGTGAACTGGGCACGGTGGGTCAGTTCGTGCAGCGCGATCCAGAGCCGGAACTCCCGGGGATCGAACCCGTGCCGGCGCTCCAGCGAGACGATGTTCGGCCCCACGTAGTAAACGGCGTCCTGCGGCGATTCGTCGTCCGCAAACAACAAGTCGTACTGGCCGAGTACTCGCCCGGACATCCACCCGAGCACGACGCCCAGCTCGGCACCGGCAGCCGTCCTGCCCACCGGGCCGAGGGCACCCGGAAGGCCTCGGCCGCTCTTGCCGGCACGTTCGAGCACCGGGCCGAGCAACCGCCGGAACGAGGAGACGTTGGCGTGGATCCACTCCTCCCGTGTGGAGACCTGCGCCCGCGCGGGCCCGGCCAGCGAGCGTAAGCCCGTCGATTGCTCGACGAGCGACTCCGCCAGGGCGGTGAACTCCTCGAAGTCGGTCACGAGAGAGCGAAGCGTTGCCCAGTCGATCCGGGTGCTCGTGCGCCGCGCGAACCGTCCGGCAACCCGCTCGGCCACGTCCCACGCGACCGCCTCGGAAGGCGGCGTCAGCCCAGCATGGTAAGGCGGCCCGGCCGCAAGCTCGGAAACGGTCAGCGCTCCGCACCCTCGGCGATGCCGCCGGCCTTTGACGACTGCTTGTGCTCGTGGTCGATCACAGCCGCGATACGAGTCCGGAGCTCGTCAGGGACCTGGTCCCGGCATCGGTCGGCGACGAGCCTTCGGATCTCGTTCTCAAAGCCGAAGGCCTCGAGACAGGGGGAACACCGGTCGAGGTGGCGAGCAATCTGGTCACGTCGTTCGGGCGTCAGTTCGCCGTCGAGGAAGTGGTACACGCGGTGCAACACTTCCCGGCAGTTGATGCTTGCGTCGTTCTTCTCGCCGTTCATGCCAGCTCCATCCGATATGTCAGCCCTAATGAGCCGCGACGAGACCCCGCGCCACTCCAAAGTCGTGCAACGCCTTCTCGAGCGCCCTTCTTCCGCGATGGAGGCGACTCATGACCGTTCCGATCGGGACGTCGGTGATGTCTGCGATCTCCTTGTAGGAGAATCCCTCCACATCTGCCAGGAGAACCGCCATCCGGAAGTTCTCCGGCAACGACTCCAGCGCGGACTTGACCTCGTCGTCGGTGATCCAGTCCAGGGCTTCGTCCTCCGCGCTCCGGCCAATGGCACCATCGCGGCCGCCCATGCGGCGGAAAAGGTAGAGCTCCTCGACGTCGTCGAGCTCTGTCTCCTCGGGATGGCGCTTGCGCGACCGGTACGAATTGATGAACGTGTTCGTGAGGATGCGGTAGAGCCAGGCCTTCAGGTTCGTGCCCACCTCGAAGCCGCCATAGCCGCGGTAGGCCTTCAGGTAGGTCTCCTGAACCAGGTCCTGAGCGTCCGACGGGTTGCGAGTCATCCGGAGCGCGGCCGTGTAGAGCGACGCCATGAAATCGGTGGTGTCCTCCGCGAAGGTCGCCTGGTCAGCCACGAGCGCACCCTAGCGCCCGGGCGTCACAGCGGGGAAGCGGGCCGCTCACGCCGGAAGGCCTCTCGGGTCGAGCGACGCCGCGATTCGCTGCCAACGAGCGACCCTCCGCCGGGCACTGCGAACGACCGTCTTGGCGTCGCTCATCGCCTGACGGGTTCCGACCTCACTTGGGGGCGCTGCGGCATACGAAGCAGTCGTCGCAAGCCGAGCGAGGTTCCGCAGGGCAAGCTCTGCCTCGTCGGTCAACACTCCCGTCGAGGTGACCCGACTTGCGAGCTCGAGATAGGTCTCGGCCCGGCGGCGGCGGATGCCGGCGAGATCGAGCGTCCTCAGCGCCTCGCCCCAAGCGGCGAGAATCTCAGCACGCGGCTCGCTCCTCAAACGCCGCAACCGCAGCCGCCTCCACATCGGAACGCCTCCGGCCCAAGCGAGCATGGCGGCGAGAAGAACGAGAAGCCACGCTGCCAACGAGCCGCTGGAACGATGGGCTCGACCAGCGTGACGACCGACCCTGGGCTTGGTGATCCCACCTCTCGGCGAAGGTTGGAGGTTGTGGGCGCTGCCCACGGTCGTCGGGACCGTGAACGGGACCGTCGTGGTTGTAGTGCTCGTAGACACCCCCGGCGCCGACGACCCTTCCACGGTCGCACCGGGAGTGGGCTCGAAGTCGATCCAGCCGTAATTCTCGAACTGCACCTGGGGCCAGGCGTGGGTATCGGTCCCGTCGACCTGCCACTCGTCGTGCCCGACCGAAGTCCCGGGGAGGAACCCGACGGCGATGCGGGTGGGAAGCCCGTCGATGCGCGCGAGAGCGGCGAACGCGGTGGCGAACTGCTGGCAGTAACCAGTCCGCGACTTGAACAGGAAGCTCACCAGGCCGCCGTAACCGGGAGACGGCGTGACCAGGCCTGATTTCGTCCTCTCGGGAAGGTGGTAATGGAACCTCGGAGAAGTCAGATAGGCGTCGAGGTCGAGCGCCTCTTGATAGGCCGTGCTCGCGCCCAGCACGAGACCGTTCGCTAGCCGGACGAGCCGTGATGGCACCGGCCTCGGCAGCTGCAGGTCCTGAAGGTTGGAGGTGTCCGCAGAGTCCGCCTCGAGCTCGGCAGGCGACGGATCGGCCACAATCGAGTCCACGGCGTACTTCGACCCCTGCTGGAGCGAGGTGTCCGAAACGACCGAGCCGCCCGGCCCGTCCCTTCGCACCTCGCCTGCGCCGGCGACCGCGAGCGGATGGCCCCACGTAGGAATGTTGGTACCCCCGAGCCCTGCCACCTCGAACACCTGGACCAACTGCTCGTGGCCGGGCCCATCCGGTGTCGCCGGCGGCGGCTGGCTCTCGTCGGCGCTCAGCGGCGGCGAGAATGACCCCACCGGCGTCGACGGGCCTGATGTCGTCGTGCTCCAACTGCTGCCATTGAAGTCGTCCAGGCCCACAACCATCTCCCGGGTGGGCGTGCTGCTGTGCACGGTGAACAGATCTACGGACGGATCGTCCACTTCCTCCTGGGCAACTTGCACGAGCGTGCTGACCTGGATGCCCTGCGGCAGGTTGCCCCCCGGAATGCCCGTGGTGGCGGTCTCGCCAGCGGCTCCACCCCTGCCGTGCCAAGCGACAAGCGCCACGCTGCGAGCACCGGGGAGGTTCGGGCCGATGACCGCTGCTGCAACGGCAGCCAGGACCGCCATTCGCAACACCACTGCCCCCGCCCTGTAGGACGCGGAGCGGCCCCCGAGACTGAGCCCCGTGTCCGGCCAAGCAATGAGGACCTCTTGCGCACGCTCGCGGTCGCGGACGACGGCGACGAGGTACCAGCACGCCGACCCGGCGATGGAGGCGAGACCGAGCACTCGCCAGCTGCCCGTGCCTAGGGCGGAGGCGAAGAGGTACAGCCCGAGGGCCGGCATGAGTGCGAAGACAGCCGGGACCCTCCGCTTGGACGAGATCAGCTCGGCAACTAGCCCAGCGGCGCCCGATGCCCACGCCACCGCCAGCACGAGGCCCGGCAGCTCGGGCACCGGAGCGACTTTGAAGGAAAAGACGGTCCAAGCGGCCCGGAGGTCCTTGAGCATGACGTGCCAGGTGGCATGACCGGGCACTGCCCAATAGAACGTGGACCCGAGCACGATCCCGATCGGCAGGAGCACGGCCGCGACTACGCCAAGTGCCCACCAGGCGTCCCGAAAGCGGAGCCGGCCCCGCTCGCCGGGACCCTGGCCCTGCTCGCCAGTTCCGCCAACCCTGCCGTCGTTCCCGCCGGGTCCGAGGTGGGCGGTCGTGCGGATGCCGGACGCTCCGCCTCGCGCCGCGAGCCCCGCAAGGTGAGCGAAGAGGAGGCTGACGAGCGCTGTGGTGAGCTCTCCCGGGCCGGTGAAGCAGCGCGCGAAAGTAGTAACGGCGATCACGTCGGTGAACACGAGGGCGAGCCACGCACTCATCCGGCTGCTTCCTTCGCTCCGCCCAGCGGGCCGGTGAAATCGTCGGCCAGGTCCGGTCCCTCGAGATCGAGGCTCCAGGCGGCAGCAAGCGACCTCCCGAGTGGAAGTGGCACCGTGAGCACCCCCGCTTTGGAGCTTCCGTCAAGGTGATGCGGTGAGTGGGCGCCGATCGCCAAGACGCCACGCGAGCCTGCACGCTCGGCGTCGGCCTGCCACTTGGCTTCAGGCTCGCCCCTCGTCCCCGAGGACTCGGCGCCCACAAGGACGAGCACGACCCCCGAGTACACCTGGGCGAGCTCCTCGAGAACGGCTGCATCCGGCGGGTGCTCCCCGAACGCGCCGACGATGACGAGCACCTCGTCGCGGTCGGGCCGGCCGAGCCGCCCGACGGCGGCGCTGAAGCGTTCACGCGCCGGTGTGGGCGCCGCGGCAATGTCGGCCAAGGCGACGAACGTGCTCTGGAGACTGTCGCGCCCCTGCTGAATGCCGGTGTCCAGATCGGTCGTGGTCAGAACGCGATAAGCGCCGGAGACTCCGGTGCGCAACTGGTCGGCTGCGGCCGACAACACGCTCGCGGCGACCTCGACAGCCCGGTCCATCTCGTCCGGCGACGTCGATTGGTCGCCCGCATCGAGCAGCACCGTCGTCGCGATCCGGTCCGGGTCGTCCCGATCCCCGCCGTCGCGAACCATGAGCTCGCCGACGCGCGCCGTCGTGCGCCAGTGAACGTGTCGAAGGTCGTCATCTTGCGCGTAACGGCGAAGCACCGAGCTCCCGTTGACGACCCTCTCCGCGGCCGAACGGGCGCTCTCGGCCCCCAGCCAGCCGAGCCGCTCCGGCACCACCGTCGCGAGCGGCTCGACGCCCGGGAGCACGATGCATCGAGCGGGCCGGCTAACGGAAAGACACCGCCGGGCCAGGCCGAGCGGATCGGAGATGACCGCTTCGTACGCTCCGGCATCGACGAGACCGCGCCGTTTGGTTGCAAGCGCAAAGCTCATCTGTACACAGTCGCCACGCCTGAGCCGCGGAACGATGATCTTCAACGGCTGGCCAGAGCCTGCGCCCTGCGAGTCCTCGCTGAGGAGAATGACCGGCGTCGAGAACGGTCCGGCGACACCGGACTCCTCGACTGTGAGCTCGAGCACAGCGGGCTCGCCTGCACTCACGATCGGAGGCATTGCACGTGCAGTGACGGAGACTGTGCCTTTGGCCATGTGGACACGGACGAGTGCCGCCAGCGCCACGACGACGATGGCGGTGGCCAGCCCGAAGAGCTCAGGGATGCCGAGAATTCGGCCGAAGACGCCCGCGATCAGCCCCAGTGTGATCGTCAGGCGACCTCGGGCGGTCAGCATGCCGCCCGCTAACTGTGGCTGATGGGCAAATCGGGCACGGGCACCTGGCCGAGCACCTCGTCGAGCACGGCCCTCACAGGGCTGCGACCGAGGCCGGCCGCCCCCCGCAGTCTCAGACGGTGACCGATGACCGAGGGCGCCATGGCCTTGACGTCGTCAGGCGCGACGAACTCCCGGCCCTCGAGCAGCGCCCACGCCCGCGCTGCCCGTTGCAGGGCGAGAGCTGCCCGCGGTGACATCCCCAGCGCGACCGCCGGGTGGACGCGGGTCGCGTTGGCGATCTGCACGATGTAGCGCTGCATCAGCGGCGAGATGTGGACTCGCCGCGCCCGAGCGGCGAGCGCTATCACGTCCTCGGGCGTGGCAACCGGCTGCAGCGTCTCGAGCGGCTCGCGCACGCCGTGTTTCTCGAGCATCTCGGCCTCGGACTCGACGTCGGGATAACCGATCTGGATCCTGAGGAGGAAGCGGTCGAGTTGGCTGAGCGGGAGCGGGAACGTCCCCTCGTGCTCAATCGGGTTCTGAGTGGCAATCACCATGAACGGATCGGGCAGCTTGTAGGTGTTCCCGTCGACGGTGACCTGCCGCTCCTCCATCGACTCGAGCAAGGCGGACTGCGTCTTCGGAGGCGTCCGGTTGATCTCGTCACCGAGGACGATGTTGGCGAAGATCGGCCCGGGTCGGAACTCGAAACTGGTCTTGGCGACGTCGAACACGCACGCTCCTGTCACGTCCGAAGGCAGCAGGTCGGAAGTGAACTGGATCCGGCGGTGACGGCAGGACACCGAGGCCGAGAGCGCCTTGCCCAGGCTCGTCTTGCCGACACCGGGCACGTCCTCGACAAGGAGGTGACCGCCGGCAACCAGGCAGGTCACCGAGAGGCGAATAGCCTCTTGGTTGCCCTGCAAGACCTTTGCGACGTTCTCGACGATCCGCCCGAAAAGGCGGGTCGCGCCGGACGCGTCGAGGAGGACCTGGTGTTCGCCAACCGTTGCGGCACCGTCCGGGTCGACCCCAACACGGGTACCGAGATCCATTCTCTCCACCTCATCTCCGGGCTCGAGAGACGCCGCCAGGCAAGATCATCCCATCAGCTGGACCATCTCGGTACGCGAGAGGTTGGCTTCGTGCTCGTCACGCTCGTGACCTCGCCAGCCTAACCAGCACCAAGGCACACGAAAGCGCCCGCTGCCAGCGCCTCCCGAGCCCCTTGGTCGCCGGAAGCGAGATCTCCGATCAGGAGTGCCTCGGGAAGCGCGCGTGCCTGGGCAATGGCCAGCGCCCGTGCCAAGCCGTGTCCACGCGCGAGCTGTTCGTGGAGGGCGATCATGATCGGGGTGACCCCGTCGTCCGGCACGGGCGCCGCGCTCGAGACGATGGCCCGCGTCCCGAGCGACAGCAGCGCTGCACTCGTCCCCATGAGCTCGTCGCCGGGATGGACCTCCGAACGTCCGGCATCACAGGCCGAGAGCACCATCCACTCGGGCGGTCGAGCTATGCGTTCGATGTCGTAGACAGTGAGCGGCCCGTCAGCCAGCTCGAGCGACGAGAACTGGGGGTTGTCGGCACGGAAGGTCCCATGAGCCGCCACGTGGGCAAGGCGGCGGCGTTCGAACGCGCGTGCGACGGCCCGGGTGGTCGCGGCCGGTCCTTCGAGCATCCGCGCCCGTGGGTAGAAAGCCGAGCGGATCCGGCTGATCTCCTCGGCTGCGTGGGCAACCCTGGGCCCGGCTACAAGGACGACGGCGCCAGCGCGCAAGGTGGCGGGCCGTTGCTCGGAGAGCTCCTCACACTGGCGGGAGTACCACAGCGATGCTGACGGTGCGACCGTCATGGTCCGGCCTCGCAGAGATGGGAGCAGCGCCCAGGCAAGGGCGTGGAGCTCACCTGTGGGAACCACGATGAGATCACGGCCGTCCAGCTGGCGTGTCAACGGATCGATGAGGAGGCCGCCCAAGCGACGGCAAGACCGCTCCAGGAGGGCCGCCGCAGCCTCGAGACTGGTCTGAGAGCTGCGGCGGAACGCGAGGCGACCGAGCGCGAACCGCAGCGTGGCGCGCTCGGTCGCCGCCTCCTGCGCGCTGCCCAGACACCGCAGGCTGAACCTTCTCCGGGTACCGATCACGGCATGGAGCCGGCCGTCGTGCTCGACGTATTCGACGAGGACCCGCTCGCCGATCGCCTCTCGCAGCTCGGCAGGATTCGGGAAACTTGGAGCTTCAGCGAAATCGCCCTCCGCGCCGCGGCTGCGCTGGCGGATCGCTGCCTCAATCCGCCGCTGCTTGTCAACCAGCGGCCTCACGTCATCGCCTTCGAGCGAAGCTCGTTCGAGACGAGCGACGGTATCGCGCAAGGTCGCGAGCATCCAAGCGAGCCCCTCGTCGGTCGGAGGGGTCGCTCGGGGAGTCCGCAATGCACCTGCACGCCACCGTTCCGACCAGCGCAGTACTTCCACCGCGCGTCTCGAGTCGAATGCGAGGTCCAGGCCGAGGTCGGCGAGCTCCGAAACCGTCGTGGCGGTTCGCACGCGCAACTCGGTCGCCCCCAGCGTCGCCCGGTGGTCCTCGGCGACCTTGAGCCCGGACCTGAGTGCCGAGAGGGCGCCCGAACGGTTGCCCGCTGCAAGGCGGCCCAACGCGTCGCCGTACCAGCCACGTACGCGTTGCGCGGCCGGTCCAGAGCGTGCACGCCCGTCGATACCGGCCACCAGTGATCTTGCGGTGTCCGCGTCCGATGTTCGCAACGCGGCGCGTGCACCTATCAAGCGGCACTCGAGGCTGGGCAACAGCCACCCTTCCTCGTGGAGGACCTCCGCGAGCGCGCCAGCCTCCGCCGGGATACGGGCTTGTGCCGTGCCCGCGGCCCACCTGGACTGGGCCGCGACGAATCGGGCCAGCGCCGCCCACCGGGACCGTCCCTGGCGCACGAACTGACGACGCGCCTTGCGGGCCGCCGAGCCGGAGACGACCAGATCTCCCTGGGCGAGAGCGATCTGGCTCAGCAGCAGTCTGGCCTCAGCCAGGTCGAGCGAGATCCCGTCCGCTTCCAACGTCGCGACGCCCATCTCGCTCTGCCGGCGAGCTTCGGGGAGCAACCTTGCCGACAGCAGCAGCTCGGCACGGTCGATCGACAGCGCCGGAGCGGCCAGCCCCCGCCGGGCAAATGGGCGCGCGGCTTGGTCGTAGCGCCGTAGGGCGGCAGGGACGTCGCCCCTCAGTGCGGAGACGTACCCGAGGTTGTGCAGCACCTGAGCCGCTGCGATCTCACCTTCGAGCAAGCGGTACAGATGCAACGCCTTGTTGAGGTCCGTCTCTGCAAGGGCGAGCTCGTTGCGGTAGGCATGAAGAATCCCGCGATTGGAGAGGAGCCTCGCCTCGTTCAAGCGGTCGCCGGCACGGCGGAGCAGCGGCAGGGCCCGACGGCTGTCGTCGAGCGCCTCTTCGAAGTGGCCGACGCGGATGTGGATGAGCGCACGCTGCACAAGGACTTGTCCGCGCAGTTCTCGGGGCGTCCGCTCGGCCGCGCGATCGAGCTCAGCCAGCGCCGCGTCCGGGTACCCGCCTTGCAACAGCACCAGAACCAGGCTCAGGCGCGCCTCGAACGCGCGAACATCCAACCTCCCGGCCTCGGCGATGGCAATCGCGCGACGCAGGCGGCGTCGCGCAGCGCTCAGTCGGCCGGTCTCGCGAGCCGCGAGGCCGACGGTGCGATTGGCCACCGACGCTGCCTCCGCCTCGACACCACGATCCGAGAGCACCGCCAACGCGGCTGCCTCGGCCCGGAGCGGGTCGTCAGCAACCGCCGCGAGGGCGCGTTCGGCCGCGTCGAGTGACGCGTCGACAATTGGGCGCGTCATCAGATCAGGCCCGAGGACAGGCCCCGGGCGAATCTCAGAGCGTGATCCAGCTCGTGGCGACCGAATGGGCGGCAGATCTCGTGGGGCGGCAACGGAAGCTCACAGGCCCATCCGGCATCGCCGGGACATGGAAACAGCCGAGCTCGTCGGTCGCCACCGGTGTCGTTCCACCTCGGTGGCGCAGCTCGACGAGGGCGGCCTGCGGTGGCACGACTTGTCCCACCAAGTGCCCGGCACCGGAAACCTCCACCTCGAGCACAAGGTCGCGCGCCTCGAAGGTCAGCTGCCGGACAGTCCGCCCGCCGGATCGCACGCTCGAAAGAAGGTCGTCGTCGATCATCGAGTCGTAGACGAGCGCAGCCAGCTCATCATCGATGGAGCGCATCCCGAAGCTCGACCTCGCGCTGACGAGCACGTCCGCCGGCATTGGGTCCTTCTCGAGCACCAACGAGTGGAGCCTCCTGAAGGTCGCCTCGCGAGCAGCCTCTGCGGCATCCGGCCAGTCAAGGTGGACCGCGGCGCCGTCTATGCGGGACGCCTTGGCCGCTGCCTGGTCGTCTGTCTTCACGAGACTCTCCCCTTGGCTGTGCTCGTAACGGCGCGACGGCCCTGAGAGTGGAGCGGGTGAAGCGCGGTTCGCCCACCTAGCCGATCGAGACAGTGAGCGCGCGTGGGCCCAATGCTGCCGATTGGCATCCCGAACACCTCGCTCAGCTCCGCGTAGCTCGGCGGCGGATCAGCCAACAGCACGCGGAGCAAGGCCTTGCAGTCCGGTTCCAAGGCTTCGAAAGCACTCCAGAGTGCAGCGTCCCGTCCCCGGTTCGCCAGGTCGTCGATCAATTCGAGCGCACAGTCTTCGCGCATCCAGTCGGCGCAATCTTCCACTGAGATACAACGCTCCTGGCGTCGCAACATGCGGAGACACTCGCGCCGGGCGGTCGAGGCGAGCCATGCCCCGAGCCGTTCGGGGTCCGTGATGAGGTTGAGACTTTCGGCGAGCCGTAGCCAGGTCGTTCGGCTGATCTCCGCGGCGTCTGCCTGATTGAGCCCGTGGCCACGCGCGACTGCCCAAACAAGGCCCGCAAGACGACCGACCAGCGCGTCCCAGGCTTGCTCGTCTCCCCCTGCAGCCTGGCGCAAGAGAGCGCCAAGGTCGACGGCATCCATTGGTAGTCAGGGGCGCGGTGCCCGCACAGCGGACCCGGTTCCCCATCCCCCTTTCAATCCGTGCGTGCGATTTTCCCGCACACGGCTTACCGACGGTCTTCTGGACATGGTTACGCAGCCTT
>Ga0247847_1000149_pt1 | contig 21989 bp, 55 predicted proteins | sample PFST25metaG_FD_186002 | JGI IMG/M metagenome (GOLD analysis project Ga0247847, IMG submission 186002) | Peat soil microbial communities from Stordalen Mire, Sweden - P.F.S.T25 | ecosystem: Environmental > Terrestrial > Soil > Wetlands > Peat | place: Sweden: Norrbotten County, Stordalen Mire...
GAGTTTATCGGTATAGGTGCAATAATGCTATTGGTTGTCTGGCTTCTTGGCGGATTTAGGTAACCTGTTGAGACTGCTCATCAACCTATATGGTGGGCAGTTATGAGCAGGTTAGTAAGAATAGCTCTGAAAGGAGGGAAAACTAGAGTACTTACAATCTAGAGAATAAAAAGGAGTAATATGGCATTTCCAAAGAAGAAAGACGCAGAACAAAAGATGCTCGTAGTAAAGGCACCAAACTTCAAAATCTTTGAGACTGAGATAGTAGGCACAAGTCCTTATGTTGGTGAACGATTCTCAGCAAAGACAAAGGGTGAAATGCTTGCTAAGCATATGAAAGGGCAACAAGGGGATTCTGAAGCTACAAAACATGAAAAGAAAGACCCAGATGCCCTTGTGAAAGAAGCATCTCACATGTCGCCAGAAGGCTGGTATGGCATACCGGCATCAGCATTCAGAAACGCAATGATTACAGTGTGTGGCATTTCAGGAGTCGTAATCAAAGACACAAAGCTTTGTGTGTTCATTGTTGAAGACGGTTATGATGATGAAGAACCACTAACTGGGCTAGTCAGAATAACGAAGGGCGAACCGGAAAAGTTCATATTTCCAACAAGGAATGCTACCGGTGTACCTGATATAAGATGCAGACCGATGTGGAAACCAGGTTGGCGTGCAACAGTTCATATCCGCTACGATGCGGACCAAATGACTGAAGATTCAATAGCGAATCTACTTGTTCGCGCAGGCATACAATGTGGAATAGGTGCTGGCCGGAACTTCAGTAAAAAGTCTAACGGGATGGGTTGGGGTTGTTTTGCAATGGCAGAACCAGAAAAATCTAAGAAAAAGAAGGAGTAGTAAAACATGGCAAGAAAACGTGATGACACAGCCTATAATGAACTTGAATTGCTTAGAAAACAACATCATGGTTCGTTAAAGGCAAGGGATGTTGTTGCTGCAGCAGCATCTGAAACCAGTCCACTTCATAAATACTTCGATTGGGATGACAGCACTGCTGCGTCTAAGTACCGGCTTTGGCAAGCTCGGGAACTCATCAAATATGTGGTAGTTGTAGTACCTGACTATCACAAGCCAATAAACGCCTATGTTAGCCTAAAAGAAGATAGGTTATTAGATGGTGGTACCTACCGATCAACGGTTGATGTTCTTTCCAATGAGAGAAGAAGGAACCTGCTTCTTGCTCAAGCACTCGCAGACCTTAAAGTATGGGAAGACAAATACAATGAGTTGACAGAGCTTGCTCCCATATTTGAAACTGCCGAGAAAGTAAGAGCTCAACGCAGACAGAAAACTGTTACACCACAGAAAAAGGTTGTACAGAAACCTACTGTCCAGAAACGTCAACTAGTTCACGCTTAGTCACGGCAGGTACGGCAAGGCCATGTGGGGCTTAGCGACGTGAGGTCGGGAGCGCAAATGCAAGGTACAGCATGGCAGGCATTGCAAGTAGGGGCTTGGAACGTCGGGGTGGGGTGAGGAGCGACATGGCAGGCAACGTAAGGTAATGCGGGGGATTGGAGCAGTGCGTCGTGGCGGGGCAAGTAAAGGTAAGGCTTGGCAGGCGACGCCCGGCGGGGCTTGACTCGGAGGGGAAAGGCGAGTTGGGGTACGGACGGGACCGGCGGGTTATGGCATGGCTGACACTTTATGTGTCGACTCTAACCATTAGCTAATTCTAGTGGTTAGGGATGGATACATAAATAAAAGGAGGTACAAACTTGATAAGGCCAATCTTACAATACAGTGAGAGTAAAGATATTCTCACAAGCAAAAGTCTAGACATAAGCTTCGATAGCTTACCCTATGACTTTGATGGACTACTTCACGACATGCTCGAAACAGTGAAAGGTGATATTACAGCTGGTAGAACCTGTTGGGCACTATCTGCTATTCAAATCAATGAACCACTTCGCCTAACCTGCATGCGATATGGAACAGAATACATTTTCTTGGTTAACCCTAAAATCTTACGAACTTATGGTGAGAAAGCCATGTCTGTCGAAGGTTGCATGTCAATCCTTAACGGCACTAGTGACTACCATGTTAAACGGTACAATATAATCCGGGTTAACGCAAGGATTGTTGAACTCGTTGGTAACAATGTAACATCACGGCCGTTTACATCAAAGGAACACGGTATCTATGCTGCAGTTATACAGCATGAAATTGACCACATGGATGGTATAACACTATTTGAACGAATGAAGATGGATTAAGGAGTAACATCATGACATACAGAGAACTCAGAGATAAACTTCAGCATGTCTCAGTAAAGCAACTAGATGATGACATCTCAGTCTATTTTCGTACTCTTGATGAGTACTATGAGGTGTCACATCTATCAATAGAACAACATACTGATGCTTTAGACAAGGGACATCTAGTCCTTGTATTAAAAGGAGGATTATAATGGTCGAAGTAACCGTTGCACAGCCCGTCGCAGATGAAGTAGTTAACATGCTTAAGCCTCATGTCAGCAAAATCTTAGTCTGCGGGTCAATTCGTAGAAAAGCTCAAGTTGTCCATGACATCGATATTGTCGTGGCTGGACCTGATGAGGAATTCTACAGGCTTATGAATTCTATGAAAACCAAAGGTGACAAGGTAAAATGGAACTTTGCTTATCGTGGAATTCCTGTTGATGTAACACTCACTCAATCTAAGCTTTGGGGCGCAGCAATCATGCATTTTACTGGTTCAAGGGATTTCAACATTGGTTGCAGAGTACTTGCTAATCAGAAAGGACTTAAACTGTCTCAGTATGGTTTGACAAATCCTGTAACGCAAGAGTTACTTGCCGGTGAGACGGAAGTATCAATCTTCAACGCACTGCATATAATGTGGCTTGAACCGTACGAAAGAGAATACGGTAATATACACAAGGAGTAAAGTTGGGTACTCAGCAGCTGGTAAGCAAAAGGTTGTGTTATCCCAAGGCATAACCTGAACTTCCTACCAAATGGGAAAACCAGGAGGTACTCCGCTGCGTTTATCTTAGTAGGAGAGCAACGTCAAGGGAAACCGGCGTGGGTAGAGCATACCCATAGTTCATCCCTTCGCGTGTGGCGCCGGCCGTAATCGTGGAACTGACGTCTCTCCTATGAATAAAGCTTACTTTGATGAATTAGAAAAGGAGGTTAATATGGTAGACATAAAAGTTGAAGGCACAAAGATGATAATCACAGCCGACTTGACTGGCAACGAACGCTCAAAGTCTGGTAAAAGTATCATTAAAGCTACCACAAATGGCTTTGTTGATGCTGAAGGCACACCCTACCGGGTTTCACTCAATGTTATAACAAAATAGGGGGACGCACTTGAATAAGAAATGGAAATTCAAAGGCTGCCCAAGATGCCATGGTGACGTAATCATCAACCAAGATGAAGACGGTTACTATGAGTCGTGCATACTGTGTGGGTATATCAAGTATTTCCCAACGCAGAAGTACAAGTCTGGGCAGAAAGAAGGAGACAAAGATGAGCAGTAATCTTGAGAAAACACGCGAGCTAAATAACGCTAATCATGATGAAAGCACAACTGGATTGTATCCAATATCAGATGGTAAGATTTATCTTGCTGTGTTTTCCCAAAGACACGATGGCGAACACATGTTCTACGCTATTGACGATGAAAGTGCAATACAGTATACAAAAGAAGTGCAACGGAGTAAAACTAAATGCCAACAGTTTACGATTGTTTAACTTGTGAAGATAAGCCGCATTTTGAACTTCACGCAGATATGCTCACCCACATTAAAGAAAAGCACAATTTTGATATAAAAACAGGGCGATACAAGCAAACTTTAAAGGTGTGCCTTGATGGCGCTAAGGGATGGCATCAACAAATACACGAAATGGATTTTGGGACATTCAAATTACTTTCTACATGGACAAGTAAATAAAAAAAGAGGATAGAATAATATGGATGAAAAAGAAAAACAGGTAGACAAAAAGACGCCTCGGATCTCGGTCGACTGGAACCCCGGAAGGTGGGGAAAGGTCTTTCATATCTTCGACCCGGGAAACCGCGAGATAGTCCTTGAAGAAAAGGACGCAACCTATGTCGCAAGGGCAATTCTCAAAATAACAGGCAGCATGGAAGAAATTCTTCCGGGAGGATGAATAGCATGGCAAAAAGCGACCTATTCGTGCAATCAAAACATGCAGACTTGGCTTTCAAAAGCTACAGCCCCGATGGTTTTGCGTACTTCTGGTTCAACACACCAAAGAAAGGTAAGTGCCTTAGCGTTGAATATGATGATAGCAACTATCCTGATACTGTCATATCCATTAAGGCAAACTGGAAGGCACGCAAAGATGCAGAATACTACAGAAAAAAAGCAGAAGGATGGAAGGAGGAACAATAAATGGCAAAAGGTGACATCCATTATTCTCATGCCGTCATGTCTCGTGTTCGCCAACAGCTTGGTCTTGATGACGAAGATGACACATCGAAGGACGGCAAAATTCAAATCATGTCAAAGAGGGAAATCTTTGACAGCTGCCTAAAATGGGAAGGTATTATTGGTATGGACTACCAAATACTCTCTTGGATTCAAGACATTTGGAAGGTGGAGCTGAAATAACATGCAGACGTACGACATATTCTCAATGTGGATAACAGACGACATAGTTAGTTCGCTCCATGAAGCAACACTTGAAGCAACTGGTTCAATTGATGCAAGTAGGAAGTTCTTGCATGACTTTCCCGACAAGGCAAAAATGGGTATTCTATCCAACTTCTACTACACGCAGCAATCAGCAAGTGCATGTCTTGTGGCAGGTGAGCATAGGTTTGTTAATCTAATTACTGTTCATCAATTTGAACCAATTTGTGAACCGGTAGCTGATGATGACCCAATGGTTCAAGACAATATAGTATACATAGATGAAAACGCTGTAATAAACGAGGAGGAAACATTAGATGACAATCAACCCGAAGAATCACCCTCATAAGTGCAGTGAATGCAAAAGCGCAGGAAGTTGCCCAATCGAAATTATCATGCGGCCATTCGAGAACGATCCGTTAGGCATACTTAAATTCGACAATGACTTAGCGAAACTACTTGATGAGTGTGGTAATAAACAGCTTGTGCTTGGTATACTCATCAACCTACATAAAGACCCAATTGATTTAATTAAGGCTTCTATTGCCATAGGCTATGCACTTGGAAAAGGCGCACCACCGGTTAGGTACAAGATGGGTACAAATGATGTGTTAACTGCACTTAGCATGATGGACATGGAACCACCAAAGAACGCAAGTTAAAGGAGTATTACAATGCATAAATCATTAGAAGAACGCGAACGCCGTGAAATTCAGCGTCGTCAAGCAGTAATAGATGCTGTCTCTGCCGCGGACAAAATCATCCTTGACTTCAGCGACGGCTCAAATGAAGAAACGGATTGGCTTACCGGCGAGGTTGCAAGAGCGTTTGTTGAAAAGGCGCTGAATCCATTTACTTGCAATCTATTCAAATCTGATGTTGGATTCTAAAGGAGGTGATAAAATGAATTTCTGTCCAACTTGTGGTGGCAAAGTCTTTGTTACCGATTGTGCCCCTGATGTTGCCACTGATCACTACAAGTACAAGTGCTATAAGGGGCACAAATGGGAAGAGACCGTACTTAAATCAGGTGAGTCACTTCACATAACTGAAATGACGGAGGAGAATAATGGTAATGAATCAGGAACTACTTAATGCATTATCAAAAGTCATCGCGCTTGATATAACAAAAGGTGACAATGCTTACGCAGCATCGTATGCGCAGGCAGCACTCAAAAATCCATACACTCTTAAACCAATGGAAGGTGAAGAGCTAACTGTTCAGCTCAACTACATACTCAGTAACCTTCGATACTGGAAAGGCTATGATGCACAATCTACTAAAGACACACTTAAGAAGTATGCCGGTGTTCAAGAACCAACCACAATCATTAGTGTAACACCGCTTGGTGAAGAGATGTACAATACTTGGCAGAGTGAGATCAAGCAAGAAGGCCATATGACTATACAACGCAGACTTCTTACTCATCAAAGGATGTACATACTTGATCTGTACCATAAAGGTCATAACACTCCTGTAACGTGTGAGGCACTTGCTCCTATCTACAAAGAGCTTGTTAATCTTAGCTTTCTAAAGGAGGAAGTATAGTGGGTGAATCAGAACAGTGGGCTGTTGATTGGGACTTACCCTTCGATGTATTCCAATCTCGCATCAGGTTTATCGTTAATGATGCGTATGAAAAAGGAAAGGTAATCCCATTGCCTGTCATTACAGCACGAGGTATGCAATTCCTTGATGAGACAACCCTGCTTGGTTCAAGAATACACTGCAATGGTTGCACTAAGTGCTGTACAAATAATCCATGCGGAAATCCAATAGAATGCATGCAGGAAGAAGGAGACATTCTAGTCCATAAATATGGTACAACCAACTTCACGAGGCATAATGGGATTTGGCAGATAAAAGTACCGTGTGGATTCTTAGATGCTTACGGAAAGTGCGTGATATACAATGAGCGCCCATCAGTCTGTGTTCTTTATCCATTCCAATTTGGTGCAAGTAATGAAGATGGTGATACTCTTCTTGCACTCGACTCAGATTGCCCAGAAGCGAGAAGGGCTGCGTTGGAGATCTATATTTACCGTTGGTATTTAAGAAGTTCATTCAGAAGGAATGGAACAAAGATACCATAAGGAGTGGTATATGGTATTAACCTATATACTTGTTGTAAGGAGGAATGACTTTGGGAGATATTTCAAGCGAACGCTTCGAGGGTTATACACCTGAAGAGTGCTATAAAAAGTATTACTCGTGGGATAGTAGGCTAGTTAAGGAAACAAAATCTAAGACAAATGTAATAGATAAGTTCTTGTACTTCAATGAGTCTCGTTTTCCCTATTACTATACTCTTGTTGTAATCTATTTTAAGGAGGGGTAGTATGGCAGAAAAAGAATGTATATACTATGCATGGAAGGAAATAAAACCAAGAGATCCAAGATTTCCTTTCAGAGCTATTTATCAAAGTAAACTTGCCGTTGAGATATATCTTGGTAGATCATACAGTGCAGAAGGCAAGATTGTCAAGGTAAGAATAACAGAAGTAAAGGAGGTATAGCAATGGATTTAGATGACGTCGAAAGCATTGATTTCACTGGTGAATCAGGTGCAGATTGCTATCGAAAGTTCTACCAGTGGGATTCAGATCGTGTCTTTAAAGAGAAGAAGAAAAGCTTTAAAATCATAGACAAGCAACTCTGCTATGATAATACTTGCTTTGGATTCAAATATCGACTTATTATAGTCTATTTTAGGAGTTAACAATATGGCGATCGTTGATATAGTAGAAGACATCTATTCCTGCCCACACTGTGACGGAAAGATATTGTTATCGAGGCAGTTTAGTCATGATGGCAATTCCGGCTCAGTATATCTTTATCATATTGATAAAGACGGTGATAAAGAAGAATTAAAATGGATAAAGACGGAGGTTTGAAATGACAAAGGTTATTGCAGTAGATTTACCATCTGGAAGACACTTAGAAGTCGATACACTACTTGACGCAATAGATTTACAAGTAAAACACTTTCTGGTAGAACCGCTTGCCCTTGGTCCAAGCATAATAGAAGAACTAACTGACAAGGACTTTGCATTAAGTAACAGTAATGGTATTGAACCGGTATTCACAAAAGAAGATGCTGAAGCACTTGTAACTGCAATACAGCCGTTTGCAATGGAGATATCAGAATCAATCGAAGAAGTGCTTAGAATAAAGATTAAGGATTTAAGGTAGCATTAATATGGTAAGTAAAACCCATTTTATGAATGTCAGACTTGATGACGAGTCCTATAGCAGATACAAAGCGTGCGCTGAGAAACTTGGTTTAAGAACATCTGCTTACGTTAGACTCGTACTTGATCACGCTGCTGACCCTGATATTACACGCTTTGAACTAGAGCATCCAGAAATAATCGAAGAGATCGATAGAAGGATAAAATACTGGCTGAATAAGTAGGAGTCTAACAAGTGAGTATAATATGTATTCATTGTGGTACAGTAATATTAGAAAGTGACAAGCAAGCTATACGCTATGATAGGTGCTGGCGATGTAGGAATATAACACCTTCAGGTGAAGAGCTTACAAAGATGAGTAACTTAAGAATAACCGCTAACAAAGAACTAAATCTTAAAGTTATAGAAATGGCTATGGCTAGGAGTAATCTATGGCTAATAGTTGATGAAACTGGATTGACATATACAGTTGTCAAAAGTATCATTGGCTGTTATAGGCATAAATATCCAGGAGTACTCAAACGCTATTATCCTAAATAAGGAGGAAAATTCATTATGGCACTCGAAGGTGAACTTGACATTGCAAAATTCTGCCCAGACTGTAAAAGACCAATGCCAGTAAAAGTCTGTAGATCAGGTGCTGGCTATTACATCGGTCAATACTGCGACTATTGTGGACCTTACAATCGTCTTAGCTACAACTACTATCGTACTCAAGAAGAGGCACAAAAACTACTTGAAACAGGCAAATGGAAACCTCGTGATACTAATTATCATCCAGGACCAATTACTATCATTGGGGTAAAAAAGACAGCAATGTCTGAAATTGCTTGTGATAATCCAATAATAGCAATTGTAATAGCAGAGAATATCACACATGATATGATAAAGAAGATGTCAAAGAAAGTAATAAAGATAAAGAGGAGGAAAAGAATCAATGAGTAATGAACCACTCATGGGTATGTGCAGAATAAAGAAAACATGCTTTGGATGCAGAGCGCTTGTTGTCAACTACTATTCCTGCAAGTGTTTCATAGGTTACAAAATGAAACACTGTGTTCCTCTTGAACCATGTTACAAACCTACAAATATATCTGCCCTTTGGAGACACATCGATAGATTTCCAAAGGATTTCCTGGCAGCACTGCCTAAAGAAAAGTTTGCGGAAGTACACGATTATTACAGACGACTTGATGCAGGTGAATTTGATATTAAGGGTGGATACAATATAAACCATATGATAGTAGAGGTATCAGATGATTGTAGACCTGCTATAATAGATAAATTACCAATGACCGTAATAAAGAAAGTATCTAATAAGGTAAGGAGAAAGACAAATGGCAAAATCTGAAACACTATGGCGCTGCTCAACTTGTGACAAACTATATGGCTCAGAGAAAGACGCTCTGAAATGTGATGAAAGGCACGCTTTGTTCCTTGAAATTCAAACTATCTCTGACAACCCAACATTCATAGATACAACACAGGACAATTACATAATCCGTGAGGACATCACCAATGAAGAATACCACACAGATGTGAAAAACCCAAAATCTCTAGACGACATAAATACCGTTATTGTTACAACATTCTCTACAGTAGTCCGCCGAGACATATATCAGAGAAGTGGTGCAATAAGGTATAATCCAAAGATTGAAGTATTTGAGTTTAAGGAGGACTAACTCTCATGTCAACTAATCAACCGAAGCCAATCTGCAAGCTTACCGGTCAAGACAGCAATGTCTACAATCTCATTGGTCAGGCAAAACAATGTCTTATACATGCCGGTCAACGAGACAAAGCATCCGAAATGAGTACTCGTTGCTTACACGCAGACTCTTATGATCATGTACTTGCAATCATTACGGAATACCTAGATGTCGAATGAAATAATATTCATAGGTATATCATGATGTCATATGCTTAATATCATTATATCTAAGGAGGTGATAATTTCATAGAAGTCAGAGTATATTATGATGTGATTAAAAACAATTTTCATAGCAACTATTTACATTTGTTAAAATTTGTTATATAATATTCATATAAGGTCGATAATAAATATCAAGCGATTATCTAAACAAGCCTAAGGTTCTACCTGCTTGCCTATGAATTTTAAGGAGAGTACAAGTTGTCTACTGGAAATGAAGCCACCGATAAAAGATTAACCAACCTCGAAGATGCAATAGGCAAGCTCATCGACATCGTAAGCAGCCAAGGTAAAGTAGTTGAATCAGTTAAGGCCGGTACCACCACCAAAAAGAGATTGTTTGGTGAGCACATCGCGCGCGTAGCAATTCTTGACACCAAAACAAGCATTACGTATCCGTCAAAAGCCGCTGTAACCAAGGCTCTAGGACTTGAATTCGGGGTTGATCCCGGAGATCACTTTGGTTGTTATAAGATTTTTGCCAAGGCACCTGGACGATTCACTGAACTTGCCGGCGACGCGGCTCAGAAAGCATGGGATGTTGCTGATTCTGCCAATAAAGCGATTGTCGATGCGGCCAATGTTAAGCTTGCTGCTGAGAAGAAAACTGCCGAAGACGGCGCTGCGAAGAAAGCGGCTGATGAAGCTGCTCTTGATGCCGCCAAGCAAAAGGCTAACGCCAACAAACAAGGGAAGAAATAACAGAGTTCTGCTAAGATATTCAGCCTTAGGAGAATTAAAACGGGCAAGCAGGTAGATTTAGAATATTAGTTTACTTAGGGCAATAAGCTTCGGTTTATTGTCCTAGGCAAGGGAATATCAAAATGAAGATGATAGCTAGAAGACTTGGAGATGGTTTAATGGATTTTGAATTCAGGGATAAGTATCCTGAGTTAAAAACACTTGACCCGTGGGTTTCAGAGCTCAATCAAAACCGTTGCTATTCAATAATCCACGAGAATGGTACATATCTTGGTATTGGTGTTATCTACAATATAGATTATGCCAAGTCTGAGGCAGAATTAGGAGCTTCAATCAATAATAAGCCATATTGGGGTAAGGGATATGGAACTCTAGCTATGCAGTTCCTTGTTGCAACATGTAGGGTTTCTGGTATCAAACGTGTTTATGCCAAGCTTGTTGAGGGGAATGATCGCGCCTTTTTTTCTGAGCAAAAAGCTGGCATGAAACAATACGGAACATCTGTTATCAATGGAATTAAATTTATTCTTATGGAACAATATCTCATAATCTAGTAAAAGGAGGAAAACTGAAATGGCAATCCAGGGTTATTGTGTCAAAGACAAGAAAATGGTTGACATCAAAGATGCAGAGGCTTATTTGATGAAAAACAATCGACCGGCAGTCAGAGGTGTATGCCCAGTCTGCGGAACGAAAGTCTTCAGAATTGGCGTCCCTAAGTAAACTAGAGCATTGTCTTCCTTCCTCTGTAGCAAAGAGTTTTGTATGAGGGTACTTAATCTCTTGGCTACAGGGATAAGGAAGTCAGTGAGGAGTTAAATGTATCAACAGCAGTCTGAAATTGAACCTTTGGGTGCACTACTCTCACTTGAGATAGACTGTCCAATAAAGCTATCTCAGCTGAATAGGAAGACTTTTATCTGTAAGCACGGTATACAGTTTCCTTCCCAGTATGTTCAATATGCTGCCAGTACAAAAGATTGGTCTTGGATTAAAGGTAGGCATAATGTCAAAGAAGCTTGGTAAATGCTCAGGATGTAAGCAACAACTAGTAGTTGGTCATGTACACCTAATGAGCGGTGGAAGACTATGCGATGACTGCTATCCATACGCTAAAGATGCGGAAACAGGTAAACTTGTATACAAGAGGAATGCAACAAAGATTGGAGAACCTCATGAATAAAGCTACTGCTACGGTAAAAGACTACATCTATTGTGAAGACTGTGATGAGTTTGTTGACTTCTGGAAATATAACCATAGCCTTGAGGATTGCGGTTATGAAAATTGTAAATGGCGGTATGTAACAAAGAAAGAACTTAAAGGCTGTATTAAAGAGTGTGAAGAATGGCATTGCTTTGATGAACACTTTGTTAAGCCAGTAATGATAATTGGTGAACACAAAACTGCAATGAGTCTTGTTAATTAAGGCTGGGTCGGCGTATTGGGTTATCTGCAAAAATTACCCAGTACATCACTTATCTAGCCAATATGGAGAATAATACGATAGATAAAATAGGTTGTAAGCACTTCCTGTAGTAAGGAGGTGCAAGATGAAGATTTATAAGTCTTGCCATTGTAGGTTTTGTAGAAGACAATCACAGGGTGGTACTACTAGAAAGGAGTCGCGTAATATGGCGCATAGAAAGTTCCGCAGAATATCAAAGGAACTAATTCGATATGAGAACTATGAGCCACCAATAATTTCTACTGGGTATTTAGATTAATGAATATAGGATGGGCCGATTTGGTAGGGTTATCTTTTTGGAAGTTATTTCCCTCCATATTACTTGTCCATCCATAATTGAATAGTATTGGATGGGTCGACTAGGAAAGGTTATCTGGAATTTTGTGTCATGGGTTCGACTCCCATCAGTCCACGAAAGTGTACTGTAGCTCAGCTGGTAGAGCAAAAATTGGCGAAAGCCATTTCCTTTCTTAAATACTTATCCATCCATTAAATAGGAGTACTTAATGATTGAAAAGGGGTTTTTCTTACCCACAAGGTATTTTATGGTATCTGGGTTTGGTCGTGGAGATACTCAGTTAGTAGCATTTGATGATGCACTGATAAATACAGGAGTTGCTGATCTTAACCTAATAAAACTCTCATCAATAGTTGCTCCAGGTTGTATTAGAATACAGCCCACTCAGATCACCCCTGGTTGTTTTGTTGGTGTTGCGTACGCTCATAATATAGGAACTCATACAGGAGAAAGAATATCATCAGCTATAGCAATAGGTCATCCTAAGGATAAAAGCAGAGCATCTCTAATAATGGAATACTCTTCGTCTATGCCTGCCTTTGAAACAGAAGCAGTTGTTAAACAGATGGTTATTGAAGGTTTAAAGAATAGGAAGTTAGAGATAGAGCATATTGAATCCATAAGTATTGAGTGTATCGTTGATAAAGTAAGTTATGCTGCTACATTCGCTGCAGTAGTGGAGTTGTAACATGAAATGGTATTTGTGGGTATTAATCGTAGCTGTTTTATCAGCAGGAACAATCACTGCAGTTATAGTCAGTAAAGCAGGAGAAACTGCAGGCATAGTTACCGATCCTAATAGAATAGTCTATACCTATGAATGGTTCTACAATACTGAGGCCGATGCAAAGGCTTATGCTGCGCAAATCGTTACAGCAAATCAAAGTATTGCAGATTTCAAGTCTGTTCACCAGGGTGATTTAGGAAGTTATGTCAATTCAACAGAGTTGTCTAGGCTTATGAGCGTAGCACAAGGTTTACAAAATGAGTTAATTTCAACTGTTAACTCATACAATGCCGCTGCAAAAGATATTACCCGTGGAATGTTTAGGAATTGGAGTTTACCTACGGGATTATCAGCTACTTCGGATGGTCAATTAATAGAAGATAATAATTAAGGAGAGGAAATGAAGAGGAGAATAGCTGCTCTAGTACCATGTCTTGCTTTGGTTACAATTGGATTAAGTAGCTGTATTACGAATCCGGGATTATCAAAGGATTATACTCAAAACAACGCTCAACTACAGAAACTTCAGTCTAATCAACCAGCACCCACAATCACATACTCAAATGATCGTGCAGAAATTGCGCAAAGATTAACCACTTGGAATGACCCAAATAAGATTGGGTATGTGTATCTAATCAGTTATGGCAAAGTGATGGCATTCTATACAATTAAGGGCATGGTTGCCAGTCTTAACACGTATTTAACTCCTATGACTGGACCTATTGGTAGCGATGCTCAAAGTTCTATTGTAGACTTGCCTGATCTTGATGGAACATATGGCTCAAATTCAGAGGGTATATTCTTCTATACAACAACGGGTGTATATGTTGAATGGAAAGGTGAATACATGCTTTGCGATCAGCCATTACAATTAAGTACACCACCTGAATTATTATTGAATGTTACACCGTAAAATAATGACTGGGCCGAATCAGAGGGTTATCGGTTGTATTGCCCTCTGAAATACTTGCCTAGTCATAGGAGAATAACATGACATATCTTAATCGTAATCTTGGAACAAAACAGACTCCGCAGTCTGAGAAAATTCCTGGGTCAACTCAGATACCAAACTCTGCCGGTGGATTTACCTGGAAAGTTGATGACTGGAAGAGACTTGATCACTTTCTTATTCTTGGGTCTGAAGATGGTTCATACTACGCAAATGAAAGAGAGCTAACAAAGGATAATATCTCTTCTGTTATGCGCTGTATTGAAGTAGATGGCCAACGTGTAGTAAACCAAGTTATTGAAATCAGCGAAGCAGGTCGAGCACCGAAGAATGATCAAGCATTATTCGTCCTTGCTGCATGTACTGCCTCAAAAGACATTAAAGTCCGTATGAGTGCACTTGAAGCTCTACCTCGCGTTGCAAGAATTGGTACACACTTGATGCACTTTATCTCTTATGCTGAACAATTCCGTGGTTGGGGAAAAGGATTACGCCATGCTGTAGGTGACTGGTACAATAATAAACCCTCTGACAAGCTTGCATTCCAAGTTGTCAAGTATCAACAGCGAGATAAGTGGAGTAACGCAGATTTATTAAGACTATCACATCCTAAAGCACGTACAGAAGACCACAACAAAATCTACAAGTGGGTAGTTGATGGTGAACTGCTTGATGGAGTAGAAGACTTGATAGTAGGGTTTGCTAAAGCTCAGGCAACGACTGATGAGAAAGAGCTAATTGGTCTTATTACCAAGTATAAGCTAACAAGGGAAATGATTCCTACACAATTCCATGATAAACTTGATGTCTGGGAAGCAATACTACCAAACCTCGGATTGACAGCTATCATTCGTAACCTTGGTAATATGTCAAAATGCGGATTCCTACTCGATGGCAAATGGACTGCCACAAATGACGTTTGTAATAGGATAACAGATGCTGCAGAGTTAAAACGGAGCAGAGTTCATCCATTTGCTATTCTTACCGCACTTTACACTTACCAAAGTGGTCATGGTCTTCGCAGTAAGGGAGAATGGCCAGTTTCTAATGCTGTTATTGATGCGCTAGATAAAGCGTTCTATTTATCATTCGGTAACGTTACACCAACCAATAAACGTCTTATGCTTGCCCTTGATGTATCAGGCAGTATGGAAGGTTCAATAGTGGGTGGTGTTCCTGGTTTATCTGCTCGAGTCGCGTCTGCTGCGATGGCAATGGTAACATTTAAGACAGACCAGAATACTATGATTACTGCGTTCTGTAATACCATGATACCAATTAGTCAAATAGGACATCTAAGTCGATTATCTGAGGTAGTTAAAAGCATTACTGGTTTGCCCTTTGGTGGAACAGATTGTTCATTACCAATGGGATATGCATTGACTAACAAGCTTGAAATTGATGCATTCATAGTATATACAGATTCTGAAACTTGGTCAGGTCAAATTCACCCAACTCAAATGCTGAATAAGTATCGTAGTGAAACAGGCATTCCTGCCAAGTTGATTGTAGTTGGTATGGTATCAAACGGATTCAGTATTGCAGATCCTAATGATTCTGGTATGATGGATGTTGTTGGTTTTGACACAGCAGCACCAGAAGTCATGAGTAACTTTATAAGAGAATAATGCTGGCTGGCGGAATAGGTAGACGCTGGAAGGGTAGACAGTAAACCGGGCTCAACCGAGAACGAAGCGGGAGCGTGACTCAAGCTCCATCAGTCTTGAAACCAGACCTACGGGACTCAGGAATAGTCAACCCGCCTAGGTTCACCGCTTAGGTGTTGTGAGATAACGTCTTCCGTGGGTGAAAGATCTGTCATCCGAGGTTATCATGCATGTGATTTTTTTGACGGATTTCTGCATGCTCGAATCCTCGGGCCAGCAAGTAACTCTCTGGAGAAGATAGCTACTTCTTTAGAGAGAGTATGGAAGGAATGTCCAGTCTTAACGGCGGTTTTACTTAGACTGGTGCTAAGGATGCCGTGTTCCTACCCATCTTAAATAGCAAAGTAAATAGGAGGCTTATCATGGTAGACAACGAGAAAGCACCAAACTGCCCAGTATGTGGGGAGTTCATGGACAAGGTAGTTGCACAAGTCACTGCGCAAGCAGCTGATGGGGGAAAAGCTCAGGTTGGTAAAACCTACATTTGCTGGGTTTGCACCAACAAGCATAATGACCCGATTTAATCATGGGAGTGTGCAGCTAATTATCTGCTTAATGGCGAGATAGCAATAGGATTCTTCATCGCTTCCAAATTGCAACGCTCACAAGCTCCCGCCTAATATAGCCTTTAAGGGGAGTGGTTGCCCCTTTGAGGGTAGTTGAAGCAGAGAGGGTATAGTGAGAGAATAAAGAATCACCGTATTGCCCTCTCTGAAAAGCATCAGCCAATGAAAGATGGAGATACTGTAAATTCGGCTTGGACCATTGAGTAGTCGCACGGTAAGGTTAAGCGGATTCGCTTGAATGAGTTGACTTCGAGTCGACATCGATCAACAGTGCCCGCTACTGGCTGTTTTAAGAGCGCTTGGTGACTGTTACTAGGCTAACAGAATTAGCTGAAGGAATTCAGCTCTTCTAGCAGCCGAAAGCTACATGACGATCAGACGCCAGCCAAGCGCTAAACCTGAGTGAGAGCAACCCTTGTGGTTCATACATTCTAGCTCAGGTATCGTAGAGGTTTGGTCTGAGCGATAGCACCTTTATTGGGCATGCTACTCAGACCAACCATGGAATAACGGAAGGTAGTTATGTATAAGTATGAATTTACAGGTGAAAGACCAATCAAGACAAAGAGTGGGTTGGTAATCGCATCTGACTTTGTCCGCATAGTATATGGTTCTCGTGGTGCGTATGTAGAGTTTGATGGCTGCAAACTAATTACTACGTCATTACATATCGTATCTGTACACCACTATTACTATATTGAATATGCCACTACTGATAATATTAAGGTGTATTTTCAGCTACATATGGTTAACTACGCTGATTATATTCGTGGAATGTGGTATATTGCTCCAACACACCTACAGGGATTTATACGAGCGGAAAGATACTTTATGGGAGTACACTAATGGGAACTAGAACTGTAATGGAACCTAGAACAATCCATTTCTGTGACGAGTGTGGTGAAGAAAAGGGAAAAGGAAAAAACCTTCAGCAATGTATCAAATGTGGAAGAGATCTATGTGAAGATCATCGGGTTGATGTTTCATCACGAATTGGGATTCAAAAATATCAAGGATTCAGCATCTGTTACACATGTATGCCTAAAGAGTTAGTACCAAAAGAAGCACTGAGTGCCTACTTGAGGCGAGAAGGAGTAATTAATGCCTAAAGCAAAGCAAGAAGACAGCGGCAAAAAGAGAAAGAATAATCCTGGTGGCATGACTACCAGTGATCTAAAGAATCAACATATGAGAAGAAGCCGTCAGAAGCAATTACGGCATAATAAGAAGCAAGTAGGAGGTAAACCTATGACTGAAAACTAATTATCTAAATCAATATATAGCAGAGCAGAGTATAAAAGGAAAGGAAAATATTTGAAGAAGTTTTTATCAAAGAAGTGGTTAGGAATACCACTATTTGCCATCATCGCGGTCATCTTAGCTGTAGGAGTTGCTGCAGCCGCAGTTGTAGTGTATACTCCTGTTAGCAATCTATGGACTTCACCTCAAGTAGTAGTAACTGTTACTCACGTTCCTGAATTAGACCAGTTAGCTATATCGTCCTCTTGGACTGCTAATGCTACCTCACCAACAGAAATTGCTTTTGACTTTCCCGTAACGTTAGTCAATACCAGTGAGGTCGGAGCACCCACATATAACAATGTAACTGTGGATATTAAAATCTGGAACGCCACAAATGACATTAATCCAGCAGACTTGACACTCCAATATTTTGATGGTACTACTTACCAGACAATACCTACAACCGCTGTTAACTCTGCAGGCATTAAACTCGAAACAACCTTTGGTCCGTCAACCGGATTCCCAGTAGCTCCAGGCTATAACGTTACTACTCAGTTTAGAGTAGTATTCCATAAAGCCGGAACTTACGTAGCCTCTGCTCAGGCACAAACACACCCGTAATTAAATAATCAACTCTGCTCTGCTATATGCTGATTTAGGAGGATAAAATGCCACTAATTGAGGAGATGTATGCGTTTATTAGCTACGATAAAGACAATAACGATGAAGGTATTTGTGCATTCCAGTCTAGTTATGGTGTTTGGATTCCTATGATTGGTGCAAATATGGCAAGAGTAGAATCACTCAAACCTATAGCAAAGCAGATTGCAAACATGACCGGAAAGAAGATTAAAATCTGTAAGTTCAGTACACGAGAAGTACTAGAAATAATTGAGACTTAATATGGTGAAGTGGTTCTGCGACGTATGTGGCAAAGAAACAACTGATAATCAAGTAACTCAGAGGCTTAAGAGAACAATATGGATTCCAGGTCATGGTGGTAATAAAGTCGATATCGAGATAATGCTAGGATTGAATAGCACTTTTAATAGCGGCGTAATCTGCAAAGATTGCTTACTTAAGATGCTAAAGGAGATCAAGTAATATGGAAGAAAAGGTAATTAGACCAAACAGGCATTCTCACTCATCAAAAGGTGGTCCAATGCGATGGCCAAAGAAAACAGTAGAAGCAAAGGTTTGGCCAAAGCCTAAATTTACACCAGTTGATGTAGATCTTGCCAAACTTGGAATAAATCCTGATGAGGAGAACGCACGTGCAGATGTATCTTCTGAAAGCTAGGTATGAGCACACTACCTTGCGGGATTTCTAGTAGACAATCAACTCTACTACCGGTATACAGGTGTGGTTAGTCTATAAGATCTAGGTTGCAGCTCCCCTTGGTAAGGAGCGAAGAGAGTCCCAAGAGCTCCTACCTAGCTTTAAGGAGATAAATATGGCAGAAGTAATAGAAATTCAAGTCTGTGGTGGTAAAATCTGTGCTGATCTTAAGTCAGCATGTGAGGAATACCTCAGATGTATCGAAAATGATGTTGACAGAGAAAAGATACACTTTTCAGTTAGACTAAGGAATGATGTCGTAAAACATATTACATTTAGGAAAACAGATGATGGCATTGTAGTTTATGGCGACTTTGAAGGACTACCGAATTTTGTCGAATGGGCAAAGGAAAAGGTTTAGTATGGCTAAGAATAGAAGTCGTCTCTGCCCTAAGTGTAAAGGTCATAAGAAGATAACTCACCCGGCGCTTTATCCGTTTTTTAACTCTTATGAAACAACTTGTGACAGATGCGGTGGAACAGGGAGGGTACAATAATGGATGATACTTGGCGCTTAGAAGATGAATGGAAACTTGAGGAAGAAGAGTTACCTGAAACGCTTGATTCAACTCTTGAACCAGTAATTAAAATCTGTGCTCTTTGCGGTGGTGAAGTTCCTGGCGGTGGCATTCTTCGTATCTGTACACCTTGCTGGAACACTCTTACTAATGAACCAAAAGTTCACTTACGCCTTGAAGGTTCAGATACAGCTAATCAAGGTGTGGTAGTTTGGGACCATAATTCTATCGGAGCAGAACCTCATGATAAAAACCCAGTCGCAGTTGGTGTTTGGGGCAAATATGGAGCTGAAGGTACATCTCTTACCTATTGGGTAAGTCTTTGTAAGCCAATTGAAGCAATACACGACATGATGACTCAATTTAATGCTGCGATAAGAGAACAACAATCTCTGTTTAACGCTCAGATCAGATATGGAGCTACAACTATTGATAATTCCGGCACAGGATACAAATCAACCTATACTACAAAACCAAGGGCAAGAGTTGTAAAGCATGCTGAAGTATCTCAACCAGAAGCACCTGTATCAGCTGCTGATAAGTTAAAGAATTTCTTAGGGAGGTAAAACATGGCAAAAGTATGGATTCCTGTTGTAGGTTTAAAACCAATTAAGCTTGAAGAAGGAAGGACATACAAGTTTAGAAAAGAAAACGGTGAACTTACCGTACTCGTTGAAGTAGAAGAACCGGAGTGGGTTGATGTAACAGCATTGTGTGCGGTCAAGATAGAAACTTCGGTACGTAATGGTGGTCTATTTGCTATGCTAATATATGAGGGAGCTATTGTTGCGTACTTTAGCCCGCTGCATACTATTGTAAAGCGTCCTGACAATTACAAGCTTGAACTTGCAAAGGGTGCAAAAATCTCATTTAGAGTATTCAAAAGGAACTCTAATGCTTAAGAATATCTTTAAGGTAATCTACTGCATTATTGCAGCGTTTCTTACGCTATTTATCCTCGTATTAATGATGTATCTTACAGTAAGTCGTGTAACACCACTAAAAGGTACAATGTCTATGACAGCATATATTGCTATTGTCTGTGGCTCAATAATCGCAGTGGTTGTAATTCTTATACTTATTCTTGCTATTCTTGCTTGTCTCTATACTCTTCTGTTTAACTGGAGGTGAATATGATTACCGTTGAAATCTCAAATAAGAGTTCAACAACTGGTATACGACTCGAACGCGGAGCTAAGCTACAATTTGAGCTTGCAGACGGTATAGAATTCACAGTGCAGAATGGTAAACCGTTGACACCTCTTGAAGTTTATAACCAAATAGGCGTTAAGCAGCCGTTTAATAAACCAATATGGATTAATAGGAAAGGAGTACTATAATGGTAAAATTAGTGACATTTGATGGTAAATTGACTTGGTTGATTGATTTCTCGCCAATCGGTATTATTATGATTGCATGTGACCCAAGTGAATTGCAAGCTTTGAAAGAAGACGTTGAGCTTGCGATTGCAAAGCAAGTTGTTGACAAGAAAAGCACAATGCAACAAGTTCAAGAATCTCTTGAACCATAAGGAGGTGATGTGAAAATGAAGCCTGAAACTAATCTTCCCGGCCGCAGAATGATTGGACGGGGTTAATAGCATCCGTTATAAACACTTAAGGAGAATATCTTATGGCAAATAAGCCAGTCTTTGAAGTAGCATTCAAGTGTAACAACTGCGGGCATACTTGGGCCAATAAGTTTGAAGCAAACGATAGAGTAAAAACAGAGGGAATTATTTACCCAAAGGTAGTCGTTTATATGAAAGAACGACACTCTCTTGATACAGGTGATATTTATACTATTGTGTGCCCAATCTGTAATGCAGACGACATACAAGTTTTATCAAGGATTCCACTCAAAGATAAACTAGGACCGCAAAAATAAAATCTTAAGGAGAGTAATAACATGGCAAACGAACCAATACGTATCTGTGGTTTCAGAAAGGTCGGTGGTACCTACTTAGTTGGTGGTCTATTCACCAAAGGTTGTGATAGGCTACCCTTTCCAATTCATCGATGTCCAACATGTCAATCTGGTATTAAGTTCTCTCGTGGTTTCCAATGGCTTAACTGGTACAAATACGCTGGGAATCACAATCCTGAAGGTACTGACCCATTTGTACCGTGTCTCGATGACTTAGCGTGTTATGTATGCCATCCCGGTCAGTTCCCGCAACCATATGGGTTATTGTGGGTGGGACAAGAATATACACCGGCTTCCTTTATCTCTGAAGCAAGAAAGCTTGGTATCTCAAAGCGCGTTCCGGCTAAACCGAGGAATGTTAAACCAGGGACAATCATTCTTCTTGCACATAATGATGCAGCAAATGGTATAGATTCTGGTAATCCCTGGGACTTAGAAGATGATCCTAATGAGCCCGAAGACTCAAATAAACCCAAGAATCATCCCGGTATCTTCGCTGCATTTACAGTCACAGCAATCGAGAAGCTAATCTGGGAATCTGAAGCCGATGAAGACACTCTCAAGAAAATGGAAGGCCAAGGTGTCACCCCAGTAATAATAAAGGACGGAGATCTTGATCACAGCCCAGAGTCTAGTAATGATTTTACACCTGAACAACGAGCATATAAGGAGCTAGAAGAGCTAAAGAAGAAACTCCTAGCACATTAGAATGAATACATATCCTGTTAAATCATGGCATATACTTGTGCTTTTTACACCACTTGCTATAGGGTCAGTGGCGAACCTTGTTGTATGGTTAGCAAATAGAGGTATGCCATCACCGCTTAATCCCTCA
>Ga0247847_1000150_pt1 | contig 21940 bp, 26 predicted proteins | sample PFST25metaG_FD_186002 | JGI IMG/M metagenome (GOLD analysis project Ga0247847, IMG submission 186002) | Peat soil microbial communities from Stordalen Mire, Sweden - P.F.S.T25 | ecosystem: Environmental > Terrestrial > Soil > Wetlands > Peat | place: Sweden: Norrbotten County, Stordalen Mire...
TTTGCCAGTTCTACAGCGTCAAGTTCTCGATGGACATCGTCTGTCTGCGCATCGGGTCCTGTTTCGACGCTCCGCAGAACCACCGCATGCTTTCCACCTGGCTCTCGCCGGCCGATTTCGTGCGGCTCATAGAAGCGTCGTTGGCAAGCTCACGCCCGGGCTTCCAGCTCGTGTGGGGCGTGTCGGCGAACACGCGGCGCTGGTGGTCCACCGCTGGCGGCGAAGCCATCGGCTTTTGTCCCCAGGACAACGCCGAGGGCTTCGCCGAGCTCTATCCCGAATGCCCCCCCGGACCCGAGTACGTCGGGGGAGTCACGATCTAGTGGCTGTAGTCATGTGCCCTGCGGGCGAGCGCCTCAGCCGAGGCGGCCGCTGGGGCCTTTCCGAAACCGTCCTTCCAAGGAGCCCGCGTGACTGACACCGACAGCGATCCTCCTGAGACCTCGTTTCTCGAGGTGTCCGATGTCGTCGAGAGGGCCGTTGCCGCCGCCGCCCGGTGGCGGACGCTCGATCCGGCGACGAGAGCCGAAATGCTTCGTGCGGTCGCCGGCCGGTTGGACGGCGCGGACGATGAGCTGGTCGCCTTGGCGATCACCGAGACCCATTTGACCGAGACCCGCTTGCGTGGGGAGCTGGTCCGAACGACATTCCAGCTGCGGTTCCTCGCCGCGGTAATCGAGGAAGGCGACTACCTGCAGGCGTGCATCGACACGCCGGACGAGATCTGGCCGCCAGGAGCGCGGCCAGATCTGCGCCGGTTTCTCCGGCCTCTCGGCCCCGTTGCCGTCTTCGCTGCCAGCAACTTCCCGTTCGCCTTCAGTGTTGCCGGTGGCGATTCGGCTTCCGCACTGGCCGCTGGATGCCCGGTGGTCCTAAAGGCACACCCCGGTCACCGGCGACTTTCCGCCCGCTGCGGGGAGATCGTCTGTCAAGCGCTGCACGACGCCGGGGCGCCGGACGGCACGTTCGCCGTGGTCGAAGGCGACAGAGCCGGCCGCGCGCTCATCACCCATCCCGATATCAGCGCGGTGGCCTTCACCGGATCGGCGAAAGTGGGACGAATGCTGTTCGACATCGCCGTCGGGCGGCTGAGACCGATCCCCTTCTACGGGGAGCTTGGAAGCGTGAACCCTGTGTTCGTGACGATGCGGGCCGCGGCGGCCCGCTTGGACGAGATCCTCTCCGGTTACGTCGCCTCGTTCACCTTGGGGGCCGGGCAGTTCTGCACCCAGCCCGGCATCTTGTTGCTGCCCGCAGGTGTCCTCGACCGTGACCGCATCCGCACGATGGTCGGTGCGCAGCCATCCGCCGAACTTCTCAACGACCGGATCGATGGGGCCTACCAGGAGGCGCTCGCGGCTCTGCGGCACCACCCGACCGTCGAGGTCATCGCCGAGGGAAGCAGACAGCCGGACGGCGCGAGGACTCCCACCCTGCTTCTCACGACAGTTGAGGGACTTGTCTCAGACGCCGAACACCTCTTGGCGGAGTGTTTCGGGCCCGTCTCGCTCATGACCGAATATAGCGAGGAAACCCAGCTGATCGAGGTTGCGGAGATGCTCGAGGGTCAGCTCACCGCGACCGTTCACGGCGAACTCGACGACGTGGTCGTTCCCGGACTGCTCGACACGCTCGCGGAGAAAGCAGGCCGGATCATCTGGAACGGTTGGCCGACCGCTGTGGCCGTGACCTGGGCCATGCAACACGGCGGCCCGTACCCGGCGACCACCTCACCGTTGCACACCTCCGTAGGGGCCGCAGCCATCGGCCGCTTCCTTCGGCCCGTCACCTACCAGGGCGTCCCTGACCACCTGCTGCCGGCCCCCCTGCGTGAGGGAAACCCCCTTGGTCTTCCGCGCCGCGTGGACGGCCAGTACCGGACTGGGTCGCCCCTGGTCTAGCTGGACGATCTGCATCGCCGCCTGAGTACCCTCTCGCGCAAATATGGTCACGCGAGTCCTCGCCGCCAGGCGACGAGCGACTCCACTCCAGCCGAGGCGACAGTGGTGGCCCGGGTACGGGCAGGGACCTCCGGCGTCGTCCTCGAAGACAGCTCGTAGGAGACACGCCTCTGGTCACGCCGGGCAGGGGTGCCCACCCGACGGTGCTCGATGTGAGCGATCAGACTCGGTGCACGGCCCAGTTTCCGGACCATGTTCTGCGCGCCCGCGACGTCGCGGTGGTGCACGGTGCCACGAGCGGGGTCGGTGCAGACCAGGACCCGGCCACAGCCCCGCAATCGGGGCAGTGCGAGGAGGTGCCGCTCACCTCGGTGAGCTCGGCGGCGATGCCGACCTCCTCCAGCCGGTAGCACAAGGCTCTTGTGGTGTGCACCACAAGCCGGCGGTGCGTCCGGCGGTTCTGCACCGCGCCGGCATCGTTGTCTCGCACTCCGCCCGGGTCGCCGATGACCACGCTCGAGGCCTTGGCCCCGGGCGCGGGCCGAGGCAACGCTCCGGGCGCTTTCTCGTCGAGCGCCCGTGTGCCATGGTTGTGCGCAACGTCATCTCCGAGATTGGGCATCGACTGCCGTGCGCGTTCTCTTCATAGGTGGTACCGGCCTCATCAGCTCGGCTTGCTCCAAGGCCGTCCTCGCCGGTGGCGACGAGCTCTGGCTCCTCAACCGTGGCCGGCACGCCGACCCCCCCGCGGGGGCCAAGCTGCTGCAGGGGGACGCTCACGACGATCGTGAGCTGGCCAGGCTCGTGGACGGGAAGGACTGGGACGTTGTGGTCGACTGGGTTGCCTACGTGCCTGCCGATGTCGCCCGGGACCTCGGAGCGTTCCATGGGAACACCGGGCAGTACATTTTCATAAGCTCAGCCAGCGCGTACCAGAAGCCGCCGGCGCACTGGCTCGTCACCGAGTCAACTCCGCTCTCCAATCCTCACTGGCAGTACTCCCGCGACAAGATCGCCTGCGAAAGGTTGCTGGAGGAGGCCGACGACTTCCCTTGGACTGTCGTGCGGCCCTCGCTCACCTACGGGCCATCCCAGATCCCGGTCTGCGTCGGGAGCTGGGGCAAGCCCTACACGCTCGTCGAGCGCATCCGGCGGGGGGCGCCGATACTGGTTCCAGGCGACGGTACCGCCATCTGGACGATAACCCACAACACAGACTTCGCCAGTGGCCTCCTCGGCCTGATGGGGCGGAGCGAGGCGTTGGGAGAAGCCTTTCATATAACCTCCGGCGAGGCTCTGACCTGGGACCAGATCTACACCCTGCTGGCCGATGCATGCGGCGCCAGGGCCAACATCCTCCACGTGCCCACAGACGCCCTCATCGCTGCCAACCCTGCCGAGGAAGGCAACCTCTGCGGCGACAAGGTCCATTGCACTGTGTTCGACAATTCGAAGCTCCGGCGGCTGGTACCGGGTTTCAGGGCGCAAGTTCCCTTTGCAAAGGGCATCCGCGAGACGGTCACTTGGTTGGATGCCCACCCGGACCACCAGGGCATAGACGAAGAGGCCAACTCCGGCTGGGACCGTCTCGCGGCTATATACGAGGATGCCCTCAGGCGGGCCGGAGCCCTCAGTTCCCATTGAGGAGCCGCCGCCCAGACGGCCTAAAAGACCGCCCGCGAAACCTTGACGGTGATGAATTTCCCGTTGGTCACGTCGTTGGTCACGGCCAGGACCCAGGCCTTGGCCTGCTTGAGTCAGATCGGAGCCGGCACAGGACGCGCCCCCGGGCACCGGTGGGTGATGATGACGCCGGAGCCACCACCCGCGGTCACGAGGGAGAATGAAGAAGGACCTGCGTCTGGACAAGCCAGCGGGGCACTCCGGCGTGCAACATAATCAGTGGCATGCCCCGACGACCCCGAGACCGGCACTCGCGCCAGGAAGACGCAACGGAGCGTTCCGCTACCGGCAAGAACCGTCGCATCGGCGGCGTGAGCGGCACTGCTGCAGGCAGGACAGGCACTGTCGAAGACTCGTTCGTGGACGATCCAGTGGGCACCGGCACCGCGCAGATTCGCCGAATCCAGCCGTACCAGGCAAACAAGACATATATCTGCCCGGGCTGCAACCAGGAGATACGACCCGGTACCGGCCATGTCGTCATCGTCCCGCTGTCGGACCCGAACAGCAGGCGCCACTGGCACTCGCCTTGTTGGGAACATCGCACGCGCCGACGCCCGACCGGGCGCTGAAGACCCGTTCCAGCTCGCGTCCTCTCAAAACGCGTTCTCCAGGACCTCGACGCGGCCGTCCTGCACCGCTACCACGTCGAAACGCACGACGGTAGAGCTCGGGGCCGCCTCCAGGAGGTAAAGAGTGGCAATACGGCGGAGACGACGACGTTTTGCGGAGGTGACCACCTCGAACGGAGAGCCGAACTGATGCGTGCTTCTCGTCTTCACCTCGCAGATGACCAGCACCCGCCCACGCCGGCAGATCAGGTCGATCCCACCAGTACGGCAGCTCCAGTTCCTCTGGACGATCTCGCAGCCATGCTGGAGGTACCAGTCGCCCGCCGCGTCCTCACCCAAGCGTCCCAGCGCTGAGCCGCCGGTAGCAGGCGTCACCCTCAGACCTCGTCTTTGGGCAGCGCCTCCACGTTCACGTCCTTGTAGGTGACCACGTGCACCGACGATACGAACCGCGCTTGGCGGTACATGTCCCAGACCCAGGCGTCACCGAGCTCGACCTCGAAGTATGTGGCACCGGGCCCTGACTTGGGTGTGACCTTGACGTCGTTTGCCAGGTAGAACCGGCGCTCGGTCTCCACGACGTAGCGGAACATCGAGAACACGGCGCGGTACTCACGGTAGAGTTCGAGCTCCACTTCGGCCTCGAACTGGTCGAGATCCTCCTCGGCACTCATAGCCGCGTGCCTAGCACGTCCCCGGAGCCTCGAATGTGCGGGCCAACGCGCTCAGGAATCTCGAAGGCCGCTACAACAACCTCGCACCGCGTCTCAGCGGACGTCGCGCTTTTCCTTGATCTTCGCCGCCCTGCCCGCGCGATCACGTAGGTAGTAGAGCTTTGCGCGGCGGACATCGCCTTCGGTGATTCGTTCGATCTTGGCAATGATCGGTGAATGGACCGGGAACGTGCGCTCGACACCGACGCCGAAGCTCACTTTGCGAACCGTGAAAGTCTCGCGGATGCCAGAACCCTGACGGCGGATGGCGGCACCCTGAAAGACCTGGACGCGCTCCCGGTTCCCTTCCACGACTCGGACGTGCACCTTCAAGGTGTCCCCAGGGCGAAAGGCGGGGATGTCGTCGCGAAGGCTCTCGCGGTCGATGAGGTCGGTGGGGTTCATGACAGGTCACGCTCCTCGAGGCGATCGGACGGGTCGCCGGAAATTTGCCGCTTGCCGGATCCAGCGTCCGACCGTTCGGTTCGTCCCGTTCCGTAAGCACCTAAAGGATAGCCGTGCTCGGCCAGGAGGCGCACCTCGTCTGGAGAGAGACCGCCTCGGGCGTCCAGCAAGTCCGGCCGGAGCTCGAGCGTGCGCCAGAGTGCCGCAGCGCGGCGCCACTGCTCGACCCGACCATGATCGCCCCCGCGCAGGACCTCGGGAACCTGCCAGCCCCGGAACACGGCCGGCCTTGTGTACTGCGGGTACTCCAGGAGCCCGGTCGTGAAGCTCTCGTCGCCCGTAGAGGCCGCATTGCCAAGTACCCCCGGGACGAGCCGAACCGTGGCTTCGACGACAACGAGGGCCGCCAACTCACCGCCGGCGAGCACAAAGTCGCCGATGGAGAGCTCACCGTCGGCGAGGTGATCGGCGATCCGCTGGTCCACACCCTCGTAACGCCCGCAGAGGAGCGAGAACGCCGGCGGGCCAGAGCCTGACGCGAGGTGCTCGAGGCCCACGAGCTCCGCGGCAACGGTCTGGTCGAAACGTCGACCCCCGGGTGCGAGCAGGTAGAGGGGTCGCGGCGGGTCGACGAGCTCGACAGCGCCGAAGACCGGCTCTGGCGCGAGCACCATGCCAGCTCCGCCGCCGAACGGCGCGTCGTCCACGGTGCGGTGTGGATCGGTTGCGGCAGCGCGAAGGTCGTGAATCCGGAGATCGACGAGGCCGTCCCGCCTTGCCCGCCCGACGATGCTGGTCGTGCAGTACGCGTCGACCACTTCGGGAAAGATCGTGAACACGTCGATGCGCAGCGCCACTGTCGTGCTCACCGGCGTGGCCACGGGAGCGGGAGCGGACGCGGTTGCGGTCGCCGGAGCCTTCGTCCGAGTCACTCGAACAACCCCGCCGGTACGTCGACGACGAGGCGACCGTCCTCACGGCCAACCACGAATCTCAGCGGAACCAGGTTCCCGTCCTCCATCACGAGTAGATCGCTCGCGGGGTTCGCCTGGACCGCGACCACGGTGCCGTGTTGGGTCCCGTCAACCTCAACGACCTCGCTGCCGACCAGATCGTGCACGAAGAGCGCTTCAGGGTCTTCAACCGCAGGCGCCACAAGCAGCGCACCGCGAAGCTCGTCGGCGGCTTCCCGCGTGTTCACACCCTCGAACTCGACCAGATAGCGCCCCTGAAAAGGCCGGGAGCTGCGCACCTCGACGACCCGGCCATTCGCCAAGGCGGCCGTGCCTGATGCGCCCGGCGGGCCGGAGGTGTGGGCCGGTCCGGGCGTGGAGGACGCGACAGCCCAGTGACACGTCAGCTCAGCTCCTGGAGCGAGCCGCTCGGCGCGATTGGTGATGAGTGCGACCACGACTTCGCCGAGCAGACCATGCGGCCGCGCGATCCGGCCAACCTCGAGGAGCGGCCGCCCGTTCCCGACGCCACCCGACTTCGGCACCATCTCGTGCTCAGTCGACGATGTCGACCGACGCCTCCTGGCCGTCGCGGGCCGCTGCCGCACGCACGAGAGTGCGCAGCGCCTGGGCGGTGCGTCCCCGGCGACCGATGATCCGCCCCATGTCGCCCTGGGCTACACGGAGGGAAAGGCGGATACCGCTACGGGTCTCACCCACCTCGACCGCCACACCCTCAGGGTCGTCCACGATGGAGCGTGCGACGTGCTCGAGCACCGAGCGTGCTGTGCCGCCTGCTACGCGGTTGCCCGCGTCGTCCGCGTGGTTCTCCTGCACGGCCACGGCTTGGACGGGGACTTCGCCGGCGTCGTCGAACTCTTCCCCTTCATCGAACTCGTCTTCATCGTCAAGCTCGTCCTCGACGTCATCGACGTCCTCGTCGCTGTAGCCCTCGTCCGGTGAATCTTCGGTGCCCGAAGGGTGAAGAGCACTGAAGTCCGGCTCGGCGAAGGGGTTACTTCCGGTGTCGGTCATTGCGATACTCAGCTTTCGGCTTCGGCTTCGGATTTGCCGGCGGGAGCTTTGCCGGCGGGAGCCTGCTCGGCGGCGTCTTGCTTGGCGGCCGACTTGCCAGCGACCGCCTTCTCGGCTGCCGCCTTCCTGGCAGGTGCCTTCTTGGCAGGTGCAGTGGAGCGGCCCGCGCGTGCGTAGCGCTCCGAGACCTGCTTGGGGGGGCGGTTCGACTCGAACTGCTCCCAGGCCCCCGAGATCACGAGCAGCTTGCGCACGGTCTCGGTGGGTTGAGCGCCCTTGGCCAGCCAGCCCAGGACCCGGGCGTTGTCGATCTCGATGGTGGACGGTTCCATACGGGGCGCGTAGGTGCCGACGGCCTCGATGAACCGTCCATCGCGAGGCGAACGGCTGTCGGCCACGACGACGCGGTAGGTGGGTTGCTTCTTCTTGCCCATGCGCATGAGGCGGAGCTTGACGGTCACAGGGTTTCTTCCTTCTTTCGTGGTGGAGACGATTAGCGGGCCGGGCCGAGGCCCCTCGAGGATGGGGTGACACGACCGCCCTTGACCTTCTTCCGGTTGCCCTTGCTCGACTTGGAGGGTTTGCCGGGCCGGCCACCGCCTACGAGCTTGGCCATCGGCCCGACGCCCCGCATCATCTTCTGCATCTCCCTGAACTGCCGCAGGAGATTGTTGACCTCGGTCGTGGACGTGCCACTTCCGTGCGCGATCCTGAGCCGGCGTGCGCCGTCCAGCACCGTCGGGTCGGTGCGCTCGAGGGGTGTCATCGAGCAGATGATCGCCTCGACCTTGCCGACATCGCGGTCGTCGACCTTAGCGTCGCGCATCTCCTTGGGGACGCCGGGCATCAGCGACAACAGGCCCGTGAACGGGCCCATCTTCTTGAGCTGGCGGAGCTGATCGAGGAAATCGTCGAGGGTGAATGTCCCTGCCTGGAGCCGTTCGAAGGCTTGGCTGGCGGCTTCACCGTCGTACTCGCGCTCTGCCTTCTCGATGAGGCTGAGCACGTCGCCCATCCCGAGGATCCGGCTGGCGAGGCGGTCAGGGTGGAACGTCTCGAAGTCGGCGACCCGTTCTCCGGTGGACAGGAACGCGATCGGCCGTCCCACGACTTGCTTGACCGAGAGGGCGGCGCCGCCGCGCGCGTCACCGTCAACCTTTGTCAAGATGATGCCGTCGAGCTGTAGTGCCTGGTGGAAGGCCTCGGCGGTCCGAACGGCGTCCTGACCAGTCATCGCGTCGACGACAAAGAACGTGTAGTTCGGGCGCACCGTCGCGGACACACGCCGCACCTCGTCCATCAGCTCCTCGTCGATGGCGAGACGGCCGGCGGTGTCGACGATGACGACATCGCGCCCGAGGCGCTCTGCCTCGACCAGGCCGTGGCGGGCGACGGCAACGGGATCGGTCGGCTCAGAGAAGACGCCGACGCCGATCTCGGCCCCGAGCACCCGTAACTGCTCGACGGCTGCCGGGCGTTGCAGGTCGGCGCCGATCAGATAAGGATGCCGCCCCTGCTGGCGGAACCAACGGGCCAGCTTGGCGGAGGCGGTCGTCTTGCCGGAGCCTTGAAGGCCCGCCAGCAGCACGACAGTCGGGGGCTTCGACGCGTAGCTGATCTTCAGCGCCTCACCGCCCAAGGTGGCCGTGAGCTCCTCGTTGACTACCTTGATGACCTGTTGGGCAGGGGTGAGATGCTTGGCGAGCTCGGCACCGCTGCAGCGGGCGCGGATCCGTTCGATGAGGTCCCGCACGACAGCGAGATTGACGTCAGCCTCGAGAAGGGCGACTCGGATCTCGCGGAGAACCTCGACAACCTCGGCGTCGCCCAGTCGACCGCGGCCGCGAAGGCGCGTGAAGATTGCATCGAAACGATCGGTCAAGGTATCGAACATGAGCTAGCTCAGGTTAGTCGGGCGACGACCCGGGCACCGAGGACGACGAATGCGTCGGCCTCAGCCGAACAGCGCCGAGACGAACTCGGCCGGATCGAACGGCACAAGGTCCGCCAGACCCTCACCGACCCCGACGAGCTTGATCGGTAGTCCGAGCTCGGATCGGATCGCGAGCACCACGCCACCTTTGGCCGTGCCGTCGAGCTTGGTGAGAACAATTCCCGTCACGCCGACCGCCTCGGTGAACTGGCGCGCCTGGACGACCCCGTTCTGGCCGGTCGTGGCATCGAGCACGAGAAGCACCTCGGTCAGCTGGCCCGGGGGTCGCTCGGCCACGCGGCGCACCTTGCGCAGCTCCTCCATCAGGTTCACCTTGGTGTGCAGACGCCCGGCGGTGTCAGCCAAAACGAGTCCCGCCCCCCGGGAGGCTGCATACTGAACGGCGTCGAAGATGACCGAAGAAGGGTCCGCGCCGTCCGAGCCTCTGACGATCCGTGCACCGGCGCGCTCGGCCCAGGACTCGAGCTGCTCTCCAGCAGCCGCCCGAAACGTGTCACCAGCCGCCAGGACAACCCCCCGGCCTGCTTGCACCTCCCGCAAGGCAAGCTTCCCAATCGTTGTGGTCTTGCCAACCCCGTTCACGCCGACGAAGAGCCACACGGTCGGCCCGTCGCCGTCCGCGAAGACAAGCGAGCCGACATCGCCCTCGAACATCGAGATGAGATCATCCTGAAGCGCCTGGAGGAGAGCGGGGGGGTCGGTGGCGGAAAGGGCACCGCTGCTCAACTTTGCCCGAAGATCTCCTAGGACCCGCGTCGTGGTCGTGACACCCACATCAGCGAGGATGAGCGCCTCCTCGAGCTCCTCGAAAGTCGCTTCGTCGATGCCCTTCCGGACGCGGACCTGATCGAAGTAGCCCGCCAGCAGTCCTCGGGCGCGTCCGAGCCGGTCCCTCAGCACCGGGCGACCGGCTTGTTCGCCGAGCACCGGAGACGGCTCCGGCTGCGGCGCGGCGGTGACCGGCGGCACAGTGAACCGCTGAGGAACGGCGCCATCAGTTGGGAGCGTCGGGCTGCGACGGCGTGCGCGCGTCCCGGCTATGAGCCCGCCGGACGCGAGCAGCACGACGGCGAGGGCGACGAGGACGATCACGAGGGTCATGACGTGCGCAGACTACCGGTCAGCGACGCACTTGCCGCGAGGCGCCCTATTCGCAGTAGCCGACTGCAACCGGCTCGTTGCTACTCGACAGCGACGCTGCGACCCGGCGGGTTCCCCATCCGCTCGCTCACGACCTTCGACGCCCCGCCCGCCTGCATGGTCACGCCGTAGAGGACGTCTGCTGCCTCCATGGTCCGTTTCTGGTGGCTCACGACGATCAGCTGGGCGTCAGCACGGAACTCGTCAACGAGGTCCAGGAAACGGTGGAGGTTCACGTCGTCCAGCGCCGCTTCGACCTCGTCCATCACATAGAACGGCGACGGCCGGCTGCGGAACACGGCGAAGAGGAACGCGAGGGCCACCAGCGACCGCTCGCCTCCCGACAGCAGCGACAGCCTCCGGACGTTGCGGCCAGCCGGCCGGGCCTCGATCTCGATCCCGGTCGAGAGCAGGTCGTCGGGCTCGACCAGGCTCAGGCGGCCGGTCCCTCCGGGGAACAACATCGAGAAGAGGCTTTCGAAATGCCGGGCGACATCCGCGAACGCCTGGGTGAACATGCCCACGATCTCCTCGTCGACAGCGCGGATGACCCGCCCCAGCTCCCGGCGAGCGCGCCGGACGTCCTCGAGCTGTTCGGCGAGAAACCGGTCCCGCTCCTCGAGCGCGGCAAGCTCCTCGAGCGCCAAGGGGTTCACCGGGCCCATCAGCCGGAGCTCGCGATCGAGCTCGCGGACGCGGGCCTGCGCGGGAAGGCCGGGCGGCAGCTCGGGGCACGGCGCCGCGATGGCCTCTTCCGGCTCGCACTCGAGCTCCCGGCGCAGCGCCTCGACGGCTGTCTCGAGCCGGAACTTCGCCTCAGCGCGTTCCAGCTCGACCCGCTGCAGAAGCTCGCGTGCCGCCGTGAGGGAGCGCTCGCTGGCGGAACGTTCGTCTCGTAGCTGGCGCAGGCGATCGGCGGTGCTGGCGACCGCCAGCTCATGGCCTGCGCGCTCGGTGCGCAGGCGGTCCCGTGCCACCGTGAGCTCGCCTCCGAGGCGGGTGAGCTCATCCGCGAGACGTTCGAGTGCGAGCCCGGCAACCTCGAGCGACTCCCTCCGGGCGGCGGCGTCCGAGCGAGCCGCGTCAAGCCCGGCGAGCCGTCGTTCGACCTCGTCACGCCGGGTGGCGAGCAATGTCCGCCGTTCTTCCAGCCCCGCAACGCGTATTCCGATCTCCGCCCTCAAAGCGGCCAGCGAGCGAGCACGGTCGTCAAGCGCCTTGCGGGCACGGGTCGCCTCCTCCGCCACAGCGATGGCTTCGAGCTCCGCCCCTTCGGCCTTGGCAAGCTCGGCCTCGCGCAGGGCGAGCTCCGCCTGGGTTGCCGCGAGCAGCCTCAAAGCGGCCTCGTGGGCCGACGACGCGTCGCTACGCTCGGCGTCGAGCCGCACGAGGCGCTGGGCCAACTGCGCCTGGGCGGCCTGCACCTGGGTGCGCGTAGCGACAGCGTTGACAAAGCGCCTGGCGGCTTCGGTGCTTGCCGCGCGAGCGCTGGCAAGCGTCTCGCGATCGACCTCTGCCGCGGACATCGCTGTGCGTGCGAGCCCGATGGCGGACTCGGCGTCGCCCCGGACCGCGTCGAGCGCAGCGCGGGTCGCCCCCGAGCGCGCTGCCCCGATCCGCCATCCCCGCGCCGAGAAACGGTCGCCTTCGGTCGTCACGATCGTGTTGCCGGGCAGCTCTTCGGCGAGCCGAAGCGCCTCGACGAGCCCGCCCCGGCAGAGCAGGACGCCAGCAAGGAGCTGGTCGAGCACGGCGCCGACACCACGAGCCTGTGACCTGACCCGATCACGCAGCGGCTCGGCCCTGCCCGAAAGCCGTGCAGGCGGTGGCTCTGAGAACGGCAAGCTCACCAGCGACCCACCGGTCGGCAGCACGCCACCGTGAAGGCCGGCCTCGTGCAGGTGACGCAGCGCTTCACGCGCTGCGCTCGTCCCGTCCACGACGACAGTGCCAAGAACGTCCTCGACGGCCGCCTCGAAGCCTCGCTCGCACCCGTCGTCGATGTCGACCACATCCGCGAGCGTTCCGAGGACGCCCGGCAGACCGGCGAGGCGCTCGACGCCGGCGCGCGCCCGCGTCTCGTCGAGTGCTGCTTGCAGTGCCTCGGCACGGGCCTCGAGCACGTGCGAATGATCCGCCGCCTTGCGTGCGCGCGACTCGCTCTCTTGTCCACGTGCCTCGGCAGCCTGCTCCGCCGCCACAAGCCGTTCGTGCTCGGCCCGGAGCCGCTCGTCGTCGGCCTTGGACGCCTCGAGCGCCACCGCCAGCTCTGCCAGGCGAAGCTCGTGCTCCTCGCGCATGCGATCAAAGCTGGCAACGCGCTCGGCCAGTCGGGCCACCGCCTCCCCGGCGGTCGACAGCCGGGCGCGCGCCGCGTCGTGTTCTTGCCGGGCAATGCGAGAGTCCAACGGCCCGGCGGTGCCGGGCGCGTCCGCGGGACCCACCTGGGCGGAAGCGCCCGCAACATAGTCCAAGCCGGCAACGGCCTCGAACTTCGCCTCGTCGCGCCACAGCTCGGCCTCGAGGATTTCGAGCGTCTCGCGTTCGGGCACGAGTGACTCCGCGACCGCCTCGGCTGCGGCCAGGTCCGTTGCGAGACGGGACGACTCGGCCTCGAGTGAGGAGACGACGTCCGCCTCCGTCACAGCCTCGAGCGACCCGGCGACGGTGCGGCGCCGCTCGGAAACCACGTTCACCATGCCGCGCTGACGCTCGAGCAGGCGCTCAGCACGCCCGAGCTGGTCCGTTCCGTCCCAGGCCTGCAATTCGGTGAGCGTCGTTTCCGTCGCGGCAGTCAAGTCGTCGAGACGCGCCAGCTCGTTGCGCTGGGTGACCTCCTGTCCGGTGTGCTCGGCATGCGAACGCTCGGCGCCCTGGAGGCGCCGTTCGAGCGAGCCGAGCTCACGACCCGCCAGATGCAGCCGGAGCGCTCGCAACTCGGCGACTAGCCCGTCGTGCAGGCGGGCCGCCTCGGCCTGACGCTCGAGCGGTCGGAGCTGGCGGCGCACCTCTCGCTGCAGGTCCTGCAACCGAAGGAGGTTCTGTTCGCTGGAATCGAGACGGCGCTCAGCCCGCTCGCGGCGGCGGCGGAATTTGAGAACCCCTGCGGCCTCCTCGATCACCATGCGCCGGTCCTCCGGGCGAGCCTGGAGCACCGAGTCGAGTTGGCCCTGGCTGACGATCACGTGCTGCTGGCGGCCAACGCCTGCGTCGGAAAGGAGCTCCTGTATGTCGAGCAACCGGCATGGCGCCCCGTTGAGCGCGTACTCGCTCTCGCCGGTGCGAAACAGCGTCCTTGTGATCGTAACCTCCGCGACCTCCACCGGGAGGCGTCTCGAAGCGTTGTCGATCGTGAGCGAGACCTCGGCACGGCCGAGGGCGGGCCGTCTCGAGGTGCCGGCGAAGATAACGTCGTCCATCTTCGTGGAGCGGACCACCTTGGGCCCCTGGGCACCGAGCACCCAGGCCACGGCGTCCACCACGTTCGACTTGCCGGAACCGTTCGGGCCCACAACCACGGTGATACCGGGCTCCAGCTCGATCGTGGTCGGGTCGGCGAACGACTTGAATCCCTTGAGAGTCAGCGTTTTCAAGAACACGTTGGGATCACGTTATCCGTGACGAGGCAGGACTTCGGGCATTCGCAGAACACCTCGGCCCGCGGCGGCCGCCCAGCCCTCAAAGCTGGCATCCTTCGCAGCAGTACGCCGAGCGCGCACCGATCTTGAGCCGCACGATCCGGTTCCCACAGCGCTGGCACGGCTCCCCCGCCCGGTCGTAGACAGCGTGACGGTCCTGGTAGGACCCGAAACTGCCCGCGAGGTCGCGGTAGCGCAGGTCCCGCAGCGATGACCCCCGCGACCGCACCGCTTCGCGGAGCACCGCCCGGGCGGACTTGGCGAGGGAGGCGGACTCAGGAGCCGTCAACGAACCGCCTGAGCGGTCAGGCCGGAGCTTTGCCCGAAAGCAGATCTCGTCCGCGTAGAGGCTCCCGATGCCGGCGACGATCCGCTGATCGGTGAGCAGGGTCTTGAGCGGAGCTCGCCGGCCAGCGAGGTGAGCGGCGAGGTAGGCGGTCGGAAGTCCCTCCAACAGCGGGTCGCGACCGAGATGCGCAAGCTCGGCCGGGACGCCGCGGCTGTCAATGTCGGACGAGACGAACCATTCCCCGAAGGTCCTCGGGTCGATGAAGCGCAGCTCGGTCCCGTCCCCGAGCACCAGCACAACATGGGTGTGCGCGGCGATGGGCGGGCGCTCGGGACCGCCAAGGTGAAGCAGCTGGCCGCTCATGCGCAGATGGACGACCAGCACAGCGTCATCGTCGAGCGACAGAAGCAGGAACTTGCCACGGCGTCCCGCTGTGGTGAAGCTGCGCCCCACGAGACGGATCGTCAGCTCCGCCGGCGATTGGCGACGGACCGTGCGGCGCCCCAGCACTTGGACCTCGGCGATCCGGCGCCCGACGACCACGCCTTCGAGCCCCCGGCGAACCGTCTCGACTTCGGGAAGCTCGGGCACCTATGTGCCGGGGTCGTCGCGCTGGCGAGCCGCGATGATCTCGAGCCCGGCCGTCGCCGCGACACGCTCGGCGAGCTTCCTGGACAAACCCGTGCCACGCCCCAGGACCTCTCCGCCCACGGTCACCTCGGCGGAGAACACCTTGGCGTGTTCCGGGCCCTTGTCGGTCACCTTGTACGACGGAGGACCGAGGTCAAGCCGCGCCGCCAGCTCCTGTAGGCGGTTCTTCGGGTCGCCAAGCCGGCCCTCGGCGGCGATGCGAGCGATCGGTTCCCCCAGCAGGCCGACGACCAAGCTCGTCGCAGCCGTGAGCCCGAGGGAGAGGTAGACGGCCGCGACGATCGCCTCGAGGCAGTCGGCGAGGATCGACTCCTTGGTACGGCCGCCCGAGGTCTCCTCTCCCTTGCCTAGGAGGACCGCCTCGCCCACACCGAGCTCTGTGGCGACCGGCGCCAGTGCCTTGGTGCTCACGACCGACGCGCGCAGCCGCGTGAGGTCTCCTTCGGGCAGGTCCGGGAAGGCTCGGTACAGGTGGTCAGTGACGACAAGACCCAGGACGGCGTCACCGAGAAGCTCGAGGCGCTCGTTGGAGGGGCGGCCGCCCCACTCCGAGCAGTACGAACGGTGGGACAGCGCCTGGTGCAGCAAGTCATCGTCGAGGGGATACTCGCAAAGCGCTCGGCACAGCCTGGCGCTGTTTGGCTGAGGCTCGCCTGTCGGATTGATCAGGCCGCCTCGACCTTCTCACTCACATAGTCCACCGCGTCACGCACAGTACGCAGGTCCTCGAGATCCTCGTCGTCGATGCGGAAGCCCGGCAACCGGTCACTGAGCTCCTCCTCGAGGGCCTCGACCAGCTCGATCAGTGCGAGCGAGTCCGCGTTGAGGTCGTCGGCGAACGAAGAGGACTCGCTGATCTCCGAGATGTCGATCTCGAGGATCTCCGAGAGCTGGGATCGGACGAGCTCGAGCACCTCGTCGCGGCTCATGATCGCACCGGTCGTGTCGGCCACTGGGGCTCCTTCGTCTTGCCTTCGCACCATGCTAAAGCCTGTCGGACGATCTCGCCCGTTGTCCAGGCCGCCTCCGAGGGCGCCGCCGCTCCCCGCAGGCACGCCGCTCTGGCCCACGCGGGCGCTCAGGCCACTGCAACCGCCTTGCGCAACGATCCCACCAGGTCGCCGCTCGCCGCTTCGTGGGCGACTCGCACCGCATTCAGGATCGCCCTCGCGGACGAGCTCCCGTGGCTGATGACACACACCCCGTCCACGCCGAGCAGCATCGCGCCGCCGGTCTCCTCCGGGTCGAGCCGTTGTGCGTAGACAAGGAGCCCGGGACCGAGCACGTCACCCGCGGCACGAGTCTCGGGGGACTCGCTGATCACGCGGCCGAGAACGCCGAACAGGGCCCGCAATGCTCCCTCGAGCGACTTCAGAGCGACGTTGCCGGTGAAACCGTCAGTCACGATCACATCGACGTTGCCGTCGAGCAGGTCCCGGCCCTCCACGTTTCCTACGAAGTCGACTCCGACCCCGGCCGCCAGCAGCGCGTGCGCCTCCTTGGCAAGCTGGTTGCCTTTGGTGGACTCCTCCCCGATGGACAACAGCGCGACCTTCGGGGCGAGGATGCCGAACCTTCGGGTCATGAAGGCGGACCCCATCTGAGCGAACTGGACCAGCCACTCGGCATGGCAATCGGCATTGGCACCGGCATCGACTAGAACCGCCGGGCGCCCACTGACCGCCGGGATGAGCGCTGCGATGGCCGGACGGGCGACGCCCGGCAACCGGCCCATGCGCAGCAGGGCACTGGCCATGGCGGCGCCCGTGTTGCCGGCGCTCACCATCGCGGACGCCCGGCCGTCGCGCACTGCCTCCGCGGCGCGCACGAGCGTCGAGTCCCTCTTCGTCCGGACACTTTGGGCCGGGTCGTCATTCATCGCGATGACCTCGGAAGCCGCCAGTACCTCCACGTCGCCGGTGTCACCGAGCGAGCCGTCGGTTGGACCCACCAGCACGACGGGGATCCCGAGGTCCTCGGCCGCGCGCCGGGCTCCGGCGACGATCTCGGCCGGGGCATGGTCCCCGCCCATGGCGTCAACTGCGACCGGCAACGAGGGGACAGATGACGGCGCGACACCCGCTGTAGTGGTCGGCGCCACGGCGGTCAGTCGACCTCGACCGCCTGGCGACCCTTGTACCACCCGCAGTGCGGACAAACCACGTGCGGCAGCTTCGCCCTGTTGCACTGGGGGCAGAGGCTGCGCGAGGGCGCGTTCAGCGTCCAGGCCGATGCTCGCCGGCTTCGGCTCTTCGACTTCGAGGTCTTCTTCTTGGGGACTGCCATCGTCACTTTCTCCACTCGGGTATCGCTTCGAGTGCACCAAGCCCGGCAAGGCCGGCCCATTGCCGGTCGGTCTTCTCCGTGCAGGTGCAGGTCTCGCGGTTGCGGTTCACGCCGCACTCGGGACACAGCCCGAGGCAATCGGGCCCACAGAGCGGCGCGAGCGGCAGCTCGAGGATACAGGCATCGTGAGCAAGGGGCTCGAGGTCGAGCCAGTCATCGGTCATCGCGTACCCCAGCTCGGGATCCGCCTCGTCGGTGTAGAGCTCGCGGACCCGAGCGACGAGCTGGCCGGTCGCCGGCTCGAGGCACCGACCGCACTCGCCCTCCCAACCAGCCGAGACGGTGCCGGTCACGACAACACCACCGAGCGCCGACTCGATCACCACGTCCACATCGACAGCGGAACCCGCCTGCACACGGGAATGGCTCACCTCGAGCTCGGCGATCGGGCCGGTGAGCTTCAGCCGCCGCCGTGTGCCTGGATGCTTGCGCAACACAGCCACCCCGACGACAAAGCGTCCGCCGCGGCCGCTCCTGGTCACTCCAGATCCTGGTCGAACAGCCCCTCCCCCGAGAGCCAGGCGTCGCCGAGCTCGCCCTGCGCCTCGTCGCCGGGCTCGGGCTGGGGCGCCGGCACCGAGGCCAGCCGTTCGCGGCCGGCCCGCACCGTCTTGAGCGTCCGGTCGAGCACGATCTCGAAGCCGGCGAGCTTCTGGTCGACGTAGTCCTCGGCCTCGTGCCGCATCTGGCGTGCTTCGGCCTCGGCATCCTCGACGATCCGTACCGCACGGTGCTCGGCCTGGCGGACGATCTCTGTCCGCTGAACCATGCGCTCGGACTGAACCCTGCCGTCGCTGACTATGTCGGCCGCCTCCCGCTTGGCGGCAACAAGCAGCTCCTCGTGGTCCTTGAGCATCCGGCGAGCCCGGCGGAGCTCCTCGGGCAGCTCGTCGCGGATCGCCTCGAGCAGATCGAGCACCTCGTCCCGGGTGACGATCGCGGACGACGAGAGCGGCATCGACTTCGCGGAGGTGATGATCTCGATGAGCTCCTCGAGCAGGTCCTCCGCGCCGCCCGGTTCGGCAACCGGCTGAGCGCCGGCTCCGGGCTCGGCACCTTCGTTTTCGTGGACGTCGGTCATGGCCGCAGCTCCTTCAACCGGCTGGCAACGGGGGGTGGTACGAACTCGCTCACGTCGCCTCCGTAGCGGACGACTTCACGGATGAGCCTCGACGCAACGAACGAGTGCGACGAGCTCGTCGGCAAGAACAGCGTCTCGATGCCCGAGAGGTGCTGGTTCATCTGCGCCATCTGCAGCTCGTTCTCGAAGTCGGAGACCGCTCGCAGGCCTTTGACGATGACGTTCGCCCCGACCTCGAGGGCTACCTCGACGACCAGGACCGACACTGACACGATCCGGATCGAGTCCAAGTGGGCCAGGGACTCGGCGATCATCGCCTCGCGCTCTGACACGTCAAAAAGGGGCTCGCCCTTCTGCGGGTTCGTGACCACGGCCACCACGAGGGCGTCGAACAGCCTGGAGGCGCGCTCCGCGACCTCGAGGTGCCCGTTGTGGAAGGGGTCGAACGAGCCGGGGAACAAAGCGATGGTCACACGGTGTCCTTCTCGGTGGTTCGGGGATCGTGACGGCCGAGCCCGCGGGCTTCGACCAGCGTGACGAGCGTACCGCCATAGCGGTACTCGCGGCGGGCCAGGAACCAAGCGGGGAGAGCGACAGGAGCGGACGACTCCAGGACAGCGAGGTCCGCTTCCAGCAACCCGAGCAGCGAAGGCCAGTCGTCGAAGGAGTACGGCGGATCGATCAGCGCGAGCTCATAGCGCGTGCCGGGCTCGCTGGCGAGGAATTCGAGGACCTCCGCCCGCACGACGCGCACGGCGGGCGACGAGCCGAACCCGGTCGAGTCGAGGTTGGCGCGGATGGCGGCGACGGCCCGGCGGTCGGCCTCGACGAGACAGACCGACCCGGCTCCGCGAGACAGCGCCTCGATGCCGAGGGCACCACTTCCGGCGTACGCGTCGAGCACCGACGCTCCCTCGACGACCCCGAGGCTGGCGAGAATGTCGAAGATCGCCTCGCGCACCCGATCGCTCGTCGGCCTCAGGCCTGGCACATCGGGAGCGCGCAGCTGGCGTCTCTTCGCGGTGCCGCCGATCACGCGCATGCACTTACGGTAGAGCCGCAACGGTCTGCCAGTGTTCAAGGTCGCGACGGGTGCTCGTTCTCCGTTTCAGCCCTCCAGGACGAATTCCTCCGACTCCTCGGCCACGAACAAGAAATCTTCTTGGCTGTTCGTGCATATGACCGCGTTCCCAGGCCAGCCCCTGTCACAAACCGATACCGGACTGTGCACAGCCCATCGCCTACTCCTCGCTTCCGGTCTTGCACTCATCGAACACCTGTTTGCGGCCGAGCAGTTCCAGCTCTCCAAGCGCCGCCAACCCGTCCAAGTGGAGGAATGCGACCAGCGCGCAGTACGCGTCTGGCTCCGGTTCCGAGCCTTTGAGCCACCTGTTGACGCGCGTCGAACGGACGCCGAGTTCCTCGGCCGCGGCTGTCTGCGACACTGGGTGACCGGGCACTCCGCGCTCCCGCACCTCGTCTCGAAGCGCCTTTGCGAACCGAGTCATCGCCACCGGCGCGCCGTACCGCACAACACGCGTTGCGACACGCCACTACTGAGCGGGATCGACTCCGGAGAGGCTCGGGATCAGCCAACGTCCATGAACCGTACAGACTTCGATCCGGATGCTGGCCACCGTAATCTTGGCGTCGCTCCGATCGATCCGAATGCGAGCATCGGGTCTCGCCACACCTGGTGGAAGCGGGATGGTCGAAGCCTGTGCCTCGCTGACACTGAGCTGGCTGACCGAGGCGAAGATGGAGGTCGGAACTTCGACCAGTTCGTAGAGAAGCGAGCCGCTGCCCTCCCGGAAACAACGCAGAACGATGATGCTGTCGGTCAGCTCGCAGTACTGAGTGGACAGCTCGACAATCTTGTTGCGGCGGCCTGACTGCGTGCGTTCGTCCTGAATCCACGCCGCCTCCGTCAGCTTCGAGATGTGGACGGTGCGTGGGCTGAGGACGCGAGCCGCTGTGGTCTTGAGGCTGAGTCGGACGTCGCCTCGTCCAGGAATCGACACCGTGGTGTCGAAGAACCGGTGCGTGGCGGAACTGGCTGGCTGCACGATCCACCCTGCGGCCTCGCAGGCGCCGTTGAAGGCAGCCTCGAACGCTGTGGTCGAGAGTGGCTCCGGATCAAGCGCGTGGTGCGCCCGAAGGCGGCCCAGGAATGCTTCGGCCCAAGGCTCGGCAGCCAAGAATCGGGGAAGAGTTCGTACTCGATGGGCGTCAAGACCGCATCTAGGAGTTTGTCAACGACGGCAACCTCAGGCTCATCAAGCCGGTCGATCTATTGATGAAGGTTCGACCGCGGCCCGTCATCGCTCATTCCGAATTGAGCCGCTCCAACACGACGTGGATGTAAGTGGGGTTCAGTTCGCAACCGATGAACCTCCGATCATTGGCCTGCGCCACAGCAGCGGTCGTGCCGGAGCCGAGGAACGGGTCCAGCACGTAGTCACCCTTGTCTGATCCGATCAGGATGCATCGCCGCACCAGTTCGGGCGGGAACGTTGCGAAGTGGGCACCAGGGAAACCCACTGTGTTGATGTCCCACATGTCGCGCAACCTGCGCCCGTTGGGACCCAGGATGGAATCGATGTCGTAGAGGTAACGCTCCGACTTGGAGAACAGGAAGATGTGCTCGTGCGAGCGTGTGGGCCGGTCCCGCACGGATTCGGGCTGGCAGTTTGGCTTGTACCAGATGATGTCGGAACGCAGCCACCAGCCAACCTCCTGCATGGCCAGGGCGAACCGCCACGGCACCCCGACGAGGTCCTTGTCCTTCAGTCCCTCGGGAGTCGGGGGGCGAACGTTCATAGCGCGTGCGGGGTTCTTCTTGTCCGGAGCACGCGAACCCCGGTTACCTGAGGTGTACGAGTCCCCGATGTTCACCCACAGGGTTCCGTCGTCTGCGAGCGCACGATGGACCTCCGCGAAGATGCCAACAAGGGCCTTGATGAAGGTCGGCAGCGGTTCGTTCCGTCCGACCTGATCCGCGGTGTCGTAGTCGCGCAGCGACCAGTACGGAGGGGACGTGACGACGGTCTGGACAGTCCTGTCCGGCACATCGACCAAGGTCGCTGCCGCGTCACCGATCAGCAGCAGATTGTGACCTGCCGCAACTGCCTCCTGGACCTTGCGACCCCTGCGTGTGGTGTTGCGGCCGATGATGTGGGTCCCGACGCCCGCACCTTCGGGACGCAACGCTTCGTAGGGCACTTCGTGAGCGTAGGACGAACCTGTAACGCGACGGTGGACTCACCCGCCGTCCACAGCCTCGGGTGTCGAAGTAGCGCCGGTGGGCATCTCGGGTGGATCGCCGGAGGTCCGCCTCGTCGGTAAGGGCGGCGGCACTGCGTCCTGGATTCGCTCTCTGAACGCCAGCCTGGCGTTGCCAAGTCGCATTTTGGCTTCGTCCAGCGCTTGGACAGCTGCCAGTAGTCCGCCCGTCACTAGGAGCATGGGTCAGAACCCCCTGCACCGACCCTCGCGCCTTGTAACTGTTTGACTGGACAACATTCGCGATTTCGCTGAGGACAGGCAAGACTTTGTGCCATGGAGAATGGCACGGTTGAT
>Ga0247847_1000154_pt1 | contig 21609 bp, 29 predicted proteins | sample PFST25metaG_FD_186002 | JGI IMG/M metagenome (GOLD analysis project Ga0247847, IMG submission 186002) | Peat soil microbial communities from Stordalen Mire, Sweden - P.F.S.T25 | ecosystem: Environmental > Terrestrial > Soil > Wetlands > Peat | place: Sweden: Norrbotten County, Stordalen Mire...
ATTGTTGGGACAGCTGTTGGGACACAGCACAGCTGAGCGGTGTTCGCTGGCCTCGCAAGGCAGCTACCAGGGCTTATTCGGAGCCCGAGATGGGATTCGAACCCATGACCTGCGCATTACGAGTGCGACCCGGTCCATTTCAGGGGTCGTCAGCGCTCGCCGATATGCCCTGCGACCTGCTCAGATGTTCCTACCGCTCGCTAACGCTGTCGGAAATACGCTGGGAGTTGTAGTCGCGTTGTAGTCGCGCTTAAGCGCTGCATTAAGAGTCTTCGAGCTCCACAACTACCACCGAGAGGAAGTGCGCCGGATGGTCGGGGTCAAGTTCCTTCTTTGCACCCAGCTTGTCGTTCAGACCGATCATGGCCACGTTGTTCTTGTGCACATCCGAAAAGACCGACTGGTGTCCTGCGGTTGCTGCGATCTCCGTTAGAGCGGCGTACTTGAGGCTTGTTGCGATGCCCTCGCGCCTTCTATCCCGCACGACCCCCATGGCATGAATGCGGTACTGACCCTCAACGTTGAGATCGGGTCCGAACACGATAATGCCGACAATTCGGCCAGACGGGCTCTCCTCTCCGACAAACAGACCCGCGTCTGCGCCGTCAGAGATGTCGGCTGGGGCACCTCGGATGCATTGCTCTGGCGGCTTAGTCCAGTGTCGTTCACCAGGCGTCACGCACTTGAACGTCTCGACGGCTTCTCTATCAGACTCGCGGTAACGGCGGATGACAACGTCTACCGCCGCCAAGCTACTTGGCTCAGCGAGGTCGCAGAGAAGAACTCAGCCGTAGCGGGGTTGCGGACGCGGCAAGTCTCGCCATCACGGCCAAGCCCTTTGGCGACGGGGGCGCCGAATTCGCCGCCAACTTCTTCTTCGCCTTCGTACTAGACATCACGTCACCTCCCTCGTCATGATTACTATCGACCAAGGAGCGGGCCAGTCTGAGCGCGTCGAACTACATGAACAATGTAGAAGGACACGCCACGTCTGCTCGCACTCTCCGTCAGGGCCTTTCAGGATTTCTCCTGTCAATACAGTACAGCCTTACGCCTTTCCTGCCTAGCGCGCGACTAAAACGCTAACGTCGGAAGCGGCGATACCAGCGAAACCGCAGGCAGCGGGTCACGCGCTCGCCCGTCTCATCCGCCGCCGCTCCTGTTCGTCTGTCCGCGCCCAGATGCCCTCGAGCGTCCTGTCGCTCAGGGCGTAGGCGAGACAGTCGCGCCGTACCGGGCAGGGCTCGCAGACGGCCCTAGCGGCCTCGTCAGCCTCGCGAGTGGTAGGGAACCACCAGTCGCAGCCCTTGCCACGACAGGCCGCCCGTCTTTGCCACGCTGGACGCTGACCAAGGGTTGAAACGTCCGGGCAGTCGCCCACATCCCCGGGCGTGGAATGCCTGCCGGGAGCGCTCGGGGTCGTGTCGGCCGGCAGGTCGAAGTCGGCCGGCAGGTCGAAGTCGGCCGGCAGGTCGAAGTCGTCCGGCAAGTCGTCATCCTTTCGGCGCGTAAAAGTCCTGGTGGGAGTGGCTCAGGTGCTCTTGAAATCCTCGGCGAGGGGTGTAGGAGCCGCTTGGCGCCCGCTCGCTACCAGCTTCACGGGTCGCGGGCTCGACCTCAGACGCCCTCTTGTCCTTCGAGGGCGATGATCTCGACCTCGCTCATCGGGATCGCCGTCCGTTGTTCCTCGCCATTCTCCAAGCTCGTGTAGAAGACGTACTCGTCGCCCTCGTCCTCGAAGCGATCAGCGAGCAACGCCTCGGGTGCCTTGTCCGAGTCCTGCCAGTGGATGACGTATTGAAACATGAGCGCCACCGTATCCGGATGGTGGGTTACGCGCTCGCCCGCCTCATTGGTTGCCGCTCGCAATCGTCCGTGCCGGCCCAGATCCCACCCAGTTCCGGCGACGAGAGGGCGTAGGCGAGGTGTCACCTCTTCGCCAACGCTCAGCACCTACGCTCACGTCGTCGAGTCCGCCGACCGGCGCGCCGCGTCGGTGGTCGAGGAGTCCTTGGCACTAGAGAAAGGCACACCGTGATGTTCAAGAAGCAGAAGCAAGAGGCGCAAGACAAGAGACGGCCGACCGGCACCAACGAGCAGCGGGCTATCGCCCACCTCGAGATGGCGGAGGAGCACCTGGCGCGGGCCAGCGACCGAAACAGCTTCGACGCGCAGAACGTAGTGGCGACCCAGGCCGTTGCCCACGCGACGCTCGCCCTTGCCTACTTTGCGGCGATCGAGCACGGGAAAACGGTCTTGGCGAACGCCGACGCGCCCCCCGGATAAATCGCGAAACCGCAGGTCAGCCTAGCCGCTAGAATCGCTCAGGACGCGTCGAAACCGCCGGCGAGGGTACTGGTAGCCGACTACTTGAGCCGTCCGGACGCGTGCACCCGCTTCACGTTGCGATCCGAAACTCTGCCGCACCCATGCCCGGTCCCGCGGGATACTTAAACGGGTGGGTGCACGACCCGCTGCTCACCCTCGCAGGCAAGTTGAGGTCGTGCACCCACTCATTTCATCGGTCCCTCGCGCCGTCACCTTGAGCACCGGGAGTGGTTACACCGTCCACGAACATCCCGAGCGACCTGGTAGTAAAGTCACTCTCAGCCGGCACCCGGGTCTGGGGGCGAGATACCGTAGCCCCGGGTGCAGGTCCGCCAGAGCGCCGCCTACTTAATCCGCCCTGTCTCGCGTGCCTGATCCTTGTCGCCCCCACGAACCGGAAGCTCTTTGTAGCAACACTCCGGATCGCCGCAGGGAGTGACGCGGACACCTCGATCGACGACACAACCGCACTCGGCGCATTTGATCTCCACGGTTGCCTCCCTATTTCAGCCTCCCGGTGTCCCGCGCTCCCTGAGCACCGAGGCAAGCAGCCAGCTACTCTTTTGTCACCTAAGAGGAGTAAATATGAAGAAGACCCTTATCACCCTCATCGCCGCCTTGTGCTTTGTCGCTGCCTCGACGACGATGGCCGTAGCGGCAAGCAAGACGACAACAGACGTCAAGACGGCGACAAGCAAGACGACGACAGATGTTAAGACGTTGGCGTCTGCGGAATCCCACGTCGTTACCCTGCTCCACAACTACAAGGCCACGGCCTTGTGGAAGAGCCAGTTCAAGGCTGCGGTCGCTGTGCAGAACACTGATCTCGCCAGGGTCAACGCCGACCTGTCGCCTACCGTCAAGGGTACCGTCCTGTTCTCTGGTTCCGGCTCGGGTATCGAGTCGACCAGGCCATTCACGGTCCCAGCGTCGGCCAAGGGCTGGCACGTCAACTGGACCTACAACTGCGCGTCCTTCGGTATGGCGGGCAATTTCGACTTCGATGTCTATCAAGGAACGCAGTTGGACTTCAACGATAACGGTCCCAACCAGGTAGGCATGAAGGGGAGCGGCACCGAGCACTACTACGACACCGGGACATTCCACCTGGAGACGAACAGCGAGTGCGCTTGGACGCTACAGGCTGTGGCGGGCAGCTAGCCTCTAGGGGGCGGCTTCGGTAACTCGACGACGGGTAAGCGCCCGAGCCGCAAGAGCCCAACTCGCAGATCGCCTCTGAGCCTTGGAAAGCGTCGGCGAGGGTGAAGGTACCGGGCTACTTGAGCCGTCCAGACGCTTGTCGCCAATCCTCGGTGGTGGCGCCCCTCATCGCCAGAGTCCGACCTTGCGAAGCCCCCTTTGTACGACGCCGTTCGAGGTCTTGAGCACCCGTTTGTGCACCACACGTCGCTGGTGGGCGCGTCGGCCGTGCTTTGCGGCCCCCACGTTGCCTCGGTCACGTGCGTCTCGATAGAGCGTGCTGGTGAGGCTACGGCGTCGTGGCACTACTTGATCCTCCCGGCCTCCCGCGGCTCCGGGAAGGTCGCATTCGTCTTCGCTATCTTGTCGACGCGCTGACAGCTGATCTTGAGCAGCTCGGCGATCTCCGCGGGCCGTCATTTTGAACGAAAGTGAGCGAGCCGGAGGCATCCCGACCCCGGCCCGCTCGTTCCCCGGCCCCAACCGCGCGCCGAAGGAGGCCGGACGCGCGGCGTGGCCGGGGATTCGCCTCCGAACTTCCGGAGGGGAGGCGAACTTAGGTCAGCTCGACGCGATCACGCGGAACGCGTTTACATCGACCACGTCGCTCCCGAAACGGCTCATGCCGAAAACCCCGAGCTGCCCTGTTGGCAGGTTCGAGGCCGGGAAGTTCGGAATGCCCGTTACCAGCTCCAGGTTGAGGCCGGATCTGTGGGCTACGACGAACCGGCTGAAATCGCCGATCACCGCGTAATCCACGCTGCCAGTAGTGCCCGTGAAGGCGGCGCAGTAGGAACTCTGCACGATTGGGCGCCCGAACAGGCGAGGCGTGCCGGTGCCACTATCAAACGTGAACTCCGAGGGGCCGAGACCATTCGTCACGGTCGGCGCGGCTTGGGAACTGATCCGCGAGACCATCGACGGTGAGCAATACCAGCTCGCATTGAGCCTGTATCTCTCGGGCAGTTGGCTCCACGCCGCACGTAGATCGACGGCTCCAAGTTGGCCGGCCGTTGTGACTACGCAGTGGCTCGGATTCTGCGTGGTAGCCGCCATTCTGCTGACAACGCCCATGGGTTGTCCGACGCCACTGCCAACCGAGCAGTATTGGGACACGTCCGACGCCCATTGATTCATCATGAGCGTGGTGATTTCTCCCAGGCAGTTCGGATAATCCTGCGTGAGCTCCAGACTCGCTGGCACATAGAACTTGTCTGCCCACACGTCGATTTCCGGCTGTGCAAGGGTCGGACTGCCATCGGCGACAACCGTGTTCTCGGCGGTGAAACCGGAGGTGACGCCGGGCGTCGAGACGCCGTGCCACTTATCCGTGGTGATCGTCACGATCTTGGCGACAGTGCCGATCTCGGCCGTGTCGAGTGTCGTTACGATCAGCGACGGATCCACGTAGTAAGGCACGCCAAATCCACCGGCATAACCGGTGCCTTCGGCAGCGGCCCTCATCTCGTCAACCTGCACATCACGGAATGTGTTGACGGCTTGGGCCTCTTCGGGCGTAAACGCAGGGTTCTTCTGGCTCAAACCCTTTGTGAAGGCCGACTCGTATGCCCTCGAACCGGTCGCCGCAATTCTGCGGGCAATCAGTTTGCCATCCGTGCACTTGTCTCTCGTGCGCACGAGGGCTTCGAGCTTGTCCTGTGAAGCCGGTGTGAGGTCACCGGAGCGCTTCTCGATGCTTCTAAGCGCCATGTCACGCACTGAGGCGTACGGGAGGCTACAAAGGCGCTCGGGGTCCGACAGGGCGTCGGCGTCGAGCATCCGATGTGCACGCTCGCGGGTCTCTGCAAGCGTGCGCCGTGGCGCTGCCGCCCGGACGGGTCGCTTTGGGCATTTGCACGACGTCCCCGGGATTCCCCAGGTTTTGCATGCACGGCAACGCGTGAGATTCACCGGCCACGGTCGACTCTTGTCACTCCGAACGGGCTGGCGCTGGGCCGGCTGGCTGCGCGTGACATCCAAACTGACGCACTGGCCCGAAACTGTGACTCGGGCGCCGGTAAGAGCGCTCAGTTCGTCAACTGCCGCGTGGAGGCGACGCGCCTCAAGGGGTCCGAGGTGATCGCCGGAGTTGAGGCGACGGATCTCGTCCTCGAGTTGGGATTTGGTACTCATGGATAACTCTCCTATGTTGGAGTCCGCTCTTTGAGCGGGTGCCGGCTGCGTGCCGGGAACGTTTGGCGCCAGCGGGGCGCCGACCGGGCGGTGTTTCCTGCCTCGGCGGTTGCCGGGGCGAGACTTGTCATTCGACTTCGGTCGGTACTGGCGTGGTGCGGCGGATATAGAGCGGCGTCGGACTAAACAGGTCGCTGCGTTCTACGCAAATGTCGTCTGAGGCGTCCCACGCGTCGCCGGCCTTGAGGGCGACACTTAGCCCGCTTTTCGTGCTCGTGCCCAGCGTCCAGCGGGCGAACACGGTTTTCACGTTGCTCGCTGGTTCGGTGATCTTGGTGCGGAGTGGTGACATTGGTCAATCCTTTCTAGGTTCGGAGTTGGGCTCAACTGGAACATTTGTGCCAGTCGCCTTTCTAGGTTCGGGGTTGGGGCCAACCGACTCCTCGGAGTCAGGTGGTAAGTTTTTACCACCTGCCTTTCTAGGTTCGGGGTCTCAATCGTCCATCTCGACGCCGGCAACCATGCGCTTGTACCGGATCGGTGGCTTCTCGGGGTCGTAGGCCGGACTGGTTGCAGCATCCGCGAGGTTGTGCGCGGTCCACTCGTCCATCCCGGCCTCGAGGCCGACGTCATAGGCATGTTGCCAAGCGCCGGGAGGCGCGGCACTGATGTTGGCAACAAGCTGGGCCAAGGCCGTTTGCTCCCTGGGGTTGGCGCGGACCGCAGCCTGCCTGAATGTCGCAAGCGAGAGTCGCAGTTCCCTCAACGCGCCGACATTTTGCGGGTTGGCGTCAACGACGGCGGCCAGGGCGAGCAACGCGCCCGCCTCGGCGGCGTCCTGAGCATCGAGCTCGTCGCCGGCAACGATGCGAACGGCGTCAACGAGCGCCTGAGCGTCGGCGACGTGAGTTCCGACGACGGGTTTGAGAAGCTTGGGCATGCCTGGTCCCTTTCGATTTGGCGGAATATCACTGTCTGCGGTCGGTTTCGTACGGCGTTTTTTTCAAGAACGACGATTTCGAGCACTTTTGGACGATTCGTTCGGTTGAACCGTTTCCTCCAACGCTCTGACCTGGGCTTTTCCGGTTAAAAATGTTTGAGCGACTGGGAAAAAACGGCCACACAGCGAAGTCCTGGTCGATGCCTCCGTTACGTGGTCGCGCCCGATTGTGGCGATGACCTGCGCTTTAGCGCCTCTCGGGCTAGGCGAGCAGCGCTAGACGCCAGGCAGTCGGCTAGCCAGCGGCACAGCCACCAGCAGCAAGAGCAGCGAGAGCGGCAAGGTGACGCGTCATGCTCGGCGGACGCGCTTGACGCGAGAGACCTGCCGGACTCGGCTCACCTGGGCCTGTCGTGCTCTGCGAACGCGTCGAATACGGGAAGGAGTCACACCGGCCGCCCGCGATCGGCGGGCCTTCACGCCGGCCTCGAGCGATGCTTGCCGGGGGGCTCTTGAAATCCGACCCCCCCGTTCTTTGGGCGACCCTCCATTATCCCGGCCACGAAATTGTGGGTGCGAAATTCCCTGGCCCAGATTTTGTCGGAGATCCCGCAGGCACGCCGTGCAACGTCCACGGTTGCCCGCTCAGGACGCCGCAGGTCGCTCAGGACGTCGGCGGGCACCATGAAACTCGCCTGTATCGTCCTGCTCGAACTGGGCCGCGCTGAGGATGCACCGCGCCAGTTCCCGCTCGATCTGGTCGCGGGACTTCATGACACTCGCCTGCCGTCTGTAGGCGCGGAGGGCACGAACGGCAAGCCACTCTGCTGCGAGCGTCCTGCGTTGTCCTTCCGTTCACCATCAGTGCGCAGCGATCTCCGCTTGTGGCTGCGTGCGTGCGGTCCGATCTTGGCAGTACACCTTGACCGACCCTTGCGGCACGATCCGCCGCGGCTCACGACTCCACCTCACCGCTCAAGACGGCGATGATGGCGTCCGCTTCAGTTGCGGTCAGTGTGTCGGACTGTCTATCAATCGCACCCTGGGTGTAGGCGCTGATGCCTGGTCCGGCGATGCCGAACCGACTAAGCGCGGCACCGATGGCTTCGAGTTGGTCGATGGTTGCGAGTGCGGTCATGAGTCCTCCCTGAGCAGTTCGGCGAGTAGCCACAACGGGACGACCGCGTAACTCTCGGCAACGTCAGCAACGCCTCGCCGCTTGGCGATCACGGCGAACCGGCCCAAACCGGCGTGCTCTGCCTCGAGCCGCGCTTCAGCGAGCCAGCCGGCGAGGTCGATGCGTGCGGCGCACTTGCACTCCAGCACTGCGGACGCCACGCCCGAAATGTCGCCTCTGTCCTCGCTGGCGCCGGCGAGTGTTCGCGCGGCCTGCGGGAATCCGGCCAGGCGCAGGTAGGCGACAACGTCACGCTCGAACTGTGAGCCTTTGCGCTTTGGCGCGCTTCCACCGGTCATTGCTTCACCTTCTTTCGAGTGAGTGCCGGCTTCGATTCCGGCTCGACGCGGCGAGTCATCCTGCGCTCAACCTTCATGTGCCAGCGGCAAAGCTGGGAGTCATCGACGGCTGCCTGAGTGCATGGCCAAGCGCGCTCGGTTTCCGCCTGGCAGGGTCCAAAGCCGAACTCATCGGCGGTCACGACTTCCCACCATCGTCATCAGTGAAAGAGTCGACGAAGTCGTCAGTTAACAGCCCTTGACCTGCACCTTCATCAATCTCGTGGACCCTCGTGGACCCATATCCGGTAACTTTCTTCGTACACGCGTATAGGGGAAGGTTTACGGCTGAGGGTCCACGAGGGTCCACCAAAACGCTGCTACCTGCGGAAACGCCGATTCCGCGGGCGTAGCGTTGGCCCTGATAATCCTCGATTTCGACCCCATGAGCCTCCAGATAGTCCCGGAAGTCCTGATCTCGCCCGACAGCCGTTCCGGCTGCTTTGGCCCAGTCAATCCACCTCATCCGGAGCGCCTTAACCTTGGTCCTGCCGATGATCGCGACGGTGCACTCGTCCAAGAAGTGAGCGAACACGTCCTCGCTCTGGCGGTAGTCGAAAGTCGCCTGACGGACCTGTTCGGCTTCGTTGAGCCCGTGCTTGTAGTACTCCACAGCACCGTTCACGAGCCAGGTGAGGATGGCCTGACCGTGTAGTTCCGCGAGCAGCTTGCCGAAGTCCGGTATCCGGTCGGGTGGCGGGATCGTGACCGTGAACGGCACGACACGGAGCCGGCGCCAGATCGCCTCGTCGGTCCCTCGCACTCGAGGCAGGTGGTTGGTCACCAGCACCACGGTGTGAGTGGGCTCGAAGTCGAACCGTTGACCGTAGAGGTGACGAGCCGAGATCCTGTCGCCGCCGGTGATAGATTTGACGAGTCCTTCAGCCAGGACGGCTCGCCTCTCGAGCTCCAGGCTCACCACGAGACGGCGCCCACGCAACATGGCGAGACGCTCTGGGTGCTGCTCGTGCTTCTGCTCTACAAGTAGTCCCTCTGGCGCGATAGCAGCGTGCTCGCGAAGCACCCCGGTGATCGCCGTGATGAAGGTGCTCTTCCCGTTTGCCCCCGCACCATAGAAGTCGGGTAGCAAGTGCTCACCGACCTCGCCGGTGATCGCGTAGCCCATGAGGGTCTGGACGTAGGTGATCGTCTCGGCGTTGTGAGCGAAGACGGTATCGAGGAACTGCTCCCAGAGCGCGGGTCGAGCAGCGGGGTCGTAGTCGAGATCCACCCCGCGGGTGATCAGGTGGCCGGGATCGGCCGGCAACAGATCGCCGGTTCTGAGATTGATCGTCCCGTTCCGGCAAGCGAGCAGATGTGGTGGCCGGTCGAGCTGCTCGACGGCGACGGCTATGGAGCGGTCCGTCCTCGCTATCGCGAGCAGTCCGTCACGGCGACCTGATCGGGTGGATTCCGCGTAGTGCTTCGCACGGCGCTTGAACTCGTCTGCCGAGGCTTCGCCCACCCACGAGCGGAGGCCACCGATCGTTTCCTTCGCCAGTTCCTGGACGAGTTCGAGACGGTCCTCCTGCCACCACGCGTTGTTCCAGATGAACCAGCGCCCGAGTTCCGGCGAGTATCGGACGCGGTCTCCGTGCTCCTCCAGGAACCGCGAGGCATTGAGGAAGTCGCCGGCCTCCTCTATTTCATGGACAGGGCCTGACTTGGCGACGACGAGTGCTTCTCGGGCCGCCTCAGCAACGTCTGGTTCCCATGCAGTAGCCAGGGCGGTCATTGGGCCACCGCCCATGCAGGATGACGTGCGTCGCGCAGAGCGTGGCCAACGATGTCGGCTGCGAGCTTCAAGTCAATGCCGAGCGAGTGGGCCAGTCCGAGCACGGACTCAACGACACGTTGGTCATCGGCAGAGAACCGGGCCGTTTCGAAGACGACACCGCGCAGCCGCCGGGGGTCCTCGCGAAGCCAGTCCTCCACGGTCGGCGCATCTAGCGTGTCCCTGCGCGGGAATGCTCCCAGCGTTGGACGGTCCGGAACGAGCTCGTCCTGATGTGCCTCGAGCACTGCAGAAGGCACGGCTTCGTCCATCTCGTGCTTGAGCTGAGCAACGAGCTCGGGAGCGACCTTCTCTGCGACACGCAGAATGTCGCGCCTCACCTCCGGCTGGATCTTGCGATGCTCAGCGAGCTCGTTGATCTTGGCCCAGAGCGCCTCAAGTGGTCCGGGTGGACCATCGAGTATCGTCCGCGCCTGGTCAAGGTCGCTGTATCTCGACAGATGATCGACGGTCCCGCCCAACTCGTCGGCGATCTCGGTGACGATGGTCATGACGGCCTCGTTTCCGACTCGGCGCCGTGCACCTCCCGCAGAAAACGCGGGATGGACACGCGCCATTGACTGCCAACCTTGAAGCAGCCGGGGATCTGTCCCACCGATGCCAACCGGTAGGCCGTGCTAGTGGCGATCCCGAGCCGCTGAGCGGCCCACGACAGTAAGGCCACGTCGTCCGGCAGTGATCGGGCCATTATCGGACGATCTCGAGGGTGTTCACCCCGACGAAACGTCGAACCTGGCTAGGGTCGAAAAGGTAGCGGCGCGAGCCCGGCAGTACTATTGGACGCAGCTCACCACGAGCCACGCGGCGTCTGGTCGTCCTCGTGTCTTCGCGCAGGAACGACGAAACCTCGTCAATAGTCCACGGCGAGTCTGGTTGGACGTTTGCGGTCATTGCGGACATACGTCACCTCGGGGCCGGCCTAGCCAGCGTCCGAGGGATTATCCGGGGGAGCCCACGGTCCCCGCCGGGCACGCCTACTGGCGAGGACCCGGACTTCTACTTCCCTACATTACCAAGATACCACATCGCGGCCCGCATCAGCCAGGACACCGGCCACGAACGTCTAGACAGTCCTCCCCTATCCCTACATAACCAACATACCACATACTCCGGTAATCTATTCACCTTAAGTATGCAGACCTGTCAAATCGGGGCGTTTTTGCACGTCAGCGCAACTGTTGCGCGAAATTTTGAGTGTTGCGCGGGCTGGTCGTAGGGCACATCTCCCCTATCCCTACGTTACTAGGATACCACATTGCACTACATCATCGCAACTCATGTCACGACACAACTAGACTATCACGACCATATCACACGCGTGGGATTCGTGTCAAACACGCTGGTGTTTCTATCCCCGTCGCGAGGACGGGAGCCGGAATCCACGAAGGTGTTGGCCGGCAGCTTCGATGGCCAGGTTGGCGACGTCGAGAGCGTCCACCACATAGCTTTTATGGCAACCGGGATCGGGGCAGGTGTAGCGGACCGTCCCATTCTCATATCCTTCGACTGTCCGTTGCTTGGCGAACAGACCCAAACCGCCGAGGGTGACCTTGCCGGCAGCCCGACTCGACGTCGATGGCGGTACGTACACCGTCCCGACCGGCCGGCGACATGCCCCGCACAGCACGAGGATCTTCGGGGCCTGCTCTTCGGGTGACTGCTTCGTTTCGGTGCTCTTCGTCATCGCCCTGCCCCCGATGTCTTCGCGGGCAGTGCCAACGTCCTTCCGAGACTCGCGGCCAGTTCTCGGTCCCGCTGCTCGACGGCATGCGAGTAGACGCGCAGGGTGATCGACGGGTCGGCGTGGCCCAGCCGCGCGCCGACCGTGACGGCATCGAAGCCGGCGGCGATGGCCTGCGTCGCGCTGAAGTGGCGCAGCGCGTGAAGGTGAGTGTCGACGGCCGCCTTGTCGGCAACGCGCCTTGTGAACTTCGACAGCACGTCGGGCCGGATCGGCTCAAGGCCGGCAGGGCTTCGCGAGAATATGAAGGCGTCCGGGGCCACGGACACGCCTAGCTCGTCGGCGAGAGCGTCAACGGATGCCCGATGGCGGCGCAGGATTTCGAGCCCGAGTTCGTCTAGCCCGACGCGGCGGACCGCGTGAGTCTTGGTCGACTTCTCGGCCCAGCCGCCGCCAGCAACCTCGTAGACGCTACGGGCAATGCAGAGCGTGGTGCCCTGCCAGTCGACATCCGACCACCGCAGGGCGCACAGCTCGCCACGGCGTGCACCGGTGAGAGCTGCGAGCAGCAACAGGCCGGCGAGCGCCGGTTCGATTGCCTCGGCCGTTTCGATGATGCGCTGTACCTCGTCAGGGCTCGGTGCCACGACCTCGGCCGCGTGAACCGGTGGGGGAGTCGCTCTGTGGGCGACGTTGCGATCGACAAGGTCCCACCGTTCGGCCTGACGCAGCGCGGCGCCAATCACGGCGTGGATACGCCGGACGCTCGTCGCCTTCAGTCCTCGAGCCGTGAGCTTCGCGTACAGCCTGTCCAGGTCGGCCGCTGTCAGCTTGGTGAGCCTGATCCGGCCCAGCTCCGGGCGCAAGGTGGTTTCGATGGTTCGCCGATGCTCGCGAATCCAGGACTCCTTACATAGGCCAGGCGTTCATGCCAATGACCTGGGAGCATCCACCACTGTTTGACCAGGATGTGCGAGAATCTCTATAGAGGAATCAGAGTTCTCGGGAGGTCGGCATGCTGGTGATCGAGGCGGGCACAATGGTCGAGATGCCACCACTACCCCTGGCTCCCGGAGGCTCCGTGCGCGTCAGCGAGGGCGTGTCGTTCTTCGAAGACGAAACCGGTTGCGGTTCTCTGTTCGTGTGGGGAATGGCGGCGTGGAGCTGGAAGAGCGACGACGAGGTGGCAAGGCGACTGGCAGCGGTCCAGCTCGTAGAGACAAGGGCTGCCACCCAGCGCCAGGTAGCCGAGGCCTTCGGGGTGAACGAGAACACCGTGTTGCGCTGGCGCGGCGAGTACGCGACGGGGGGTGCAATTGGGCTCGTCAGCGGTCCCCCAGGCCCCAAGGCTCCCTCCAAGCTGACCGACGCCAAGCGCGCCGAGATCGCCTCGTTGCGCAATGCACATCTGTCGGTGCGCGAGATCGCACAGCGCGTTGGGGTGTCGTTCAACTCGGTGGCTCGCGCGCTTCGCTCACAGCCAAGAGATGAGCAAAGCATTGGCAGTGACGTACCCGACGACGCCGGAGAGGTAGCACTCGAGCCACTGGCGTTGCCGGCCGATCGGAGCCAAGAGCGCGTAGCCGCTCGTTTCGGGCTCATCGATGAAGCACCGCCGGTGATCTGCGAGGGTTCATCGCTTCCCCTCGCCGGAGCACTGTTGATCCTGCCAGGCCTGGCGGCGACCGACCTGATAGAGACCGCTTCTAGTGTCTATGGCACCCGGCGTCGAGCCTTCTACGGGCTCGCCTCGTTGATCTTGTCGATCGTGTTCTGCTGCCTGCTCGGCGAGCCGAGAGCCGAGGGACTTACGAGAATCGATCCGCTCGACTTGGGGCGCTTGTTGGGCCTCGATCGCGCCCCGGAGGTCCGTACGCTTCGGCGGCGTACAGAAGAGCTTGCCGCAAAGGGCCGCTCGGCTCGCTTGATCGAGGATCTCGCCCGGCGTCACCTTGCCGCCCACGAAAAGGCCGCGGGCATCTTCTACGTCGACGGGCACGTACGCGCCTACCACGGCGGGCGCGAGCTGCCCAAGGCACATGTGGCCCGCATCCGCCTGGCCATGCCCGCTGAGCTCGACACCTGGGTCGCTGATGCCAACGGCGACGGCGTGCTCGTGTGGAGTGCCCCACCAGGAGCGAGCCTGGTTGCCGAGCTGCGCCTCGTGACCGCCAAAGTCCGCCAGCTCGTGGGTGACAAGGACCGCCCGACGATCTGCTTCGACCGCGGTGGCTGGTCGCCCAAGCTGTTCAAAGAGCTCGGGCTCAAAGGCTTCGAGATCATCACCTACCGCAAGGGCCCGGCCCCGAAAGAGCCCCACGCGGCGTTCAAGGCGTTCACCTTCACCGACGGACAAGGACGCACTCACGACTACTTGCTCGCGGACCGGAGGGTCTCGATCAGCTACGACGGTGGGCGTCGCCGGTTCGCCTGCCGCCAGATCACCCGTCTCGATAAGGCGACCGGGCACCAGACCCAGATCCTCACCACAAGAGACGACGGTGACCCGGCCGCGATTGCACACATGATGTTCAGCCGCTGGCGCCAGGAGAACTTCTTCCGTTACATGCGTGCGCATTACGGGCTCGACGCTCTCGACAGCTACCGAGCTGACGACGATGATCCCGAACGCTCCGTGACGAACCCTGCCCGACGTGATGCGGACCGGGTCTTGGGCGAAGCCCGCCGGTCACTGCGAGAGGCCGAGGCCACCGAGGGCAGAGCTTCGCTCAGTGGCCAGTGCCCATCGAAGGAGATCCTCGACGCCTTCGCTGACGCCAAGGCCGAGGTCGAACGACTCGAACGTTCACGCAGCGCGATCCCGACCAAGGTCAAACTCGGCGAGGTTCATCTGGACGCAAAGCGGCTCGTCGGAGAGCGCAAGCGCATCTTCGACGCGATCCGCATGGCCACCTACAACGCGGAGTCGTCACTCGCGCGCTTGCTTACCCCGCATTACGCCCGAGCAGAGGACGAGTCCAAGACGCTCCTTCGAGAAGCCTTCAAGTCTCCAGCCGACCTCCAGGTGATCGGTAAGGAGCTCCACGTCACGATTGCAGCTATGTCATCGCACCGGCGCACCCGGGCAATCGAGGGTCTTTGTCGGGAACTCAACGCCACCCGGACTACCTACCCGGGAACCAAGCTCACCCTTGTCTACTCAACCAAGGGCCAGCGATGGCTCCCCAAGGTTGATCGCACTATGTAAGGAGTCCTGGATTCGTCTCAACCTGCAACGCGGGCGGCGCGGGAAAGTGGCGTGCAGAGTGGTCGCCACTGTTTGAGGGCGCGAAGGTCGCCATACTGACCGACAAGGACGAGCCCGGACGCTGGCACGGTGAGCAGATCCTCGCGGCTCTCGGAGACGTTGCCGACATCGCGAGAATCGTCGACCTGCCTGGACTGCCTTTGCACGGGGACGTCTCAGACTGGCTCGAGACGGGTGGCGCGGCCGAAGAACTCCAAGGGCTCATCGCCGAGTTGCCGAAGGCCAGCGAGGAGACCGACGTGAAGCCAGCGCTAGAACGGAATCGTGACCGTTTCTGGTCGATGCTGCCCGGCGAACTGATCGAATCGGGGTTGGACGACTCATGTCTGCGCTTGTATGCCGAGCTCGATCTCATCCAAGGCCAATACGGCCGTCCAGGGCAGGGCGAACAGTACATCGCCGACAGGCTCGGCTGGCAGAAACGGACCGTGGCGAGGCATGCCGGCCACCTCGACGCCGCCAAGCTCGTGAAGATCGAGAAACCTCGGGGAGCGCTGGGGCAGCGAACCTACCGGCTCGTTCACAACATCGCGCGAGGTCGGATCAGCGCCGATGCCGTCATCCCGGAGCGGAAGCGCGTCGCGCGTTCATCCTCGGCCTTTGAGAGGGGACGGGGTGCGCAGGACGCACCACAGGTGGAGCGGGGTGCGCAGGACGCACCGGGGGGGTGCGTGACACGCACCACGTCTGTTTCGGAACGGGGTGCGCGAAACGCACCACAGTCCAGATATCTCGGTGTGAGTAGGAAAGGTCTTAGGGAGGATCTTTCTCTCTCAGGAGGACGCGCCGAAGTTGACTCGTTCGAAACCGGCTGCCCTGTGTGCGGAATCGGGGAGGTGTGCGAATGCGCGCTCTGACGACCCGGGCCGCTCTCGCGGCACTCCACGAGTCAGGCGTTCGCGTCTGTTGGTCGGCAACAACCCGTCTTCCGCTCGTGCGCGACGACACGGGTTCCCTCAGTTCCGAGCTCATAGCGTGGGTCGAGACTCACGGCAACGCGCTCGCATGGGCGCTCATCGGGCTTGAGCAAGGGTTCGCCTGGAGCGAGTGCGGGGCGTGCCGCTCCGTCCAGATGGCCCGGCCGACCGATCGGTGTTCGACGTGCTCGGCGGAACTGGTCATCCTGCCGGCACCACCCTTCAGCTCGGAAGTCTCCACTCCGCGCGCTTGTCGAGAGGACGTAGCGCCATGACGAGGGGCCGCCTTGCTGAACCTTCCCGGCGCCGGGAAGGTTCGACCTGGACGCACCATCGCTACGACCTCGACCGCCTCGACTCCCTGGTGGGTGGGCGATGAGCGCTGTTGCGGTCCTTGTCAGTGTCCTCGATGACGGTGAAATGTCGCGTAGACAGCTGGTCGGCCCAGCGAAATCGCCTCGTGTTTACAGGTCAAGTCTCATACGGTCGCCACTTGCGCGCTCCGAGGAAAGGAACCGTGATGCTGATTCACTCGCTTGACAGCGGACGCATCGTCCTAGAGCTATCCACCAAGTCGGGATCGAAGTTCATCAACCTCGGCGGCGAGGACCAGAACAGAATCGACGAGGACGACGATCACCCCCGTAGCGGCTCGCGCAATCTCCTCAGCAGAGAAATCCTGGAGGAGATCGAGCGAAACACCGCGGCCATGCGCGAGCATCATCTGCTGGACCAGCGTGTCACCCAGGACCTCGCGCAGTCGTCTTGACAGATCGTCCTCTACCGCTCCGACGGGTTCAGTCTGTCATGACAGAGCCGACCACGGACCCGGAAACATCGAGCGTCTTAGCCTTCAGCGACACCCGAGCACGGCAGCGAGCCTCGTGCCGTCGACCGATCGGGCGTCATGAGATCGCTCCGCTCGAAGCTCTTGGCGACCTGTTGGCGTGGCTCCAGGACGAGGCGCGTATGACCGACCGAGAGCTAGCTGCCGCTGCGCAAATCTCCCAACGCCATCTACAGCGACTCCGCATTGGCGTTAGAAGGACGCGGGCCACCACGCTCGAACGGATCGCCCTTGCACTTGCACCGTGGCTTGACGTCGACCCGACCGAACTCCATCAACAGCTTGTCAAGACAGCAGGATGCTCACTTGCACCACCCAGCGAATTTCAAGCCCGAGTCGATCGGAGACGCCAGCGGCGTCTTGACAGGGCAGCAGCTAAGGAGGCAACCCAGCGCCGACGAATTGCAGCCTGGCAGGATCGGTTCGGCGATCTAGGAGCAAAACCTTCACGACGACGGACGGGAGCTACGGGCGAACGGTGAGATAGGCACAGCGACTTCTTGTTCCCACATTTGCCCTGAACTGGATTTTTCTGGGTCCACTATCAGAAACAGTCGCGAAAACCCAGGTCAGATAGCAGTCATTTACCGGTCAATTCCCTGCTCACGAGTTTAGGTGCCTGCCGCAGGCGCGCCAGGAACTCCGTCTGATATGTACAGAGGCATCTCGCCAGGCATCGGCGCCATCCGGCGCTCAGATCGGTCAGTCAGCGCCTGCGCGGCGCGACCGGTGGCAACCGGGCCTCACAGCTACTACCGTCGCACGGCACCCAGCAGGTATGGCATTTCTCCACCGTCTAATCGGCGGACTTGGCGACGAGCTGGACGCGGCGCTGCGCTGTTGGCCGGAGACGCGTGATGACGCCGGAAGGCAAGGAGCCAATAGGGCATCGTGTACAGGAAGTTACGGATGGGGGACTGGTAGCCGTCGACCCTGACCCAGCCCCACCCGGCCAGCTGAACGACACGGCGCAGGGTACCGGCGAACGCTTCGAGGACGACACCGCACACGGGCTCGATCTGGCGGCCGTCGAGGCGACGGTCCAGGATCGGTTCGCCGCCGAGTTTGTCGCCGCTGTCAACGTAGTCCGCATCAGGGCGAAGTAGTGCCGTGCGTGGTCGCCGAAGTGAGCGCGTTCACGAGCGGGTACGACGCCGAATAAGCGGTGTCGCGCACCATGGCAGCGACAAAGCGGGGTGGACCGTGGGCGCCCCTGCCCGTCAACCGCTGGTGCCAACTGGTTGGCGTCGTACTTGAGCCCGAGTTCGTTGCACTTCGCCTGGATCTCGTCGGCCTGGGGCGAGATGCCGCTTACGCCGGTGGGCCATTTCATCCGGTGAGCCATGTCCTCGGCCTGGTAGGCGCTGAACAGCTGGTCGGCGAGGAACCGGGCGACCCGCTTGCGCGCGGTGAGGCCGGGTTCGACGAGCCACCAGGAACGGGCCAGCCGTCTCGACCGAGGAGCGTGCGACGGCTTCGATGGCCAGGCAGCCGGTGAGGTCAGCATCGGTGATGAGCGTTTCTAACCACGCACAGTGGTAACACTTTGGCCCCGTTGTCAACAAAGGGCAGGTCAGCGACTCGCGGTCTTGACAGTTTGCGTGTTTTCGCGGTATCATTTCTTAGATGTAAAGCCCCGGCAGGAGGAATCGAACCTCCCATTCCCCTTTACGAGAGGGGGAGCCGCTTGCCCTGGAGGACTCCAGCGGTACCGGGACAGGCACGGCAACCCAGGGTGTTACGAGCACCCTGGGTTGTGCCGCGTTACCAGGCATTATCGCCGATGGACAGGACTAATGGCAACCGAGTAGTTACAAAGCAGGGATTCGCGCTTCACGCGCTTCAATCTGGGAAACTGGTGAAGATGGAGAGGGGTGGCCCGAAAAACCGCTGTTGTGACGATCGATTCCTGCCGATACTCTGTACCGGTGATGGCATGATGCTTGATTTTCTGAGGTGGTTATGTTAATGGCGCATGTGCTCGCTACCGAACTTGAGACCTTCGCCGCGAACAAGGCGGAGCTGCTAGCCACGGCCAGGGGAAAGTACGCGCTCGTTCACGGAACCGACGTACAAGGGACCTACGAAACCGAGGGCGACGCGATTAGTCAGGGCTACCGCCTTTATGGAAACGTGCCCTTCCTAGTGAAGCAGATCGTAGAAATCGATCAGGTGGCGAACTACGTTTCGAATCTGGTAGCGATCTGATTTGGCGTCGATCACCGCCGCCATCTCGGGACTCGTTTCCGTAGGGCCGGTGCTCGACCTTCATATTGCCGTCCCCCAACAGGTAGAACTTCTCCTCACTGAGCAGGGGCAGCCTGTGCCAGCGCCCGTTCCCGCGGCGATGATGATCGATACAGGTGCTTCAAACTCGGTTATCCAGACAGGCATTGCTCAACAACTCGGGTTGCAGCCGGTAGGCACTGTTGGCATCAACACACCCTCTTCTGAGAACGTCCAGTGTCTCCAGTATCTGGTTCGTTTGTTGCTCCCGAAGGGCTTGGTCGCAGTTGTCTTGGCGACCGAGGCTCCGCTTAACGGCCAGAATATCCAGGGCCTCATTGGTCGTGATCTTCTCCAGCACGGTGTGCTCGTTTACCTTGGTACCGAAAACCAGTTCACGCTGAGCTTCTAGTTAGTCCAGTAGCCCAGCTAGTTGCGTAAGACTCCATGGTCATCTTCGCGGGGCCCGCTGCCATTGCCGGAGTGCGCTTGGTGGTAGTTCCATCATCGTGCTTGATTTGCCGCACGACGACGAGAGAAGCCTCAGCACCTCCGCCCGAACTTTGGCGCGAGTTGACCCCCGCAGAGACATCGCAAGTCCCTGACCTGCGCGGATAGTCCCGGAGTAGGGGTATTTCTGACAAGATGTAGTGGCGAAATAGTCCACCATCTGTGACTTACAGCGCTGTAGGATGTCGGTATGTTCGTGAAGCGGACTGTGAAGCGCTATGGCGAAACCGCGTACGAGTACTTGACCCTTGTCGAGGCCGTCCGCCGCGAGGGCAAGCTCACGCAGCGGACGCTGTTCCGCCTGGGCGAGGTGTCCGAGCTGCGCGAGTCCGGCCAGCTGGACCGCATCGTCAGGGCCCTGGCCGCTTACGCCAAGGGCACTTATCTCGAGGCAGGTGAGCTCGAGGGCCTCGGCTCGCCGAGCTTTGGTGCGGTAGCGGCGGCTTGGTCGTACTTTCGCCGGCTCGGCCTCGAGGAGCACTTCTCCTCCGTGGGCGACGGCCGTCGCTCACGGGTTCTCTCCGACACGGTCTTTGCGATGGTGGCCAACCGGCTCACGGATCCGTTCTCCAAGCGCCGGACGATCAAGGAGTGGCTCGCCTCGGTGGTGCTTCCCGCCGGGGTGATGTCCCCGAGCCTCGACCAGTGCTACCGGGCGATCGACGCCCTCGCCGAGCACAAGGAAGCCACCGAGGCCCATCTCTACTCAAAGCTGTGCAACCTCGCGAACCTGGACCTGCGCCTGGTCTGTTACGACCTCACCTCGAGCTACTTCGAGACGGTCGCTGTCGGGAGGCGAGCGTTTCCCTCCCTCGCCTTCGGCTACAGCCGTGATCACCGATCAGACCGTCCCCAGATCATGATCGGCCTCCTCGTCACCTCCGACGGCATCCCGATCGCCCATCACGTCTTTGCGGGCAACACAGCCGACGTCTCGACGCTGCCGGGGGTGATGGAGGACCTGAGGTCCCGCTTCGGCGTCGGCCGGATCGCCCTTGTCGCCGACCGGGGCCTCATCTCAGAGGACAACCTGGCCGATGTCGTTTCCCATGGCTTCGACCACGTGACCGCCACGCGCCTTCACCACGACGACGACGTCGCAGTCGTGCTTGAGCAGGCGAACGCGCCCACCACGTCGTGGGAAGCCGTCCCCGAGGCGCACAGCTTCTGTGCCGATCTCACCCATGACTCCCGGCGCTTTGTCGTCGTCTTCTCGCCCGTGCGCTACTTCCGGGACAAGCATCGTCACCTCACCCTGTGCGCCCGCATCGAGGACGGCCTCATCGCCATCGAACAAAGAGTGTGGGCGGGAAGGCTCGTAGACCCGGCCAAGATCGGTGCCGCGGCCGACCGCGTCCTTCGCTCCTCGCCGGTCGGGCGCTGCTTTGTCACAACGATCCGGAAGGGCTTCTTCTCCTGGGACTTCGACGACAAGGCGCGCAGATACGACGAGGAGCTTCTGTGCGGGCGCTTTGTCATCACGACGTCGCTGACGGCTTCGGAGGCCTCTGCAGCACAGGTGCTGCGCTACTACAAGAGTTTGCAGAACGTCGAGCGTCGCTTCCGCGTGATGAAGGACTTCTTGTCGTTGCGGCCCATGTTCCACTGGACCGAGGCCCGGGTGCGCGGGCATGTGGCGCTCTGCGTGCTGGCCGCCACCATCGAGGCCGTCATGGCACAAGACCTCGTGAAGGCGAAGGTCATGGACCCCGACCTCCCGTTCCAGTCGATGACCCCTCGCCGAGCACTCGCCCTGTTGAAGGAGGTGCGCATCCAGCATCTCGCTGTCGGCAACAAGCAGATCAAGCTCGTGAACCGGCGCAACGTTCTCCAGGCCAAGGTGCTGAAAGCCCTCCAAGTCGACACCTCTACCTGGTCCAAGGCCGAAATCGCCTGAGCAGGACGTTCAGGTCACGCGTAGGGAGAAAAAGTATTCGCCGCGCCCGCATCCACCTGGGATGACGCGAAAGTCGCGCCAAACTCCGGACTGACGACCACCTTATCCTATGCAGTCGTCGAGTCGTCCACGCCCGCGACGACATCGGCTTCCAATCGGCGGCACGGCGCCGCGTCAGCTTCCGTTCCTGCGCTGATCCTTCCCGTCATCGGCCAGTCGGAGATCCGAGGTTGACCCGGCTGTCGTAGAAGTTTGAGTGGCGGTCCTCCGCCTCGTCCCTGCCGTGAGGCAGGCTCGGGGTGTCACCCAACCAAGTTGAGGAACGGAGGACCACCAGTGAGGAAAGCATCAC
>Ga0247847_1000156_pt1 | contig 21517 bp, 13 predicted proteins | sample PFST25metaG_FD_186002 | JGI IMG/M metagenome (GOLD analysis project Ga0247847, IMG submission 186002) | Peat soil microbial communities from Stordalen Mire, Sweden - P.F.S.T25 | ecosystem: Environmental > Terrestrial > Soil > Wetlands > Peat | place: Sweden: Norrbotten County, Stordalen Mire...
ACCTCGGCCTCGCGCAGTTTCGCGATGATCTGCTCGGGGCGGTAGCGCTTCTGGGGCATGATCTGACTCCTCCTCTTCGGTCCGAAACCATAACTTGAAGGTGGACCGATTTTCGGGGGTCAGGTCAAACGACGCGACGATCGTGCGCCTCGAGCAGGGTTTGTTCGCTGCGCCCCGGCCCGACAAGCTGAGCCGGATCGCCGATGCACTCGGTTTGAGCCTCGCGGACGTCTTTGCATTCGCCGAGTACGTTGTTCCGGGCGATCTGCCCAGCTTCCATCCCTATCTACTGAGCAAGTACCCGGATATGCCACAGGGAGCGATCGACGACCTGCTCAGGGAGTTCGACCGCATCACGAACGAGTACGACTACACCCTTGAAGGGGCGCAAGAAGGCGAGGGCAAGTCGCCATAGAGATCACGAACTGAACATAGGAGGGAGGTAGAGATGCAACAAAACCCCAGGAACAACGGGAAAACACTCGCCCTCCTCCATGGTCAAGATCTCGACGATCGACGCGTGCCTGTCGAGCCTGCCCCGATCGTAGGAAACGGCGACGCTACCTCTACGAACGGCCACGAGGACGGCAATCTCTCAGCTGTCATCTATCTGCGCGTCTCGACGAAGGAACAGGCCGAAAAGGGCGGCGAGAAAGAGGGATTCTCGATTCCGGCGCAGCGCGAGGCCTGCCGACGCAAGGCGAAAGCCCTCGGAGCCACGATCGCCGACGAGTTCGTCGATCGAGGCGAGAGTGCGCGTAGCGCACGACGTCCAGAGTTACAGCGGATGCTTGCCTTCGTGAAGGAAGACCCGGTCACCTACGTGATCGTCCACAAGGTAGATCGCCTCGCGCGAAACCGCGTGGATGACGTCGAGATCAACCTCGCCCTGCAGGCTGCCGGGGCGACGCTTGTCTCATGCAGCGAGAGCATCGACGAGACGCCGAGCGGAACGCTCCTGCACGGGATCATGAGCTCGATCGCCGAGTTCTATAGCCGCAACCTCGCCGCCGAGGTGATGAAGGGGCTCGACCAGAAGGCCAAGAAAGGCGGCACGTGCGGCAAGGCCCCGATCGGCTACAAGAACGTTCGAATATACGACCGCGGCCGCGAGGCCCGCACGGTAGAGATCGACGAGGAACGGGCGCTGCTCGTGCGCTGGGCTTTCGAGGTCTACGCGACCGGCGAGTGGTCGCTGACTCGGCTGACCAACGCCCTCCAGAGAAAAGGCCTCACCAACCGGCCGACAACCCACTACGCCCAGAAGGTGATCACCAGGGCGAGCGTCCACCGGATGCTCCACAACCGCTACTACATCGGAAAGGTCACCTGGCAGGGCGTCGAGTACGACGGTGCCCATCCGACGTTCGTCTCGTACGACACCTTCAGGCGTGTGCAGGACATCCTCACGGCGCATAACGTCGCCGGCGAGAAGCAGCGCGTCCATCACCACTACCTCAAGGGCTCGGTCTGGTGCGAGCACTGCGGCAGCCGCCTCTGCATCACCAAGACGACCAATCGCCACGGAACGACCTACATGTACTTCTTCTGCATCGGCCGCAACCAGAAGCGCACGGGCTGCGGGTTGAGGGCGATCCAGATCGACAAGGTCGAGAAGTTCGTCGAGCAGAAGTGGCGACACGTGAAGATCGATCCGAAGTACGCCGATCTGCTCAGGGAGATACTCGGGGAGGAATTCGCGTCGAGGCGGCACCTAGCGGAGGCGGACAATGCCGTGGCTCGGAACAGCATCATCAGGCTCACCGAGCAGCGGCGCAAGTTGCTCGAGGCTCACTACGAGAGCGCCATATCGCTCGACCTGCTGAGAGAGGAGCAGAATCGGATCTCGAAGGAGCTCGATGCAGCAGAGGCACTGCTGAAGGCCTCGGAGATGAGGTTCGAGACCATCGAGGCGACGCTGCAGGACTGCCTCGCCTTCCTGACCAACTGCCACCAGGCCTATCTGGACGCTCCGAACAGCGTCCGTCGCAGGATGAATCAGGCCGTCTTCGAGCGCTTTCTTGTCGGCGACGGCGGCAGCCCCGAGGCCGAGCTCACGCCGGCCTTCAAGTTCCTCCTCGATCCCGACCTCATCACTGCAGACGGACACTCCCCAGCGGCCGAGGCCTGCGAGAGACACCGGAATCGCGACTGGTTCGAGGGGATCCCCGGCTGGCTGCGAGATCGCTGGAATTCGAAGAAACCCAGGCCAGCTTTCGCTGGCCTGGGTTTGAATACTGTCTCGTTGGTGCCCCCAGCGGGATTCGAACCCGCGCTGCAGCCTTGAAAGGGCTGTGACCTGGGCCGCTAGTCGATGGGGGCGGCCAGGCAAGGATAGTCGCACGCCGCCGCGACCGACAGGGCGGGCGCGGCTCACCAAACGCCATCCCCTGGTTTCCTTGTCTTTCGCCGACGAAAGTCATCAAGCCCGCGCAGCGGGCGGACTTTCGTCGGGAAGAAGGCGCGTTCATCGTCTCGTCAGACTCGGAGGAAAGTCGCCAGACTTTCCTCCGATAATGATCGCCCATCTCGATCTCGATGCCTTCTTCGCCGCCTGCGAAGTGCTCGACCATCCCGAGTACGCCGGCAAGCCGCTCGTGGTGGCGGGCGATCCGCACGGGCGCGGCGTCGTCATGACCGCGAGCTACGAGGCCCGGCCCTTCGGCATCCGCTCGGCGATGAACGCTGCCGAGGCACTCCGGCGCTGCCCAAACGCGATCTTCGTTCGCCCCGATCATGACCGCTACAGGCGGCGAAGCCGTGCGGTCTGGGACTGGATCCGCGGACGGATGAGCTGTGTCGAGCAGGTCGGAATAGACGAGGGCTACTTCGAGCTTCAGACGCCGTATGCCGAGCCGGCGCGGGCAATCCTCTTCGATCTCCAGCAGGGGCTGCTGCGCGAGACCAGGCTGAGCGCCTCGATCGGCTGCGGCGGCTCGAAGACCGTGGCCAAGATCGCCTCCGACTTCCGCAAACCGGCCGGCCTGACCGTCGTGCCGCCCGAGCAGAGCGCCTCCTTTCTGGCGCCGCTCGAGCTGCGCGCGCTGCCCGGAATCGGGCCACGGCTCGAGGCGCGACTCTCCGAGCTCAAGCTGCGCACGATCGGCGACCTGGCGGCGCTTTCGAACGAGGCGCTCGCGCGATCGTTTCCGGGCTCGGTTGGGCGCGAGTTGCGCGACCGGGCGCGCGGAATCGACGAGCGCCCGGTCGACCCGAGCCCGCAGATGCCGGTCTCGCAGGGCGCCGAGGAGACCTTCCCGCGCGATCTTTCCGCGGCGGCGGAGATGGAGGCCTGGATCGATCGCCTCTCGGACAACGTGTGGACGCGGCTGGAAGCGCACGATCTTTGCGCGCGGCGGGCCACGACCAAGATCCGCTACTTCGATTTCCAGACCCTCACGCGCTCGCAGACCTCGGCTGAGCCGTTCGCCTCGGCCGAGGAGCTCGCGGCGGCGGCCAAGTCGCTACTGGCCCGCGCGCTGAGCGAGCGAAGGGCGGCCGTGCGCCTGCTCGGCGTCTACGCATCGAAGCTGTGCGAGCGGGGGAAAGAGCTGCAGATCCGCCTTCCTCTCTAGTCGGTCGGCGGTTCTCCTTACAAACCGTTAACAAGGGGCCCGTACACTTAGGCGCTTCGTGATGCGCGCCAGGCTTCCCCAATTTCTCGCGGTCATCGCCGCTGCTCTGCTCGTGACCGGCGCGGCGGGCAGCGCTTCGAGCGCCACTCTGTCGGCAAGCCCGAGCTACTTCACCGGCTACGGCTTCGATGCCTGCAGCGCGCCCTCGCTCGATGCCATGGACGCCTGGCTCGCCTCGCCTTACCGGGCGATCGGGATTTACCTGGGCGGACAGAACCGCGCCTGCGCCGACGGGAATCTTACGCCCGCCTGGGTGAACAGCGCTCGCGCCATGGGCTGGAACCTGCTGCCGCTCTGGGTCGGCCGGCAGGCGCCGTGCGTATCGCAGAAAGGGCTGAGCCTGATCTCGTCGGGCTCGGCCGGGTCGCAGGGCAAGTCGGCCGCCGACGGCGCCGCCCTCCGCGCCGCCTATTTTGGGCTCGAAGCCGGCAGTCCCATCTACTACGACATGGAGGGCTACAAGACGAGCGCCTCCTGCACCGTGGCGGTGCAGCGCTTCGTCAGGAGCTGGACGAACGAGCTGCACGTCAAGGGCTACACCGCCGGCGTCTACGGTAGCGCCGCCTCGACCATCCGCGACATGACCGCCATGCTCGAGGACGGCTCCGACGGCATTCCCGACGACATCTGGATCGCGCGCTGGAACGGGGTCAAGACGGTCTTCGGCGAGCCGGTCGTCTCGGACGACTACTGGAGCGAGCATCAGCGCGTCCATCAGTACCGCGGCGGTCACAAGGAGACCTACGGCGGCGTGAAGATCAACATCGACTCGAGCTACGTGGACGGCGCCGTGGTCGAAGCCGCCGCGACCCTGCCGACCGAGCTACCGATCGGAACAGCTTCTTCGAGCGACGGCGAGGCGACGGTCAGCTGGTGGGAGGAATCCTTCGACGAGTCGGTGTCGGTGGCGCCCACGCTGACGCCCTCCAGCGCCACAATCCCGCTCCAGGGCTTCGCCGCCCCGAGCTACGTCCTGCAGCTCCAGACCGTGGACGAGCTGACCAGCACGCCGGTTACTCGTTTCAACACGCTGCTCGACGTTCACGTGACCTTGCCGCCGAAGGGCGTGGTCGTCGCCTTCTCCGCCGACGGGGTGAGCTGGAAGCCCATTCGGCGCCTCAGCTCGGCCGCTCTGCCCGTGAACGGAACGAGTGGCTACCTGGTCAACTCGGACGGCTCGCTCGACATCTACACACTCGTCCCCGGCTACTTCGCGCTGCTGCAGGACGTCGCGGCGCCGACCAAGCCGAGCAGCCTGCGCGGGAACCTGGTCAAGCGAAAGCTTCAGCTCAAGTGGGGAGCTTCCAGCGACAACAGCGGCGCCGTCGCCGGCTACCAGATCACCCTCGGCGGCACCCTCGTTCAGACGGTCGCCGGTACGGCGAAGAGCGCCTTCGTGAGCAAGCTCCGGCAAAGCGGCCGCAGCATCTACCGCATCAGGGCCATCGACGGGGCGGGCAACCAGAGCCCGCTCTCGGGCTACGTCAAAGTGGTCGCCAAGGCGCGACCGCGCGGCTTGCCCGGTGCCGTCCCGCGCTGGGCCTGGCGCCGCCTAGCGTGGCAGGAGAAGGGGCAGAAGGGAAAGCATCCACACGCGCCGCGGCCGCTGCCCGACTGGTACTCGCGCTGGGCAGGCTGGAAGCTGAGCCCGTACCGGATTAGCCGCTGAAAGTCCGCCCTCTGTTCGAGGGCATGATGACTTTCAACGGAGAATGACGTCCTGGGATTGCGTTTGCGGGCTCGGCTCGGCTCGGGAGGGGCGGATGCTATCGGAGCGGTGGAGCCGAATGATCGCTGCGGCGGCCCTTTGGAGGTGGCGGAATCGAGTCGACGTCGGGCACTTCGTCCGGCCAGACGAGCAGCACGGAGCAGGGCGCATGATCGACGACAAAGCGCGTCGCCGGGCCGAGGCTGTGCGGCCCCAGGCGGGAGCGGTCGCCGTCACGGGCTGCCACCAGCAGGTCGGCCGCCTCGGCGGCCTGCACGACCTCCCTCTCGACCCGTCCTCGGCAAATCACCTGGCCGACATCGGCTCGCCCCAACAGCCTGGCACCAGCCGCGACCAGAGCCTCCCCCGACGCCGTCGCTTCGGCCTCCATCTGCTCTGTCAGACCAGGCTGTGGCCGCGACCGCCAGCGCCCGATCAACCCCTCGGCCGCAGCGCCGGCTGCGTGGAGCAGGTCCTCGGGCACCACGTAGAGAAGCGAGACCCGGGCATCCTCGGGGATCAAAGGCGAGGCAGCATCAATGCAGCCCTCCCACGTTCCTTCGGCCAGCCACAGCATCACGTGCACGGCTGAATCATCCCACCACTCGGAGCGATAGCCATAGAGCGAGTGTCGCAACCAGGAGCACTAGCGGCACCGTGAGCGCCCCCAAGCGCAGGAATTCGGACATCGGTGGCTCGACCTCGTGCCGGCGTAGTGTCCGGCGCCACAGCAGCGTCGCCAGCGACCCCACGTAGGTGAGATTCGGGCCAGTGTTGACACCAATCAGCACTGCCATCACCGGGCCGGCGCCGACGGCCGCGGCGGCGGGAAGCAGTAGCAAGACCGCGGGGAGGTTGTTGATCGCGTTAGCGAGCACGGCGGCGATCGCCGCGAGCAAGAGCAGCGACCACAGCGATGAGCCGTGGGGAACCAGGTGGCTCACCGCGCTCCCCAAGCCGCGGTACGAGACGGCGCTCACGATGAGCCCGAGCGCCAGCACGAAGGCGAGAAACGAGATGTCCACCGCCCGCCCCACGTCCCGGAGCGACGCCTTCCTGCTGCGCAGCGCCGGGAGCACGAGCGCGATCGCTCCGGCGGCGGCGGCGAAGGCGGGGTCGATGTGGACGATCGAGGTGACAAAAAAGCCGACCAGAGTGAGCGCGATCACCGCCACCGGGTAGATCGGCAGTGCGACCGGGCGCTCGCTGTCCGTCACGCCCCGGCCCACCAGGTCGCTTGCGAAGAACCGCCTCAGCACCAGCCACTCTACGGCGATCGCCGCCAGCCATGGCAGCGCCATGATCGTCCCGAACCGCGTGAACGACAGCCCACTCGCTCGGTACGCCAAGAGATTGGTCAGATTCGACACCGGGAGCAGCAGCGAGGCCGAGTTCGCCAGGTGCGTGCACGCGTAGACATGAGGTCGGGCTCGGAGCCGAAGCGTCGCCGCGGTGGCGAAGACGACCGGCGTGAGCAAGACCACTGTCGCATCGAGACTGAGGATCGCCGTCACGGTCGAGCCCACGACGAACACGAGCGCGAGCAGTGCTACCGGTCTGCCGCGCGAGGCGGCCGCCATCCACGCGCCGGCCGCGGCGAAGAGCCCGTCGCGCTTCGCCATCTCGGCGAGCACCAACACCGCCGCGAGAAACCCAATCGTTGGTCCGAGGCTGCGTGCCTCCTCGGTTGCCACATGCAGCGGCAGGATGCCGAGCGCCAGCACCAGGGCTGCCGCCGGCACCGACACCACCACTTCCGGCAGCCTCCATGGCCGGACCATGGCGGCGATCAGCGCGGCCGCGAGAAGGACGATCGCCAGGGTCTCGGCTGGAGCGCCAGACACGCGGCTCTCAGCCCCGCCTGGCGGACGACGATTGCGCCGTGTCTCTGGCGGTGGAACCGCGCGCAGCGATCATCGTCCGAATGATCTCCGCCGACGCCGACCTGTAACCGCTCGGCGCTTGAGACCGCTGTCTGCCGCATGTAGGACTCGGCGGTGGCGTGACGGCCAGCCACTGTCCGAGTCGATCACGTTTCGTGTTGTCCTTTTCGTCCATCTAGTCGAATGGAATCCTCGCTCGTAGTGTCTCTTACGAGCCGGATCGTGGGAGGCGCACGAGGCGTTCGGTTCGTCACCCCGGCCGAACTTCGCGCTGCTGGCCCCAATAGAGCGGCCTCATGCCGATCCCGCCGGAAAGCTCGAAAGCGTCCTGTTGCCCCCGAAGGCTATTGCGGGCATTCAGGTTCGAGCCGATAATGCCCGCGGTGCCGGCGTTTACAGGTATTTCGTGGTTCGGCCGTGCAGGAATCGAACCTGCGACCTTGGGATTAAAAGGAGGCCCTGCGACTTCGGCCGGTCTCGGTCTAGCTGGAAAACACGCGCTTTCGAGCAGATTTCGGGCCGATTTCGGCGGCTCGATCTCGGTGGATCTCGGTGGGGCTGGTTGCCCCATTGTTGCCCCTACAGTGTTGGTGAGCGCGATCTTCACCGGCTCTCGCAGGTCCGCGCCTATGTCCTCACCGAGGAGCCGTATGACCTTCTCGTAGTTTGAGATCGCCTCTTCGCTTCGACCAGGCGCGGATACGGCACACGGCCGTGTCTTGACCGCTCGCTAATCCCACCGAGCGCGCGAGTGTATCTCTACCCCCAAGACGTGGGACCGTCCTGACGAACCGCGTTACGGAAGGCCGATCACGCCGACGGGGGTCGGGCTGTAGCGCATCTCACCGTTTCCGAGCTGGCCGTAGTAGTTGTCGCCCCAGCACTCGACCGTACCGCCGGAGATGAGGGCGCAGCTGTGGTCGTAGGCGCCGTCGACCGCGCTTGCGCTCGTGATTCCTCCCACCTGAACGGGAGTCGAGCTGCTCGTCGTCGTGCCGTTTCCGAGCTGACCGTACTCGTTGCTCCCCCAGCACTCGACCGCGCCGCCGGAGAGGACGGCGCAGCTGTATACCTCCCCGCCGCCAACCGCGCTTGCGCTCGTGATGTTGCTGACCTGAACCGGAGTGAAGCTGTCCGTATTCAGGCCGTTGCCGAGCTCGCCTGCACCGCCTTGCCCCCAGCACTCGATCGTGCCGCCGGAGATGAGCGCGCAGCTGTATTCGCCTTTGCTGGTGCCGATCGCCGTTGCGTTGGTGATGTTGCTCACCGCGACCGGGGTCGGGCTGAAGTCGTTCCCCAACCAATCCTTCGTTACACCGCTGTGGTTCGTGACTCCGTCGCCGAGCTCTCCTTCGCCGTTGTCGCCCCAGCACTTGACCGTGCCGCCGGTAAGGGCGCAGGTGTGATCGTCGGCAGCGCTGACCTGAGTGACATTGGCGAGAGCGGTGGTTCCTGACGAGTAGACCGTGACCGGGATCGAGCTGTCTGTCGTCGTGCCGTTCCCAAGCTCGCCGCTGCGGTTCCAGCCCCAGCATCTAGCTGTGTGATCGGAGAGGACGGCGCAAGCGCTAACGATGCCGGTGCTGATCGCGGTCGCCTTCACCGTCGTCCCGTCGATGCCGCTGACCTGAACCGGCGTCGAGCTCTGATTGCCGGAGGTGCCGTTGCCGAGCTGGCCGTAAGAGCCATCGCCCCAGCACCAGACCGTTCCGTCGGAGATCAAGGCGCAGGCGAAAGAGCCGCCGGCGCTCACGTGCGTGACATTCGCAAGCGGCGTCGTCCCGGACGAGTAGACGGTGACCGGGATCGAGCTGTCTGTAGTCGTTCCGTTCCCGAGCTGGCCGTACTCGTTGTAGCCCCAGCACTCGACCTTTCCGCCCGAGACAAGAGCGCAACTGAAGTGCTCGTCGCCGGAGCTGATCGCGGTCGCGTCGGTGATGTTGCTGACCTGAACCGGCGTCAGGCTGTACCCCTTCTCGCCGTTTCCGAGCTCGCCGTAGTAGTTGTCGCCCCAGCACTCGACCGCCGAGCCGGAAACGATGCTGCAGCTGTGCTCGCCGCCGGCGCTGATCGAGCTCGCGCTCGCGATGCCGCTCACCTGCACCGGGTTGGAGCTGTCAGCGGTCGCGCCGTTTCCGAGCTCGCCGTCACTGTTGTAGCCCCAGCACTCGACGGAGCCGCCGGAGATGACGGCACAGCTGTGCCAGCTACCGGCACTCACCTGAGTGACATTCGTGAGCGGTGTGGTTCCGGATGAGTAGACCGAAACCGGGGTCCAGCTATCTGAGGTCGTGCCGTTCCCGAGCTCGCCGTTACTGTTGCCGCCCCAGCACTTGACCGTGCCGCCGGAGACGAGGACGCAGCCGTGCCAGCCGCCAGCGCTGACCTCGCTCGCGCTGGTGATGCCGCTGACCTGGACCGGAGTCGGGCTGAAGTCGTTCCCGGACCAATCTGGTCCATTGCTGTGGTCCGTGACTCCGTCGCCGAGCTGCCCTTCGCCGTTGTCGCCCCAGCACTTGACCGTTCCATCGGAGATGAGCGCGCAGGTGTCGTAGCTGCTCGCGCTGACCTCGGTCGCGCTTGCGAGGCCGCTTACCTGAACCGGGGTCGAGCTACCTGTGGTGGTGGTGGTGTTACCGAGCTCGCCATTCCCGTTGAGGCCCCAGCACTTGACCGTACCGCCCGACAGGAGAGCGCAGCTGTGGGAGCTACCGGAGCTGATCGCGGTCGCGCTGGTGATGTCGGTAACCTGAACCGGCGTCGAGCTCTGACCGACGGAGGTACCGTTTCCGAGCTGGCCGTAGGTGTTGTCGCCCCAGCACTCGACCGTACCGTCGGAGATGAGGGCGCAGGTATGGTCGTTCCCGGCGCTGATCGCGGTCGCGTCGGTGATGCCGCTGACCTGAACCGGGCTCGAGCTGTCTGTGAACGAGCCGTTACCCAGCTCGCCCTCACCGTTGTAGCCCCAGCACTTGATCGTGCCGTTGGAGGAAAGGGCGCAGCTGTAGTCGAAGCCGGCGCTGACCGCGGAGGTGAAGGTCACCACGGTCGCTGTCTGGGCCGACGTCGCATTCGCGGAGCCGTAGGCGTTGGAAGCGGTGACGACAACCCTGATCGTCGAGCCGACATCTGCAGCCCGGAGTAAGTAGGTGCTCGAACTGGCCGCCGAGATGCTCGAGCAGCCGTTCCCGGAAGAGTCGCAGCGGCGCCACTGGTAGGCATAAGAGGTAGGCGAGTTGCTCCAGGAGCCGTTCGAGGCGCTGAGCGTCTGGCCCTGCTTGACCGTGCCCAAGATCGCCGGCGGAGCGGTGTTCGCCGGCGGCAGGCCGGCTACGACCGCCGTCTGGCTCGAAGTAGCGCTCTTCGAGCCGTGAGAGTTAGCAGCCGTGACTATGACGCGCATGGTCGAGCCGACGTCGCCGAGCGCGAGAACGTAGGTGCTCGAGGTGGCGCCGCCGATATCCGCGCAGATCGCGCCCGAGGCGGTGCAGCGATCCCAGCGATAGGCATACGCGGTCGGGGAGTTACTCCAGGAGCCGTGCGAGGCAGAAAGCGTCTGACCCTGCTTGGTCGTGCCGGAGATGGTGGGGAGAGAGGTGTTTACCGGGGCGCTTTTCTTTGGAACGACGACAACCGGACCGGCGATAGCCTTGACGATCCTGAAGGAGAGCGTTACGGCGGCGTAGTCACAGGAAAGCCTGAGCCGGTAACTGCCGACCTTGATCGCTTTTCCGGCGAAGACCCGCTTGACCGTCATCGTCTGGGAACCGCTGAAGCGCCCGTTCTTCTTGACCGTCACGACCTTCGGCCACTTCGTCCCTTTCTTGATGGTGAGCAGGTAGGCGAAGCTCTTACTCGGAACCGAGAACTTGTAGACGAGCTTGACCTTGCTCGCCTGTGCGCTGGTAAAGCTCGTCTTGGTGAGATGGGCCGAGAGCTTGCCGCGCGCGCTCGAGCCGGCGGCGGCGACGCTGCTCGTGATCGCAAACGCGAGTGCCAGGAGTAGGAAGCCGGCTGCGACGCGTGCGGCTCTCCTCGGGCTGTTGCGAAGGAACGAGGGGGGAAGCAGAAAGCGGGCCACTTAGGCACCTCCGTAGCGGTAGAGCTAGCGGAACCGACCGCTCGAACCGGCGGTCCGAATCGATCCTTACACATCTGCAGGCGTCGAGCAACGCGGCCGAGAGACGCGACCGACTCGATCGACGCGCCGTGCAGGCGCTTTCAAGATGGGCCGTACAGGATTCGAACCTGTGACCTTGGGATTAAAAGGAGGCCCTGCGACTTCGGCCGGTCTCGGTCTAGCTGGAAAACGAGCTATTTCGAGCCGATTTCGACGGTTCGATCTCGGTGTATCTCGGTGGAGCTGGTTGCCCCACTGTTGCCCTCGCGCTGGACGCGGATCGAGGCTTTTCGTTTTCTCGGCGCGCGACTGCCGCGCTGTCTTATGCAACAACTTCTGACGACGTCTGAGCAGAGTGCGTCGTGACTGATTGCGAGCGTCCTCGCACCTTGTCAGCGATAAACAATCCAAGTAGCAACACCATTGGCAAGTTCTCAAAAATTACGTACCGCGGTGAAGCGTAGGCGCCACCGAGCCATGTTCCGACCGAGACCAATGCGCGTGCCACCGAGGGATGGGTATGGAGAAGCGGGAGAGGCATGTCTGCTGCGTAGGAGACGCTGAACGCAACAATGGCAGCGACTACGCTGATCAGCCAAAACGCGAGCTGTCGGAGGGCGGTTAGTCGTGTGATCAACAGCAGCGGCAGCGTAATCAGGAGGATCCGGTCGGTCGACTCGTCCGGGAGAATCACGAACGAGGCGAACACGGTCAGAATAATGGTCTCGACAATGTCGAGTTTCCGCCTGAAAAAGAGGACGTAGAGTACGAAGATTGCTAACGGAATCCCGAGTCGGGGGATCCACGACGAGTAGATTCCCGTACGGGCGAGAAGGACGGTGATGCTCGCGTTCCCGGGTGGGTATCCGATTCTGTTCTCGCGGCGGCTGTAGGGAAGAAGATTCGCGGGGAAATACGGGATCTGTGCGACGATGACGCACGTTGCGGCGAGCAGCAGCGACGCCCAGAACCGCCATACCTGTTCGGTCTTCCTCTTCGTCCACGCGTAGGCAACGAGTGGTAGAGCGAAGAATCCGCTCAGCCACTTGAGGGCGCCGAGCACACCAGAGGCGATGAGCGAGACATTCGGTGCTCCGCGCTCGATCGCAATCACTATTACGAGGAGAAGCAGCAGGCAAAGCCCTTTGTCCTCGGCGTATACCGTCCACCAGAGCAGCAGCAGCGGGTTGAAGGCGAGTATCGCCATGACCGCCGCACGCCACCGGTAGCTCCGAGGATAGAACCAGCCGACTACGGCCACACAGAGAGCTTCACAGATCGCAAAGAACACGCGGAGCGTCTCCGGCGAGTCTCGCACCGAAAGAAGCAGCGCTAGTAGCCCCATCTCCCCTGGCTGATTGTCGCCGTAGACGGGGTTTATAGGGCCGGAGGCTGGCGCATGATAGGGATTAATCCCGTGCCTAAAGAGATCCGAAAAGTAGGTGTAGATCTGCAAGTCATAGCCACCGTTTAGGTAATGACCGATCAGCGCGAGGCGTAGAACAAGCGCGGCGAGCGCTGTCACAAGCACCGCGACGGCCCAAGCGTAGCGTCGCAATTCAGTGCTTAATCTCCAGCCCCTCACAGTCTGCTGAGCCTAACATGGAGAATCCGGTCGACGAGGCTGGACACGAGTGAGCCGAGCTCGCGCGGCGCGGGGTTAGCTCACCTGCCGAAATGCGGGTTGCAGCTATATGCAGCGATAGGTGGCCTTCGGAGACAAGCCCGTACGCGCACCGTACGCGCAGGCGGACACCGGAGCGAGGCTAGAACAACTCGACGAGGGCTAGGCGTTTAAGGCACCGTGGCCTACGGCGCCCCGTTGCCACGGTGCTCTACTTGGTCAGGGCCACTTGGGGGCCCGGAGCGCAACGGATAGCAGTCAGGCTCCAGCCCGTTGTTAACCTTTTCTTGTGAGAACGGCGAAATACCCGTACCGTGAATTCGGCACAAAGCACTCGTAAACCGTTGCGCCCGAATTCTTCTCTTCGACGAAGCCATCGACTGCGGTTTTTACACCTGTTGAGAAGAAGTCGTAATCATCCACAATGATGATTGCGCCGGTCGAAGTCGTTCGGTGGAGAAAATCAAGAGTGAGCTTTGTTGGCTCAAACAGATCGAAATCTACGTAAGCAAAACTTACTTCTTCGGGTAGGTTCGAATCATGTTTAAGCACATGGTCTATGAAACCCTTGTGAATAACATATCTCTGCGGCGGAAATGATATCGCGCTCAAACGGGCGCGGACCATATCTTCTGGGCACGACATCGTCCCGGTATAGGCTTCCATACTGCCCAGCGAAAAGATATCGTCCTTCAGCCGATCTTCTTCTGAAGGCTTAGGGAGTCCTTCGAACGAGTCGAACAAGTGGAGAGCTTTGCTGCCGGACCGTATTTCGTTTGCGATTAGGGCGGATGTCTCTCCTTGAGCTACACCGTATTCACAAACATCGCCACGGACGTTTGTGCACCTCGTTAGTGCCTCCACTAGGTAATATGCTTCGGATGGTGGCGTTCCGCACATCCGCGCGATTAATGTTGAACGAGTTTCGTTTATCTCAATGAGATCGCCCGACTCATTGAGCCGCTGCTCATATGCCTGCGTAAGGTTTACGAAGTTTCTGATGAGCCGCTGCTCATATGCCTGCGTGGGGTTAACGAAGTCGCTGATGCTCGCTCGCAGTCCTAACGGGCATAGTTCATATCCTAGAGTTGCGAGGGTCTTCTTTATCGCCTTTTTCAGTATCCTCACGTGATCTCTTTGTTCAATTCTCGGACTCGTGTCAACTATAAGCCAGAGCAGGAGACTATAGGAGGTCGTCCCGTAGCTCGTCTCCTCCATCGCTCCGAACGACCACGTCCGAAAGAGCGTCTAGCGGAGCGGCCTCCGGTCGCGTAGCGTGAAGGCTGGCGAGCCGCCTCTCACGAAGTTCGGCCGCGCCCCCGGGGTTGCTCGAAGCATCTGAGGGCGACTCGCCACTAGTTCGGCTCGACGATATTCAGCGTTGGAACGGTCGCAGGTTCGGGCGTAGGCTAAGTCGGTGGGATTCCTCTCGCGCTTCCTCGTCAGCTCGATTTGCGCCCTAGCGCTTGTCGACACCGGCGGTCTCGCTGGCGCTGCGTCTAGCAAAGCCTCCAGTGCCAGGATCTCTGCCCATCTGACTAAGACGAGCTTCAAGAGTTCACAGGCAGGCGCGGTCAAGCTCATCTACAGCTTCTCGGCTACGAGCAAAAGCTTCGGCTACCTGCTCACCTTCAAGAAGGGTCCCAAGTGGCGGACGGTCAAGAGCGTCAAGAAGAAAGGAACCTTCAAGGGCTCCAAATCGATGACCGTCAGGAAGGTCTTCGCGGGGAAGCCGGTCAAGGTCGGTCGCTATCGGCTCGAGCTCTCCGCTGACGGAGGGAGAAAGCTCCTCAGCTTCAAGGTGGGTGGTAAGCCCGCAAACACCTCTCGTCCAGCCATCTCGGGCACCACTGCGGCGGGCCAGACGCTCTTGGCCGGGAAAGGCTCCTGGAGCAACTCGCCGTCTTCGTACACCCACCGGTGGCGACGCTGCAACAGCTCCGGGGTGAGCTGCTCCAACATCTCGGGCGCAACCTCTAGCTCTTACGTCCTCGATCTCGTAGACGTTGGTTCGACTATTCGCGTTGTAGTCAGGGCTACAAACACCTATGGCTCGACGGGCGCCACGTCGAGCCAGACGGCGGTCGTTTCCGGTCCCGTGGTTACGGCCACCGCTCCTCCAACCATCTCGGGCACTACCACTCAGGGTCAGATGCTCACTTCCTCGACGGGCTCCTGGATTAATCCACCTATCTCGTTTGCCTACCAGTGGCGCCGTTGCGATGGCTCTGGCGCGAACTGCTCGGACATCTCGGGCGCCAGCTCTAGCACCTACACGCTCACCTCTGCCGACGTTGGTTCAACCATCCGCGTCGTAGTCACGGCCTCGTACATCGGCTTTTGCCCTCACTTCGCGTGCACTGTCGTTGCATCAGGGAGTGCGACCTCAGCTCAGACAGCCGTAGTGGCCGGCCTGCCACCCGGCTAATCTCGGGATAATCCGATTCCGCTTGGTCAATCAGCCGGCACCGTGACGGGTGGGCTGCGGTGGTAACGGGCGTTAACAGGGACGCTTGCTAGACCAACTCCGCGACACGCGTGAGATATCCTCGGTCGGCGTTGCAACCGCCATAGACCGGCGCGTAACGCGCGTCGAGCGCTAGCGCGGGCAAGCCCCCCCGACCGCGTCAATAACTAGCCGCTCAGAACGGCTCTCAGCGCGTCGCGCGCTCTTCGGCTGTTTCGTAAAAGCCCTGCTAATCGGATGGGCCGTACAGGATTCGAACCTGTGACCTTGGGATTAAAAGGAGGCCGCCAGGACCTCGGTAGATCTCGGTCTAGCTGGAAAACACGCGCTTTCGAGCAGATTTCGGGCCGATTTCGGCGGCTCGATCTCGGTGGATCTTGGTGGGGCTGGTTGCCCCATTGTTGCCCCACCGGTCAATTGTTCCAGCTCGCGTTACAGCCTTTGGCAATCGGCGTCTCGCGCTCCGGCGGGCCGAGCTGTGTGACTCCGATGCTGCCTGAAGTTTCATCCTCGCCGCAGGTGTCGGTCAAGGCCAGTCGCCCGTCGAAGCTGATAGTGAAGCCGGCAGTGACGCCGGTGGCCGAGAGATCGAAGGTGGCAATCGTCTTGGCTCGTACGACATCGATGAGCAGCTGCAGCCGCGGGTCGCTGTCGGTCAGGAGCAGCTGGCCGTCACGTAGCCAGCGATCGGGATATCCATCGGAATAGGAGCTGGCTTCGCTTCGCGCTCCTAAGAGCCGCATCCGCCCTCCGGCGGGCGAGATCAACCAGATTCCAGCCGAGTCACTCTGCGTAAGAGCGATTTGCTTGGGGCCCCAGAGCACCCTTTCGACGTCACCGACACGGGTGATCCGGCGTGTCTGCCCGCTGCGAAGATCGACGACAAAGATATCTCTGCCTCCTCGGACGGCGCTCTCACCGATATAGGCAACGTGACTACTATCCGGAGACAATGTCAGGCCGCTCTCACTCGTGGAAAGGAGATCGAAGTTGAGATCGGCGATCCGACGTATCTGCCCGCTGCGAAGATCAACGACCAAGATCTCGCTGCCCTTAACGTCCTTCTTGTAACCGGGCTTGAAGCCCACGTAGACAAGGGACTTGCTGTCGGGAGTGAAGCTCGCGGCGCCCTCATAGGCCTTGATCGTTTTCTCCACCTTCCCGCTGTGGGCATCGACGATCAACAGTTCTGACCATCCACTCTTTCCGGGCGCCTCAACGGCGATATGGCGCGAATCCGGTGACCAAAAACCATCGGTTGCCGTGTCGCTGAGCACCTCTGGTCGCCCGCCGTTCGAAGAGATCAAGTAGAGAGGCGCGGGGGTAGGTCGGCCGCTGTAGTTGTATTGGAGGAGGCTGCTCCGGTCCCAAAAAAGGACCAGCCGTCCGTCAGGCGAGACAGATGGTCCGACCCCTTGTGCCAGACGACGGGGCGTGCCAACGCGAAGTGGTTCGACCCCGTTCAGCGGGGTGAAATAGATCCAGCTGCCGCGCTGGTAGACAACCACACGGCGCGCGCTTGTCCCTCCGTCGGCGGGCAAAAACACAAACACCACGATGGCCAGCACGATCACCGTCAGCGTGGCCCCGAATGCGAACACCCCCGTATGGGGTACGGACAGCCTCTTCTTCATCGCGCCTCTCATAGGGGGACGTTTCCACGGGCGAGTAAAGAAGCGCTAAAGGCGGCAGCGGCGGTGATCTGCGTCGGCCGCAGGGGCGCTCCTATTGAGGTTGAGACGCAATACCGCGAAAAGTCTTCGCCGGCCTCACTGGCGGACTTTTCGCGGAGAAGTGGGCCGTACAGGAATCGAACCTGTGACCTTGGGATTAAAAGTCCGGCCAGACGAGTTTCTGCGAATCGCAGGAAACTGAAAAAGGCTGCAAAACGCAGCTTTCGGTACTGCAACGAACTGCAGCGAAACACCCTCTTCAGAGACGAACCCGTACGCGCACGGTACGCGCACTAGAGGGAAAGACCGGCTGACTGCAGAGTGCCTATAAGCCCTGGTCGAAACAAACCGCTAGCCGACGGGAGCCGTTCCGTAAACCTTCCTATAGAGCTTCTGCCAGTTCGTTGCGATTCCGACCCGGGCGCTACTGAGGCTCATCGACCCCGAGCAGACGAGGCTGTGGAGCTTGTTCTCGAGCTTGTCTTTGACGTGGTAGCCGGGAGCTGGGCTCGCTCTCTCCGGGAAGAGGTTTGCGATGTCATTCGAGCCGCCGAGCTCGAGCGAGACGATGTGGTCGATCTCAAGCGAGGAGCCGTAGAGCTTCTCTGTCATCCCGTACTCCACTTCGACGTCGTACTTCTCGGACTGCGGGACGTTCCGGATCGAGCCCGTGTGGAAGCTCGCGGAGCAGATAACGGCCTTCGTGAGCTTTGAGTAGTAGGCGCCGGGCGAGCAGCGCCGGTCGGGGTTCGGCCCGAGCTTGCAACCCGAGGTCTTAGTCCGGTTCTTGAGCAGTACCGTCTTACCGACATCGACTGTCCCGGCGCTCGCGCCGGAACTCTTCTTGGTCGCGGTCGAGCCTCCGTTCAGCCACACGGCGACGCCGCCGTGGTGAGAACAAGTTCCCTGCCGGTGCTGCGAGTAGCTGTAGGTGCCGTCGTTACAGCGAGCAGTCGCGCCCGGCGGTGCCGAACTCGCGCTTGCTATCGCGACCGCCAGCCCAAACATCAGGGCAAGAGCGGTGATCAAGTACCACCGTCTCATTACGACTCCTCCCGACTTGCGCTTCGTATTGAACACCGTGAATCTCGTTCGTTGCGGGCCAATTGTCAAGCAATTTTCGCGAAAACGGCTGCCGTACTGATTCGTGGCGTGGGCGAGTGTTCAGGAATGTCTCTTGGAACCTCGGGCCCTGGCGGCATTCGAGTCCTTTTCTCTATAACGACCTTTAGCTGTCTCGCGATTTGACCGACTCTTCCAATGGTCAACTCATGCGCCGCGTCTTCCCCCCGATAGCAGCCCTGTCTCTGATCCTCCTCCTCTCCGCTCTCGCAGCGGGCTGCGGAGGAGACTCGAAGCCCGGTATCGTCACGAGCTGGGGCAAGGACGGAGTGGCGAAGCTCCCGGGCTTCGAGGTCAAGCAGACGATCGAGGACCCGTCGGGGCGGATCGTCGCGGTCGGTAACTACAAGGGCAACTTCGCCCAGGTCGTACGCCTGCTCCCTGACGGCTCGCTCGATTCCTCGTTCGGCAAGGACGGAATCGTCCGCTGGCCCTTCCACATGTTCGAGGGGCGCTTTCCGAACGGGATGGACTACCTCGGCTGGGACCTGGTAACTCTCCTTCCGGATGGAAGAATCGTCCTCGCCGGAACGAACATGGTGGGCAACGTAGACGACAAAACCACTCTCGTCGTCTCCGAGCTCGACGAGAGCGGAAAGGTCGTTGGGAGCTTCGGCGACAACGGCTACTTCACCGCCGACAAGAGGCTCTACGACTGCTCTGCAGCTTCCGTTGCGAAGGGTGGCAATGCTTGCGACCGTCAGTTCTTCGGCCTGGCCCGGAAGAAGACGACCTGCACGAGGGGCCCCGCCGGTCTCGCGATCCAGGGAGAGAAGATCGTCGTCTCGGCCAACCGCTTCTGCAACGACGCCGATCCGATCCTGCACATCGTCGTCATGCGCCTGAATGCGAACGGAACCCGCGATAGGTCCTTCGGCAAGAAGGGAGAGGTCACCGTCTCCGGGACCGCCCCTCTGGTAGTCAGCGCCCCCCTGATCGTGCTTCCGAACGATCATCTGGTCGTAGGCGGAACGACGCCCAAGGGCGAGAAGGTGCAGCTGACCGAGCTGCTCCCGAACGGTGCGATCGATCGGATCTTCGGCCAGAAGGGAGTCGTCTTCACCAAGGCGGCAGGAGGTACGCCCGGCAACCTGACCGGGCTGATGAGCGACAAACAAGGAATCCTCTCGCTCACCGGCAACAACTTCACGGGCGAAAGCGGTGGCCCCTTCGTCGTCCGCTTCACAGGCCAGGGACATCCGCTCGACTTCCGGACCGGCTCTCGCCTGTCGCCCTCGATCCGCGTCAAGGGCAACTACGAGAACTTCGGTGCCAAGACATTCGGCTTCGCCGCCGCCATCTTCGCCCAGCTTCCGAACGGAGAGCTCGTGGGCGCCGGCAATCTGCTCGCGAGGATTACATCGGAGGGAGCGCTCGACACCTCCTACCCGCCTCTAGAGCTGTACGGCGGCGGCAAGCTGATCACCGGAGGGATGTTCGGGGGGATTCTCGCCGCCTCGGACGGTACCGTGCTCGTCACGCTGCTCAAGCAGAACCCCTCGGAGACACTCACGGCGAACCTCGCGCGGTATCGCTAGAGCAGTTCTCCGAGAACACGACTGCGAACGTTCGCCCTGCCGACGTAAGCGCGGACAGGAGGGCGGCACGGACGGATGCGGTCGCGGGCCGCGCCCGCGCCGGCCGCGGGGACCGCCTGGCCGCGCGCCACGAGTCAGCCGAACGCCCGAACCGGGATTCTCGAAGCGAAAAAGAAGGGGTCGAGGGGCTCCCCTCGATGATCGGGAAAGGCCGACGGCGGGTCTTGCTCGTCACCGGAGGGAAACCCCGCAGGGGTTGACGAGCGAGGCTCGGCGGTGGCACAACGCGGCGCGCGCAGCGCGCCGTCTTCACTTGAATTAGCAACGAAACTCGTATGGAAAAACAGCGTCACCGGTCAGGAGATCGTCAGACACGCCAGACGGGCTGGAAGCGCTCGGGATCGAAGCGGTTGTAGCCCCTGCGGGCGGGGCCGACGACCACGTGATCTAGCACGGCGGCGACGATCGAGCGCTGCCGGGTCAGGGGAAGATCTACCCAAAGGTCGCGCACGTCGGAGGCCCTCCCGACGTGCTCACTGAGAACAGACGCGCGCGTCCTCTCGGCGAGTAGCTTCTTTGCGGCGGCAAGGCGGCGCTCGATCGGCTTACGAGCGGAAAGCCACTCCGACAGAGTGATGGCTCGCTCTCCGTAGGTCTCTGCCAGCTCGTCCAGCTGAAACTGCGCCTCGTCCAGCTCCTGCTGCCAGGGTAGAGCGATTTGGTCCTCAGAACCGCCGCTGAGCGCGGCTGCAAGCTCGGGGGAGTCGAGCCGGTAGAGCACGGCCTCGACGACGAAGGCCTCGAGCGAGCCGGCGAGGACGGAGATGCGGCCGCAGCCGGTGAAGTTGGGGCCACGAGCACAGACGTAGGCGCGAATGCCTCCCGCCTTGGGGCGAGAGACGAGCGTCTCGCCACAGAGGCCGCAGCGAAGCAGGCGCATCAGCAGGTAGCGGCGAGCGGTTCTGTTGGTACGGCGCTCGGGATCAGTGAGCAGCGCTCTGATGCGGGCGGTCTCGGCAGGGTCGATGATCGCCGGCCACTCGGCCTGGGCGACCAGCTCTCCGTGATGCTCCCTCTGACCCGAGATGCGGCCGGACATGAGGATGGTGCGCAGTGTCTGGGTCTTCCACTCCCCGCCGGATACGGTGGGTACGCCTCGCTCGATCAGGTCGGAGCAGATAGAGCGGAGCGATTCGCCTGCCAGCACGCGGCGGGCGCACTCGCGGATCACCTCTGCCTCCTCGGGGCGGATCGTCTTTCGGTCTGATTCGTAGCCGAATGGTCTCGATCCACCGCCGGCGATCTTTCCGGCCTGGGCTAGCTCTAGTGCCTTTCGCTTGATGCGCCGGCTCTTGTCGTCTGATTCCTTGCGCGACACGGCTCCGAGGATACGCGCCAGGAAGCGGCCGTCGTCGTTTGCGAGATCGACGTCTCCGGTGACCGAGGCGAGGTTACGGACGCCTGCTTGGTCGCAGACCTCGAAGAACTCCTCCAGCTCCTTGGGCTGGCGGTGCAGTCGGTCTAGGTGCCAGACAACCACAGCGTCGATCAAACCGCTTCGGAGGTCGCCCAGCATGCGCCGGTAGTCGGGCCGCTGGTGGCCGTTGTAGGCGCTCACGTCGTCGTCGATGTAGCGCTCGACTACTTGCCAGCCCTTGCGCTCGGCGAGCCTTTCGCAGTCTTCTAGCTGCCGGCGAACGCCGAGCTGCTGGCCGTCTCGATCGGACGAGATGCGGGCGTAGATACC
>Ga0247847_1000164_pt1 | contig 20826 bp, 20 predicted proteins | sample PFST25metaG_FD_186002 | JGI IMG/M metagenome (GOLD analysis project Ga0247847, IMG submission 186002) | Peat soil microbial communities from Stordalen Mire, Sweden - P.F.S.T25 | ecosystem: Environmental > Terrestrial > Soil > Wetlands > Peat | place: Sweden: Norrbotten County, Stordalen Mire...
GATTTAAACTACGCGGCACGTGTCGCAGTCTTGGCGCACGACAGCTGATGCGACGTAGCGTTGATGCTATGTCGGATGCGTACGACGCAATACGGCGGATAATGCAACACTTGCGCGCTGCACCCGAAAGCTTCGTATGCGGCGGCAGACAACACGACATGAACGATAGAGAGTGGTGGTCCGAAAATTCGACGCCCGCATCGTGATGACAATGTGGCGCACCATTCGCTTCCGGGAGCAAGTTATGAAAGACACGCAAAAATGTCGATCGTCGTGTGAGCGGACTATCGAGGCCGCGACCTCGAGACCTCAATCGACTATCCAGAACTGTCGTGTGGATGTCGCTGAGATTCGATGGCAGCTCAGCACCGGCAAAGCTAATCACGAAACGGGTCGAATGCGCACGGCACAACCGAGTGCCCACTGCTTGGAGGAGCTTAAGATGTATATGAACATCATTCTGGCCGACGTCCTTGGACGACAAGCATTCGTCGATAGCGACGCGCCATCACGCATCACCCAACCAGGCGCTGGGTGTAACTCTCTCCCGTGGCGCAACGACGTGATGCACTCTGGTGCTGACAATGAATGGAGTGCACCATGAAGGATATAGAGACAAAGCTTAGGTGCTTCAAAATGCGCGCGGAGGGCAAATCACTTGCGACAATCGCAGACACGGTCGGCGTGCGGAGACAGACGGTGGCGAATTGGCTCAACGAGCACCATGAGGAAGTCGAAAACCTGAAGGCGATGGAACTCGACGCTTTGCGCGAGGCCTGCTGGATGACGACGCAAGCGCGCATAGAGCGCCTGAGCGCGAGGCTCGAGAAGATCACGGCCGAGCTGGAAAAACGTGACTTTTCCGATCTCTCGACGGAGAAGCTCCTGGAGCTGGAGCGGAAGACACGCACGGAGCTTGCCAAAGAGTTCCCTGAGCCCCGCATCCGCAGTGAGGAGGAGCTCCGCGACGCGAAGGCCACGAGAACGTCGCCCGATCTCCATCCATTCTCCCAAATGGTGCAGCAGGGGGGCGATACTACGCTGTTGCTTGAGCCCGAAGAAAGCGGCAATGGACGAAAACGGTCACGCCACGCTGATTAAACGGCCGATATGTTCGCTGAACGCGTGAGGCAAGACTTGAGCATCGCGGAAATCCCGATCGACTACCGCCCTCGAGTGGATGAACCGAAGCTGTCGTCGCTGAGAGACGGCGTCAGAATAGGTCTGTTTTTGTGTAAGCGACGTTTGCAATTGGCACAGGGGAACAGCGGCCCGAGCTCGCGACGGTGAGCACGATCACTATGATCGGTTGAATCTCGACTTGTTTTTTGTACAGCGCTGCGGCGTGTTTTAGGTGAGCGTGATCCATAGGCAACGAAGAGCGCAGCGGCTGCAGAGCCAGTTGCCGTTTATACAGCTGCCACACTTCCGTGTTACGAAAGCTTTAAGGTCGGTGTATGGATCATAATATGGGGTTTGGACATGGCACTGAAGACAGAAATGAGTGACGGAGTTTGGAAACGGCTCCGCGCCGCCACCTGCTCTGACCAGCGAACTCAGCTTCTGCTCTCGCTCAACGAGGAGAAAAAGTCGGTCGGCGATTTGCGCGATGCGCTGCACGTGGACGGTCCGACAATCATACACGCGCTGAGAATGCTTCAAACGATCCACTTTGTCAGCGAAGATGGCGAAAGAGTCTACTATCTGACCGCGATCGGCAAGAATATGGTCCGCAAGCTGATCGATTTAATTGGCGACACTGAGGTCATCGTTGAGCACGAAAAATTCTGGATCGAGCACGACCTTAGTGGCATTCCTGACCAGCTGTTTGACCGGATTGGCGCGTTGCGCGATTCCACGCTTGTCGCAGATACTAAGCGTGATCCGTTGACCGCCTATCACAGTTTTGTTGCATTCTTGGAAAAATCTTCTACGGTAGAGCTCATTGCGTCTGTTAACGCTCCGGACCCTCACTTTCTCTATGACGAGTTTGTCGTGGGCCATAAACACATAGAACTCGTCGTAACTGAATCCGTCTTGCATCACGTGATTGAAGAGCTCGGTCAGGTCCGCGTTAAGGAAGCTCTTCGCGTGGGCGACAAGCTATACGTGCTACGACACGATCCAAGACTCGTCTTTGCAGTTGCTGATCACGTAATCGTACTTATGCTGTGTCGTTTAGGCGAGGGATTTGATTATTCAGCCGCTTTAACAAATGAAAGCCCGGAAGCGATTGCGTGGGGGCACGACCTGTTTCGCCATTACGTTGACTTATCGGAAAGCGTCGCGTGACTCGCGATTTCGTAACAGACGGAAGGACCATGCAGGGCTTAGGGCCATCCGGAAGAACTGCACCGCAGTCTTCGCAGTTGGTGTTGCGCAGCTCCGCTCAAGCTAAACCAGATCAACACTTATCGCGGGGTTTGATGCCGTGTACACAATCTTCGTCGGCGCAACGTCGTCAGGAACAGAAAACGCGACGTAGACGCTGCACGCGCCGCCAGGCTTGAGCCGCTCTGCGGCAAGCGAGGCGCTGCAACTCGCGTTGCCCACGGCGTAGTTCGCATAGTACGACCTCCCGTCGTTGCCTACACAGACGACGTCCGAGTATCTGAAGGGTGAGGTACCGTTGATCGCACTCGCCACGGTGGCATTGATAATAACATATGTGCTTCCCTGAACGGGGTTGAGCGGAGCGTAATGGTCGGTATCGTAGGTCGCCCACACCTGGCGGGCTTCAGGGTCAGTCCCGTTCATCACGTTTTGTACGCGAAACGTCACGTTGTTTGCCGTTGCGCTTTTGCCCAGCCGCACCTGCACGATACTCTGGGATTGTACGTACAGAGGATTCTGCTCGTTACGAGCTGACTCAGTCGTTAGGTCAGTTTGCAGCGTGGCGAAAAGAACGACCGCGGTTAGCAAAACCGCTATTAGTATGATAGCCGATGTCCCGATTGCCTTCGAGCGTCGCTTCACAGAATCGCTCCTTTATCGGTAAATGACCTCCACTTGGACGTCGCCGCTTGTCACGGTTCCGTTGCCGACGTTCGACTCGTGTATGACTTGCGCTCCGTGAGGTAGCGTCACGTCAGTGTTAAGCGTGTAGTGATCGATCCCCGCCTGTTTCTGGACGTAAAGATCGTAATGGCCAAACACGCCCGCTGAGCCGACCGTTGCGGGAAGCGTGTAGGTGTACGTGACGTTCGCCGCGCTGTGTGGCGCGACGACGACCCACGAGGATATGGTGGTGAGTCCATCGCTCGCTGTGACAAGCGGCCCGAGGGCTTGGGAACTATATCGTGCGTCGAGCAGCTGTGCGCCGTTGGGCACGAGCGCCGTCGTGAAGACTTTGTAGTCCCACCCGCAGTTGTTCACATAGGTGATTGTTAAGTTCGACGTCTGCGTGCCATTGTCTTCGATGTGCGTTTGGTAGGTGATCGTCCTGTTCACGTTGAGGTCTGCTTTGCCCCCACCGTAGTTCGAGTCTACCACGTACAGGTAATCGCCCCCCTTGTTCTGAATTGCACCGTCGTAGCCGCTCGGGAGGGCGCCCGGTGCGTAGATCAGGAGGTGCTGTTGCTGACTGAGCGTCTGGAGGGTACTGAGCAGGAGGAGCTTTTCGACGGGATCGGCCGCTTGCACGGTCGCAATAAGTTTGTTCCCTAGTTCCGTCAAAAATGCGGTAAGGTCGGTTTTGGATGCCTCCGTCGCCGTGGCTGAAACGTAATGCACACGATCGATGACGTTTCTCCATGTAATTACCTCGTTTCCGACCGTTACGGGGCCCGTGGTTTTGAGGAGTTCTTGTAGTGCTGAGAAATCAAGCGAGATTACGCCGTCTACGGTTTGTCCGGTCAACTCTTTGTACGCGGCGGCGCACAGTGGCGCGAACGTGGCGAAGTCATATTGGACGTTCATGTCCCTAAAATGCACGAGCTGCGTGCCGTAGAAATCCGTGAAGCTTTGTGGACCGTCAATTTTTATGATTCCGCCGTTCGTGCTGTTGGCGTAGGTGCTGTTGGAGGTGTAGTGCAGGTTGAGATTCGTTGGCTCCCCGTTCTGAACGTCAATCGTGCCTACACACGCCAAAAAGCCGCCGGTGTTTCTCAACTCAGTGTTATCTTGAAGCACGAGAAGGTAAGTTTTTTCGTGAAAGTAGCCGAGGGCGCTGAGCGCATCGGCAATGGGCAGCAATACCGACAGCAGTACGAGTGCGATAATCACGACCGTCGCGTACCGCACTGGACGACCGGAGTCGCTGGTCATTGAGGCGTACCAATGCGCGGCAAGCTTTATAGTGTTTGCCAAGAGTGCCGCGATCCTGCGTCGACTGCGTGTGAACGCCTTTTGGGCAGCGGCGTCCCGTCACGGTGTGCGCGCGCCTGCAACGACGTGGTCAGCGCACGAAGTCCTCGAAGGGCGTCGTCGGATACGCGCTACGGATCGGTGCGACCTTGCCTACGCCCAACACGATCGTTACCGTATGTGTCAACGGACGGCGAGTGCGTGGTCGTTGGATCGGGAAGGTGTACAACAGCACGCATTTTCGATTCTTGCTACTACAGGTGCTGTGGTCTGTCGCTCCGAATTGCCTTACGCAAAACTGATAGTGTTAGAAACTGCGGCAGTGCAACAATGGTGTACTAATTGGAAAAGCAGCAAACGTGGCTGATTCAGTCGCACGTTGAACGTGCGACCCACGTGAGGAACAGAATCGCGAAAGGGGGTAAATCCTTCGCGCTCAGTCTTGCGCGGATAACGCTAGTTGAAGTTAATAGTGTGCTGTTTCACCTCTTTACATAGCGTATCTTAGCACAGTGCATTTCTTTTTGTGAATCATTGGAAGATTTTTCCAATATTGGATTTTCCTTACAATAATGGTCTTTTTTTCCAAAATAATTGCGTTATCATGACTATCTTGAGCTTTCGTGGCAATATTGACTCTCTTTTCCGAAATGAACGCTTAGGCTTATATATTTTGACGATCTAACCTCTAAGAAAGGTTCTTTGTTGAGAATTCAAAAGGTTCGAACCTTTTGAATCTGACGGGGGGTGAATCACAAAAAAATCGATAGGTGCACGAGCATGGGGGAACTGCGATTTCTGCGGCCGGAAATTAAGTCTGATAGTGTCAATTTCGGGACTTTCTTCCGCGGGATCGAGTGCGGCCCCCCATCGAGCAAGTTGGCGTATAGCCGCAGTCAACATTTCGCTGCGCGAGGCCTGAGCCAAACGGCAACAGGCGCAAAGTTGCGTATTGAATTGATAGAGGGATAGAGAGAAAAAATGAAAACAAAACGATTGGCAAGTGTCGTTGCTATAACGCTGGTACTTCTTTCAGTTAGCGTTCTTGGTACTTCAGTCACAATAGCAGCCAAACAGACCAGTGGCGGCAAGGTGTTCGCTCCGTCCGCAACGCCTACTCCACCACCGTTCCCTAAACCGCCGGCCCCAGGAGGCTTTTTTTCGTGGTTCACGCAAGTAGTGAAGTGGTTCGTAGTACTCTGGCACTGGTTCGGGCACGGGCTCACAGTACACTTGCGATCAATACACTTGCGATAACTGCACTTTAGGCGACTCGGGAGAGCTCTTGCAGTCGGCTCTAAAGGCCTTTAATCGGGCTGCGCGGAGCCGACGTAAAGCAGTGAGCAGTGCTGAGTGTTCAGTTGACGGAGATCGAATCGTTAAAACATCGCGTCTGAAATCAGGCCAGGAGAACGTGGATTCACGACACGCGCGAGCGTAAACGGGACATCATTTCGACATTGCTGAGAATGACCTCGTATGGAACAAGTGGCGTTTGTTATACCGACCTTGAATGAGGCGCCTTCGATCGGCTTGGTGATAGAGAGTATACCCGTGGCGGAGCTGGCTGCAAACGGATATCAAACCGCCGTATATGTGGTCGATGGGCTATCGGTCGACCATACACGGGAGATCGCGGTTGAGAAAGGCGCCCAGGTCATCACCGAAAAACGACGTGGGAAGGGCGCCGCTATTCAGACAGCGTTTCTGGCCGTGGACGCCGATTATGTGATTGTCGTTGACGGGGATAACACGTATCCAATCAGCGTGGCTACTGAGATGCTGCGCCTGTTGCAGACGCACGACGTCGTCATCGGATCGCGACTCAAAGGCACGATAGAGCCGGGAGCCATGACGAGACTAAACGTCGTGGGGAACACCCTGCTCTCGCTCCTCGCGCGGGCGTTGTTTGGTGCACGCATCAGCGACGTGTGCACTGGTTTCTGGGCGTACCGAAGCGACGCGATTCGGCGCTTGGAGCTCGCAGCGTGCGGCTTCGAAGTCGAAGCTGATATGTTCGCTGAATGCGTGAGGAACGGCTTGCGCATCGCGGAAATCCCGATCACCTACCGCGCTCGAGAGGATCAACCGAAGCTATCGGCACTGAGGGACGGCGTCAAAATAGGTCTGTTTTTGTGCAAGCGATGTTTGCAACAGGTGCACGAGAACGTTGGTCAAACGCACGTAAAAAAACACGGAGTTGGATAGAGGCGCGATCAATAGCTAGAGCGTTGAACAAGGAAGAGTGAGAGAAGAAGCACGCATCCAAAGACGTTTTAATTGAATCGCACAGCGATTTATTACATAGAGCTGGCTGGGCGTGATACTATAGAGACGCACACAATACTCGTAACGGGCGGCGCTGGATTTATAGGAACGAATTTAGTGAACGAGCTGCGGAGGCGCGGTCACAGCGTACTCGCAACTGACCTGTTCAACACTAACCGGGAGGACTATGTCAGAGCTGATATCCGAAGCTACAGACAGGTTGAAAAGCTGTTCGCTGACGATGAGTTTGATTATGTATACCACCTCGCAGCGGAGTATGGCCGCTGGAACGGTGAAGACTACTACGAGAACCTCTGGGCGACGAACGTCGTCGGAACAAAGCACATGCTGCGAATGCAAGAGAAGAAGGGCTTTCGATTGATCTTCTTTTCGTCTGCGGAAGTGTACGGCGATTACGACGGCGTCATGACAGAAGACGTCATGGAAACGCGCCCCATCCGCGAGACGTACCAGATGAACGATTACGCGATCACGAAGTGGGCGGGAGAGCTCATGTGCATGAACTCGGCAACGATGTTCGACACTGAAACCGTGCGCGTGAGGCCGGTCAATTGTTACGGTCCCCACGAGCATTATACACCGTATAGGGGCTTCATTCCGAAGTTCATTTATCATGCACTCTTCGACCAGCCATACGAGGTCTATAGGGGGCACAAGCGAATAATCGACTACGTCGAGGATTCGTGCAGGACATTTGCCAACGTATGTGACAACTTCCTGCCAGGGGAGGCCTATAACGTCGGCGGGCGGGGTGACTGGGAAAACGATATCAAGCACTACTCCGACCTCGTGCTCAACGCTGTCGGCAAAGACGATTCCCTCGTGACCTACCACGAGGCGGAGCCATTTACGACGAAAGTCAAGCACATCGATTTTTCAAAAGCGATCCGCGACCTTAACCACGACCCCCAGGTGCCTCCAAAAGAGGGCATCAGAAGGACGGTAGACTGGATGCGCTCGTACTATCGGGTCGACACCGCCGCCCGAAGAGGGCATCAGAAGGGTCCCGGAGAAGACGGTACCGCTGGCGGGTGATTGAATAATGGACGCTTATGACGACTACGCAGGCAAAACGGTACTTGTGACGGGCGGCGCAGGAGCGATCGGTGGGAACCTCGTCCGCAGACTGGACGATCTGAACACGGCAAAGATTGTCATTCTCGACAACCGTTCCTCCTCGTGCGATTGGAACGTTCCAGTCGGCCCCAAAATACACTTCGTACACGGCGACATCCTTGACGACGAGAAGCTCAAATTCGTATTCAAAGACCGCCCTGACATCGTCTTTCACTTGGCCGCGCACTTTGCCAATCAAAACTCAGTCGACAATCCCGAAACGGACCTCATGGTCAATGGCATGGGAATCCTCAAGGTACTCGAATTTGCCCACCTTGCCGACGTTTCCCGATTCGTGTATGCTAGTTCCGGGTGTGGGGTCTACGGACTGGAATCAACTCTCCCGTATCAGGAACCTGACGTCTCAATAAGCCTTCACACGCCTTATCAAGTCACGAAGCTCCTTGGGGAACTGTACACTAACTACTACCACAACCTGTATGGGCTTCCCATCGTCAATACGCGGTTTTTTAACAGTTACGGTCCCGGCGAGGTGCCTGGAAAATATCGCAACGTCATCCCCAACTTCTTTTACTGGGCGATGAGCGGGAAAGTCCTACCGATTACCGGGGACGGCACCGAAACGAGAGACTGGACGTACGTCGGTGACATCGTGAATGGCCTTTTGGCGGCGGGAGTGAAAGACGAAGCGATCGGCGAGGCCATCAACCTCGGCTCAGGCGTGGAGACGCGCGTCATTGATCTCGCAAACGAGGTCAACCGGATCACGGGAAACGACCTCGGGGTTCTCCACATCCAAAGGAGGGACTGGGATGCAAAAACGCGGATTATCTCGTCGATTGACAAAGCAAAAAGACTGCTCGACTATCGGCCACAAACGACGTTCTGTGAGGGATTGAAGCACGTTCACGAGTGGTTTGTTGAAAACTGGGGTGATGTAGAGCGAAGCGCTGAGTTCTAAGGAGCTACACCCGCTGATTACACGCCGTTATGTTCGACGACGTTCGAGTTGAGCTTTGCGTTTCTCGCGATCGTCGAGACATACGGGAAGGCGGGCGTGCTCCGGAGGATTCGACGGAATATACATCGAATTCAAGGAGCGTTGAACAATGAAAATCTTGCTCGTCCAAGACACTGACTGGATTGCGCGAAACATCCATCAGCATCACCACGTAGGAGAGCGACTGTGCTTGCGAGGGCACGATTTATCGGTTATTGATTATGAGCTCCTGTGGCGAACCAATGGCAATGGCAAGCGGACACTGTTCTCGCGAAGACAGGTATTTCGTGGTGTGTCAAAAGTATTGCACAACGCTAACGTCACGGTTATTCGGCCGGCGACCTTGAGGCTGCCATTCTTGAATTATGCATCTATGCTCATCACATATGGCCACGAGATTTCTGCCCAGCTCCGCGAATCGCCGCCCGACGTGATTATCGGGATGTACCTCTTGACCAACTACTTAGCACTGAGGGCAGCCAAAAGAAAGCGCATCCCCTTTGTGTTTCAAGTCCTTGAACCGAACTACGAAATGATCCCTTCGAAGCTGCTTCGGCCGATCGGGAAGCTCATCGAAAGGAAGATTTTTAGAGGTGCGGATAAAGTGGTCGTGATCAATGAAGGGCTAAGGGAGTACGCGATACGGATGGGAGCACGTCCAGAAAAGACCTGCGTGATACGGGCAGGCATCGATCACGAACGGTTCGGGTCACACGTTGATGGCAAGACGGTCCGAAGGCAATATGGAATCGCCGAGGACGAAATGGCGCTCTTCTTTATGGGGTGGCTCTATCAGTTCTCCGGGCTAAAAGAGGTGCTGGCTGAATTGGCGAAACTCGGGCGCGAGGATTTAGGCGTGAAGCTGTTGATTGTGGGCGACGGTGATGCGTTCGAGGAACTTCAGCGCATGCGTACAGATCTCGGTCTTGAGAACTGCGTGACGCTAGCAGGGAAACAGCCGTACGATAAAATCCCTGAGTTCATAGCAGCCTCTGACATGTGCTTGCTGCCGGCCTACAACAACGAGATCATGCGCGACATTGTTCCGATCAAGATGTACGAATATATGGCGATGGGGAAGCCGGTCATTGCCACCAGACTGCCCGGCATTATGAAGGAATTTGGCTCAGATAACGGCGTGCTGTACGTCGAACGGCCCGAAGACGCGTTGGGAAAGGCCCTGGAAGTAATCAAAGCAGGCACGATTGAGGCGCATGGGGAAAAAGCGAGGCAATTTGTTCGGGACACTGATTGGGGTACTGTTGTCGATCAATTTGAAGAAGTTCTGGTCGACTGCACGCAGCCACGTGAAGATGGGGCCCGTCGTCGAGCAACTAATAGTAGCGATCCTCTTAATTTCCACACCCAACGGCACGAGTAACGCGTTAGTAAACCAGCTTATCAAAGAGTTATGACATCACCGACAGAAGTGAAGGAGAGTGATTGCTGTTATTCTGTCGCAGAATTATGACACTTAGGGCGTCCAAGAGGTTATATTCCTCTTAGGCCAACGCCAAAAAGAGCACGTGTGGATGGCTGACGAACAAACTAGAGCGGCTTCTCACTTTCCAGCATCCTACTTAATTTTAGCAGCCGCCTCGCATGCTGTTCGTTGTGTTAGTAAAGAACTAGCTTATCGAGCGCAGGAAGTTACGACGTGTACGAGCGTCTGTGCGGGCAGTGTTGGTGCGGGCAGTGTTGGAGCGGGCAGTGTTGGAGCGGGCAGTGTTGAGAGTGCTAGATAGAGCTGGAAATGCTGCGACCCCGTGATTCTGGGCGGCGAAGATTTTGGCTCCTGTGTCCGGTAAGTTATAATCATTTCTGTTTGACGCTTAGATTGATACCGTTTGTGGGGGGAACCATCCGTGCTTTTGATATTGTTCATCTGCGTGACGGCTGTTTCTCGACCATCGTTATTTATCACAACCCTGCAAAATTATGAACTCCCCGATGATCTGCAAATACTTAGGCCGCATCTTGGATCACTTATCGGTTATAGATACAAGTGGCGGATAGACAACGTCATGTTCAGCATAGGATCATATTGAACACATGAAAATGATACAGCGGTTGTTAATTCTTGGGTATTATGGATGGCAAAATACGGGGGATGATGCGATGCTCTATGCTCTATTGCGTGAGCTGCACGTCCGCCTTCCTCATGCCACGTTTATAGTACCAGCGCGAGCCCCGTGTACAATTCCACCAGAAGTGGAAGGACTCGTAAAATTTATCGAATTACGACCGGGGAGAATCCTTCGTGAGATTATGAAATCATCTGTGCTCGTGATGGGGGGTGGTACTCACATCTATGATCAGGGCAATCTATTTGCACGTCTAGCAGTCTTGAGCGGTTGGCTCGCATCCATGATGTGGGCGAAACTCTCAGGAGCTCGAGTTTGGTTAATTGGTATTGGAATAGAACCTATCCAGACCAAATGGGGCGTTTTTTTTGCCAAGTCCCTATTTGGGTTGGCAGATTTCATAAGTGCACGAGATTCCACGTCCTTCCAGATTGCACAAAGCATGGGATTTAAGCGTAAGTCCGTCCAATCCTTTGATCTGACCGCATTGCTATTGGATTTTGTCGCATCTCTACCTCAGCAAGAAAGTTGCGGCACGATACAGGACAGCAAACTGGCCAGTCCCAAGACGATAGGTCTCGCGATATTGCCATTTTTTGAGATATACGCGGGCGACAAGAGTACGGACAAGCTTTTCGTGCAGCGGATTGCTGAGTCACTCAACAAATGGCTTGAAAAAGATGACAAGAATACCGTTTGTCTCTTCACCACTAAAGGCGCTTCGAAAGACCATGATGTGCTCGTGACGAATCTGCTCCGCGCGAGCTTGACACCTCAGGAGCGTGTGCAACTGATCCCGTATGATTCAGATCCGCTCCAAACACTGGCTAAAATTGGACGATGCGATGCCTTCATCGGAATGCGGTACCATTCTTGCGTGTTTGCGTACCTCTCGCGCATGCCACTGCTCATGATCAACTATTTTCACAAGTGCGAGGCGCTCGCAGACGATATTAAGCTACCACGGTCTGCAGTCATCACCCCTGATGAGATCCTCGACGGGCTGTTAGAAGAACGATTAACGTTGTTGGATACGTGCCCAGGCAGTTTCATGGCAGAATTACCCCCCATAGAGGCTAAAAAAATGGCTGATAAGAATCTTCCAGGAGGGCTAGGCATCCTTGCGTGTCTTGATGATAACTAATACGTTTCCACCACGGCGATTTGGTGGGGTCACTGGAGTCTCATTCGCTCTCGCAAGTAAGTTAGCGCAACGCGGGCATCAGGTGACGGTCTACACAACAGACGCAGGTAACTCTGTACACTCAAGGCTCAAAGTTGAAAATGTTGTAACTTTTGACGGTTTAGATGCGCACTATTTCCGTAACATTAACAATCTACTTGCATTTAAATATCGCCTCTTCACGCCAATAAGCTGCTTGCCGACCTTAAAAAGCGAGATTAACCGTTTTGATGTAGTTCACTTCCACGACTACCGGAGCCTATTCAGCATTTTCGGGTCGTACTATGCGAAAAGAAGGGATATCCCGTATGTGATACAAGCACACGGCTCATTAATCCCAAATGCTCAAAAACAACGAATAGCGGGTTTTTTCGATCTCGCATTTCGACATCGAGTTCTGGATGGTGCATCAAGACTGTTGGCACTGACTCAAACTGAAAAAGATCGTTATGGGGCATTGGGAGTAGATGACGAAAGAATTGAAATCGTTCCAAACGGAATAGACAAAACCGCGTTCGAGGTATTGCCTAAACGGGGCGCGTTTCGAAAGAAATACGGCCTCAGAAGTGATGAACAGATCGTATTATACGTCGGCAGACTACATCGGACCAAAGGGCTCGATTTACTCATCACTGCATTTGCCAATCTGAACAGAAATATGGAAAATACCAAGCTCGCTATTGTCGGTCCTGATGATGGATTCTTGCAGGTGCTGAATAACCAGGTTGATCAACTCGGGATTGATAATCAGGTGCTTATTACTGGGATGGTTCGTGAGGAAGAGAAATTAGAGGCTTATATCGACGCAGACGTTTTCGTTACGCCAAATTTCTCTGGGTTTCCGCTCACGTTCATAGAGGCCTGCGCGTGTGGGACACCCATAGTCACAACAAATAAAGGGGATACACTTGCGTGGATTGACGGCAATGTAGGACGAGTAGTTGAGTACAATGCCACTCAATTACAGGAAGCATTAACTGGCATTCTAAATGATTCGGCATTGCGAGAAAGATATAGCCGTCGGGCAACCGAGTTAGCTTTTAGCAGATTTAACTGGGACATCGTAGTACAGCGGCTTGAGGAAATTTACCTGGAAGTGATAGCAAGCGCCGACAATGCGGCATAGCATTCGAAACGCACATAACTAGTATGTTTGCGGAGTTTCTTGACACGGAAACGCGTTGCAAGCCGGGCGAACAATTTCGGCGTTGAGTTAGGCTAGAAAAAACCAACAGGGGGATCCAGAGAGCGCTCGGAAGGCGTAGCAGATGCGAAATCGAAAAGAACCCTCAGTCTTTTTTCTGACAGTAGGCTCTCAGAGCAGTTCCAGCTACGTTGTTCGCTGTCTCGCGGTGTCACGAGAACTTACCCGCCGTGGCTATGAATCGAAGTGCGTTCGATCAGCTGTACTCCCTCTTGGGGCTCCTAATTTGCTAAATCATCTTGAAAGTTGGAAACTAGTTGTCGACGCTCGCCCAGATGTCCTTGTCCTACATCGGAGTTCCAATCCTGTGGATCATGAGATGATCAAAAAAATCAAGAAAACAGGGACCAAAGTAATATTTGACTACGACGACGCAGTTTTTGAGCTGAAGCTGCTTGGGAGGATGGCTTCATATTCACACCTTGGAAAGATAATGTCGATGTCGAATGCGGTGACTGCGGGCAGTCATTATCTGAGCGAATTTGCATCAAAACTAAATCAAAACGTAACTCTGCTGCCGAGCGCGGTGGATATGGCACTCTTCAATCCAAGCGTAAAAAGCGTAAATCACGGAGCCGGAATTACTATCGGCTGGCTTGGTGCAGGCACGCGATATCAATTGCCGTACCTCAAGATACTAAAAAATCCGCTCAATAGGTTAGCTCGTAAATACGATTTCAAACTCAAAATAGTAAGCGCGCTGTCCAAATCAATTAGAGCAGAATTCACTGACCAACAATTCGAAGTCGATTTTGGCTTGGATCACTGGGTACCCATTGAACAGATTCTTGAATTGATAGCTGACTTTGATATCGGCGTGATGCCTCTTACTGATGACCCGTGGTCCAGAGGAAAGTGCGCAATGAAGTTATTAGAATACATGTCAATGAAATTAGCAACAGTCAGCAGCGCGGTCGGAGAAAACAGATATGTGATCGATCACGGATGCAATGGATTCCTCGCTTCAAGCCCCGAAGAATGGATGGACGACATCGGAAGACTTATCGAAGATCTCGATTTACGAAAGGAGTTAGGCGAGAACGGCTACAAAACGGTCAAAGAGCGTTATTCTTTGCAAGCAGTTGTTGATACGCTAGAACAGGTGATCAAGGAATTATATGACACTGAGCCGACTTAGAAAGACGTACTATAGCTTGCTGTTCATTTTCTTAACGCTCTTAGTCGCTAGTTACAGCAACCTTGCCCGGGGAGGCGCAGTCCTTTGGACAGGCCAAAATCTGTTCTACATTATTGTGTTTCTCGTTGGCGCCTCTTTGTTTTATCTCATTGCCAGTTCTCGAAGCGATTCTTTTAGCTGGGTGGAGGCGTGCGCAATCGGCGCTTTTTGCCTGTCCCTTTTTCTGGTGGTCTGGGTGGGTTCTGGCCCCTTGCCGTACGATCTTGACTCAATACTGTATATGCATTCCATCAGTTTTACGCTCCAAAATGGCTTCTCACCGACTCTTGCAAGCAACGGGACCCTCTTGATCGGCGCGGCGTATGCGTTGCCGATGCAGTCAACGCTCGGCGCTGCTTTGGTGCTTGTCACGAATTCTTCTTACATCACCGTTGCAAAATACCTCCCATTGCTTCTCATGGTCGTTTTTTTGGCGATCTATTATTCCCTGGTCTCGGAAAGATTTGGCAAGAAGGTATCATTGCTCTCGGTCGCGGGAGTTGCGTCGTTCTCGTACGTGATTGGCTATGCAAACACGTTCAATAACGTTGTTTTGGGCACTGTTTTCTTTTTGTTGATCCTATCTCTTATTCTTATGCGGGATTCAAGCAATCGATTAGTTCTCACGATTCTCGCCTTCTTCGTAATTGGTTGCTTTGTGCTGACCCACGACTTGACTTTCGTCCTCCTTATCGCCGCGCTAGCCGTTTTAGCACTTAAGGATCAACTCCTGAGGATCCGTTATCCTGAACTGAGTTTGCGAAACGAAAACGTCACGATCATGCTTCTTGTGGCAGCAGTTGCCGTCTTTGCTTATTATGCCTTAGTGGACTTCGGACCGATCCAAACAATCGTTTACACATTTACGCAGCAACTTAGAATTGAAGTGGCTTCAGCTACTCTCCCTTCCAGCTGGACTTTCCAAATTCTTGTTGAAAGGGCTTTTTATGTATTATTCATCATTTTTTCAATCACGCTCGCTGTTTTTCGAGCAAAAGCGAACTTACCAAGATTTTTGTCACGCTACGCAAACTTTTTTCTACTTGGCGGGGCCTTTTTTGCATTCGGCGTCGCTGCTGCACTGATAAAAGCCCCCTTCAATTGGGATCAGATAAGCCTCTACGGGTGGTTTTTCTTCCTCCCTGTGACACTCGCCATGTTATATGAGCGAGGGGGTCTCCCAACTCTTTCCAGAAGAGGGGTTCTGTGTTCGTTCAGCGCCGTCTTGGTGGCTGCGTTAATCCTCGCAAACGTATACGCTCTTCCGACGAATTTATTGGACCATACAGGAGCTAATGAATATCTAGGCGGTACTTTTAAGGACTGGACAAAACTACAAGAGTGGAACTCTGTGTTGTGGACAATAGGCCATAAGAATTCGGGGAGCCAAGTAGTCGGTGACGAACTTATAAGAAGGCTCTATTTGGGTAATTCTCCAAATTTCACTGGGAATTTTAAGCCTATCCAGTCTTATAATGCTACTTCGAGCGATTCGATCATCCTCATCAGAAATGAGAACTTTTATCAGATAATTGAGAGTTTTTATGTAGCGAAAGGTACACAAGGCGGAATATCTAGGGCAAATGAGCCCGTCACAAGCCTGCTGAATAATCAAAGTCTCATCCGGGTGTACGACGATGGGGAGGTGCGGATACTGTATAGTCCTGCGCCGTAGAAACTCGAAATTAACCAAAAGGACGAAACTCCTTAAGCAAAATTTCCGATAGCTGAAAAAAAGCGGCTGCGATTGCCTACCGCAGACAGCTCGAACACGCCGCAGTTACCAATCCGGACTGTATATTTTGGAAGGAAATATGTCTCAGGCAAGGCGCGTCGCGAGAAACACATCTTTCTTGACGATCGGTCAGGTTCTTAGTTACGGAATGAACGCTATCTATCTGATCCTGTTAGCAAGGTACCTGGGCGTTGATGGTTTTGGCATTTGGAACTTTGCAGTGGCGTTCACGGCGATTTTCAGCATCTTTGTCAATTTCGGGTTCAGTACGCTAGTTACGAGAGAGGTCTCGAGAGACATATCATTAGCTAACAAGTATTTAGCAAACAGCATCCCGATACAAGCGCTTTTTGGCGTCATCGCCGTCAGCATAAGTGCTTTGCTGGTGAACGTGCTTGGATACTCGCAGCAAACCATTTATGTCGTCTATATTCTATCTGTCGGAATAGTTGTTACAACGGTTTCTGCGCAGTTCTCTTCAGTATTTCAAGCGTTTGAAAAGATGGGGTTTATGGCTCTAGCAACAGTCGTAACCAATTTAGTAACGCTCTGCGGAGCTGTTATAGGAATATTGTTGCACGTCAACGTTGTAGGCATCGCGCTCTTCTATCTCATCGCCAACGGGTTGGCGTTAGCGTACAGCTATGCATTATGTGCCCGAAATTTCTTTGTGCCTCATTTGGGTATCGACTTAGCTTTTTGGAGAAGTACGCTCAAGGAAGCATGGCCCATGGCGGCCTTGGCGTTAGGCGTCCTACTCTATTTCAGGATTGACGTTATCATCCTCTCACTGCTGAAAGGTGAAGCTGCGGTCGGCTTCTACAGCGTGGCATATAACTTCTCAGAAGCAACCACGGTTGTACCGTCAATGTTCATATACGCGCTTTTTCCTTTGTTATCTAGGCTGCACCAGGACTCGAAACAATCATTCACGGATATTGGTGCTAAATCGATAAAATATATGGTTTACATCGCGTTGCCAATGGCATTTACGGTTACTCTATGGGCAACACCGATTATCACTACGCTCTTTGGCCGTGCGTACACGGGATCCGCCTTAGCATTACAAATCATAATATGGTCAGCGGTGGCGATGTACATCAGCATTATTCTGGGACGCACGTTCATTGCCGCCAACTTGCAAAGGCTTAATGTGAAAATCGTCATGGCGGCTGTCGCCTTCAACGTAACCCTAAATGTGCTGGTGATCCCGAAGTATAGTTATTTTGGGGCAGCAGCAACTACTGTAGCAACTGAAACATTCGTGGTGTTTACGAGCCTCTTCTTTCTCGGAAGATACGGGCATAAGTTCGGCTTGCGAAAGATCAGCGTCCCGCCCGTTCTAGGGTTATCTCTTATGATAATTATTTCATCGATACTTGCTTTTTACAACGTCCATTTGTTATTAGTTACAGGTATTCCTCTAGCCCTGTACGCGATTTTAATGTATAAGTTGGGCTTGAACGATGAGGACCGACACTTGATTACCAGTTTATTTAAGAACCCACTCCATGCAAAAAACGAAACGTGACGTGGGGGGCATGAAAACGCGAAAATGCGCGATAAGAGCGCGCAAGCACAGCAGATCGGGCATGTCATTGCGGTCTAAGTCACCGAAATCACCATATACTACGGAGCCGAGAAAGTGTCGCATCTGTGGCGTCATAGAAACGGAAGGGCTGGCAACATAATGACAGATCGGCTCCCAACCAAGGCGTCATGGGCCCATAGTGGTGGATGATCGTGCCGCTAGTTAGCGTTTGCATGAATACGTGGAATTCCGAGCGGTTCATCGCCGAGGCCATCGAGAGTGTTTTAGGGCAGGATTTTGAAGACCTCGAACTCATCATTGTGGATGGTGCCTCAACCGACGCGACGAGGGAGATTATCGAACGCTATGCAAAGCAGGATCCCCGAATTCGCGTAATATTTCACGAGCGTAATTTAGGCATAGCGAGAGCTTCGAACGATGGCATCGACGCGGCAAAAGGAAGGTTTATCGCAAAAATAGATTCTGATGACGTCTGGGTATCTGATAAACTTACGAAGCAACTTGCGGTTCTTGAACGCGACGAGGATTTAATCGTTTGGTCAGAAGGGGAGATTATTGACCAGGCAGGACGATCCATCGGAAAAAGCTTCAGTGAAGGACCCGGAAACACTTCATCGGCAAAAAAGGGCGGGGATATTTGGCAAGAGCTCTTGCGGTCAAATTACATCTTTGGCTCGACACTGTTCTACAACAAGCGGAATGTGGGGGACCTGAGATATGATGAGGGATTGCTCTACTTAAACGATTTGAAGTTTCACTTGGAACTGGCACGACAACACCAGTTTCACTACATAGCTGAACCACTAGCTAAATATCGAATTCACGGCGACAACACGCTCGGGGGTTCTGGCCCAGAAACATTGAAAAGGCATCGGATAGCCGCTAAAGAGTATATTTCAATAGTCGAAGAAGCGATGCGGCAATACGATGACGAAATAACCCGAAAGACTCGGGCAGTTATCTATGGCCTCATGGGTTCTATTTACTACTCTGAGGGCGAGAAGAAAAAAGGTTTACGTTTTTTCTTGCAGGCAGTTATGTGCAATCCCTTTGAAAAGAGAAATTTTCTGTACCCGCGACTTGCACTTAAGCGGATGCTACATAGTGTGTGAGTTCAGTTCCGTGAGGCAGCACAAGTTGGAGATACGCTACGTCGTGCGGGCCACGGTTATTCGAATTCTTGCTTGTCTTGGAATGCGAGGCGTAGAAGGGTATGCTAAGGGTTATGCTTATACGGCATTCGCAGCAGCACTAATAATTTAGAGATAGTAACAGGATACAAGTTTAGGATACAAACCTAAAAAGTGCTTACGCCCAGGTGAAATTTAGATGGTAGTTAGTGAGCAAGAAATAACTCGCAAGTATGCCAATTTCAATAAAGGCGCATCAAGCATAGTTTCAGTCGCCGAATACGCTTATATAAGGGCGGTGTTTCAAGACACGGTTTGTTTATGCAACTTAAGGCGAGGGAAACGGATTCTGAGCGCGTCGGAAGAAACTAGGCGCTGGCCTGTGAAGCATTCACGCTTATTCGTCAGCGCTAACGGAATTAGGTCGATGAGCCCAGAATTTATGGTTCACACCAAAGTCTTGGCATAATGCTTCTAACACTTGCACCTAGAAAATGGGTTCTAGCGCTCACGGAAAGAGGGCCGCGAACAGTCGAAAGTGAAACGACCTTGGTTTGCAACTACAACATCGGACCGGCACCACAATGATTTTGGACGGTTACGTTTGAAACGAAAAGCAGTTATTCGGCACACAATGAACAAAACCAATGGACCTACACTTAGGACCCATTCAATAGATCTCGTACTCGTTATTGTTGCCACCCTCGCGACACTGGCGTTCAATTTTTTACCTTACCTAAACCAAACGTTCATTCGCCCTACCATTGGTGTGATCGTGGTCTTCTTTGTACCCGGTTATGCTCTTATTGCAGCTCTCTTCCCACTTAAAAAAGGTATTAATAACTCCCAGCGTATCGCGCTCTCGTTAGGTCTTAGTGTTGCTGTTGTTCCAGCAATGCTGTTGATCCTCAGCTACTGGTTCGGCATGAACTTGGGGTCGTTGCTTGTGCCTCTGGCGCTATTCATCGTGATATGCTCGGCGATTGCCGAGGTGCGCAGACGAGCAGCTCCCCAGGCAGAGCGCTTCTCTGTCAAACTTCCGCCGATTCCGATAGTTGAAAAAGCCTTTCCAGGTTCAGAAAGTCGCGTGGACAAACTGTTTTCTTTGATTCTCGTGCTGTCTGTAGTAGCGCTCGCGTTGACCATCGGATACACGGTTGCGTTTCCTAACCAGGGCGAACCATTCACGGAGTTTTACATATTGGGTGCAAACAGTACGATCGGCAACTATCCCACCCAGTATCACTTGGGCGAACAAAAACCAGTTACTGTGGGCATTGTCAATCACGAGCAACAGGACACGTCATACGAATTAGTCGTAAGATTGAACGACACAAACAAATCGACTGTTCTGTATTCAGAGAATGTATCGATCGCTGATACTCAGACCTGGCAAAAGGTTATCAATTTGAAACCAGATCGGACCGGCAGCAACATGACAATGGAATTCTTGCTCTATCGTGATAATCAGGCCGCGCCTTACAGAGAGACCTATGTCCCGGTGACTGTTTCTTAGCGAAAAAAACTAGATGGGCAAGCCAGCTGAGACTTCGAGTATCTGTCTCTCAACCCTAAAGTGTTCCAAAACTGCGATAACATCATGATTCCTGAAAAGGACGTTGAATACACAGTCTAGACAGCTGGTCAGGCGTCTTGAAGGCTTGCTTATTGAATTTTGAAGTTCGGCTCATACTCGACGGCGTTGATCTCCGGAGTTATCGATACTGCGTATTTGAGCCTGTCTCCAATGTCTTTAGCTACAATGATCGCGTGAACGGTCTTATTTGCTACTAACATCGCCTAGGTCCAACCCATGTGCTTTAGCAGCTGTCCAAGCCGCTTTGTCTTCCCCACGAGCCAGTTTTAGTTCAAAGACCACGAAATTCCCACTCTCGTGGGTAGCTAGAACATCCATTTGATTTACGCCCGTTGGAAACTCTACTCCCTCCCGACTATTTTCATCTGTGTAAAGTTTCAAGGTTTGGTTGGGATGCGTATCGCCTGAATATTCTCAGCGATAAAATCACGCGCGTGACTTATGCAAGTTTTTGACGAAAAGCACAATTGATTTTGAATTAGCTATTGACTGT
>Ga0247847_1000169_pt1 | contig 20286 bp, 12 predicted proteins | sample PFST25metaG_FD_186002 | JGI IMG/M metagenome (GOLD analysis project Ga0247847, IMG submission 186002) | Peat soil microbial communities from Stordalen Mire, Sweden - P.F.S.T25 | ecosystem: Environmental > Terrestrial > Soil > Wetlands > Peat | place: Sweden: Norrbotten County, Stordalen Mire...
GGAATTAGTAGGTGTCTCTAATTCTAAAGTGGGAGAATCGACGCCTTATGGGATGGTATGGATTAGATCAGGTGCTTTTATGATGGGGCCTAATGATCAGGATGCATTTTGGTCATTCAAAGGACAATCAAAAATGGTGTCAGTTGATGCATTTTGGATGGACCAGACAGAAATAACCAATTCTCAATACAGGCAATTTGTTGTTTGGGTACGTGATTCATTAGCCCGTAAGTTATTAGCAAGCGTAGCTCCTGAAAAATGGACACTTCGAAAAGACACATCACTCCTTAATTGGAATAGACCCATCCCTTGGCAACTGTCTTGGACAAAAGCCTCGGGTGAGGAAGACGAAGCAAAAGATTCGATATGGAATAGTCTGAAAGATTATAACAATCGATTTGAGCTACTAAATTACCATTATCGGTGGTATGATCTTCAACAAGCAGCAAAGGAATGCAACAAATTTGATCGTTCGCTAGGCCACTATCCAAGTAATTCATATGCTTTGGTAGATGAATATTATATTGAAAACGGTACTATTAAGATCCGAACCAAAAAAATATCTCCAATTCACAGTATGACTGATTTTTACATGACAAAAATCATCAATGCATACCCTGATAAATTAGCTTTCGTATCTGACTTTACCTATTCTTATAATGACCCAACAACAAAATATTTTATCATAAATGCTTTTGATCATTATCCGGTTGTGGGTGTTACATGGGAACAAGCAAACGCATTTTGTGCATGGAGAACAAATATGTTTAATAGCAACCATGCATATGTTGGTCAAGATTATCGTTTGCCTACGGAGGCTGAATTTGAATGGGCCGCCCGTGGTGACAGACAACAAGCCATGTACCCTTGGGGAGGTCCTTATATCAGAGATGGCAAAGGTTGTTTCCTAGCCAACTTTAAACCGATGCGTGGTTATTATGCTTTAGATGGAGCGGTTCGTACAGCAAAAGTTGCATCATACCCTCCCAATAAATATGGGCTTTATGACATGGCCGGAAATGTTTCAGAATGGACAGAATCAGCCTATCTGCAGGTAAGCGATAATGCTTTATCGGATTTGAACCCAAGTTTCACATACAATGCAAAAGCAAGCGATCCTGACATTTTAAAGCGTAAGATTATTAAAGGAGGTTCATGGAAGGATGTTGCAGCTTATTTGCAATGCGGAGCTCGTTCTTATGAATATCAAAATGTTTCACGTTCTTACATCGGATTCCGCTGTGTAAAATCCACCAATTTAACCAAAGCCCTCAAAATTATTAAATATTAATATTTAACATACAACCATTATGGGTTTATTAAGTTATATACAGACAGACGAAGGGAAGCAACTTACCAATAAAATTTATGGTTTTGGTGCTTCAGTAGTACTTATAGGTGCATTATTTAAAATACAGCATTTACCTTATGCAGGGATACTTTTAGGTATTGGGATGGGAACGGAAGCTTTTCTTTTTGCTCTCAGTGGATTAGAAAAGCCACCACGCGAATTTGACTGGAGTAAGGTTTTCCCTCACTTCAAAGAAAATGGACATCCACCTCTTGATAGTAGTTTTAGTACAACCAAACACTCTTCAATGTCTGTAAATAGTAACTTGTTGGATGAGGAACAAGTGAAACGGTTACAAACCAGCATCAAGAATCTGAGTGATACTGCCAATCAACTCTCTACAATTTCCGGAGCCGGTGAAATCACAAACACCTATGTGCAATCCATAAAAGAGGCAGCAACAGCTACTAAAGAATACACACACTCACAACAAGTACTCTCTGAAGTAGCTCAAAACCTTTTACAATCCTATAAAACCACTGAAGAGCAGATGGGTACAACAGCTGATCAAACAAAACATATTGCCATACATATCAGCTCCATCAACAACCATTTATCCTCCATCAATACGCAATATGAATTGCATTTACAAGCAGCAAAAGAAGCAAATTCAGCGTTAACACAACATGTGAATTCGCATAAATTGATCAACACGAACATAGCTGAGTTACAACAACAAGCAACTGCTGCATTGCAGGCTACAAAAGAATATACAAGTCAATCAACCAAATTATCTCAGAAAGTCACAGCACTTAATGATGTATATGGAAATATGCTTAGCGCACTATCGATCAAATCATAACAACAAAAGGGTAAAAACACTATGAGTGGAGCTAAGAATTGTCCGGAGACGCCACGGCAGAGGATGATTGCGATGATGTATCTTTTTCTGACAGCTATGTTAGCGCTCAATGTTTCAGCGGATATATTGAACGGATTTGTTTTAGTAAACAACAGCTTACTTCAGACTATCGAAAGCGCGAATGATCGCAATATAGTTACTATTGGCAAATTTAAAAATATAGAAGCAGACAATCCCAAGAAGATAAAAGAATGGCTTGACAAAGCATTAGTGGTTAAGCAAAAATCGGACAGCATGTACCAATACCTCGAAAACTTCAAATATTCTATTGTCCGACTTGCAGATGGAAAAGATGCAACGTTGAAGGATATTAGGAATAAAGATAATTTAGATGTTACCGGTCAGTATGGATTGGTGGAAGGTAATGGTAAAATTTTAAAGAATAAACTGATTGCGTATCGGACATTTTTAGGCACCATGGTAAACGGAGATACCAGTCAAATAGCCGCCTTTAATCGTAATTTCTCCACCAACAGAGGCAAAGATGGAAAAAATTGGGAAGAAACCATCTTTGAAATGATGCCGGTGGTAGCAACAGTAACTGTTTTGTCAAAATATCAAGCTGACGTAAAAGCAGCCGAAGGTGAAGTGATTCGATATTTAATGGCACAAACAGACGTAAGTGATTTTAGAGTCAATAAATTACAAGCTTACGTGATACCTACTTCAACTTATGTGATGGTAGGCGATCAATATAATGCACAAATTATTTTATCAGCAGTTGACTCTACTAAAGTGCCAAATTATTTTATCAATGGACATCAGTTGCAGAATAACGTATTTAAGTTTGTTTGCAATCAACCAGGAGAATTTAATTATAAAGGATTTATTCGTCTTACTTCAGGTGGTGTGAATCGCCAGTGGCCTTTTGAAAGCAGTTATATTGTTGGTGCTAAGAGTGCTACGATATCAAATACAGCACTTAATGTAGTGTATGCCGGAATCGATAATGAACTATCCGCCTCAGTACCCGGAATTGCAGCTTCCAATGTACTGGTAAGTTGTAGTAATGCTGTGCTATCACGCAAAGCTAATGGAATGTGGAATTGTCGCCCTACTATCACATCCGGTAAAATCTTCTTTACGTTAGCTGCTAAAACTGAAGGCAACAAAAATTTCGTTCCCCTGGGTAGTGTTTCGTATATTGTGCGGCAGTTACCGGATCCACGTCCTTTTTTACAGTATAAAGATGCAGGCGGCGTTGAACGCAAGATTGTTGACGGCAATATAACCCTTAGCATGTTATCCAATGGTATTATAGTAGCAGACTATGTGAATGAGCTAATATCAGCCAATTTCAATGTCATAGGATTTACTATAGAATATCCCAATGGCGAAGAGTTTAACTCTAATTCAAGCACATTAAATGCAGAACAAAAAAATCGATTAGCAGAAGAACGTGTCGGATCTCGTATAATTATCAAAAAGATCAGAGCAGTTGGTCCGGATAGACTGGTAAGGGAACTTCCTATTTTAGCAGTGAAAATCACTGGAAGATAATGTAATATTCAAATAAATCAGATAATATGCAACGACTTAAATTCATGTTTGTGATTTGTTTTTCCTCAATGCTGTTAACTTTACATGCACAAGGGAAAGAAACACTCTTTTTTCAGCCGGTTCAATCTCTATCTGATACGGTTTCTACACCGAAAACAGAAACAGTATTAACCGATTCGATAAAGAAAGTGATCCATAATTTGCAAGATGCTGTTCAAGCAAACATTCGCACCGATGATGTCGTATGGTCAAAAACCATTTATCGCATTATCGATATGCGCGAAAAACAAAATTTCTCACTTTACTTCCCATTGGAACCACAAGATGGAATGAGAAATCTTATGACAATTATGCTCGATGGCGTAATCAACAAGACGTTGACAGTTTACAAAAAAGGATTACGTGATGATCAGTTTCGTCCGAATTTCTCCCCAAACATGATTGTTCCGTACGACAGCACAGACTACTTAATTCATAGCGTGTTTTCATATAAAGAAGGAAATGATATTTTTTATCCGGCACTTCATGTTGAAAACGGCAAGTTGGCAATTGACAATATGTCAATCGATGAATTCATGAAACGACAACAACGCTTTCTGATTAAAGAGGTTTGGTTTTTCGATAAACATCGTTCCGTACAAGAATCACGTATTCTTGCCATTGCCCCACTATTAAGCTATCCAAAAGATAATTCTTCGCTTATCAAATCGATTGTTTGTTGGTTTAATTTTGACGAATTACGTCAAGCAATGGCAGAAGCAAAAATCTATTGGGGAGACAATCAATCTTCAGACATGACAATGGGATTATTCTTTGATCAACGACTCTTCTCGGGATATATTTTAGGTGTTGATGATATTTATCATCGCACACTTCTGGATTATTTGACAAATGAAGAGGATATAAGAAAGGAGCAAAACAAGATAAAAGAATCACTCATTGACTTTGAAAATGATTTGTGGGAATATTGACCCTTCTTTTTTGACATAATAAGAATAGTTCGTCCTGTTTTTCAAAACGGCGAACTATTCTTATTTTAAAAAGTCGTTGTAAACAGCTATCTTTGTTCATATTTTTACTCATGAAGAAACTTCTCTTTTTGTCATTCATCTTGTGGACTTTTCTCTCCAATACATGGGGACAGAGCTCTCGTATGCAGCATGAAGACTCATCCTCTTCCAACAGCAAACATTCATCACAACAAACCCAGATAGATGTTCCACCAGATGTTAAGGCTTGGAAAATTGATCCACGTCTTGGCGTTGCCGATTCAGTTGTCGTGGACACAGTTCCACTCAACTTTCAGGATGATAATCCAGTAGATCATTATAGCTTAGCAAATTCATACAATGGTAATTTAGCATCTCCGGTACAATCGAAAATCTTTTTTGATCGCACAGAAAAGACTGATTTTCTTTTTGGAATTCCTTATGATGCCTATTTCTATGCTCCGAATGATTTTTATTTTCTCAATACTAAAACGCCATATAGCAATCTTGGATATCAAACCGGATCATCGTCTCAACAGGCTGAAGATCATGCTAAGTTTCTCTTCTCTTTGAATGCCAACAAACGTCTTAACTTTACAGGATTGTTCGATTATGTTTACGCTCGAGGACAATATATGAATCAGTCTGCAAAAGCAATGACAGCTTCTTTGTATGGCAGCTATTCAAGCAATCATTACAGCGCTTCGGGAATTGTTGCTTATCAAAGATTCGATAATATGGAAAATGGTGGTCTGACTGATGATCGTTTTATCACAGATCCATCCTATACCGGACAATATGCCACCATTAATATGCCAGTACAGTTAACCGGTGATCAATCCGGTTATCAAAATATCTATTTTTATTATAATCAACGATATTCCATCGGATTCACAAGAACAGTTCAAGTAAAAAAAGACTCTGTACGTCAGGAGTTTATACCTGTAACCTCTTTTATCCATACCATTGACATTGAGAGTGGGAGTAAACGATTCCGAGAGGCTAGTGTGGATACCACTTTCTTTGCACACACATACCTCAGCAATACAAGCCACACTGACACTGCAGCTGAGATGTCGATAAAAAACACCTTTGCAGTTCGAATGGATGAAAAGTTCAATCGATTACTTCACTTTGGGTTGACTGCATTCATTGAGAGTAACTATCAGCGCTATATGATGATGAATGCCTCAAACACTCTTTCTTACATATCCGAACATAATGCCACACTGGGAGGTATACTTTCAAAATATGAAGGTCGCATCTATAAATACGATTTTCAGGGAGATATCATTGTAGAAGGGCCAAGAATGGGCGACTTTCACCTCAAAGGGAACATTGGCGGATTCTTTCCGTTAGGGAAAGATTCAGTGGTAATTCGGGCAAGAGGAAGAATTCAATCCGTATCTCCTTCTTTCTTTTGGGATCACTATTATTCGAATCATTTTATTTGGGACAACCACTTCTCAAACACTTTTCAAAGTTATGTCGGGGGAGATATTTCACTACCAAAACGATATATCACTTTAGGATTGCAAGTGGCAAACACCAAAAACATGCTCTATTTTAATTCAGCAGCAATGCCGGCTCAGTTTGCAGGAAACGTGCAGGTAGTTGCAGCCAACGCCGAAATAGACCTTCACTTAGGCCATTTTGTATTACAAAATCAGGGAGTTTATCAAATCAGCAGTAATCAAACCATCTTGCCATTGCCTACGTGGTCCATGCTACATAACCTCTATTTGCAAACCGTGTTTTTCAAAGTTCTTCAATCTCAAATAGGTGTTTCTGTTCGTTATAATTCAGGATATTACGCTCCAAATTACATGCCTGCCACAGAACAATTTTTCACGCAACAACAAATTAAAGTTGGACCGTATCCTTTAATGAACCTCTATGCCAATTTCCACTTGAAACAAACCCGGATATTTGTGGAATACTATAATATCAATACTACTTTCATGACCAATAAACCCTATTTCTCCATTCCTCATTACCCGCTCAATCCAATGACCTTTAAGTTTGGATTTTCGTGGAATTTCTACAGTTAATATCACATAGGATCTACATCAAAACTCACTTGAACCGCTTGAAAAAATCTTTCTGAATGAAGTAAAACGACGGTCTCTTTCAATAGCTTCTTAGCAGCGCTGCCTGAACCATTGGATTCAAGTTTCAATAACATGGTTCGCAGATAGAGCGTATGCATCCGACCTATAGGAGGAATCTCGGGACCTAACACCCGATCGGCAAACAACCCGCGTAATTGTTCCGCCAAACGTAAAGCAGCCCGTTGCACTATGTTTTCATCACGGTGCTTCAGGGTAATGACAATCAGTCTATAATAAGGCGGATAATGAAAATCGTACCGTTCTTTCATTTGCGATCTAAACATACCTATGTAGTCATAGGTAATAACGTGTTGAACAATTGGATGAGTGGGATCCATTGTTTGCAACAACACATTTCCTTGTTTACCTTTTCTTCCGGAGCGTCCACTCACTTGCGCCATTAATTGAAAAGCCCTTTCATGAGCTCTAAAATCGGGAAAATGCAATAACGTATCCGCATTAAGCATTCCTACCAACGTGACATTGGGAAAATCAAGTCCCTTTGCCACCATTTGGGTACCAATTAAAATATCAATCTCATGTTGTTCAAAAGCAGTAATTATACGTTCAAAGCCTTTGCGGGAACTCACTGAGTCAAGATCCAATCTACCTATCCTGGCCTTTGGAAAAAGCGAGTTTACTTCGTCTTCCACTTTCTCCGTTCCTAACCCTTTTATTTTAAGAGTCGGAGCACCACACGAAGGACAATGATCGGGCAACGATTGAGAAAAGCCGCAATAATGACACATCAACTTATTACGCTGCTTATGATAGGTCAGACTAACATCACAATGCTTGCATTTGGGGACATAGCCACATTGGCTACATTCCACGTAAGGAGCATATCCTCGTCGATTATGGAATAAGATCACTTGTTCGTTACGTGACAAAGCAGACTCTATTGCCTGAACCAGTACATCCGAAAAATGCCCGACAATTGTTTTCCTGTGATAAGCCTCCTTCAAATCAACCATTTCGATGCATGGCATCTCAATCTCCTCAAAACGTTGCTTCAGCTCAACAAACCCATATTTGCCCGATAAAGCATGTTGATAGGATTCAACTGCCGGAGTAGCAGTGCCAAGCACCACCTTTGCACCATGCAACTGTGCCAACATGATAACGGCATCACGCGCATGATAGCGCGGTGCAACATCTTGTTGTTTATAGCTCGTTTCATGTTCTTCATCCACAATGACCAGCCCCAAATCGTGAAACGGTAAGAATATAGAAGAGCGCACACCCAGAATCACCTGAAACCCCTTTTTGCCAAGCAAATCCTTCCAAACTTCAACACGTTCATTATCACTATATCTTGAATGATAAATTCCCAGTTTATCACCAAAAACACGTTCCAACCGCTGCATTAATTGCATGGTTAACGCAATTTCAGGCACTAAATAAAGCACTTGCCTACCCAATCGCAATGTTTCTTTTATGGCATGAATGTAAATTTCAGTTTTTCCGCTCGAGGTCACGCCATGCAACAAGACAACCTGTTTCGTCTTCCACTGTTCCATCAATGAACGATAAGCATCCTTTTGAAATTCATTCAGGGTTGCAGGCTCTTTCGTTTGAACATATTCACGGGTTAATCTACTGACAGAATGATCATAAATCTGTAAAATCTTTTTATCAATCAACGCATTCAGGACAACCACAGACACCCCGCTCTTCTCAAGCAATGCTCTTTTTGAAACTGTGCGTGTCTCACTTCTTGTTAACAGCTGAGACATATCAAGATAAGTCATGAACAGGGACAATTGCCTTTCGGCACGCTTCAATTGATCAAAGATGGATTGAATTTGATCTTCATTGGTTGCATCAAAAGCGGGTTGCACCATGCTAATGATTCTGGGACGGTACGAATCATTCATAGAGTGTGACAAGGTGACTGCCTGTTTATCGAGTAAACCTTTCACCCACACCATTGCCCGCCTTGATTCCAGACGTTTGATAATTTCTTGAACAGAAAAGGATTTGCCTTCTGAAAGCAAATTATAAACCCGTAACTCACCGGGAGACAACGAAACATCCGATTCATAATCAGAATTCCTCATCACTGAAGTTTCATTCTCCAAACGAAGACCCGAAGGCACAGCAGACACGTAAACCTCACCAAGCGATGTTAGATAGTAAGAGGCTATCCATTCCCAAAAAGCAAGCTGAGGACGTACCACGATGGGAGTATCATCCAAAAGCGAAAAGATAGGTTTTACCTCTTTAATGTCAGGTGGAATAAGATGCAAATAATGTACGATACCGGTGTACATCCTGCTTTTCCCAAAGACAACCACCACTCTCATGCCAACAGTAACGATCGGCACCCATTCTTCAGGAATGCTATAGGTAAACGTTCCTTCAAGAGGAAGCGGCAATATAATTTCAGCAAAACGAGGTGTCATCATTCAATAAAAATAGCTTCGGGCTCTAATTCAATATCAAACTTCTCTTTCACCGATTGTTGAATAGCTTGTGCTAACTGTTTCACCTCTTCTCCGGTACAATCTCCCAAATTGAACAAAACCAGTGCCTGTTGGGGATAAACGCCTACCCTTCCAAGATGTTTTCCTTTCCAGCCACACTGTTCAATAAGCCAGCCGGCAGCAAGTTTGAAAGACTCTCCAAGAGGGAAAGCCACTAAATCAGGATAATGCTGAAGCAACTCAGCATATTTGTCATGCATTACCACCGGGTTTTTAAAAAAGCTCCCTGCACTGCCAATCATTGAAGGGTCAGGTAATTTGTTTGTACGCAAGTTTCGTACAATGCGACTCACATCAGCAATAGCAGGTTCCTTAATGCCTTCCTGCTGAAGCCTGGAGCTAATACCACCATAACTCAACTGTAACACCGGCTTCTTTTCCAAACGAAACGTGACAGTAGTGATGATATACCGGTTTTTGAATGATTGTTTGAAAATTGAATCGCGATAGCCAAACTGACACTCTGCATTTGTCATCGTTCTCCATTGACCTGTTTCGATCTCAAAACATTCAACTGTTTCAATCACATCTTTGGCTTCAACACCATAAGCACCTACATTCTGTACAGGCGCAGCGCCTGCCGTTCCTGGGATGTTTGTCAGGTTCTCAACCCCACCCCACCCATTTTCAACACAATAGTCTACAAAATCGCTCCACACTTCTCCTGCAGCCGCTTGAATCCATACATGAGCAGCATCTTCTTTCACTTTTTCGATACCAGCCAGAGATACTTTTACCACCATTTTATCAATCCATGGATGAAACACAACATTACTGCCTCCTCCGAGAATAAAAAACGGAGTGCGCAACTGCTGATACATTGCCACCCATTGATCAACATCATCACGTTGTTGCAAATCGACAAAATAGCGACATTTAGCATCAATGCCGAAAGTATTATAAGGTTTCAACGAAACCGATTGCTGGAGAATCATAAAGTCATCTTTTGGAAAGTCAAAATTACGACAAAAGATGAACATTTTAGGCAACTATATGACGGATCACCAAAAATAGCGTAAATTTGCACGAAAGGAATGCACTTGATCATCTCATATTCTCACAGGAAAGAAGCAACCTAACTATTATGATATTTGAAATTCAAGGAGGGCAACGACTCTCCGGCGAAATTATTCCTCAAGGAGCAAAAAATGAAGCGTTGCAAGTGATTTGTGCCACGCTACTAACTTCCGAAAAAGTCACCATCAGCAATATTCCTGACATCCGGGATGTCAACAAACTTATTGAACTGATGCAACTACTTGGCATAAATGTCACTCACGATGACGAAGGCGTGTATTCATTTCAAGCAAACAACGTACAGGTTAATGCCCTTACAACTCCTGAATTTGCACAACAAGCAGCCGCTTTGCGAGGCTCGATTATGCTTGTAGGCCCTTTATTAACACGTTTTGGTGTTGCAGCAGTACCTCAACCCGGTGGTGATAAAATTGGTCGCCGTCGAACGGATACTCATTTCATCGGGTTTCAAAAGTTAGGCGCCAGGGTGCACTATGATGTGGAAGGATCACGTGTTACTGCACCTACAAACGGATTACAAGGTGCTTATTTGTTGCTCGACGAAGCCTCTGTAACCGGGACTGCCAATTTAGTAATGGCGGCTGTGCTTGCAAAAGGGAAAACCACGTTATTCAATGCTGCTTGCGAACCTTACCTGTTTCAACTCTGCACCATGCTCAACCACATGGGAGCCAATATTTCAGGCGTTGGTTCCAATTTACTGATTATTGAAGGCGTTGATACTTTATCGGGTTGCAATCATCGCATTTTGCCCGATCTCATTGAGATAGGTAGTTTCATTGGTTTAGCAGCAATGACCCAGTCGGAAATAACCATTAAAAACGTGGGGAAAGAACATCTGGGCATTACCCCTGATATTTTTCAACGCCTCGGCATCTCGCTTTCTTTTCAAGGTGATGACATATACATTCCGGCACAAGAACATTATCATATTCAACGATTTTTTGACGGTTCTATCATGACCGTTGCTGATGCTCCCTGGCCTGGTTTCACTCCCGATTTAATCAGCGTCATTCTTGTTGTAGCAACACAAGCAAAAGGAAGCGTTTTGATTCATCAAAAGATGTTTGAAAGCCGGCTCTTCTTTGTTGATAAGTTAATTGATATGGGAGCGCAAATCATTCTTTGCGACCCACACCGTGCCGTGGTTATTGGCCTCAATCACGGCCAACCACTTCGTGGCACACGCATGACTTCTCCGGATATACGCGCCGGAGTAGCTCTTTTGATTGCAGCTCTTTCAGCTGAAGGAAAAAGCCTCATTGATAACATTGAACAAATCGATCGCGGCTATCAACGCATTGATGAACGATTACGAAACCTTGGCGCTGATATTCGTCGCATTGATTAAAATCCGGATTCATTATTTTTGTTTTTCTTTTTAACCCCATTCCCCTATTCATTTTTGTATGAAAACAAAAACGGTTATACTCCCATTTTCTATTCTGACATTGTTGTGCTGGATACTTATCGGGTGGAACAATCCATTATCAGCACAACCAAAAGAAAAAGAAAGCGCTTCTGTCTTGAACCCTTTGTTGCTCACAAACAACCGGGCACTTGCCTCAGCGGGCAAACAAGTGTTCTTTGGTGACACCCTTTTGGAAAACCATGCTATGGATGCCGTTCTCTCACCCGATAAGAAATGGCTGGCCATCGAAGAACGCTACAGCCTTGTGATCATGAGCACAGAAGAAAATCGGGTTGTTTACACGCTTCCTTTGCGAGACATTACTTTACTTCCCAAAAGCAAAAGCAGAGCAATGAATACCTACTCAGGCATTCAATGGAATAAGATCGACGGCAAAGAATGCATTACCTGGAGTGCTGTGGGCGGCAATATAGCTTTCTCTTATATCATTCAGGTGAAATGGGACGGACACAAAGCCGATGTAGTGAAACTGTTCACCTACAAAGCGCAGGCACCTGCCGAAACCGCTTTGCCCAACGAAGTATTGATTCGTAAAGAACATGGGCACGACATGCTTTATGTGGTTCTTAACGGCAACAATCAACTCATCAAACAAGATCTGCAAACAGGCGATACGGTATGGATTGCGCCGACAGGCATTGCACCTTATGGCATTGCTTTGGCAAAAGGCAAACTCTATGTTACCAATTGGGCCGGCAGAGTTCCTGACAAGGGTGATAAAGACATTGCAGGCGTTCCATGGGGAGAAGCCCGCATTGATACCGCCAATGCAGCTACACGCGAAGGAAGTGTCAGTGTGATTGATCCGGAAACCGGAAAGGTTTTGAAAGAGATTGTGGTCGGCCTTCATCCTAACAAGATTATTGCTTCTCCCGATGAACAATTTGTTTACCTGACCAATTCAAACAGTGATGCAGTGAGCGTTATTAATACCGAAAGTGACCTCATTACCGAAACTATCCCCGTTCGGTTACAATCGAATATAAATGATTATTTCGGCGATTCCCCCAATGGGTTAACCATCTCGGATTCAGGACAGCAACTTTATGTAGCAGTTGGAATGGACAATGCCATTGCAGTGATAACCTTAGGCAAAAAGAGTTGTAGTGATGGACAAAATGATATCAGCGTCATCGATGGCTTTATACCCACGGGATATTATCCTTCATCTATTTGCATCAAAGAGAATAAAGAGCTGTTCGTCACCAATATAGAAGCCTCAGGTCCTAACCTTCCCTTTCACATGCTTGCAGGAAAACCAGCAGTGTACAACACCCATCACATGTTAGCATCCGTCTCCATCATTACCATGCCTACTTCATCGCAGCTAAAACGCTACACGAAAGCCGTGATTGCATTAAACCAACTCCAGCGGCTAAAGAAAGCAGAGCTTAAACCTCGTGAAGGTGTTGCAGCAAAACCCCTTCCTGACCGTATCGGAGAACCTTCTGTTTTCAAGCATGTACTGTACATCATTCGCGAAAACAGAACCTACGATCAGGTGTTGGGAGATATGAAAGAAGGTAACGGTGATCCTGAGTTATGCACCTTTGGTAACCTTGTAACACCCAATGTACATCAGTTAGTCAAAGATTATGAGTTGATGGATAATTACATGACTTCCGGTAAATGTTCGGCAGAAGGACATCAATGGACAGATGCATCGATTGTTACCGATTACATCGAGAAGAATGTACGTGCCTGGTTTCGCAGTTATCCACATGTACAAACCGATGCTTTGGTGTATGCACCCAGCGGGTTTTTATGGGATAACGCCCGCAAACACGGTAAATCAGTAGAGATCTTCGGCGAAGCCTGTACTCCACAATACGATCCTGCACTTACATGGAGCGACATTTATGCCAAATTTGTGAATGGTGATCCTTTCTATTTTACAAATACGACAACGCTTAACACTGTCAGACCTTTGCTTAGCCCAATATATCCGGGTTATGACAGTCATCATATTCCTGATCAAGTTCGTGCTGATGCTTTCGTCGTAGAACTCAAACATTACGAAGCCATGCAGGGAGACTCATTGCCACAACTGATGATTATGGCACTTCCCCTTGATCACACTTCCGGTATGAGTCCGGGCTTCCCAACGCCGCGTGCTATGGTAGCTGATAACGATTTTGCTTTAGGAAAGATCATTGATGCCTTCACACATAGCAAATTTTACAAAAACAGCGTTATCTTTATCACAGAAGATGATTCACAAGACGGGTGGGATCATGTCTCTCCTTTCAGAACGGTCGGCATGGTGATTAGTCCCTATTCGTGCCTGCACAAAACCATATCAGCACCATACAATCAACCTTCTGTCGTAAGAAGCATTGAACAGATATTAGGCTTGCCACCAATGAATATTGAAGATGCCATCGCCACGCCTATGTGGGGTTGTTTTACCGACAAACCTGACTACACGCCTTATTTTGCCATACCTAATCGCATTCCGCTTAACGAGATGAATAAACCGTTGTCAGCACTTAAAGGCAATGCATTGCATTTTGCCAAATTAAGTCTTGAGCCTCAATTTGCCGGCATCGATACCGGGAACGACGATTTAATGAATCGTATTATTTGGTATGCGACCAAAGGTGACACACCCTACCCGACTAAGTTTGCAGGAAAAGATTCAGACTAAAGAATGCTTTAGTCACAAGTTGACTTCCGTCTTCCCGTGACTACACTTTTTGCTTAACAACTTATCTTAGAGATAGCCTCTTTTGAAAAGAGACTATCTCTTTTTTCTTGGGCTTAATCGTGTTTTAATGCTTGTTTCATTTTCTTTATCCACAAGTAAACAGACCAAACGGCTGTGATAACGAATATGATAAGTATAGGAACCAAATAGTGATGGAAAAAATGGTGAAAATAACCTCCCACTACAATAAATGCAGTAGCGATGCAAAGCTTTAATACAATAAATTCTGCATTCGACCAGCTTGTTTTGATTTTGAAGAAGTTCATATTGATTGTTTTATGTGTGATTTTGTCTACTCTGAACATAACATACCTCTAACCGTGCCACCGCTAAATTCGTAAAACAAAGATGATATGCCTGTGAACAGGCAGAAAAACAGCAATCCAATCAATAACGATCGTTTTGATAAGATATACCTTACGGTTTATGTGATGCCGGATACTCATTACTACTCATTTATTTCTCCGAACAACCTATTTCAAAATTGCCCCTGTAGTTGTTTTACAAAGACAGATTACAAATCAGAAAGGACAAAACAAATTACTATGCCAATGGCATTGAACGCATTGTATCACACATAGATTTGGCCTCACCTGGAAAGTCATTTTATTGTTTTTCGTTGTGGCCGATGAATTTTTATTCGGTTTTTTCTCCCGAATAAATGCAAATCGTGCCTATTCTCGTATTGTACGTCTTAAGTGTTTGAACATGCTTAAATCCCGCATCAACCATTAATTCGGGAAGGAGACCTTTGAAATTGGCTTCCACTGCCGGTTCAAACTTTGCAGCAATATTACCAATAAAGACAAAGACAGGATTTTTCTGTTTTCCAAAATCAGCTATATGAAGCGTTCCTCCAGTAACTAAAATTCTATATATTTCCTGCATTGCTTTCAATTTTTTGTCGGTGCTCAAGTGATGCATCATCAAGCTGGTCATTGCTTTATTAATGGAACGATCCACTTGAGGTAACTTACCCCCGTCATATTCCACTAAAGATACATCTGTCTTTTGTTTTTCGATTTTACTTTTAGCAATTGCAAGTATCTTTGGATCAATATCAATCCCTTCAAAATATGCTTTGGAATTTCTCTCCTTTCCCAAAATAAGCAAGGTGCCGGTTCCACATCCGAAATCCATTATTTTATCTTTCTCCCTAATATTCATGAGATCAATTAAGTCTTCCTTGATCCTTTTTTCGGGGATAGTAAAAGAGATAAATGAATCAAATAATTGAGTCAAAAAAGGGAAATCTAAGGCTGGAATAAATTTTTCTTTCATCGTAACAGCATTGGTTTTTATGGGATAATGAAATCCCTTTGTTTATGGTTTCGCCATCTTGGCGTTTGTTGATTTTCTGACAGACAAATAACTATTTTATGCATCGTAGAGATAGTTTCTCTTCGAGAGTGACTATCTCTCTTTCTGTCCCGCTTTGCGCTTAATTGCATCTTGTACCCGAAACTAAGGAAGTTTTCAACTTCAAATACAACATCCCGACTCTTCGCGACTGATTCTGTTTCCGACAGCAAATCCTTCTGGACAAGAATCTATTTCCTTTTCCCTTCAACAATCTTTATTTCTTCTTCTGTAAGGCCGTAGAGTTGGTAAACAATTTGGTTGATCCTCGTTTCAAGGAAATCAATTTTTCGATTTACTTGGTCTATCTTAGTTTGCAATTTGGTTTTGATTCTTTCCTGATTGAGTTGCAATAATTGAGCCACATGCTCACTGATTTGCTCTTTAGCGTGTAGATTTTCATCGGTTATAACAGGAATAAGCAATTGTTCAATATGTCCTTTTTTTACTTGTGCCAGAACCTCTCCCTTTTCAGGATTAATCTGATAATAAACAAAGTCTGTCAATTTTGAATTAAGTATGCCCAGCACAAATTTTAGATCTGCATTTTTCGATAGCAATAGATGCAAATTATCTCTTGCAATAATATGTTTGCCAATCAAAGTAGCGACTATGCTATCGCCGGTTTGCCGTACAATAATTTTTTCTTCCGCTTCAAATAATTGAGGGTTTCTTGGAGCAGCCAACCATTCACCATAATTAATCCAACTATCATTATTCCAATAATTTACATATCTGTTCATTATTCGACCACGCATCAATGGCATCCAATGTTCCCCTGCAGGTTTAGCTTGATGCTCGATGACGAAAGGTTTTTCTTTCATTGTTTTCGTCGTTTGAGCAGGCCTTCCTTTCCCTTTCTCAAAGGGTTTTACTCCATTGAAAACATCACAACAATCTTTTATCATTATCGAATATTGCTTTATCTTTTCAAACAAGGCCTTTTCTTCTTCACGAGAAAGTATATTGATAATTTCTCCATTCTCAGGAAGATAGTACTGGTTTACAATCTGATAGAATTTGATTTCTCCTTTTTCATAAACATCAATTTGAACATCCCTATTTTTTATGTCATTGTTCTTCTCGAACACAACTACATGCGTATCAACTACAGCTTTAAAAATATGCTCATTGATATGTAGAATCCTGCGCCATAAATAATTCCTCATCAAATAACGCCTGATATTTCTATATGTAATGGATTGAAGCCAGGTATTTGGAATAATAACTCCAAGTAAGCCTCCGGAAACCAAAAGTTGATTGGATTTTTCTAAAAATAATAAATATAAATCTTGCTGATAATCTTGATATTGATAGCAATTGGAAAAATACTTCAACATATTTTTATCGGATACCTTTACATAAGGTGGATTCCCAATGACAATATCAAAACCACCATTCATTGTTTTGTATTGTTGTGATGACTCCTTAACGACCAATTCGTTAATTAATTGCTTTGTATTCTTTTCAAGTTCAACTATTTTATGATACTGCTGTTTAAAAAGCACGCTTTTATCTATCTCGACATTTCTTTGAAACACTTCTGGAAATGCCGTTTGCCAGTTAAAGGGTTTTATAATTTGTTCATCCCCAAAATCGAATTCATTATCATAATAGTCAGTATCTATTAAGCTGTTCCCGCATTTAATGTTATCGTCAAGCGTTGGCAAAACCCGTTCATGAAATATCTTCAACTGATGATTGATGCTGGCTTCCGTTTCACCTTCCATACATTTAAGGAGTAAACTCAATTTGGTGACTTCTACCGCATTCATATCAATATCAACCCCAAACAGGTTGTTAAGTAGTATCCGTTTCTTTTCGTTCGTAGTCAGGTTGCCTTCGGGTGTAAGCGGATTGTTTTTTGCACCTTTTGAAGACTTGCCATTATTGGTGTAATAGTCTTTATGCCAATCTAATAAACATTGGTAGGCACCAATCAAAAAACTACCGCTTCCACAAGCAGGATCAACAATCTTTAAGGCACTTATCTCTTTCGGAGTTTTGCCTTCAATCTTTTTGCCTACCGTATTTTTTACGATGTAGTCCACAATGTATTGAGGAGTATAATAAACGCCACCTGCTTTGCGCACTTCTGGTTTTTCTTCAATCTTTGCATGATGAGCAGGTGTTATGCGAATAACTTTCCCAAGAAATTGTTCATAAACACTTCCAAGAATTTCAACAGATAAAACAGAAAACTCATAAGGACTTTCTGGATAATATAACTCGTTGATAATAGTTTTAATGATCTTATTATCAATGTTAATTACCTTACTAATTTTGTCTTTTCTAAAGTCAAAAAGACCTGAATTGTATTTATCGTCCGCCTCATTGAATATGGTTAAAAGGTTTTGATAAAAATCACCGTGTTTCAAAGCGCTTTTTAAGTTGCCGTAAGGTTCTATACTCCGATCTTCTGCAATGCGTAAGAAAATGAGTCTGTCGATGGTTTGCTGAACGGCAAAATTCATTTCATCTTCATCAAGCTCTTTATTTTTCCAACTGATGCTGGTAGCAAGATAGGTTCTCCAAGTGTCAAGCGATTGCAAAAATTCTTTGTCAACAGTAGTAGTCCCTTTTTTATTGGTATCAGTTTGAATAAACAGGTCAAAACTTCCTTTTAATACGCGTTCCTTGCTAAATGTTTCCCATAGAAAATCAAATTCCTTCAGGTATTCTGTATAAGTTAGATACTTTATACGGGCAACTGACGCTTTATCTGTTGGTTTTGGCTTTTTGGTACAATCATAAACAGAAAGCTCTTCAAAATCAGTAATTATGCTAACAGGAAGTCTTGCACTCCACCCATATCTGCGTACCTGATAGGCAGGTTGTATTTCATCTTTTATCGATATGCTCGGTTTTTTAGCTTCTACAAAAAAGAGTCTTTTGCCTCCCACTAATCGAAATGAATAATCAGGTGCTTTGGTTGCCTTTCCAACTTTTACCCTATCTTCATGAATAACTTCCCGATAACTTTCTGCATACCCGTTTTCGTTGTCTATATCCCATCCTAATGCTTTAAAAAATGGATCTATGAAATCACGGCGTGTCGTAGTCTCATTATAGGCTGCTCTTTTATACGAATCAAACTGATCAGTAAATCTTTCAACAAGTTCCAAAATCTTATTGTATGCCGTTTCTTTAGTTGTCATGCTATAACTTAATTTTCATTCCTCATAAGATGTCTGCAACTTATCTCATGAGTTGCTCCTGTCATTTTATCAGTTTCGACTACAAACATACACTTAATTTTTAGCAACATACACTTTTTGAAGAATTATTTTCACGCTGTCAAAAACAAAGCATCTAAATGCAGATAATTCATAAAAAACTACTGCCACGTTGTGTTTCTTATGAGCTGTTATCTCTGTCCATCTTTGCCCTTATACGAAAGATTACGGTTTCAATGTTCTTGCTTGTTAAAAAGAGACCAGATGAAAGACGCTGTTACAATAGGTCACCAATCAATGGTAGTTTCTTATTATCTCCACACCTCAAAGGTATCACAAAGGTATTTAACCCAAGCATAATTCTTAGATAAACTATAGATAACCCATAGCATTAATAATATGGGTTATCTATGGGTTATGTATGGGTTATCTATGGGTTATCCTACTTTGTGGTATAGAGGAGCAGCGAATGAACCAAATGGAAAAGTAGGAAACAGTGCATTTAGACGGAGGCTCAGTGCTTGTGTCGGCTTATGCATCCCATCATTTGGAAAGCGCTCTTATTTCGCTTAATTTTGTAGTTAATCACAAAATCTGAAACATGGCTGAATTATACGAAACTATTCACACACTCGAAGAATTCCAGGCATTGATTGAAAAAGAAGATGCCACGTTAATCTATTTCTCGCACGAGCAATGCAATGTCTGCAAAGTATTGAAACCCAAAGTGGCTCATTTGCTTCATGAGCGGTTCCCGAAGATGAAAATGGTGTATGCAGACACGGTGAAGAGTCCCGAAATTGCCGGACAGAATCGTGTATTTGCTGTACCCACCATCGTTGTTTTCATTGCAGGAAAAGAATCATTCAGAAGAAGCCGCAATATTGGCATAGGTGAATTGGCCGAATTGATAGAACGCCCTTATCATATGATATTCGACGAGTAAGCACCGCAATATGGTACAAGTATTAGAAACAAATTAATGACGCAATTCTTTGGTATTATCGGATAATTGTTGCATATATATCTTACTATAAGACATATAACACTGAAAACAGAAGCGATTGAAACCTTAGAGTTACTTCTTAAAACAAGTAGTGATAATACCGTTAGGAAACGTAGCCACTGCCCTCTTCTATCGCATAAAAGACGAATGATAATCGATTTGTCAAAGATTTTTGATGCTGACCGTAGAACGATCGAACAATTTGATGCTTATCGCTGGTTTCAGAATCTCAAATATCGCTTGTCGTTTGTGTTGAATAACTTTGGCAC
>Ga0247847_1000171_pt1 | contig 20019 bp, 17 predicted proteins | sample PFST25metaG_FD_186002 | JGI IMG/M metagenome (GOLD analysis project Ga0247847, IMG submission 186002) | Peat soil microbial communities from Stordalen Mire, Sweden - P.F.S.T25 | ecosystem: Environmental > Terrestrial > Soil > Wetlands > Peat | place: Sweden: Norrbotten County, Stordalen Mire...
GAGAGCTCGGTGACCGAGTTGCCGCTCGCGTTCGCCACCCAGACGTGGGTGCCGTCCGAGGCGATGGCGGACGGGCTGTTGAACCCGTAGCTCGAGCTGGCGATGACCTTCACCAGGGCGCCGCTCGAGGCCGAGAGCTCGGTGACCGAGTTGCCGTTGTTCGCCACCCAGACGTGCCTACCGTCCGAGGCGATGCCTAGGGGGCTGTCGAACCCGTAGCGCGAGCCGCTGATGACCTTCACCAGGGCACCGGTCGAGGCCGAGAGCTCGGTGACCGAGTTGCCATAGTTCGCCACCCAGACGTGGGTGCCGTCCGAGGCGATGCCGGACGGGCCGTTGAACCCCCACCCGAGGACATTGACGCCTGAGAGTTGCTTCGCCGGCGTGACCGATCGAGAAACTTGGGAAGCGTTGCTCCCTACTGCGCCGACGGCCGATGCCGGCCCGAAGGTGACAAGAGCCAGACCTGACACTAAGAGCGCACCAACGGCAACGGTACGGCTGAACAGATGGAAGTCCAGCCTCATTGACGGTCCTCCTCGGATCGACGAAGGCGCAGCGTATCACCCCAACTGCGTGAAATCGGGCTGGAATCAAGCGGTCCCGGCCGGTTCTCTGCCCCACTTCCGAAGGGCCGGGTTCTCAGGTGACATTGAGTGATGGTGGTCTTGTCAGTCACTGTTGGACCTGTCACGCTCCGAGAGGAGTTTGGCGCGGGGAGACCAGTGCCCGTCGCCTCGAATTTCGGAACTTGGGCTTTGACGCTTCCGCGGCTGTTGGTCGAGTTTCAGGAACATCAGGTTACGCCTTACGCGCGGGCCAACCGACGATCGTGATCCTGGTCGGAGCGCTGCGATCGGTTGCATTGCCCGGTGGTCCGCTCGTATCGATCGAGGCATCTCATCGCTTGCAGTCATCACTGCTTTCGCCAGTCGTCCCTCCTAAGGTCGATGAGTCTCCTGGCGAGCGCCTTGTCGAAGGCTCCCGTGGGAACGGCGGAACTCGGGCTCGAGGCTGAGGGACGGCATCGAATCCGCTGGCTCGGGCGCGCACAGCGCCGCGTCGAAGCGGCCGCCCGCACCTGACCCGGAGGTCTGAGCGCGAGCTCACACGACCAGGTTCAGATACCAGTTCTCGACGTCGCCGAGGATTCGCGACAGTAGGCCCTGGTCCAAGAAGACCAGCAGCAGCACGACCACCATGAAGCCCATCCGCATTCGGTAGTACCCGGGCAGCGCCGACACCGGCAAGAGCCGCTCGACGAGCGCCGAACCGTCGAGCGGCGGGATCGGGAGCAAGTTGAACACCGCGAGAACGACATTCACGATCCCGAACTCGAACACGATCTGAGCAACGAGGCCCGTCTGCGAGTGCACGAGAAGCTCATGCAGGGCGATGCCCGAGATCGCCGCCAGGACGATGTTGGTGGCCGGGCCGGCGAGGGACACGAGCACCGAGTCGTTGCGGGGATGGCGCAGGCGGTTGATAGCGACCGGAACAGGCTTGGCCCAGCCGAAGGGGGGCCCGCCGGTCAGCACGAGGACCAGTGGCACGACGATCGAGCCGAACGGATCGATGTGCTTGAGCGGATTGAGAGTGAGCCGACCCGCACGCTTGGCCGTGTCGTCGCCGCACCAGAGCGCGACAACGCCGTGGCTGACCTCGTGGCAGATCACTGCGGGAATGAGCGCCAGCAGGAATATCAGCGTGTCTTGGTTGAGAACGTGGTGACGAACCGCGAGCACGACGACACCGACTGTGACCGCCGCGATGACGACGTATGTGGGGAGCCTCTGGTTGGACCCGAGCGGGCGCCACCGCGCTCCGGCGGTCAACGTCGAACCGAAGCGCAGTCGATGCAGAGGGCGGTAGCCGGCTGAGCCTCTAGGCGAGCTGGGGAGATCGGCTTGCTGCAACGCTCACAGACGCCGTAGGTACCCCGCTCGATCTTGCGCAGGGCCGCCTCCACGTGCTCGAGCGACTCCTGGAGCTGCGCGGCAAGCGCCTCGGCCTCGCCGCGCTCGGCGGTGACCTGTGAGGAGTCGGCGAAATTCGCGTCGTAGGTCAGTGTGCCGTCCTCGCCGAAACCGATCTCCTGCAGCTGGTGCACTAGGGATCCGCGTTCCTCCTCGAGGAGCGCGCGGTGATCGACGGCAGCTGTTTCGTTCGCCACGGCGCAACACTAGCCGTAGCGTGACCCAGCGCGGCCCACAAAGGGTCGCCGGCGAGTCCAGGCCCGCCTGTGGGGCTCAGCGCCGCGGCGGGTCGCCTGGAGCGGCGCCGGCCGCGCGGGTGACCAGAGCCCGGGGATGGGCCTGTTCGTAGACGCGGCGGAGCAACTCAGGCGAGACCTTCGTGTAGACCTGCGTTGTCGTGATGGTCGCGTGCCCGAGCAGCTCCTGCACCACGCGAATGTCCGCGCCGTGCTCGAGCAGGTGTGTGGCACAGGAGTGCCGGAGCACGTGGGGCGTCACCCGGTCCTCGAGCTTGACCTTCACAGCGGCGGTCCTGACGACCTGCCACACCGCCTGACGTGACATCCGCCTGCCACGGGTCGAGATGAACACCGCTTCCGCGTCGACCCGCCGCGCCCAGCGCGCCGGGGCCATGGCGTTGCGCCCCTCCGATCCCAGCCAGGCCTCGAGCGCCGACAGCGCCTGCCTCCCGATCGGGACCAGGCGCTCCTTCGACCCCTTCCCGTAAGCGACGGCCAGGCCCTGGCGCGTGTCGAGGTCGCCGAGCCGAAGGCCGGCCAGCTCCGAGATTCGCATCCCCGTCGCGTAGAGGGTCTCCAGGATCGCCCGGTCGCGCAGTGCCCGCGGGTCTTCACCGACGACCGCCGAGAGCAGGAGCTCGACCTCGCTCTCCGAGAGGGCCTTCGGGATGGCTTGGGGGATCCGCGGCGTCGAGACGCCCTCGGTCGGATCGACCGTGGCTCCACGCTCGTCCACGCAGAAACGATGGAGGCCACGAACAGCTGCCAGCGCCCGCGCCGTCGAAGTCGGTCGCATTGTTTCGCTGAGGAGCGCCACGTATGCCTCGATGAGGCCGACGTCGGCTTTCAACAGCGTCACACCTTGGTCGGCGAGGAAGCGCTCGTACGCGGCCAGATCGCGCCGGTAGGCGGAGATGGACGCAGGTGCTCGCCCCCGCTCCACGGCCAGATAGGAGAGAAACTCCTCAGCGTCCCGGCTCAGCACGGCCTGCGCGGCCAACGACTGGCCCCTCAGCCGGACGGATGCGAGCCCGGACGCGGCATCTCGAGGAACGAGCGCGTCAACAGCAGGCCTGCAATCGTCTTTGCGTCCGCGATGTCGCCCGCCGCTATGAGGTCCTCGACCGAGCGCAGGGAGACTCGCTCGACGACGAGATGCTCCTCCTCGATCCCGTCCGCAGAGCGGGTGCCCACCCCGAGCTCCTCGGCAAGAAAACAAACGGTGAGCTCGTCACAGTATCCAGGAGAATTCCAGAAGTGGCCGAGCTCGGTGAGCCGCTCGGCCTTCACCCCGACCTCCTCGGCGAGCTCCCGCGCCGCGCACAGCTCCGGCGGCTCGCCGGGGACGTCGAGCTTCCCGGCAGGCAGTTCGAGCAGCGCCTGGTCGACGGGGCCCCGGTACTGGCGCACGAGCAACACGTGATCGCGATCGCTCTCGAGCGGCACGACACAGACAGCTCCGAAGGTCCGCACTATTTCACGTTCGAAAGTAAACCCGTCCGGGCCTACGAAAGTGCCGATGACCACTCGCAGGCGTTCGCCCGAGTACCGCGGTCGCTCGCCGATCTGGCGAAACGTGGCGCTATCGCCCATCCAGGCCGCGCCGGCTCTTGTCAGGCCTGTGTGTGCGCCTTGAGCGTCGAGCTCAGGAGGGGACATTGTCGAGATCGTAGAGCCGAGGAGTACGTTCGTGCGCCCGGTTGAGCGCCGCCCCGACCAGCGCGCGAAACAGCGGGTGAGGCCGATCCGGCCGGCTCTTGAACTCTGGATGAGCCTGGGTGCCAATCCAGAACGGGTGCCCTGGCAGCTCGATGAACTCGACGAGTCGATCGTCCGGCGAGGTGCCCGAGCACCTGAGACCGGCCGCAATGAGCCGGTCGCGGTAGCGAGGATTGACCTCATAGCGGTGCCGGTGCCGCTCGGAGACGATCTCGGACCCGTAGATGGCAGCCACCTGCGAGCCCGGCTCGAGCTGGGCCAGGCATGCTCCGAGCCGCATCGTGGCGCCCTTCTCTTCGACATCGACCTGGTCGTCCATGAGGTCGATGACCGGATGTGGCGTCGTGGGGGCGAGCTCGCGGCTGTTGGCTCCTTGGAGGCCGACCACGGAGCGGGCGAACTCGACCACCATCATGTGCAGGCCGAGGCACAGACCAAGGCACGGTATGGCGTGCTCACGCGCATAGCCGGCCGCAGCGATCTTGCCCTCCAGGCCGCGCTCGCCGAAACCACCGGGAATCACGATCCCGTCGAGGCTGTCGAGGCGGGTCAGGGCAAGCATGCCCGTCACCTCCTCGGCTTGGACCCAGTCGATCTCAACCTTTGCCCCGTGATGGAAGCCGGCGTGCTTGAGGGCCTCGACAACCGACAAGTAAGCGTCGGGAAGGTTGACGTACTTCCCGATGACGCCGATACGAACCACTTCGCTGGTAGCACGCACGCGCTCGACGAGCGCCTCCCAGCCCGAGAGGTCCATCAGACGATCCGAGTTGTCCAAGCGCAGGATCCTGCAAACGATCTCGTCAAGCCCTTCGGCATGCAACACGAGTGGGATCTCGTAGATGTTCTCGGCATCGATCGCAGAGACGACCGCGTCGGTCGGCACATCGCAAAGCAGGGAGATCTTGCGCTTCAGGTTCGCTGAGATCGGATGATGGCTACGGCAGACGATCACGTCGGGCTGGATGCCGCGTCCGCGCAGCTCGGTGACCGAATGCTGTGTCGGCTTGGTCTTCTGCTCACCCGAAGGCAGCGAATGGGGCACGAGGGTGAGGTGCAGGTAGCAGACGTTGTCCCGGCCGATGTCACGGCGGAATTGGCGAATGGCCTCGAGGAAAGGCACGATCTCGATGTCACCGACGGTGCCGCCAACTTCGACGATGACGACGTCGATGTTCTCGCGGCCGAGACGCCGGATCCGCTCTTTGATCTCGTCGGTGATGTGCGGAATGACCTGCACCGTCTTGCCGAGATAGTCCCCGCGTCGTTCCTTGGCGATCACCGACGAATAGATCTGTCCCGTCGTGGCGTTCGAGTCCTTGTGAAGGTACTCGTCGATGAACCGTTCGTAGTGCCCGAGGTCGAGATCGGTCTCGCCGCCGTCTTCGGTGACGAAGACCTCACCGTGCTCGAACGGGTTCATCGTGCCAGGATCGACGTTGATGTAAGGGTCGAGCTTGCACATCGTGACCCGGAGACCACGCGACTTGAGGAGTCGGCCGAGGGAGGAGGCCGTGAGCCCTTTCCCGAGAGAGCTCATCACGCCACCTGTCACGAACACGAACTTCGTCACGCTCTCCTCCCGTCCGGTATCACTCAAGGTTACTGGAGCCACTCGAGGCCGTGACGGACCTGGCGGCAAGCGCCAGCAGCTCTCTTGCGTGGCGGCGTGCAGCCGCGCTGTCCGGGTGGCCCGAGAGCATCCTCGAGAGCTCGACGACCCGGTCCTCGCCGGTAACGGGCCGGGCCCGCGCCACGGTCCGGCCTTCTGTCTCGCTCTTGGACACCAGCACCTGTTCGTCGGCGAACGCGGCCACCTGCGCGAGATGGGTGACAACCAGAACTTGGTGATCACGCCCGATCGCACACAGCGCGCGGCCCACGGCCAACGCCGCCTCGCCTCCCACGCCGGCATCGACCTCGTCAAAGACGAGTGTCGGCGGTGCAACTGACAAGACGAGACGAGTCGCAAGCATCGTCCGGGCGAGCTCCCCGCCGGAAGCCACCTTCGCGAAGGCCAGCGCCGGCTCCCCGGGGTTCGCCCCGAGCAGGAACTCGACCTCTTGACCGGCGGGGTCGTCGCCGACGCGAACCTCGAGTCGGGCTCCGGGCAGGGCGAGCTCGCGCAAATGAGCCTCCACCGCAGCGGCGAGCTTGGGCGCGGCCTGCCTCCGGCTCGCCCCGAGCCGCTCCTCCGCCTGTTCCAGGAGCCCGGCCGCGGCACGACGACGGGCCTCCAAGCCACAGCGTGTCTCTTCCGCCGCTTCCAGCTCGGACAGCTGTAGCTGGCTTGCTCGCTCGAACTCGAGGACGTCGGCGAGACTCGGGCCGTACTTGCGCCGGAGGTCCGCGAAGAGCTGGAGGCGTTGCCGGACTGCCTCGAGGCGCTCGGGGTCCTCCTCGAGCCGCTCGTCTCGCAGCCTCAGTTCCCGGGCCGCGTCCTCGATGTCGGCCTGGGCAGCTCTGATCCGCACGGCAAGATCTGAGAGGGATTCGTGAGCCGCCAGCTGGGATGCCGCCATCCCGAGCAGGTCGGTGGCCCCGAGGCTGGCATGAGCCTGGGACGCGTCGGGACCCGCCAGAGCGTTGCGTGCTTCGGCCATCGCAACCCTGAGCGCCCCGATCTGTGCGAGAACCGACTCCTCGGCAACGAGCTTCTCCTCCTCGTGGAGAGCTGTGATGGCTGCCGCGGCGATCTCGTCGAGCTGAAAGCGGAGAAGACCGACCGTGCGGGCAAGCACCCGCGGATCGCCACCGAGGTCGGTGAGGCGGGCGTCAATTGCTGCGAGCTCCTGTCGCGCTTGGGCAAGCGGCTCGAGGTCGGCGCCGGCAAAGATGTCCAGCGCCTCTCGCTGTGCGGTCTGGTGGAGCAATGACTGATGCACATGCTGGCCGTGGAGATCGACGAGGTCCTCACCGAGCTCGGACAGCAGGGACGCCGGCGCCATGCGACCGTCCACATAGGCGCGAGACCGCCCGGCAGTTGGAACCGCCCGCGACAGCACGAGCTCTCGTTCATCGACGACAAAACGTCCTTCGACCACGGCCTCCGAGGCGCCGGCCCGCACAATGGCAGCGTCGGCCCGACCTCCGAGCAGCAATTCAAGCGCTTCGACGACGAGCGTCTTTCCGGCACCGGTCTCGCCGGTGAGCGCTGTCATGCCTGGGCCGATCACCAGGTCGAGGTCTGCGATGACACCCAGGTCACGCACTCGCAGCTCGACAAGCATCGCCGCTGTCAGCGATCGGTCAAGCCGAAACGGTGCCGGAGTGCCGAGTGGAAGTCCCGCTCGCCGAAGCTGACGAGCCGCGCTGGCTCTTCGGCCGCCCGGCACAGCACGCTGTCGCCCAAGGCCAGCCCGATGATGCGCGCGCCGTCGATCACGGCGGCGGCAGCCCGGTCGTCCACGACTGTGAGCCGGACATGTTCCCCGGGCTCGAGCACGAGGGATCGGTCGAACAACATGTGCGGCGACACGGGCGTCAACACTATGGCCCGCAGCCGCGGGGAGACGACGGGGCCCCGCGCCGACAGGTTGTAGGCGGTCGAGCCGGTCGGCGTCGAGACGAGTATCCCGTCAGCGACGTAGGTGAGAAACGGACGACCGGCGATCTCTACGGCCACTCGGATCGTGTGCCCCGGCGCGGTCTTCTCGACGATCGCGTCGTTGAGCGCCATGAACCGCCCCTGCACGCTTCCCGTGATCTCCACTTCGAGGGCCATGCGCTCCTCGACGAGGTAGTCGCCCGCCAGCATCATCTCAAAGGCTCGCTCCATGCCGGCCGGTTCGACCGCGGTGAGATAACCCATCCGGCCCAGGTTCACACCGAGCACGGGCACCCGCGCGGCGAGGACAAGCTCCACGGTGCGAAGCATCGTTCCGTCACCGCCGAGACTGACTGCGAACTCGATGTCGTCGCGACCGGCCAACGATGACCCAGGCTCGGCCTCCCGGACCTCGATCAAGTCACGGCCCTGGCGCTGCCACCAGCGCGTGGCGGTGCTCGCCAGCTCCCACGCAGCTGGTCGCTCGGGATGGACCACAAGAAGGATGGGCGACATACCGCCATCCTTGCGGTCCCAGTGCTCAGCCGCCACCCGCGAGGGCGGCGTCAAGGATCAACTAGTGCTGGCCTGGGTCTTCTTGGCCGCAGGAGCCTTGCTCGCCGTCGCCGCTCTCTTGGCCGCAGCCGGCTTCTTGGCCGCAGCCGGCTTCTTCACAGCAGCCACCTTGTTGGCCGCGGGAGCCTTGCTCGCCGACACTGGCTTCTTGGCCGCAGCCGGCTTCTTCACAGCAGCCACCTTGTTGGCCGCGGGAGCCTTGCTCGCCGCAACTGGCTTCTTGGCCGACGCCGACTTCTTGGCCGACGCAGCTTTCTTGGCCGACGCAGCCTTGACCGTTGCTGCCTTCTTGGTCGCCGTCACCTTTCGGCTTGCTGCTTCCATCACAGGAGCAGCAGCCTTGGTGGTGCGCTCGATGAACTGCTGGACGACCTTGATCACGTCCTGATTCGTCGCGAGGTTGAACTGCTTGATCTGCTCGTGAATCTCCTTCCTGACGAGCTCGGCGAACTGCTCTGCCGTCCGGCGACCGCGTTGGACGAACTCCTCCGCCCAATCCTCTGCATGCTCGCGCCCGGCCTCGCTCTCCCTGGCGAGATCGTGCGCGACCTTTTGGACTCGCTTGCGACTCGTCTCGGTGAATTCCTTGCCGGCGTCCACATACCTCTCTAGAGGCTTCTTCTTTGCCATGCCTCTATTATACTCATTTGCTTGCAACAGCAAGCACCTAAAGCCCGGCCCCCAGGAACTGTGCTTGCTCGAGCTAGCACGCTCCGAGGTGGCCCTCAGTGGAGCTCCGCCTGTGCGAGGGCGAGCAGATCAGACGCCTCGAGGTCCGGCTCCGGGTCGAGCTGACCGTGGCCGGCAGGCGTGACACCTGTGAGCACGAGCCCGAAACGGGTCTCCAGCCTCCGCGCGAGAAGGCCGTCGGTCGAGGGACGATCGCCCACGACGATCTCGACCTCGCCGACCCGCTCGCGCACGAGGGCCACAGTGGGCGGATAGGGCTTGCCGGCGATCGTCGGTGCCGCCTCGCCGGCACGGGCCACCGCAGCCAGCAGCGCTCCGGCACCGGGAAGCATGCCTGCCGGTGTGGGGAACGCGGGATCGTTGTTCGTGCCGATGAGGCGAGCACCCGCACGCAGCGCCGCGGCCGCGGCGGCGAGCGACGAGAAGTCGAAGGACGGGTCCATCCCGACGACGACGGCGTCCACGGGACCGACCTCCCGCCCCGTGCCGGGTGTGACGGTGGTGACGCCGCGCGCCGTCAGCTCTTCGATTACCCCCGGGCCTCCGAGCACAAGGGCCCGCTCCCCCGCCTCGAGCAGGAGCGCCGCGGCCATCGCCGAGCTCAGGACGTCCGCCGGGTCCGTCGGCATCCCCATGCGTTCGAGCTTCGCCAGGTGGTCGGAACGCCTTGGAAAGGAGTTGTTGGTAAGCAGGACCACCCGGTGGCCCGAAGCTCGCAAGGTCGTCACGGCCTCTCGCGCACCCGCGATCGCCTGTTCGGCGAGCCACACGACGCCGTCGCAATCGAGGAGCCAGGTCACGATCGGAGATCCTGACAGAGCGGCCGGGCTCAATGTGCTACGCAATGGCGATGGCCCGCCTCGAACCATTCGCAGCGATCCGTTACAACCCGGCTCGCGTAGATGCCGATGACGTCGTGTCGCCGCCCTACGACGTGGTCGGTCCTCCCGAACGGGCCCGGCTCGCCGCGAGGAGCCCGTACAACGCCATCCACGTCGAGCTCCCCGTTCGCGACCAGTCGAACGGTCTCGACCAGTACCAGAACGCCGCAAGGATCTTCCGCGGCTGGCTCGAGGCCGGCATCCTGCGGCGTGACGCGCTCCCGGCGTTCTACCTCTACCGCATGACCTTCCACGACGAACGCGGCCACATGCGGTTGATGACCGGGCTCCTCGGCGCGCTCGGTCTCGATCCTCACGGCACGGGACAGGTACTTCCCCACGAGCAGACGATCCCGAAGGACGCTACGGACCGGCTCTCGCTCTTGAGGAGCACCCGATTGAACACCTCGCCTATCTGGGTGCTCTCTCTCGCGAAAGGCCTTACGTCCCTCTGCCGGGAGGCGCTGTCGCAAGCCGGGGAGGCTGGTTGGCGGGCCACCGACGCTGCCGGAGTGGTCCACGAGACCTGGCCCATGACCGACGAACGCCGGATGGCCGAGATCACCGCGCTCGGCGCGAGCGCCCCAGTGCTCATCGCCGACGGCCATCACCGTTACGGGACCGCTTGCACCTATGCCACAGAATGCCGCGCACGAAACAGCGACTCGCCAGGGCCGCACGACCTCGCGCTCGCTTTCGTCGTCGAGCTCTGCGAGGAGGAGCTCTCGATCAGGGCGGTCCACCGGGTCGTGAAGGGGATCTCCCCGGATCGCCTGGCTGATCTGATCGCGCCCTTCTTCCGGATCGAGTCTGCGCCAGAGGACCTGTTCGCTCTCCCGGCCACTGCGGCCCCAGGCGTGATCGGTCTGCTCACGAGGGACGGGTTCAAGCTCCTCCACCCGCTTCCCGCTCTCGAGCAGGCCGCGGAGGACGATCTCGACTCGAGCCGGCTCAAGGTGGTGTTAGACAGCCTCCCCGCGCACGAGCTCACCTACCAGCCCGGATGGCACGAGGTGGTCGCCACAGTCCGCGGGGGTCGAGCTGACGCTGCGTTCTTGCTGAGGCCGGTGCCGGTCGCCAGCATCGAGCGCGTCGCGAACGGCGGCCGCCTGATGGCTCCCAAGAGCACCTTCTTTCAGCCCAAGCCCCGCACCGGCATGGCCTTCCGGTCGCTCGAGGACTGAGCGGCCCGAGCGTCAGTCGTAGTTCCAGGTGGCTCCGGACCGCAGTAGTGACGAAAGGTCACCGGCCCCTCCGCGCGCCCGCGCCTCGAGGAGCTGGTGGTCGACCAAGCTGCCGTAATCCGGGCGTTCGACCGCTCGGAACACGCCGATCGGGGTCGGCTCGTGTGGTCCGGTCGCGAGACGCGACAGCGCGAAGGCCAGGCTCGGATTGACCCGGTGCTCGTCGTGGACGACCAACGCCTCCTCGCCGACGTCGGCCACCTCGACGAGGCGGAGACCACCCTGGCCATCGGAGGCGACCCCGTGCTCGCCGTCGGCGCCATAGCGGATGGGTTGTCCGTGCTCGAGCGGGATCAGCATGTCGGCGCGGTTCTCCTTGCGGTTGATCGCCTCGAACGCACCGTCGTTGAAGACGTTGCAGTTCTGGTAGACCTCGACAAAGGACGCGCCTGGATGGTCGTGTGCACGGCGGAACGTCTCGATCATGTGCTTGCGATCCAGGTCGTGGGTCCGTGCGACGAAGGTCGCCTCGGCACCGAGCGCGAGGCTTACCGGGTTGAACGGCGTGTCGAGCGAGCCGAAGGGGGTCGACTTCGTGATCTTGCCAACCTCGGAGGTCGGCGAGTACTGGCCCTTCGTCAAGCCGTAGATCTGGTTGTTGAACATCAGGATCGTGAGCTTCACATTGCGCCGGAGCGCGTGGACCAGGTGATTGCCACCGATCGACAGTGAGTCGCCGTCCCCGGTCACAACCCACACGTCCAGATCGGGCCGTGTCACCGCCAGGCCGGTCGCGATCGCAGGGGCGCGGCCGTGAATCGAGTGAATGCCGTAGGTGTTCATGTAGTACGGGAATCGGGCCGCGCAGCCGATCCCGGAGATGAAGACGGTGTTCTCGCGCTGAACGCCGAGCTCGGGCAGGAGCAGTTGCACAGCGGACAAGATGCTGTAGTCCCCGCAGCCCGGGCACCAGCGGACCTCCTGGTCACTTGCCCAGTCCTTTCGGGTCGTCAAGGGAACGGCCACGTCGGTCACAGTGCAGCCTCCTCGGCGCTTGACCCGCCGACGGCGGGTCCTCTACCACGGGCATCGACCTGGCCGGAGGCATCGGGTACCGCCGCGCCCGACTCGAGGCGTTCGATCTCTTGAAGGATGGCCCGCTCGATCTCGCCGACCCGGAAGGGGGATCCCTCCACCTTCGAGAGCACCTTGGCATCCACGAGGAAGTCGGAGCGTACAAGGCGGGTCAGGTGACCGAGGTTGCCCTCCGGGACGAGGATCACCTCATAGGACCGCAGGACCTCGCCGAGGTTGGGCGGGAACGGGTTCAGGTGAACCAGGTGCAGCTGCGCGACCGACTTGCCGGCCTTGCGCACCCGCTTCGCGCCGGCGGTGATTGCCGCGTATGTCGACCCCCAGCCGAGCAGCAACACCCTCGCGTCGCCATCGGGGTCCTCGGCTTCGGCCGCCGGGAGGTTCTTCGCGATGCCGGCGATCTTGGCCGCGCGAGCCCTGACCATCACCTCGTGGTTCGCGGGCTCGTAGGAGACCGTCCCGATACCGTCCTGCTTCTCGAGACCGCCGATCCGGTGCTCGAGGCCCGGCGTACCCGGAATCGCCCATGGCCTCGCGAGCGTGTCGGGGTCCCGCGTGAACGGCCAGAAGGTCGGCTCCCCATCGGTGCCCGTCGCGTTCGGCTCGGTCGCGAACTCCACCGAGATATCCGGCAGCGACTCGACATCGGGAAGGCGCCATGGCTCGGACCCATTGGCGAGATAGCCGTCGGAAAGCAGGTAGACCGGTGTCCGGTACTTGAGGGCGATGCGGGCTGCTTCGATCGCGGCATAGAAGCAATGCGAGGGTGTCTTCGCGGCCACGATGGGGACAGGAGCCTCGCCGTGGCGCCCGAACATTGCGTGCAGGAGATCCGACTGCTCGGTCTTGGTGGGAAGCCCTGTCGACGGTCCGCCCCGCTGAATGTCGACGATGAGCAGCGGCAGCTCCAGGCTCACGGCGAGACCGACGGTCTCCGCCTTCAGGTCGATGCCCGGCCCGCTCGTGGTCGTCACCCCGAGGGCGCCACCAAAGGCCGCCCCGAGCGCCGCGCCGATGCCGGCGATCTCGTCTTCGGCCTGCAGGGTCCGCACGCCGAAATTCTTGTGCTTGGAAAGCTCGTGCAAGATGTCCGACGCCGGCGTGATCGGGTAAGACCCGAGAAACAGGGGCAGCTTGGCCAGGTGGGACGCGGCGAGAAGCCCCCAGGCGAGCGCCACATTGCCGGTCACGTTCGTGTAGGTACCCGGGAGGTGCTCGGCGGGCGCTATGTCGTAGGAGGACTCGAAGATCTCCGCGGTCTCGCCGAAGTTGTAGCCGGCCCGGAACGCCAGTGCGTTCGCCTCTGCGACAATCGGCACACGGTTGTAGCGCCGGACGATCCAGCGCTCGGTGTCGATGATCGGCCGATGGTAGAGCCACGACAGCAATCCGAGCGCGAAGAAGTTCTTGCTCCGCTCCGCATCACGCGGCTTGGCCCCGGTCGGCCTGCACGCTTCGAGAGTCAGCGAAGTCATCGGGATCTCGTAGACCCGGAAGGCCGACAGGCTGCCGTCTTTGAGCGGGTCGGTCTCGTAGCCCGCCTTGGCCAAGGCCCGCTCGTCAAATGAGTCCACGTTGATCACGAGAGTGCCTGCCGCCGGCAGGTCATTGACATTTGCCTTCAAAGCCGCGGGGTTCATCGCCACGAGCACGTTTGGCGCGTCGCCGGGCGTGAGGATCTCGTGGTCAGAGATGTGGATCTGGAACGCGGAGACACCCGCCAGACTGCCTGCCGGGGCCCGGATCTCGGCTGGAAAATTCGGAAGCGTCGACAAGTCGTTGCCGGACAGCGCGCTCTCGTCAGTGAACCTGTCGCCGGTGAGCTGCATCCCATCGCCGGAGTCTCCTGCGAAACGAATCACCACCTGGTCGATCGTCTCGACTTTGCCCGGTTCGTTCACCGGCTTGGACTTTGTCGTCACGGCTCCTCCACCCCGCTCGCCGGCGTATCTGCCGCGACTGTCGCGATCACCTTCTCACCTGCTTGCCCGTGGTTGTCGGCATTCTACCGCCGACACCTGTGCATTCCGGTCATATGCGAGGCCGTCGCAGGCCGCGCCTGGAGTCCCGGACGCCCGAGAAGGGCGCCCGTGGACGACCCGGTGAGGTTCTCCGGCCGGCTCTACGCCACCGTGACGGACTCGTCTCGGTACACGTCCTGAACGGCGTGGATGATGTCCACCCCATCGCGCAACGGGCGCTGGAAGGCCTTGCGACCCAGTATCAGCCCCATGCCACCGGCGCGCTTGTTGATCACGGCGGTCCGCACGGCCTGTGCGAAGTCGCTGGCGCCCGATGACTCGCCGCCGGAGTTGATGAGCCCGATACGCCCCGCGTAGCAGTTGACGACCTGCCAGCGGGTGAGGTCGACCGGGTGGTCGGTCGTCAGCTTGCTGTAGACGAGGGGATCCGTGCGACCGTACTTCAGCGCGGTGTAGCCGCCGTTGTTCTCCGGCTGCTTCTGTTTGATGATGTCGGCTTCGATCGTGACTCCGAGGTGGTTCGCCTGCCCCGTGAGATCTGCCGCCAGGGCATAGTCGGCCTCAGGGGTCTTGAACGCCGGGTTGCGCAGGTAGCACCACAGGACCGTGAACAGGCCGTGGCGGTGTGCCTCGGCGAAGAGCGCGCTCACCTCTCGGATCTGCCGGGTCCCCTCCTCCGAGCCGTAGTAGATCGTGGCACCCACGCCCATAGCCCCAAGGTCGACGGCTTGCTGGACTGAAGCGAAGGGCACCTGGTCGCCCCGGTTCGGATAAGTGATGAGCTCGTTGTGGTTGAGCTTGACGATCAACGGAATCTTGTGGGCATAGCGACGAGCGATGATGCCGAGTACGCCTAGCGTCGAGGCAAACGCGCTGCAGTCAGCCGCAAGGGCCAGCTCGGCAAGATTCTGCGGGTCGAAGTACGCCGGGTTCTTGGAGAAGCTCGCGGCTGCAGAATGCTCGATCCCTTGGTCGACCGGCAGGATCGACAGGTACCCGGTGCCGCCCAGTCGGCCGTGGTTGAACAATTGCTGCAGGTTGCGCAAGACCGGCACCGGCCGGTCACTTTGGACGAGGACCCGGTCGACGAAGTCAGGCCCGGGGAGCGAGAGCTGGTCTCGCTCGATCGTCTTGCACTCGTGGCCGAGCAGGGAGTCAGCCTCGTCCCCGAGCGTCTCGCGGATGTTGATTCCCATGATGTCGTTCCTCCTGGTCGGCGCATTCGGTCGAACCCCTCCGCCGCAGCGGGGGCGAATTTCTCCACCGGATCGGGTCGGTACGGGTCCGTGCCGCGCCCTGACGGGCGCTCTTTGCAGGATCCTAGAGCTTGCCGTCGTTGGCGATCAAACGCCGCCGGCCCACCAGATCGTGACCAGATCGACGCCCGACGGCCCGATACCGACTGGCCTGTCGCTATCGATGCCGAGCTCGCGCAGGGCCGAGGCCACCTCGCCAGCTCGGCTCGGGCCCAGGCAGAGGCGGCGTCTTGTCACATCGACGAGATCCTCGAAGGTCTCGTGCCCGGACTGGTCCGGTTGCGACCAGACCTCGTGAGAAGGCGCAAGCCCGAGCGCCTCCAAGAGTGCCAGTACGTCGAAGGCGGTCGGAACCTCCGGTCGGACAAGACCGTGAAAGCGTTCCCAAAGCGGATTCAGCGGAGTGAGCGGGTGACGAGCGGTGAGCTCCACCACGACGAGCCGACGCGCGTGCGCAGTGAGCGCGGCGACGAAAGGCCCAAGGTCCGCGACGTTGTACAGCACGTGATGACATGTCACCACATCAGCTGGCCCGACCTCGCCGGCGACGTCCGGCCAGCGGCCACAGATCGCGCGCACCGCTGTGCCGAGCCGGTCGGCGGTCTCGACCAGGACGCCCAGCAGCTCCTGATCGCCGTCGACAGCGGTAATAGCGGTCGCACGTGGCAGAAGCGGAAGACACGCGGCGCCAGCGCCGGCGCCGACATCGAGAACCGAGCCGGACGTGGCCAGAGCCTCCGAGGCTCGTTGGTAGGAAGGACCCCAGGAAGCCTCACGCCTTCTCTCGGCCCTGCGGACGAAGACCTGGCGTGGCAGCACCCAGGGAGATGCGGGCGCGGCTGCAAGGATCTCGGTGGGGATCGCCCACGACTCGAGATCTGACCGCCAGCGCTCCAGCAGGTCGGCGGCACTCACGATCAGGCCTCAGACGTTGAACCGGATCTCGAGCACATCGCCGTCGTGCACGGCGTACTCCTTGCCTTCGAGCCGAACCTTGCCCTTTGAGCGGGCGGCCACAAGCGAGCCGAACTCGAGCAGCTCGTCCCACCGGATCACGTCGGCCTTGATGAAACCCCGCTGGAGATCGGAATGGATGACTCCGGCGCATTCGGGGGCCTTTGCCCCTCTGCGGAAGACCCAGGCCCGCGACTCGTCTTCGCCGGTGGTGAGGAACACCCACTTGCCGAGAATGTCGAACGCAGCCTGCGCGACGCGGACGACCGCGCCCTGTCCGAGGCCGAGACCTTCGAGCAGTTCAGCTCGCCCGGCCGCGTCGAGCCTGGCCGCCTCGGCCTCGAGCTGGACGGAGACGGCAAGCACGTCCACGGCACTTCCGACCTCCTTCTCCACCGACGACACCAGCTCGTCGCCTGTGGCGAGCTCGTCCTCGCCCACGTTGACCACCGCCATCGTCGGCTTGTCGGTCAGCAGGAAGAAAGGCCTCAACGCCTCGCGGTCGCCTACGCGCAGACTCGAACGGTACAAGGGCGTGCCCTGCTCGAGAACACTCAGCGCCGCCGGCGCCGCTTTCAAGCCAGCCGCGACGGCTGGATCGACCGGGGCGATACGGCTGCGCTTCTTTGTGAGCTGCTGCTCGAGAGTCGCCATGTCTGCCAGCACGAGCTCGAGCTCGATGACCGAGAGTGCGGCCAGAGGATCACAGTCGCCGGGCACGTTGTCGTCCTCGAAGCTGCGCAGCACCAAGCACAGGGCGTCAACTTCGCGAACCCCTGCAAGAAAACGGCCTCCGAGGGCATCGCCCTTCTCACCGCCCTTTCCTATCGCGGCGATGTCGACGACCTCGAAGCCGACATAGACGATCTTGCGACTTTCGCTCATCTTCGCGAGCGCGTCGACCCGAGGGTCGGGAACGTGCGCGACCCCCACCTCGGTCTCGATCGTCGAGAAGGGGTGGGACGCGACGACGGCATCGCCGCCTGTCAGCGCATTGAAGAGGGAAGACTTGCCCGAGTTGGGCAGGCCGACAAGGCCCACACGGTCCACACCACTGACGGTACCTCGTCGCGGCGCTGCCCCGACGACCGCAGCACCGGTGCCGTGGTCCGGCTCCACAACGGCCAACTCGGCCCGGCCGCGTGCGACGGCGCGTTCGACCCGATCAGCGTAGAGCGGTCAGACGGTCCTCCGTGTCGAAGAGCTCGGGTGAGAAGGACGCGACGCGCGTGAACAGCTCCCGCGCCCGCGGGAGGTCGCCCGCCCTCTCGTAGAGGTCACCGAGGGCGTACCACTGCCGGAGGTGGCACGTTTCGGGATGGCGGAGGGACTTGCCGCCAGGCGCGAGGAGGGCGATCGCTGCTTTGAGCTCGCCCCGGTCGGCCAGCGTGCCGGCCATGACGAGCCGGCCCTCGACGAGAACCTCCCTGTCCACGCCGGCTTGGCGCAGCGCGTCCCAAACGGCGACGACGGCTTTGTCGTGACCGAGAGCCCGCTCGCAGTCGGCGATCACAGGATGCTGGTCGAACGACCCGGTGAGGTCGTGGAAAGCCCGAAGCTCGCGAGCCGCCTCCCGCCAGCGGCCGAGCCGGTAAAGCGTGAGGCCGTGCAGCTCTCGAAGCGCCCCGACCTCCGGCGCCAGCCGGGCGAGCACGCGCAGCTCCGAGAGCGCCTCCCGGTACCGGTCGCGCTCGTAGGCACGGCTCGCGACGCCAAGGCGCCGCTCCAGTCCGGCGGAGCGATCGGAACCGACTGCCCTCCGTAGCTCGTCACGGACCTCGACTGGCAGCTCGTCGCCCTCGGCCCGCTTGCGAGCGCGGCGCTCGCGCTCCGATTCGCGATCCCGCACAGGTTGCGGGACTTCGCGAGACCGAGCTCGCGGCCTGGTCGGCGCCCTCTGTTCGCTGCGAACCGCCGGAGCCGCACCGCGGGCGCGACGCTGTCCCGGGGCACCGCGCGGATTGGTCACAAGCGGGAACGTTACCCCCCACGGACACGACAACGCCCACCTGCGCTTGCAGGTGGGCGTTGTCCGAGATGAATTCCGGCGACGACCTACTCTCCCAGGGAGTCTCCCCCCAAGTACCATCGGCGCGGGCAGGCTTAACTTCCGTGTTCGGGATGGGAACGGGTGTGACCCTGCCGCTATGGCCACCGGAAACCTTTCGCCCGAGCGGGTGCCGCAGCACGCTGCGGGCACCGGCGACCGCCGGTGCTCCCGCTTGAGGGTGTTGTTGCCAACTACCCCTCGAGCCTTCCATAGCGAGCACGAGCCCCAAGCCCTCGGCCGATTAGTACCGGTCGGCTGAACACATTGCTGTGCGTACACCTCCGGCCTATCAACGTGGTGGTCTCACCACGGGCCTTACCAGGTTATCCCTGTGGGAAATCTCATCTCGAAACGAGCTTCGCGCTTAGATGCTTTCAGCGCTTATCCCTTCCGCAGGTCGCAAACCAGCCATGCCCTTGGCAGGACAACTGGCACACGAGAGCTGCGTCCGTCCCGGTCCTCTCGTACTAGGGACAGCCTTCCTCAGATTTCCTACGGCTGCACCGGATAGGGACCGAACTGTCTCACGCGTGTTCTCCCGTATTACTACGGGCACAGACTATACCTTCACCCTATTTCTAGGGGCCGGCGTTTCATGGCGTCCGTGTTTGAGATGATTCATTCTTCTTTCGACGCCATCCCCTCGCTGTGGCAAGCGAGGAAGTCGTTACAGGGGCACAACACGCCCTTGCTACGCAGATGTCGCTCAACATCTACGGCGGAGATCCGCTTCGTCTTCGAATAGTTTAGGGTTGCAAAAGCGTCAACTTCACGTGCGAGTTGCAGAAACCGCTCTGGCTCCTTCAACCGCTCTAGGCGGGGAAGAAGCTGGAGCGCCCGCCGTACGTGCTCCCTCTTGAAGATCACGTACGGCCGAACGGCAGAGAGCAAGTCCAGCAGCAGAGGTCGGCTGGTGACCACGAGGTCACTCATTCCGGTACCCCGATCCCGCAGGTAGCCACCTCCGATCAGATCCTGGATCACCTCCAGGCCTGATCGGGCCGACGTGCTCTGCGAGAAGGAGGTGCTGGCTCGGATGTAGAACCCGAACCGGTACTCCTGCTGCCTGACGAGCTGGAAGTGAATACTTCCATCGCCATCCAGGAATCCTGCTACATACGACGCGTCCAACGCTCTCATTGTGTTGGCCTTCCCTCGGTATTGCCCTGAAGTTACAGTTCGGTAGTAACAGTTCAGGGTTTCACCGATATGAGCCGATGAGCACCCAGGAATTACTTCCTGGGGACGCAGTGTTATCTACGTTCTAAACCCAGCTCGCGTACCGCTTTAATGGGCGAACAGCCCAACCCTTGGGACCGGCTTCAGCCCCAGGATGCGACGAGCCGACATCGAGGTGCCAAACCTTCCCGTCGATATGGACTCTTGGGGAAGATGAGCCTGTTATCCCCGGGGTACCTTTTATCCGTTGAGCGACGGCGCTTCCACAAGCAACCGCCGGATCACTATGCCCTGCTTTCGCACCTGCTCGACCTGTTAGTCTCGCAGTCAAGCTCCCTTTTGCCATTGCACTCGACGGCTGATTGCCAACCAGCCTGAGGGAACCTTTGGGCGCCTCCGTTACATTTTAGGAGGCGACCGCCCCAGTCAAACTGCCCACCTGACGCGGTCCCTGGCCCGGATTACGGGCCGAGGTTAGAGCCCCAGTACGAACAGGGTGGTATTTCAACGTTGTCTCCACCCCGGCTAACGCCGGAGCTTCCCAGACTCCCACCTATCCTACACAATCCGTACCAAAGCTCAACATCAAGCTGCAGTAAAGGTCCACGGGGTCTTTCCGTCCTGGTGCAGCTAACGAGCATCTTTACTCGTACTTCAATTTCGCCGGGTCTGTGGTTGAGACAGTAGGGAA
>Ga0247847_1000172_pt1 | contig 19982 bp, 21 predicted proteins | sample PFST25metaG_FD_186002 | JGI IMG/M metagenome (GOLD analysis project Ga0247847, IMG submission 186002) | Peat soil microbial communities from Stordalen Mire, Sweden - P.F.S.T25 | ecosystem: Environmental > Terrestrial > Soil > Wetlands > Peat | place: Sweden: Norrbotten County, Stordalen Mire...
CTGCTGCGCGATCACGCGACGGCTCGCGCAGCAGATGACCTACTGCCTGCGAACGATGGGGATGCTCGAGATAAGCGGTAGCCGCCGCCGCGCGCACCTCTACCGGCGCACCTGCGCCCCGGCCCGCGTTTCGCATCGGAGCCGGACAGAAAACGCGCCCAGAAAGAGCGAAGCCCGCCTCGCATAAGCCGCAGACGGGCGACGCCATGCCGGGATGAGGGGGGAGCCGGCACCTACAGTTTCGCTGCTCGGCCTGACTCCGGCAGCACCCCATCGGGGGATTTTCTTCTCCGCGAAAAGTCGGCCGGCGATGCCGGCCAAGACTTTTCGCGGTATTGGCGATTCGTACGAGTTTCACGCCTGCGGCGCTGAAAACTCGCCTGCTCCTATGCGCGCACTCGGCTAACCGTGGTTGTGGGCAGTGCTCGTGACGTGAGGGTTAGGGACGGCGTTTGGTGAGCCGCGACCTCCATGTCGGTCGCGGCGGCTGTTGAGAAGAACCGCTGGCTAGTAGTCTTAGGTCTAGTTAGCTATCCTGAGCGCGCTCGGAGAAGTGGCCGAGTGGCTGAAGGCGGCGCCCTGCTAAGGCGTTAAGGGGGTCTACACCTCCTTCGAGGGTTCGAATCCCTCCTTCTCCGCCTAAGCCGCTGAAAGTCCGCCCGCGGAGCGGGCTGCGACTTTCAGCGGTAGTACCTCCGTGCGAGTCTTTGCGCCTTCGGCGCTTTGACTCGCGTACGGTGCACGATCTACAAGCGGTGAGGATTGGCGCCTGGAATCGTCTCGGCAAGCGGTTTACGATGGGCGACGACTCGTGAAGAGGCGAGTTGCCGCCTCCGCAACCCTAGGGGAGACCAGTGACAGCTCAACCTGAGAGAACCGCAGCCAAGAAGCCCGACCGGTCGAAGCGCATCCTTATCGGGCTCGTCCTGGTCGTCGTCCTGGTTGTGCTGGCCTTTCTCGGCGCCGCCTTCATGCCGCGCTGGTGGTCTCATCTGGTCGGTCGCCAGATCGGCGGCAGCATGACCGTCGGTGTGTCGCTCGGGCTCTTCTACGGCTTCGTCTTCACGCTGCTGCCGCTGCTCGTCGGGCGCTGGGGCTTCCACAGGCGCCGCCCCTGGAAGGTCTGGGTCGCTTTCGCCGTCGCCACGGTGCTCGTCGCGGCTCCGAACCTGCTCACCCTGGGCATCGTCATCGGGCGCGACGGCGCCGCCCACGCGGCCGAGCGAACGCTCGACGTCGACGCTCCCGGATTTCGCAACTCGAGCCTGGCCGGAGCGATCATCGCCGTCCTGGCGCTCGCTGCGGCTTGGTACCTCCTGTACTCCCGCCAGCGCGCGAAAGAGCGGCTGGCGCGGTTCCGCGCACGTAAGTAGAGCGGTAGTCGGAGAAGGCGCCGGCCGCTCTTACCTTCCTCGAGCTCTGGCGGGGTGCGAGGTAGACAGTGCATCGCAACGTGCGATCCGTCAGACTGTCAAGCGATGGCCGATCCCGTCTCATGGTTGATGATCAAGCCCGGCTGGAAGGTGCTGGCCGAGGATGGCAGCGAGATCGGCTTCGTCGATGAGATAGTCGGCGACGATACGGAAGACATCTTCGACGGATTGGCGGTAGCGGAGAGCGCGCTCGGAAAGCCGCGCTACGTTCTCGCCGAGCAGGTAGTCGAGATCAGCGACGGGGTTGTGCGCCTGTCTCTCACCCGAGAGCAAGCGGGACAACTCGGCGAGTTTCGGAACCCGGCGACGAGCGAGGAGATAGAGCCGGACAGCAACAAAGGGATCGGTGAGAGCCTTGACTCCGAGATACGCGAGGTCGAGGGCAAGGTGCTTGCGCCGACCCAGCGCCACGAGCGCTCGCTGAGCATCTGGAGCCGGCTTGTGCTCTTCTTCCGGCGTCGCAGGGGCTAGTCGCGATCTATCCGAAACGGTGTCGCCTGGAGCCGAGAGGAACTTCGGCTTCCACAACGAGCAGCTCCTCGCCCTAAAGGCGCGCGCAGGCGCCGCTGCCGCCGCTAAGGTAATCGACCTCCCGCCCGGAACATGCAAACGGGAGGCGCACACCTTGTGTCCAGTCTGACGTGCGAAGGGAGAGAGCGGTGCCCGTGCAAGACCGCGACGTAGTAGGGCGATGCTCTGCGGAGCGGCGCGTGCGAGAGTGGCGAACGTGCTGATTCGTTTTCTCCGCGGCTTTCTACGCCCGTACACAGGTCGGGTTGTCTTCGTAGTCGTGCTGCTGGCGGCTCAGACGGTCGCGAACCTTTATCTGCCCAACCTGAACGCGGACATCATCAATAACGGCGTCGTCAAGGGAAACCTGCACTACATCTGGACGACGGGTGGGCTGATGCTGGGCATCACCCTCGTGCTGGGCGTCATCTCGATCGTTGCGGTGTATTCCGCTTCGCGCGTGGCGATGGGCGCCGGAGCGGACATCCGTGCTGCGGTCTTTACGCGTGTACAGGTTTTTTCGGCCCGTGAGATGAACCGCTTCGGGACGCCGTCGCTCATCACCCGCAACACCAACGACATTCAGCAGGTCCAGGTGTTCCTACAAGCGGCCCTTACGCTGATGGTCATCGCGCCGATCATGAGCGTCGGCGGCGTGATCATGGCGATCAAGGAAAGCGCGGCTCTATCGCCGTTGATGGCGGTCTCGGTGCCGTTGATGGCGGCGCTGGTCGGCGCTGTGTCGGTCGTGGTGATGCCGAAGTTCCGAACGATGCAGGTGAGGATCGATCGCATCAACCAGGTGCTGCGGGAGCAGATCACCGGCGTGCGCGTGATCCGCGCCTTCGTACGCACCGGGGCCGAGGCCGATCGCTTCGGCGACGCCAACACCGATCTCACCGCGACGGCGCTGCGCATCAACCGGATCTTCGCTCTTGTCTTCCCATCGGTGATGGCGATCATGAACCTGTCGAGCGTCGCCGTCATCTGGTTCGGCGGGCACCTGGTCAGGGATGGATCGATGCCGATCGGCAACCTCACCGCGTTCCTCACCTACATCATGCAGATCTTGATCGCCGTGATGATGGCGGTGATGCTGATGATCCTGCTCCCGCGCGCGGCGGCGAGCGCGGAGCGGATCGAGCAGGTGCTCGACACCACGCCGTCGATCAGCGACCCGCCGCAGCCGGTCAGACCGGCCGCGGCGACCGGCCTCGTCCAGTTCCAGGACGTCACGTTCGGCTACCCGGGCAGCGAGCTCCCCGTCCTGCACGACCTCGCCTTCTCGCTTCGACCCGGAGAGACGAGCGCGATCATCGGCGGAACGGGCAGCGGTAAGACGACGCTGCTGAACCTGATTCCGCGCTTCTTCGACGCCAGCGAAGGGCGCGTGCTCGTAAACGGCGTTGACGTGCGAGAGCAGGAGCAGGAGCAGCTGTGGAGCTCGATCGGGCTCGTTCCGCAGGCGTCGTTCCTGTTCAGCGGCAGCGTCGCCAGCAACCTCCGTCTCGGCCGCCCGGAGGCGACCGAGGAGGAGCTCTGGCGCGCCCTCGAGGTCGCGCAGGCTCGCGATTTCGTCGCCGCCATGCCGGGGCAGCTGGGCGCCACGATCGACCAGGGCGGCAGCAACGTCTCGGGCGGGCAGCGGCAGCGCCTCTCGATCGCGCGGGCGCTCGTCAAGCGGCCGCAGCTGTTCCTGTTCGACGACTGCCTCTCGGCTCTCGATGCGGCAACCGACGCGCGACTGCGTGCGGCGCTCAAGACCGAGACGAGCGACGCCGCGGTCGTGATCGTCGCACAGCGGGTCAGCACGATCATGCACGCCGATTTCATCGTCGTGCTCGACGAGGGACAGATTGCGGGCACGGGAACGCACCGCGAGCTGGTTGAGACCTGCGACGCCTACAAGGAGATCGTCACGTCACAGCTCGGCGGAGAGGCCGCGGCATGATGGGGCCGGGCCGAGGCGTTAGGTCGGCGGCCGGCAGGCTGCCCGGGCAGCGCACCGAAAACATTGGGAAGACGTTGCGCCGGCTGCTCGCGCGGATGCGCCGAGAGCTGGCCTGGCTCGGGCTCGCGCTCCTGATGGGCGTCATCTCGGTCGCGTTCGTGGTCTCGGGGCCGAAGATTCTCGGCAACGCGACCAACGTCCTGTTCGACGGCGTCGTCAGCAAGCAGTTCAAGACCGGAACCACGAAGGCGCAGGCGGTCGCGCAGTTACGGGCTCACGGCCACGGCCAGATCGCCGACATGGTCGCCAAGATGAACATCACTCCGGGGGCCGGTGTCGAGATGAAGCGTCTCGGCCTGATCCTCGGCCTCGCGGCGCTCGTGTACTTGTTGGGCGCGATCTTCACCTGGGGGCAGGGATATGTCATGGCGGGCGTGACCCAGCGCACCATGTTCCGGCTGCGCCGCGACGTCGAGGAGAAGCTGGCGAGGCTGCCCTTGAGCTATTTCGACAGCCATTCCCACGGAGACATCCTGAGCAGGGTCACCAACGACATCGACAATCTCACCACGACGTTGCAGCAGGGACTGAGCCAACTTCTCACCTCGCTACTGACGCTCGTCGGCGTGCTTGGCATGATGTTCTGGATCTCGCCGCTGCTCGCGGGCGTGTCTCTGATCATTATCCCGCTGGCGGTCGTGGTCACCTTCCTGGTCGCGAGACGGTCGCAGATCCAGTTCGCGGACCAGTGGGAACGAACCGGCACGCTCAACGGGCTTGTCGAGGAGACCCACACCGGGCACGCGCTGGTGCAGATCTACGGCCGGCGCGGCAGCACGATCGACGAGTTCGGCCGGCAGAATCGGCGTCTGTACGAATCGAGCTTCCGAGCCCAGTTTCTCTCCGGGATCATCCAGCCGACGATGCAGTTCATCGGCAACCTCAACTACGTCGCGATCGCCGTGTTGGGCGGCCGCGGGGTCGCATCCGGATCGTTCTCTCTCGGTGGCGTGCAGGCGTTCATTCAGTACTCACGCCAGTTCACGATGCCGCTCACCCAGATCGCCAGCCAGATGAACATGCTCCAGTCAGGTCTTGCCTCGGCGGAGCGCGTGTTCGAGTTCCTGGACGCGCCGGAAGAGACTGCCGATCAACCAACCGGCGCCGAACCGACCCGGCGGCCCAGCATCACCGGGCGAGTAGATCTGGAGCACGTCTTCTTCCGCTACGAGCCGGATAAGCCTCTGATCGAGGACTTCACGCTCAAGGTCGCGCCCGGTCGAACTGTCGCGATCGTCGGTCCTACCGGCGCCGGCAAGACGACCATCGTCAATCTGCTCGTTCGCTTTTACGAGATCGACAAGGGACGTATTCTGCTCGACGGCACCGACTATCGTCGGCTCAGCCGTGAGGACGTGCGTCGCGCCTTCGGCATGGTTCTTCAGGACACCTGGCTCTTCGCCGGAACGATCCGGGACAACCTCGCCTACGGCAAGGAGGGCGCGACCGACGAGGAGATCGTCGCTGCAGCCAAAACCGCTTACGTCGACCACTTCGTCCGAACGCTCCCCGACGGTTACGAGACGCTGCTCGATGAGGATGCATCCAATATCTCCTCGGGTCAGAAGCAGCTTCTGACGATCGCGCGGGCGCTCCTCGCCAACCCGAGCATCCTGATCCTCGACGAGGCGACGAGCAACGTCGATACGCGAACCGAAGTGATCATCCAGCAGGCGATGGCGCGCCTGCGCCAGGGCCGAACGAGCTTCATCATCGCTCACCGGCTGTCAACGATTCGAGACGCGGACACCATCATCGTCATGGACGGCGGGCGCATCGTCGAGCAGGGTCGTCACGCCGAGTTGCTCGATCGGCACGGCCTCTATCACTCTCTCTACAACAATCAGTTCACCGAAGCCGAAGAGTCCGCAGGCTGAGGTCGCGCCCGGCCGGCGGAGTCGCCGGCCGGGAAAGCGAGGCGGAGGGGGGGAGATTCGAACTCCCGACCCGCCGAATGACGGGTAACGGTTTTCGAGACCAAGCCCGACGCATGAGACTAATGGCGGCTGTGCAGGGTCTTCTGAGGTATTGGGCCAGCGCGCGCGATCGGCTGTGCGACTGTCCTGGGTTGATAGGGGGTTGTCTAACCCGGTGTCTACCCCTGCTAACCCGGGAACCCCCGGGGGCAATGTTGCCTCATGGAGGAGCACGTGTTGTGGCACGTGGGCCGCTAGCGTCCGAATCGGGCCAGAGCTCCACCGAGAGCGGCCGAGAGCGAGCGGACGAATGATGCGCGAAAGCGCTCGTTTCCCAGCGATAACGAGATCGGCAGAGGCCCCAGTAGTCTCCTCCTAATCGCAAGGTCGGCGGTTCGAATCCGTTTAGTTCCACTTTCTCCGCCGAAAGTCCGCCCGTAGAGCGGGCGAAGACTTTCGGCGGTATGAACTCTGCGTACGAGTCAGCGCGCTTTCGGCGCTTGAAACTCGTCTGCTCCTAGATACGGCGCGGGCTAACCGTGATTGTGAGGAGTGTTCGTGATGAGGTGGGCTGGGGGACAGCGTTTAGTGAGCCGCGGCCGCCATGTCGGTCGCGGCGGCCAGTGGTGCCCCTGCTAGCGAACGAACTGAGGCGCGAAGTCTCCCCACGTGGATGACTCCGTAACCTTCCCGCCGCGCGCTACCAGATATGTGTAGGAATAGCTGAGTTGCTCGGTCGGGGGAGCCTGTCCGCCGCAGCGCACGGCAGAACCGCCATAGTCGCCGCATACCTTGACGATCTGCGAGCTCGAGAACATCCACTTGCCTCCGTCCTGAATACGATTCGACTCGGAATAGGAGAAAGTCGGCGGCGCGGAGCAGGACTCACTGGTCTTGCCGGTGCAGGTCTGGACATAGAAGGCCTTCGCCGGCCAGTTCTCGGTTAACCTGACGCGAATCAAGCGGTCGGACTGGATCTTGGCTGATGCTGCGCATTGGCCCTGCACGCTCAGGCCGGCGCCCGGCGCACCGGTTGGGATGCTGCAGTCGCGAGTAGCCGCGGTGCTCGGAAACGGATCGCCGGTTTTACCGCCCCAGGGCTGACCCTGAGTCTTGAAGACAAGCGCGATTGCCGCCTGCCGTCGCCTAGCTTTATGCCTAAGGAGCGTCGCCAGCCGAGATGGAGTCACCACCACGAGATTGATCTGCGGACACCTAGGGATATGGAAAAGAGTAAAAGGACCCCCAGAGCACTCAGGAATTGGCGCACCGCCGGCCGGGCCCTGGTACATAACCACGTAGTTATCGGTCAAATACTTCCCGCTCGCGCGGGTCAGCGGCGCTAAGTAGGAAATGACAAAATACGGCGAGCATTTCGCCCAATAACCGACGGCTTCAGCCAACGACTTTCCGATCAGATCGGGGACTTTCTTCACCGACGCGGAGCACGTAGATCCGGAACTTGTCGCGCCCGACAAAGACGAACCGTTAGGTAGGCCGCCGTAATTATCCGGCACTCCTAATGAGGTTGAGACGTTTGTGCCACGGCTCACGACCTTGCCGGCGCGCGGCTGCTGAGACTGCACGACCTGCGAGTAAGAGCCGTACGAGTAGTAGGAGAAGCCGCCGCTAATCGACACCTTCAGCCCGGCCTTATGTAGGAGTTCGTAAGCCGTCTGCGGATCCTTGCCCCTCACGTTGGGAACCGTGACCTTCCCCGCGCCGCAACCATTCAGAGCGAAAGCCAAGGTCAGTAGCGCGACGACCGCGAGGGTGGTCTTCATCGACGGACTCCTCCCTGGAGGCGCAGCAACGCAGCCGCGGCAGCGATGACTTCCGACTACGGGGGATTTATGGGCGGAAAACATAGAAACCTGATTCGCGCCTCTCATAGGAGGACGTTCCCACGGCCGAGTAAAGAAACGCTAAAGGCGATAGCGGTGGTGACCTGACCCCTTGAGATCGGTCCACCCAGCACCTAACCCCCTCGGGGGAACGTGGTCAGCGTCGGGCTCAAGTTCAGGCAAAACCCTAGGCTTCCGTCACTGGTAGAGGCTCAAAGCTGACGAGCACACGGTTCGCATTGTGCGAGGCACGGCCCTCCTTACTCGAGTTAGCGGTACCGCATACTGACAAGCGAACCTGCCGCTGTAACTAACTTTCCTTGCTTAAAGAGGCGGCGCCAATGACCGATCATCTCACGGCTCCGTATAGTTGACAGAAGATGAGAGCCGCCATTCTCGCTGCAGCCGTCCTCGCGTCCGCCGGACTCCTGGCAGGATGCGGCACGCGGAACAGCCCGCGGACGTTGACGACCTTGCACGGAGGCATTCTCGAACCGACGTCCACCTTGGAGCTGAACTGGTTCGCGCGACTGGGCTTAACCCCCAACCCACCCGCCGCGACCAGCGTTCGCGCAGATAGGCTCGCCGAATCGATCCGGCGAGCCGTACGGAAGCCCGGCGTTCAGATCGTTAGCCTGAGGATCTACTCGACACCCACGCTCACCCCCTCGCTAGCACCGGCGCTCTTACTGACGGTCGCGAGACCGGCCTATTTCCTCCGCCATCAGCTCAAACCTGTCCTTCCTCTCCTAACCGCGCGACAGGGAAGGTTCGGCGCTTACTACCTGCGCATCGTCGACGGACAGAAGAAACGTGTCCTAGAGTGGACCGGGAGTTCGCTCCGAGGCTCAAAAGAATCCCAAGGTTCGCTCTATGTGAGGCCCGGGCTCGAAGGCTGCAGCCCGATTACTGCGTTGGGATGGGATCTGGTTCCGCCTTGCCCGAGCAAGTAGCGGCGCCAGCGGAAGTGAGAGCAGCCCTAGCGTTGAGCTATCTCGTCGAGGCGTCCGAGCTGTTCGAGCGCCGCCGCCTGCCGTGAGCCACAGAAAGCGGCTGCGGAGAGAACGAGCGCCGCGAGCGTCAATACGAGGAGAGCTGCGTTCTTCATTGCATTATTCATGCGCCACCTTGCGCAGGTGGGCACCCTCTGTTGGCTGGTCGCTTTCGGAGCGACCTTATCTCTGGCTAGTTGAGTGGCGCCAGAGGCCTGGCCGCAGCCGCCTCCTGGTAAGCGGCCGTCAAGGCATCAAGAAACTCCGACGTGATTGCGTCATCCGGAATCGAACCGCCATTCGTCTTGAGCGTCTTCGGTGCCAAGGCCTGTTCGATGCGAGCGATGCTCGTAGGGGCGCCGAGTTAGATTGCCATGCCTGGGCCGTTCTGATTCCTGATTGTCGTAGGGCTAACTCGACTACGTTCTTGGGCCCACTCACTGTTTATTTATGCTACTAAGATAGCCGGCTGCGCGTGGTATGCGAGCGTGCCTCTGAACACGCGATCTCCTCCTCGGCTTCGCCCCTATATAGAAACTTCGGTTTCTCGTTGCCGAGCTCGATGACCTCGCTCGCGGGCTGGGAAGTCTCCTTCTCCGAGTTATAGGCGCGCATATTTGACTGCTCCTAGTCACTGTGAAAGAATGCCTCGTAGTTACCCTCTAGTGGCAGCAGTACGTGCCACTCAGCGCCGTTTTCCAAGGAGAGTTTATGAGGAGAAGAAGGTTGGTGATTGTAGTAGGCGTTTTTCTGGTAACACTTGCGCTCGCCGCTGCTGCTTCCGCAAGCTGCCACCCCGCTCGCTCGGCACTTAGCGGTCATTGGCAGGACGGCTGGATTTCTACTCAGCCCGTGGGGGTATGCGTCACCGGTAGCTCGGCGAATATCACTGTCTACTCGCCGTACGTGTATTCAACTTCAACGTCGAGTGCGTGGGTGACGCTTCAGAACACCGCAACGGGGAGGTACGGGCAGATTGGGTGGTTAAAGGATAGTAACGGGCTGCATAACTTTTATCAGTCGCAAACCGTCGGCCTTGGGCGACAAGGCCAGTACTGGGGTACTCCTACCATCGGTGACGCTCCAGAGTATAAGGTCACCTTTTCTTCGGATGCTTTTCACTACTTTCTCGATGGTGTCAACTGGTATACGGATGCAAACACTGGATTTAGTGGATGTGATTCGGCGCAGGCTGGCGAAACACTTAATTATGCCACTCAGATGCCCGGTGCTAGTAACACGCATGTTGATTTCATGAACGCGAGCCGCCGGGAAGATACAGGATGGGTTGACCAAGACGGATCGAAAGTAAACAGTTCTACCGCTGATTATGGGTATTTAAAAGTTTCATCTCATCGTCTAGAGATCTGGGATAAAGCATGCGCAAACTAAAGTTCAAAACGAAGCGATCATACTTTCTCGCTCTTTTCGTAGTTGCCGCCGCCGCGGGAGGGTTGTTAGTCGCATCTACGGTAATGTCCGCGAGTTCTCCAACTCTTATCTCCTTCCACGCTGTCTCTTCAGATACTCTTAAGGCGCGGGGCACAATAATAAGTGTGCCGGTCGATACATCCGCCACGACGGAAAATTCGGCGGCGATAGTACCGTCGGTTGCGGCGCAGGCCACCGCAGAGATAGCTGCGAGCAAAGCGTTCGACGGGGCCGCAGTCCGTGAGGCGTACTTCGCTCACTGCGTCTCTCTAGACGTCAATCAGGACTGCTGGGCGGTATCGCTTGACCCGAGTACTTTCGAAACCATGTTGCCTGGCCCGCTGACGGTGGCTCCATCGACATCGACAGATCAGAAACTCACCTATCTCGTTGCGTTGATTGATCCTGGAACTGGTCGTGTACTGACTGCTCTCTGGGGCGGGCCTTAACCTGACCTAACCCCATTCGTTGGTCCACTTTGTTTTATTGAGATAGCCAGCGGTGCTTAGTCAGCTAGCGAAAACCCCGGCTAGCCGATAACCTCCGGTGCTGGCAGAGCCGGCTTGCCGTGATCGAGTTTCTTCTCTAACCCCTCGTATCGCTAGAGGTTCACGTAAAGGCCTCTATGTATTGACTGTGCGGCCCCCCGTTATCTGGTCCAAGTCGTGTGTCGTAGCGTCCGACTTTGAGAGACCGAATGGAGGAAAAGATGGCAACACGCAAGCGCTACAGCGTGGAGCAGATCATCGCCAAGCTGAGAGAGGTGGAAAGGCTCCAGGGCCAGGCGTCGATAACCCCCAGACCTGCAAGCGCCTTCAGATCTCCGATCAGACCTTTTATAGCGCTGACGGCTCGCGTAGAGCGCTAAAGGATGACGAGACTCCCGGCTACCGAGTTGAAACCCTGAGCAGCTGCACCGGCTCAACACCGATCAGTAATCGGTTCGCATTCTGATAGCCACGGCCCAACGAAGCGGACTCGAACCCCTGTCTATCTCGAGGTCGATTGGGCGGTTGCGGTCAGCCAGCTGTCGAGGAGTGTGGCCGCTTCGTGTTCGTTGCCGGGGAGGAGGTGACCGTAGCGGTCGAGGGTGATCGTGATGGAAGCATGGCCCATGTAAGTGCTGAGGGCTTTGCTGTTGACGCCGGCGGCGATCATGTAGGCGGCGTAGGTATGGCGGCATTCGTGCAACGTAACCGGCTGCAAGCCGGCTTTGGCCCAAGCGTTCTTAGCGTGCTGGTTGATGTTCGAGGGGTTGAAGGGCCGGTCGCCGCGCTTGTTCGGGAAGATGAGACCTTGACCGCCTTTGCCTTGCTGGAGGCGGTGTCCGAGCAGGTGGGCGCGGAGGGTGTTGATGATCGGGACGCGGCGTTTCCCAGATCTGCTCTTGGGGTCGATGAAGCCGCTGACGCGGTCCCAGGAGCGCCTGACGTGGATCAGGTTCTGCTCGAGATCGACATCGGCCCAGTCGAGTGCTTGCAGCTCGCCGAGTCGGAGGCCGGCATACAGCGCGCTCGCCCACAAGGCTTGCTCGCAGGGGGGGAGGGCCGCGATCAGGTCAGCTGCTTCTCCGGGGCGGGCGATGCGGTCGCGGTGGCCGCGAACGGCGGGCAGGGCGAGTTTGAGAGTGGGGTTCAGGGCGACCTCGCCGCGACCGAGAGCGCGCCGGTAGATCGCGCGCAACGGCAGTAGGGTGTTACGGATCGTGCTCGGCGCTAGTTCCTGGGCGGCGAGTCGATCGGCCAGGTCCTGCAGGTTGCGGCTTGTAATCGCGGTCAGTTTCTGCCGGCCCAGCTGCGGCAGTACGCAGGCCTGGAGGACTTGCCGGTAGCTGCGTAGAGCCGAGGGCTTGTAGCGGTCGCCGGAACGGGTACGGACGACACCAGCCTGCGCGCCCTCGAGCCACTCCTTGGCCGCCTCGTTCAGGGTGGTGGGAGAGGGAGCGCGCAGCGTGCCACGGCGCAAGGCGACCTGGCTCTCCTGCCGCCAGGCCTTCGCGGCGGCGAGGGAGGAAAATGTCCTTCGGATCGGCTTGCGATCGCGTGGCGACCAGACCTGCGCCTGATAGCTGGGCGTACACGAGCAGGCCTTACCCGCTTGCGCTGGGCAGCGACGAGAGTGGCGCAGCTGGATTCCCTCATACTGGCAGCGCCTAGGGCGCCTATAGCCGGAACTTGCAGTGGCGCTCATCCCTGACATCACTAGCTCTGATCGAGACACACAGCAACTCGCTCTGCGCCGGCTGCGCGATAGTGATGTGACTGTCAGCACCTCTTTAAGAGCCGCTCAACCACGCCGTCCGACCGTTCCGCCGATCCTCTTCGAGGCCTTGCAGCTGCGCCGGGTCCCGCTCAACCAAGCGGGATCCGGCGCTGTTGAGCGGAGGGGGGGAGATTCGAACTCCCGACCCGCCGAATGACGGGTAACGGTTTTCGAGACCGCCGCATTCGACCGCTCTGCCACCCCTCCGAGCTGATCGAGAAAAGACTTTACCTTCTCCCAGTTCGGATCCACCTGCATCGCGCTTTCTCGGCCGCCGCGACCGGCATGACGGGCGCGGCCCGCCAAACGCCATCCCCGGGCCACGAACACAACGAACACTGCTCACATTCACGGTGAGCCGACCACGCGTCTAGGAGCAGACGAGTCACCGCGCCAGAGGCGCGGTGACTCGTACACCTCGGCAGGCAGCCGGAAATCGTAGATTTCCGGCTGATTAAAAGCGGCCCTTGTGGAACGAAGTTGGAACAGAGGTGAGTGGTGGAGGCTCAGGGAGCTACTGGACAAGGCCCGAGAGTCCCCCTCAAAACCGTAGCTCCCTGGTGCCTCAGTCGACGTACTGCCAGGTGCAGTCCTTGGGATGGTGGTCCTTCCAGTGATCGCAAGGTGCGAATGTCGTCCCCGCTTTCACCTTGTCACGAGTACCGGGGTACTGCGTGCATTCCACTGTCCCGTCACGAGGGACCGTGTCGCCGGGTTTGTAGGTCTCTGCCATAGCTTTCCCTCCTTTCCTTCCAGTAGCGTAACCGAACGCGTGTTCGCTTTCAAGCGAGCCACCGCGATCACTTGATGATGTCCGGTCGGTTGTCCGGTCGCGTTGAGTCACGAGAGGCGCAATCACGCGTGGTTGAGAGGAAAAACGCCGACCAGCCGTGGGGACTGATTACGTCTTTTCGTAATCTTTCCGTCCCTCGCGCCGGTGGCGGCGTGCGCTGCCGACCTTCCCGTCGACAACAATGGTGTGGTGACCGAGCCGACTGCCGAACAGCGTCACCTACTTGAGACGATCTGGGCTACCTTCTGCTCCGAGAAGGCTTGGCCGAAGTACGTCGGCGTTGAGAAGAAGCTGAGCGACGGAGGCCTAAACCTTCGACAGCTCACCGAGTCGATGCCCTCTGGCTTGATGATCCCCGATGTCCATGTGAGGCCATTCGTCTGGACGCCGCAGGGTAACGATGAGCTACGTGTCGAGCTTCACGGGCTCAGATACTGCTCGAATGCCGGAAGTGAGCTCGCTCTCCTTGCTCGCGTCGCGCGCTACTTCGCTGACCGGGAGAAGGTTTTCGATGTTGGCCCACTAAGCGCTCCGGCTGGACTCAACATCACTTCGGCTGAGGTGCAAAACGATCTTCGCCTGTCGGACGAGCAAACCCAGCTCGTCTACCGGGTGATCACGAACTTCAGGATTGGGACATCTGGAAGCAGTGGGCCTGATCCATGGTCATGCACGATCGACATCGAGGAGATTCGTCGATACCGAGATATTGAGACGGGCGAGGACCTACTCGCAGCGGCTCCAGCGTCGAGAGTCGCAATGCAGCCAGTACCAGTCGAGCCCAGCCAAGAGAGTCGGCACTGTCTGCGATCTTCTCTTCGTCTCGGGCGGGAGGTGATCGAGCACAAGATCGTGTCGGGGATCATCGTTATCGTGGTCGGGGCAGCGATCATCACGTTGCTACATCTGCGGTGAGCGACTCCAATAACCACGTCGCCGCATTCTCCGCCAAACTCCGAAGTGATCCGCCAACGAGCCTGCAGCCTCGCGAACGAGGCGATGTTCACCATCCGTCTTCAAGTGCACCGCCAGCGCTTTTAGCCGCTGAGCAGCATTGCGCATCGGTGAGATCGCTCGCCAAGAGTTGATTTTACTGCACCGTAGTGGCGTTTGCAGTCTCTTGACGCTCGGTCAGCGTAGCCGGAGAATGGCCGAGATGGCTGAGCCCAAGAATGGCCATGTTATCGAGTCGTCGCTTGGTTTCTCGATCTGGCTTCCGGACGGCTGGGAGATCGCTGAGGTTCTCGAAGAAGCCGAGGATGTCGCAAAAGAGGCCAAAGCCGAGTTCGAGCGCTGGCGAACAGCTTGGATGAGCAACCTCAGCCAAGAAGATCGAGAATTAATCACCTGGGGCAGCGAGGTCGGGCCCGGGCGCCTGTTGAGCCTCCTCGAGGGCCTCGAACCGAATGGCCGTGCGGTCATCGAAGCTGGCGGTGGCCTAAGTGTGATCACGGTGAACACCTACAGTGATCCAGAGGCTTCCCGTGCAGCGAGAGCATTCGTGTTGCTCACAGTGCTCAGCGAGCGGCAGAAGGATTCGCTTAGGACAGAGCCGCTCGAACTGCTGACGGCGTACCTCCGTATCGAGAGTGAGGATCCAGGCTCACCTGAAATCGAGATATCTCGCTATCAGCTCAAACGACCTCTGGACGCAATCTCCTTCTACGCGGCTGCGAAACCGAGCCAGTCCGCTCTATCTCAGGGGAAACGGCCAAGTCACGTCTACTTGATCGACGGGATGGAGGCCATTCGCTTCTACTGCCAGTTTGCCGGCGAACCAGCCCGCAAAGCTTTTTTCTATTTCGCCGCAGCAGACACCATTGGATGGCAGTTCGACTGCTGGGCTGACACGAGCCACTTCGATCGGCTCAAGCCGATCTTCATTCAGATTACCGAGAGCTTCCAGCGATCCAGCTAGAACGCGGGCGGTCAAGGAGCACTGATGTCCGGTCACTCGTACGGTCGCGTTGAGTCAGCCTCTGCGTGAAACGCGTGCCCGTGCGGAATGGGCGCGAGCAGTGGCGGGAACTGATTCGCAATTTCACTGCTTTCCCTCCTGCTCGGGCGGGAGGCTGAGCAGGGAGCGGATGCCTATACCGATCGCCTACTGCTTTTCGTTCCGGTCGGTGTACCGGTCGCGTCGACGAGCGACGGGCCGAAAACACCTTGGTTGAGCCAAGGATCGCTCAACATGGGCAACGACTCTCTACGTTTTCCGTGTACACACACGAAAACGCATCGATCGCCAGGGCGGGCTCGCTCTGAACGAGGGGAGGATGTCCGGTCGGTTGTCCGGTCGCGTTGAGTCACCGAACCCGCAATCTAGCTTGGCTGAGCGGAATAGACGCGAGCAGCTACGGGGACTCATTCGCATTCTTCATGCTTCTCTCTTCTCGAAGGGCGGAGGGAGCTCAAGCTGGACTTCTGGTAAGATCGTGCAACTTCGCCGTCAAGAGCCGGCAGCCGCAATCCCCTCGCCGGCGATCCGTCACAAGGAGGTCGGTGTGTTCAGGAGTAGAAGGAAGCGCTTGGGGCTGGCTCTAGCCGTTTTGTCTGTGATCGCGCTCACAGCCGTTGCGTCAGCGATTGCATCTACCAGCGTGTATACCTATTTAGGACCCGCGGGAACGGCTTGGAACCAGACGATTTACCAGGGGCCGGATACCTTCGGGGCGCGGTACTACAACAGGGTTTATATGGCTCTCGATCCACTCGCCGTGGGTGAGATGTGCCTTCGTTACCACCGGAGTGACCTCTCATACACAGCTTGGCAGTGTCAAGCATTTGCGGATATATATGACGGAACCAATCCCTTCTACGCCACGAACTCCAGCGGGGGTCGGCTTACTCAGGACCCCGCTAAAGCCCAGTGCAAGTTCTACGACGAAGGCGGCGGTTCAAATGAGGGCGCGTCAAACGTAACCTGCCAGACGACCGTCGGTCTTCCGTAACCGCAAAGACAGACAAGGAGAGATGAAATGAAGAAGATCATCGCCGGAATTGCTGCTCTTGTGGTCGCGGGTGTTGGGGCAGGAATCGGTATCGCACAGACCCAGAGCTCCTCTGCTGGTGCAAGCTCCGCTAGTAGCTTCTCAGCGCTCAGTTCGAGTGGAGTCTCGGGCAATGTGTCGAGCGTACAACAGTCGATGCTTTCGGATCTGGCTGGACCCGCTCAAGCTGCTCAAGCGAAGCAGCTCTTCGTCGGATCAGGAAACACGAAGGACTACTCGATCTCAGCGACTAAAGATTCGAGTGGCGGGTTTTGTGTGGATGGGTCGTACATCGCTGCGTGCCTCGATCAATTCCCGAAGAGCGGTGTCGTTTATCGGACAGCCATGAACACAGACGGGGCTGTGACCTCAACATCGAAGCAGCTCATCTCGGGTGTGGTGTCTGACCAAGTGACGTCTCTCTCTGCACAGATCGGTAGCCAGCTGGTTCCCATCACTATCCAGAATGGTGCTTTCGTGTACGTTGCGAGCGCTCCTGGCGTTTGGGTTGATCAACTTGTGGCGACCAACGCCGATGGGTCTACCGCGAACATCGCGATCTCAGATCCGAATCGACCGACTTCGTAACTCATACGTCAATCCTGCTTAGCTCAGAGAGAGGGCGCGCAAGCGCCCTCTCTCTTTTCTACTTACATCTGTGAGGAATCACCTAGTGGGGACTTCGAACACCAAGAGTTACCCTCACCGAGTAGTACGTATTGAATCCGATAATGAGAGTCTGAGCCGCGGCAATGGAAATGATTAGCGCCTCACTTGCATTAGCTTCATACATGAAAACGACGGTCAACGCGAAACACAGTAGCGCTCCAGTCATGTTCACCATCTGAAGGTGCCTTTCTCTTGTTCTGGAAGGCTCGCTCCGGCCTCCAACCTCCCGATAGGCATTTGCGTGACCTAGTAAGGCTAGAGCACACAGGCCAGCGAACCAGAGTTCAAACGGCCTAGCATTGAAGTGTGTTCCTTCGAGTCGACCAATTAGCTCATACTCGACTAGGCCAACGACGAAGACAAACACAAGATCCAAGAAGCGAGCGTTCCAGTTCTCGTATTCAACTGCAGCAGTAACGTACGTCTGGAAGATCCTAAGGATCACGACGAATGCAACAGCAGCAAGAGACCACTGTGACATGAAGTGAAGCTTTTCAATCGCATCAGCAAGCCGTGTTAATGCGAGTGCTTGGATGATCGATACGATGGTTAGGACGACGGCTACCCAATTTGCGCGGAAACGATAAACAGCGGTGTTTTCTTCCGCTGTTCCATGAGGTGTTCCATGAGGAGGTGTAGCGTGTTTATCGCGTTTCGCGGACAAGGTGGAAACTAGATTAGGCCGGCAGCGATAGAGACAGCACCGAGGGCTGCGTGAGACAGCGCTACTCCATAAATGTTCGGGTATCGCCAGTAGATCAGGCCCCAGATGGCGCCGATGGCGGCGACCACCAGGACAGTGAGGGCGTCCTTATAGATGGTATGAGGGAATACGTAGATCAGCGTCGACAGGCCTACTTGCCATCTGGCGCCTGCGATCTTTGCTCGATTCATCTCGGCAAAGACGACCGATCTGAACAGAAACTCCTGAGTCGGGCTCGAGATGAGGACATAGAACACATAGAAGAGTGCCGACTCATGGGCAGCGGAAGAGCTGAACGCACCGAAGACCCAAGCGATGAGCAGGATGGCACCGACCGTAGCGGATAGAGCCAGATTGACTTTCAAAGAGCCGCTCAAAGTGTCACTACGAAAACCTAGTTCCTTCCAGCTTCTCCCACGAATCAATTCAACAACGAAGACAACGATAGCCATACCGAGCAGCAGCGTGAAGCGCTGGCTAAAGGGGATTACACCGGTCAAGATAAGTACAACGGGTGCCACGTAGACACATAGGATGAGGGCAACGAACTTTGGCAGCTCGTTCTGTGACGAGTGTGAGTTGAAGCAGTTGATATCAGTCGGCACTGATCCCATAGAAGTCGATGGTTGTCTCATTCGCATGTTCTCCTTGGTGATTATAAAGCGGCGACGGCGAGAGAAACAAGTCGGATGCGTAAGTCGAATGGACGTTGATCACCTGCGAAGCCGCTATTCGACTTCCCGGCGCTAGATATAAACCCAGATATCGGTCCTCCATTCCTTGACAAGACCTGGTAAAATGGGTCCCTGCTAGGAAGAAAGGAGGGCCTATTGTATGAATAAACTACCGGCTTCAGATAAGAAGCCAATCAAAGAAGAAACAACTCGGGAAGCTCAACGGTCGGCGCAAGCCGATCGTGGTCTTTCTAGGGAAGAAAACAGTGCTGAACCAACACCTGCCAGAGCGGTCATCTACCTCAGAGTGTCCACTACCAAGCAGGCATCTACTGGTGGTGAGGTGGAGGGCTACTCTATCCCGGCTCAACGTTCAGCCTGCCACCGTAAGGCAGAAGAGCTGGGAGCATCAGTCGTAGCTGAGTACGTTGATGCCGGAGCCAGTGCTCGCTCGGCTGACCGTCCAGCTCTGCAAGAACTGTTGGATCGACTCGAAGACGAGCAAGACGTCGACTACGTCATCGTCCACAAGGTTGACCGCTTGGCTAGGAACCGAGCCGATGATGTAGCCATCGGTCTGACCATCCACCAGGCTGGAGCCGTGCTGGTCTCTGCTTCTGAGCAGATTGATGACACACCGGCAGGGACACTGCTGCACGGCATCATGGCCACCATCGCTGAGTTCTACTCAAGGAACTTAAGCCATGAAGCAAAGAAGGGACTGCATGAGAAGGCCCGCAGAGGCGGTACTCCAGGCTATGCACCACTTGGGTATCTGAACTCCAGAGAACAGGTTGATGGCCGAGAGGTAAAGACGGTCATTCTCGATCCAGATAGGGCACCGCATCTGCAATGGGCCTTTGAGGCTTATGCCTCAGGAGATTGGTCGATCGGTGATCTGGTCGAAGAACTAGCTCGACGAGGAATGAAGACCAGACCTACAGCAACTAGACGACCGGTACCGCTGAGCCGCAGTCAGGTCCATCGCATCCTTTCCAGCTCTTACTACATAGGAAGACTTCCTTACGGCGGGGTGGAGTACGAGGGGAATCATCCACCGCTCACCGATCCGGCAACCTGGGGCCAGGTTCAAGACGTACTGGAAGCTAGAAGGATCTCCGGGGATAGATCCTGGAGGCATGAGCACTATCTCAAGGGAACTCTGTTCTGTGCGAGATGTGAGAGCCGTCTGGGCTTCTGCTACACGAAGGGCAGAGGCGGTATCTACGCCTACTTCTTCTGCCTGGGTCACGCCAAGAAGCGCACCGACTGCGACATGCCCTATCTACCAGCAGAGCTGATAGAAGATCACGTCCTTCGCCACTGGCAGAAGCAGAAGCTGGCTCCAGAGCTCATTGAGATGATCCGCTCAGCTGTGACCGATGAGATAGCTGAGACCGAAAAGACCAATGAGAAGTTGCTCTTCACCCAGAAGCGTCGCCTACAGAAACTGGAACGCACACGTCAGAAACTGATCGATGCCTACCTAGTTGAAGCTATCCCGGTGGCCGATCTCAAGCAGAGACAGCAAGCCCTAGCCGTAGAGCAGCGTGAAGCCGAGAGACTGATTGAGCTGGCCAGTGCAGACGTTGAGATCGCTGGACAGCACCTGGAGATCGCCTTGGGACTGCTGGAGAACTGTGACCGTTTGTACGTCGGAGCTAACGAATCCATCCGACGAGATCTGAACCAGGCCTTCTTCTCGGCCTTGTTCGTGAGCAAAGAAGGAATCGTCAGAGCCGAGCTCAATCCGC
>Ga0247847_1000175_pt1 | contig 19856 bp, 20 predicted proteins | sample PFST25metaG_FD_186002 | JGI IMG/M metagenome (GOLD analysis project Ga0247847, IMG submission 186002) | Peat soil microbial communities from Stordalen Mire, Sweden - P.F.S.T25 | ecosystem: Environmental > Terrestrial > Soil > Wetlands > Peat | place: Sweden: Norrbotten County, Stordalen Mire...
TTCGCCAAAGTCGTCAACTACATCTGATGGAGACGGTCAGGCCAGAACCGTCCGAGTAACCCACCCGTTTCATCCGTGGTCAGGACGAGAGTTCCTGTTCCTCTCCGTCGGCCACAACTGGGGCGAGAACAGGGTGTTCTTCCTCGACGATGACGGCGTCAAACACTCGTTGCCCCTTGGCTGGACCGACGCGGCGTCTGTTGACGTGTTCGTCGCTCTCGCCACCGGGCGCAGCCCGTTTCGCGTCGACGACCTCATCGTGCTGGCGGACCTGGTGGTGCGGCTGTCTCGAGCTGCCGACGAAGACGTGTAAGGCGAATTATGCCGGTGATGTAAGGTGAATTACGCCGAGGCAATCGAAGGGGCCACCAATATCGCCGGTGTATATCTCCAGATTGCCCAGTATGAGGGCAGTAATAGAGAACTGATGCCTTGACACCGTCCGATGAGGAGGCATAATGATACTTACACCAATGTGGTTCGGAAGGAGAGCCGGTGGCCAAGAAGGCAAGTGACCCGAAGATCGAGGCGCTTCAGGCGCAGCGGTGCTTGAACCCCCATCCTGAAGCGGTGATTGACGAAGCGTTCTCGGCCTCGGAGTTCCTCGATCCCCGGGACCTCGTGCAGGTGAAGTACGAGATGGTGCGCCGGGTGCGGGTCGAGGGCGACACGGTCGTCTCCTCGGCCGCCGAGTTCGGGTTCTCCCGGCCCTCGTTCTACGAGGCGGCGGCGGCATTGGACCGCGGTGGCCTGCCCGCCCTTGTCCCGGCCCGTCCCGGGCCCCGCCGGGCACACAAGTTGACTGACGAGATCGTCGCCTTCGCAAGGGCCGCCATCGAGGAGGACCCGACGCTGCGCGCAAGGGATCTCGTCGGGAGGATCGAGGAGCGCTTCTCGCTCAGCGTGCATCCACGTTCGATCGAGCGGGCACTGGCCCGCCAGCCCAAAAGCCCCGGCCGGTGAACCGGCTCGCCAAGACGGCGCGGATCTGGCCCGCCGCTACGAGGAGCTGCGGCGGCGTGTGCTTTGCGGAGAGATCGACGGGCACCGGCTCGGTCTCTCTGTGCTGTTACGCCAAGGCGTCACGGCGTGGATGCGAGCCGCTTGCAGCATCCCCACAGCCCCCGCTCCGGCACCCCCAGCATGCCCAGACGGCGACACCGAGCCCATGGTGGCTGTGCTCGTCTCGATGGCGCTTGCATGTCACCGAGTCTGAGCGATGAGCGTCGAAGTCGCCCACAAGGTCAGCGCGGCACACCTGTCGCGCACGGCCTACCTCTATGTGCGGCAGAGCACGCTTCGCCAGGTGATGGAGAACACCGAGTCCGCCGCCCGTCAGTACGCGCTGCGCCAGCGGGCGGTCGCCCTGGGCTGGGCCGTCGACCAGATCATGGTGATCGACACCGACCAAGGCCAGTCGGGCGCGTCTGCGGCCGACCGCGAAGGGTTCTGTCGCCTCGTCGCGGAAGTCGGCATGGGCCGGGTGGGGATAGTGCTCGGCCTCGAGGTGTCCCGGCTCGCCCGCAACAACGCCGACTGGCACCGCCTGCTCGAGCTGTGCTCGCTCTCTTCCACCTTGATCTGCGACGAGGACGGGCTCTATGACCCGTGCGACTTCAACGACCGGCTTCTGCTCGGCTTGAAGGGCACGATGTCAGAGGCACTATGCCGATATCGGCATAGTGCCTCTTATGCCGCACTCGCCGTTATGCCAACCAGTGGCGGCATCGCTGCACAGATCTTGAACCCTAGGCGTATGAACTCGGCATAATCTAAAGGCTGTCGAGGAAGCGAAGGAGCTTGTCGGAGGGCCGGTAACGGCCGGGCGGAAGGTCCTTCGGAGCGGTTCGTTCAAGTGCACGTTCCTTGAGTGCAAGGTCCGCGTGGACGTAGATCTGCGTGGTCGCCACGTTCTGGTGACCGAGCCATAGGGCAACAGTGACGATGTCGACACCCGCGTTGACCAGGCGCATGGCCGCTGTGTGTCTCATGACGTGAGGCGAGACGCGCTTTTCGACAAGCGTCGGACATGACTTCGCGGCGATGGCAGTGTACTTGGCAAGGCGTTGTTCGAGCGCGTCGCGGCTCAACTGCGTTCCGCGCCGGGTTGGGAACAGCGGGTCGGTGGTCAGGCCAGCGCGCTCAGCCATCCAGACGTCGAGCAGCTTTGCGGTGCTGGCGGTGAGCGGCGTGATGCGCTGTTTGCGGCCCTTGCCGAGGCAGCTGACGTGCGAACCGGTTCCGAGGTGGACATCGCCTATCGTCAAAGCGGTGAGCTCGCTTGCTCGCAGCCCGGTCTGGCAGGCAAGCGCCAGCATCGCTCTGTCGCGTCGACCGGTCCAGGTGCCCTGGTCCGTTGCGTCAAGGAGCGCGTCGATCTCCTCCTCGGTGAGGTAGGTGATCACCGAGCAGTCAAAGCGCTTGGGCGGCATGGCAAGCACACGCTGGATGACCGCTGCGTCCTCGGGGTGGCGCAGCGCCGCGTAACGAAACAGTGAGTGGATCGCTGCCAGTCGGGCGTTGCGTGTCCGGGTGCTGTTTCCCCGCTCGGCCTCCAGGTGCTCGAGGAAGGCGCCGATCAGCGGCGCGTCCAGATCGGCGAACTCGAGCTTGGAGGGAGGTTTTCCCGTTCGTTGCTGGGCGAAGACGAGAAGCAGCTTGAAGGCGTCGCGATATGCGGCGACAGTGTGCGGGCTGGCCTGGCGCTGGCGGATCAGCCGCTCGGTGATATATGCCTGAAGGGTAGGTGCAAGGGTGGTCACGCTCGTCCCTCCAGGTGCGCTTCGAGCCGTTGCCCGGCCAGCGCCATCAGCTCGGGCGCGGCCGACAGGTACCAGAAGGTGTGCTTGGGATCGGTGTGCCCGAGATAAGTCGCCAACCGCGGGAGCATGACCGCCACGTCGTCGCCACATACGTACCAATCGAGCAAGCTATTGACCGCGAAAGCGTGTCTCAGATCGTGAACTCGTGGCCGGCACGACGCTGAGCGACGAACGATCCCGCTGCGCTGAGTGAGGCCGGTAAAGGTGAGCTCGACGTTGCTGTGCCACAGCCGAGTGCCGACGCTCGAGACGAACAGCGCCGGGCTCGAGCGCCGGGGGCATAGCTCGTCTCGCAGCTCGAGGTAACGCAGCAGCGCTGCTGTCGTGCTCGCGTGCAGGGGCACCAGCCGGGACCTGTCGAACTTGGAGTCGCGCACCACCAGTACGGCGCGCTCGAGGTCGAGATCCTTGCTGTCGAGAGCGATCGCCTCGCCGATCCTCATGCCGCTCACCGCGAGCAGGCCGATGAGGTTGTAGTAGGTGGCCGCTCGTAGTGGGGGGCGCAGGTCGGCCGCCGCCTCGAGCAAGGAGGCCACCTCGGCGGCGGAGTAGAGGTAGGGGGTTGCCCGGCACGGCCCGCTTCGGATCAGTCCTGCCGGCGGCACCTCCACAGTGGCATCGATGCCGTGCAGGTAGGCGGCAAAGCCACGCACGACACTCAGCCTGATCGCACGCCAGTGCGCGGATCCTTCCTCCGGGAGCGACGCCCAGGAGAGAGCGTCGTCGGTGGTGATGGTCTCGATGCCGCGCGCCTCGAGGTAGTCGACGAACTGGCCGAGCAGCCTCCCGGCGCTCTTCAGCTTGAAGCCGAGTGCCCGGCGCAGCCGCAGGTAGTCCTCGAGGGCACTTCGAAGAGACGGCTGCGCGGTCATCTCGGCTCCCCAGGCCACGGGCGAGCGAGGCTGCGCAACGCCTCGAGGTCGAGCTTCGCGTAAATGGCCGTCGTCATCGCGCGGCGATGTCGCAAAACGTCCCCGATCTCACGCAGTGACCCGCCGGCGCGGAGCATCGCTGTCGCGGCCGAGTGCCGGAGGCGGTGGGCGCCGATGGTGCCGAGCCCAGCCCGACGTCCTGCGGTCGCCACGATCGTCGTGACCCCGGTGGAGGAGAGCGCCCGGTACGGAGCCTGTGCCCGCACGAACACCGTCCGGCCCTCGGCCGTGCTCGGTCGGCCGTCACGCAGGTAGCCCACGATCCTCTCTCCGACATCGCTGGGTAGTGGCAGGCGTGCGATGCGGTTGGCCTTCCCGCAAACCGTGAGTTCGCCTCGGCGCCAGTCGATGTCGTCCAGCTTGAGGGCGGAGACCTCGCCGGCGCGCAGACCGAGCCGGGCGAGCAAGGTGAGGATAGCGAGGTCCCGTCGCCCAGTCGCTGTCTCAGCATCACAGGAGACGAGCAACGCAGCGACCTGGCTTTCGGACAGAGCTTTGGGCAGGCCCGTGAGAGTCCAGCTAGGTGGTGAGGGGACCGCCTCCGCCAGCGGCATATCGATCGACCCCTCGATGTAGAGAAAGCCCAAGAGCGAACGCAGCGCGGTCACGACGCGCTTGATCGACCGGGGTCGCTGCGCGGACTGTTCGACCACGAATGCAGCAATGTCTCGGGCGGTGAGCTCCTTGAGCTCGACACGGCTCTCCTGCCCGCCGGCGTGTTCGAACAGCAACGGACGGACCAGTCGCACGTTCAGCTCTACCGTGGCCGCGGCAAGCCCCCGCTCGACAGTCAGGTAGCTCTTGTAGCGGGTAAGCAGCTGCTCTGTCGCCGACGCGGGGATCGCCGCGTCCGCAGTCGGCGCGGCACCGACTCGCCGCAGATAGTCAAGTAGTGGCCGAAGCGCTCCGACGGTGCGCTCGTTGACATAGCCCACCGCGCGACGCTCGGCGAAGTAGGCCTCGGCTGTCGACGACGTGAGTGCCGATGTTTCGAGACCTTTTGCAGCGAGCCAGCGACTCAGGTGCGCCATCAGTCGCATGTGAGCTGCCGCCGTGAGCGGCGTATATCCCAATCCGCTCAGCTCGATACGGAATCCTTCCGCGTGCTGAGCAAGCGGCCCGGTTACCTGGGGCCACGACGGTTTGGTCTTTGCCATCAAGGGCTCCTCTCGGGATCAGTCCGTCCATCCCGGTCAGAAGCCTCTACCACCATCTTGGCAATACGCTCAGGGCGCGCCGTGACTCCGCTGTGATTATGCCGACCGAAGAGATCAGCTACTCACGTCGCGAGCAGCTGATCTGGAGTTCACGGTGGCATAACGGCGAGTGCGGCATAAGAGGCAGAGCTCCACTTCATCCGCGCCCGCCTGCGGGGCGGCATCTTGTCCAAGGCGCGGCGCGGTGAGCTCAAGGTGCCGCTCCCGGTCGGTCTCGTCTATGACCCGGCCGACCGGGTCGTGCTCGATCCCGACGCCGGCGTCGTGCAGGCGGTGCGCCACCTGTTCGCGACCTTTGCCCGCACCGGCTCGGCCCGCGCCGTCGTCCAGACCTTCGCCAACGAGAACCTGCTCTTCCCCACTCGGGTCCGCAGCGGCGCCCACAAGGGGGAGCTCGCCTGGATGCCCCTTCACCACTGGCGGGTGCTGCGCACGCTGCACAATCCACGCTACGCCGGGGTGTTCGTCTTCGGCCGTCATCGTTGTCGGATCACACCCGGTGGTGCGTACTGCTCTCAGCTGCTTCCCCGCGAGCAGTGGACGTCTCTCATTCTCGACGCGCACCCCGGCTACATCTCGTTCGAAGCCTTTGAAGAGAACCAAGCCAAGCTGCTCGCAAACGCCCAGGCGCACGGCACCGACCGCAGACGCGGCCCCGCCCGCGAGGGACCTGCGCTGCTCCAGGGTCTCGCGGTTTGTGGCCGGTGTGGGCGACACATGACCCTGCGTTACAGCAACGTGCGCGGTGTGGAGCGCCCCGTCTACATCTGCCAGGACAAGTGCATCAAGGCGGGCACGACCGTGTGTTTGAGCATCCCCGGTTCTGCCATCGACGACGCGGTGAGCCAACTGGTGCTCGAAACCGTCAGCCCCCTCGCTCTCGAGGTCGCCCTCAGCGTCCAAGCCGAGATCGAGTCCCGCGCCGATGAGGCTGACACGCTGCGGCGCAGCCAGGTCGAGCGGGCCCGCCACCACGCAGAGGCGGCCCGTCGCCGCTATCTCAGCGTCGACCCTGACAACCGGCTGGTGGCCGACACCTTGGAAGCGGACTGGAACAACGCGCTTCGCGATCTCGCCGACGCGCAGGACGACTACGACCGGGCGAGCGAGGCAGCACGAGCCGCACTGAGCGACGAGCAGAAGTCCAAGATCCGTGCCCTCGCCAGTGACTTCCCCGCCCTGTGGGCCGATCCGGCGACTCCCCAAAGAGAGCGCAAGCGCATGATCCGCCTGCTCGTCGAAGACGTCACCATCGACAAGGCCGATGCCGTCCATATCCACGTGCGCTTCCGGGGTGGGCAGACGACCGGTCTCAAAAGACCGCTCCCGCTCAGCGCGTCGCAGCTGCGGAGGACCCCAACCGAGACCGTTGCCCGCTGCGACGAGCTGCTCGACGCCCATACCGACGCCGAGGTGGCCGACCTGCTCAACAAGGGCGGGCACATCTCGGGCGGGGGACTACCGTTCTCTGCCCGCAGCGTGCTTCGTCTACGCCGCGACCATCACCTCTTGAGCCATCGGGACCGCCTCGCTCGAACCGGCATGCTCACTCTCGACGAGATCGCCGCGCAGCTCAGCGTGACGTCGGCAACCGTCAAGCACTGGCATCGTGCCGGTTTCCTTAGCGGGCACAAGGCCAACGACAAGAACGAGCATCTCTTCGAGCCGCCCACCCCTGGCGATCCGCGTCTTGTTCCATATCGTGGCCGACGACTCTCCGAGAGAGAAACAACCCAACCAACCCCAGGAGGTGCAGTGTGAAGCCAAACCCTTCGCTCGGGGCGACCGGAGGGGCGTCCTGATCACCTCGATGCCTTCAGAGGCGAACACCTCGTCAAAGCTGGCAGTGAACTTCGCGTCGCGATCCCGGATCAAGAACCGGAACGACCGAGCGTGCTCGGTGAGATCTCCTGCGAGGTTGCGGGCGACCTGGGTGACAAACGAGCCGGTCGGATGATCGCTAACCCGCCCGTTTCATGGCTTTCGCGGATCTGGTGAGCTGAAAGACGCGAAAGTGGCCTTTCCGTGAGGGAAACTGGGCGTGTTCACAGCCTCAGAACCCCTCACGGAAAGGCACCTTCCAGATGAACAAGCGTAGCGGCCGACTGGGGCAGATGAGAGTCACTGCTGACGGCCAGGGGGTGGTCTCCCATGCCGGGGCCGAGCTGCTCAGAGAGCTGGCCGGCTTCACCGGGCTGATCGATGCCTGGGACCACGTCCTCATCAGCACATACAAGTCGGTGCCTGTCCATTACCCAGGCAGCGTGCTCGCCGACCTCGCCGTCGCCATCGCGGACGGGGCGGACTCGATCAGCGATTTGAAGGTTCTTCGCGATCAGCCACGGCTGTTCGGCCCCGTCGCCTCCAAGCCCACTGCCTGGCGGGTGCTCGACCGGGTGAGCGCGGCACATCTCTGCGGTCTGCGCCGGGGACGGGCCGAAGCGAGGGCACGGGCCTGGGCGGCGGGAGCGGAGCCGGATCTCTCCTCCGAGCTCTGCCTCGATGTGGACGCCACGATCGTCCGGGTTTGACAAGGAGCTCGCCGCCCCGACCTGGAAGCGCACCTACGGCTTTTACCCGCTCGCCTGCTTTCTCGACCGGCCCGAGGTCTCTTCCGGCGAGGCGCTCGCCGCCATCCTTCGACCTGGCAACGCCGGCTCCAACACGGCGGCGGACCACGAGGTCGTGCTCGCCCGGGCGATCGACTCGCTCCCCGAGCACGCCCGTCCCCGTCCCGGCGACGACTCGTCGCCCTCCTACGTCGTGCGATCCGACTCGGCCGGAGCGACCCACCACTTCGCCAGGGTCTGCCGGGAGACGGGGGTCACCTTCAGCTTCGGCTTCCCGATCACCGCCGAGATGCGCGAGGCCATCGTCTCGCTCCATCCCTCTTCTTGGCGCCCGGCGCTCGAAGATGACGGCTCGCGCCGCGACGGAGCCTTCGTGGCCGAGGTGACCAAGCTGATCGACCTGCGGGCCTGGCCGGAGGGCTCGCGGGTGATCGTGCGCAAGGAACGGCCGCACCCAGGCGCACAGCTCAGCCTCTTCGACACGATCTGTGGCTTTCGCCACACGGCGTTCATCTTCGCCCCGCGTGACGCCCGAGAAAGAGAACGCCGCCCCATGGCCGCCTTGGAGCTCCGCCACCGCCAGCACGCCCGGGTCGAGGACCGCATCCGCCAGGGGAAGGCGGCGGGGCTGAAGAACCTGCCCTGCGATGAGGCGGAGGAGAACGACGCCTGGCTCGAGTGCGCCTTGGCGGCGGCAGACCTCGTCTGCTGGTCGAAGCTCATCTGCTTCGCCGACGACGACAGCCTGGCCCGCTGCGAGATCGCCGCCTTCAGATACAAGATCTTGCACATGGCCGCCCGAATCACACGTTCCGGGCGAGTGGTGCGGCTGCGGCTCGATCGCTCGTGGTTCTGGGCGAAGGCCCTCGCCCTCGGCTTCGATCGGCTGCGGGCGGCGTTCGCCTGAGACGCCCAACCTCGTGCCGGCGACAGGTGCCGGTGCCGTCAGGAAGCTGCTGGCAGATCCTTGACCTCACGCGCTCTCGCACCGAGAAAGGCGCGCACTACACGGCCTCCCGGAACTCCAGCCACGCTGGCACGCCCGAGCGGACGTGTCCGGGCCCGGCATGAAACAGGGAGGCTAACACCGAGGATGTGGACTATGCGCCTCTGGAGCTCGATGACGAAGAACACATAGAGCTGGTTGAGACCGATCGTGTCCACGACGAAGAAGTCGGTGGCCAAGATGCCGCTCGCCTGGGAGGCGAGGAACTCCTTCCAGGTCGGTCCACCGCGCGGAGCTGGTCCGAGACCGGGGCGTCGAAGTACCCGGCGGATCGAGCTTGCCGAGACGCTGATCCCGAGCCCGCGAAGCTCGCCCTGAATGCGGACACAACCTCAGCGGCGGTTCTCCCGGGCGAGTCTGACGATGAGCTCGACGATCTCATCGCCGAGCGGGGGACGTCCAGGACCTCGCTGGGCTCGCCATCGCTTCCACTTGTGACGGAAGAGCTCCCGATGCCAGCGCAGCAGGGTCTCGGGCGTGACGAGAAAACAACCCCAGCGTCACCTTGGAAGTACTCGGCTGAGAACAGCGAGGATCGCTCGGTCCGTGGGTCGGTAACGCACGCGGCCATGGAACTGACGCTTCAGCAAGCGGATCTCGTGGCGAAGCACCGTCAGCTCGATGTCCTTGTCCAAAGCTGTCCGTCGGCGGGATCCCAGCATCTCAAGCACGCGGCACGCGACGAGATAGCAGAGACGGAGGCCCATGGCAGATGATGGTTGACGGAGCTGAAGAGCGCCAGCTCAAGGGCCCGATCGACGTTTTGGCGCCCTACACCTCTCCCACTGCCGGCATCCGTGGCTAGCGGCTGCAGGTCGGTGGCCTGACCTCATTTTTCGGGGCCAAGCCCCTCAGCTTGCGACCGAGCCTGTGCCTCAGTGGGCAGCGCTCGTGCAGCGAGATACCGGAGCCACCGCGCCGCTTCCACAAGAATCGCGCGCGGCGGGGGCCGACCTGGACCAGGGGCCCCCGCCAGACCGCCGGACGGAGCAGCGAACGGAGTTTTCCGGTCACTGCCCGAATGGGGTTGACCGCCGTCGCGCCCACAGCTTGACAACCGCCTCCGTGTTCTCAGTCACTACGAACGTGCGGCCCGTCTGATCACTGCCCATCGCACTTCCCTGTCCCTACGGCCGCATCTCAGCAGTTACCCTGTCACACGGAACGGTCAACTCGAAGTTGTCCCAACCGCGAGAGTCGTCGTCGGTCCCAGCGATGATGGCGACACAGGTGGCGCGCTTTGACTCAGGCCCTCGTCGGTAACCCAGAATGTGCCCGAATCGACGACCACCGATAGGTAGGAGCCCATAGGAGCCGGCGACCCCGGTGCGGTCGAGAACCCGTTTCCTATAAAGCTTCCGGTCATCGTTATGAGATATACAGCCTCTGAGGCCGCACTCTGCGGAAGAACATCTCCAGGAGTCGCGACAGTAAGCGCAGCGGCATGCGTCGCTTCAACGGCCAATACCGAAGTCGGACTCGCATCGCCGTTTATTGCGGCCTGTTGAGCGGCTATTGACGTGAGCTGCGCTATAGCAGAAGCAGGAATAACACCTCCGACTCTCGGAGCCGCCGTAGCCCCACACACGCCAGACACTGTAAGTACCACCGTCACTATCGTCGCAATTCCGCCGCCGATAATGCAACCTCCAACCAACCCATGATTCCGTCTTCTCTTAATCACGCTCATCACCTCTCAGTTCGTTAGGACATTTAGGGGCCACCTCAAGCTCGGCGAAAGCTTAGCAAGCGGAGGCCCAGCTCACCGTATTGTGTCCCGACCCCACCCAGGACGTAGAGGTCAGTCCACCAACATCCTCTGTCGTTGCACTAGTCCAGCCGAAGTGGACTTCGTAGGTAGTATCGAGGTAGTAGAGCGAGCTATCGGTACCTACTGTGCGGTCATTATTGTCTAACGCTTCGGTGCCAGCCGAGAGGTACTCCCCGTTCGGCGGATTGCTCGTTGAGTAGCCAACAGAGTACCCGTTCCAATCCACTTCCCACTCGTGGGAACCGTCATACACCATCTCAGCACTGTAGGTTATGTTCAGACTCACCAAGTACTGACTGCCCGACGGAAAGTGTTGGTTGTAGCCGCCTGAGCGCTCGTCAGCCCAAAAGAAGTACCGAGAACTACCGTTAGGCTCGCCCGTTCGACCACCTTCCTCCACCCAGTTTGCGCTCGCGATGGGATCATCGTTCGTTCCCTGCCACATTTCCTCGTTGACGAAATGGCTGGTGTTTGATGTGTATAGACACTGAAACTCCAAATCGCCACCACTGCCATATGTGGCAGGTGTATATCCCCAAATAGCGACGCCGTAGCAGTGACTTGAGGGCGAACAGTTTGGAGATGCCCAGGCATTATCGGTAACTCCAACGGTGGCAGTGAGGATTGATCCCGTCATTATCAGAACGGAGATCAATGTTCTATGCAGGTGCATCTAATCCTCCTTCTGCATGGGGGCACATCTGCATACACAGACATAAAGCTGTTGCATCTACCTCGTGCATGGCAACAGAACCGGTTTGGTGGACGAATCAGGTATGCACCCAGGCACCTTGACACGGAAATAGTTGACTTCCTAAGCACGACTCACGTACCGCCGTGCCTTCGTTCGAGGTTCGTCACACATCCGCAGTGTTGCGTCCTTCCTGTACTCGCTATCTAGCCTCCTGTCAAGGGCCCGGACGATATCGTACGCAGTCGTGGCAGGGCGCTCCTCATCATCGCGATTGGCCGCGCCGGGATGTGGAGCGGAGCAGCGACGTGGAAACCTTGGCGCTTGACTTGAGCATCGTTGCCTCCACCACTCGTTCCCAGAAGGACGGGAAGATCGATCGGCATCCGATGGGCTCGGACGCGGCCGCGAGCAGTTTTTCCTTCCGACGGGCTTCGATGGCTGTGCGAGCGTCGAGGAAGCGGCCGACACGAAGGGGGGTATCCGAAGTTGCTCACCGGCCACGACATCAACTGTTCCGGTGGCATTCTAACGTCTCCGTCGCGCTCTTCTGTTTCTTCCCTATCTTGAGCACGGGCCCGCTGCATCTAGCCTCATAGGGGCGACGTGCGAGTCCTGAGGCCGCATAGCGCCCGACAAGCAAGTAAAGACGGAAGCTTCCGTTCGTGACATTCGTTGCACTTTGGCTGCCTGAGGTACTGGTAAACGTGACACGGCCTTGCGCCACTACGACTCGCGGGTTCGAGGCAGAGAAGAGCATGTGTCCCGAGACGAGGGTCTGCCCGTGGAAGGGGTTACCGATAGTCGTTCCGCCGGTCGGGAGGAAAGCCGCACTGAGCGATCCCGCGAGGGCCATCGCAAGGAATGTCAGGCCCAGAACTCGCAGCCTTGCGGCACGCCGCCGCCTGAGGGTGGCGCTCTTGAACAAAACTCGACGAAGACACTCTCGCAGCTGCTCGTCCGAATGGGTAAGGCCCACAGCGTCCTCCTTCACGCGAGATCTTGAGATTGGAGACGGAGCCTACGGAGCCCTCGGTGTAAATGCGTCTTCACCGAGGTCAAACTGATCGCCATCGCCCTCGCAACTTCAGCGTCCGGAAGGTCAACGAGATACCTCAGCCCGACGGCCTCTCGCTGACGCTTAGGAAGACGGTTGAGAGCGTCAACGAGGGCGCTGCGCAATACGACCATGTCCGCCACATCCAGCGCCTCATTCGGGGAATCGATCGGAGGTTGCCACGCTAGGTGGAGAGCCTCGCGGAAGGTTGTCTTGAGAACCCAGCCGTCGCGCCATGGCAATGTCCCGACGCGTCTCCAATGGAAGTGCGCCCGGCTCATCGCCTGGATTGCGGCATCCTCAGCAAGCCCACGATCGCCGGTAATCCGGTACGCCGCTCGTACCGCGCGCGGAAAGATCGCGCGGAAGAACTCTTCGAAATTCGGGCTGTCAGGAGATTTCATCTCTGTCATGCCCGAACGCCCCGGCGAAGGCCGACAAACCCGTCATGATGACGGATTGAGACTGCTTGGCTGGCTTTCCCGAGCTGCCAGACCGGGAGTGTCGTCGTAGCTCCAAGAGATGTAAGTGACACAGGCGGCGGCTTTTGGCTCATTCCCATACCGAGCACCCACCCAACATCGGGATGGACCATGAAGGACTGGGACGTGCCCCTGACGTCCCATGGCCGATCGGAAGGCTGAGGCTGGTCTCGGCCAACGTACCGTCCATCTCCGGCAGATAAACCGGATCGGCCGTCTCCTGTAGCGTCCAGGCGCCGGCTGTCGCCTCTGCCAGTGTGAGAGTCTGCAGGTCGCAGTCGGTTGCAGCGATGCTTCGAGCATCCGAGGTCGCCGAAACCGGAATCGGCGCACCCGGCTGTTGTGTGCCCGCAGGTGACTCGCCTAGCGAGAACGGTCGCGTCGCCCCAACCACACTTGCTGCTGCAGCGTCGCAGGCCCAAAGGTGTCGCGGAATCCTTCCGGTTCTGCTTGTGGCCTTCATGCCGGACCTCTCTTTGCTGCTCACTATGAAAAGGCCTGCAGACGCATAATCGGATGACAGAGTTCGTCAGTTGATGAACTCCTGCTTGGCTTGGGCACACGGAAGGTCCAGGATCGCGTCAGGTCCAGGATCGCGTTCGTCATGCGCCCGCCTACGAAACCTAGCCGAGTAGCGACTCGACTCGGCGAGCCGTCACCCCGGGGTGAGCACGGCTCTCTCGGTGTGCTGAGCATGCGGTGAAATCGCCGGAGTCGTGACCGACCGTTCTGGTGTCACAAGTCTGTTCACAGCTCGATCCCGGCCGGCAGCTCTCGCACCGGTTCTGCGGGCACGGCACCGAACCGCGAGCGGGGATGTTCGCGGTCCTCGGTCGAGAATCGGAGCGCCTTTGCGATGGCAAGTTCGGCGCGCCGCCGGTGACCAAGTGCGTCGAGGGACCTGACGGCGCCCCCGGGTCCGAGTGGTCGGCGATCGTCAGCAATGTTCCAACGCTCCCTGTAGGCGGCGACTGTCGAGACGGCCTTGAGCCACCGCTCATGTTTGACCCGGTCGGCTGGCGGCGCGCCGAGGCGGAGCACCCAGGTCTCGCGATGCTCGATCGCGCGCGCGGCGAGCTTTCTCGCTCGGTCTTGCATGGCGACAGCTCGCTCGTCGAGGGCGCGGACCATGTCGGGATCGGTGACGCCGACCGCTCTCGGAATGATCCCCGCGACAAAGCCTGTGCTCGTTCGCCGCTTCGAACCGGCTGTGTTTGCCCAAGCCTGTACGCGTGCGTGCATGACGGAAGCCGGGTCTTCGGCTTCGTCGAGCGAGCGAAGAGCAACGAGCGTCGGGAAGGCGCCTTCCACGTCGAGCCCGCGGGCCTCAGCGTCTCGAAGGGCTGCGAGAAGTGGGCCGCGTGCTTCGCTTTGGCTTACGCGTTCGAGCTGAACGCGAGCGATACCTGAGCGATCCAATAGGGCTCCCCAGCGTTGCTCCTGGGCGGCACTGACGAGCGTCTCGTACTCGGCGGCAAGCACGCTCAAGTCCTCTGCACGACCCTGTGCTCTGCGCAGCGTCTCGTGGGCGGACAGATCCGAACCCTCGTTGGCGAGCACGCCGGCAAGCACGTCTCGAGCGGTCCGTTGTGAGATCGCAGGTTCGTGACCGGTGGTGGGATCGGGGTCGAACGATGTGTCGACATACAGGCTGTTGGACTCACGGCCTCTTGTCGCGGAGACGTAGAGCACTTCTCGAGTCGTCGCCGGGGCGACGAGGGCGTGAGCGGTGTCTGTTGTTCGGCCTTGGCTCCGATACGCGGTCGTGGCGTAAGCGAGCTCTACGTGGTGGGCGACGTAATCGGCGGGGAGCGAGACCTCGCCGCCGCCGTTCCCGCGGCGCAGTGCCATGCTCCCGTCGGGGTTGGTGGCGGTCACCAACCAGCGGTCGCCGTTCTTGACCCAGGTCCTGCCGGTGGTGAGGAGCCGGTTGTTCTGACGGGTGACGACCTCGTCGCCTACTCCTGCTTTCTGGCCATCAGCTATCAGTAACGCCTCTTCAGCGACCGTCCCCTCCCTCACCCGATCGGCTCTCGCCCGGCAGTTGAGCTCGGTCACAGTGGTCGAGTCCCCGGCGATCATCAGGCTCGACTTGCCGGCACCGACGTCGTTCTTCCAGGCGGCGTAGATGGCCTCGAGCAGCGACTCCCGGTCGCCTTCTGTTATGCGACCGTGAGCTTCGTAGTCATCGATGGCGGCCTTGTTGCCGAGGCGCAGCTCGATGCTCGCGGCCTTCTCCCACTCCGAGGCGAAGCGCCGGACGTCGGTCAGCTCCGCGACGAGATCACCGCGGTCTTTGACGAGGAGCGAGAACGCCCCGCCCGCTTCCACCGAGCCGAGCTGTGCACCATCTCCTACGAGCAGGATCTTCGAACCGGCCTGTCTCGCGGCACCCACGAGCTCGTCGAGGGCGAAGGTCCCAGCGAGTGTCGCCTCGTCGATGATGACCAGCTGTCCCGCCCTGAGGCGCCTTTCGGCAATGGCCTGGTCCATCGCCGCGACCCGGGCGTGGAGCTTGGCCGCGCCGGGAGAGCTCGGATAGGCGTGGCGGGCGAGGTTCAAGGCGAAGCGGTCGCGGCGTGTTGTCAGCTCCGGGATACGTCGCCACTCGGTGAGCCACTTGGCGGTGTTCTCCGTCTCGATCCCGAGCTCGTCGGCGAGCACCTGTGCCGCAACAGCAGAGGGGGCGAGACCGATCACCGACCCGGGCCCGTGCTCGGTCTCCCAGGCGGCCCTGAGTCCCGCCATGGTGGTCGATTTGCCTGTGCCGGCCGGACCGACGAGCACCTCGAGGACGCGGCCGGAGGTGGCGATCTTTTCGACGGCGAGGGCCTGGTCGACGCTTAGTCCGTAGTCGCGCCCGGGCAGGTTCGCCTCGGCAATGTTCGCGATTGTCGCCGTGCGCACCCGAGGAGCTCCATGCTCTCTCCCGGCTTCGAGGAGGCGATCTTCCGCCTCGAGGAGGACCTCGGTGGTGTAGACGAGGTGGTTCCTTGGCTGCAGGCGCGAGGACCCGTCGGGGCGGATGTAGCGCTCCGGCGTGTGGTGCATCGCCGGCGGTGTCAGCACGACTGATCGGGCGACGGCGAGGTCGGTGATGTGCTCGGCGACGGCCACCCGGTCGTCAGGAGAGGCGAAGCGGACCCCGTGCAACATGCGGTGAGCCTCGGCCAACAGGTTCTGGCGACCGTAGGTGGAGTGGTGCTCGGCCACCGTCGTCACCACCGCCCGAGCGGCGTCGTCGAGGATCGGCTCGGCCAGGTCGCAGGTGTGCAGGAGCGGCAGGTCGTTGCGGCCGGCGAGGCTCGAGACCCACGCCAGTTGCTCGTCCTCAGGCACGTGACCGGCTGCCCGCTCTCGCCAGGTGGCCGTCAGCTCGGCGAGACTCCGATGAGTCTTCTGCGGTCGGGTGGCGATCGTGGCAACTTGCCTGAGGCGCATGCCTTCAACGACGGTTGGCCGGCGTCCATGGGCGGCGACAAAGCTCGAGTTGAGCTCGTCTCCGCGCGCCGCGATCTGCTCTGAGCGCTGTGAGAACTCGGCCATGAGGGCCTCGGGAACCCCGGTGATCTCGTAACGGGGTTTGGTCGAATGCCTCCGCCCGCGCGCTTCCCAGCCGACGCCGAGCTCGGCGATCAAAAGGTCGGATAGGACACCCTGGTGGAGCTCTGAGAGCGTGGTCGTCGCCTTGAAGATTGCTCTCGAGTCGAGCGTCCTCCACTTGCCGTCAGACACAGAGCGGGCCCTGTTCCAAACCACCAGATGCTCGTGCAGCTGGCAATCGTCAGCCCTGCTCGTGAAGTGGGTGAAGGACGCGGCGACGACACCGGTGACGTCCTCTGAGACGATCCCGTTCGTCCCAGAACGCGAGCAGAACACCTCGCGTTCCGCGTAGGAGATGACGAACTCGATCGCCTGGCGGTGGCACTTCTCGATGACCTTTCTGGTCTCGTCGTCACCGAGAGCCCACATGACAGAAATCGACTTGGAGATCGAGAAAGTGAGGTCGAAACCGGCCACAGGGGCACCCCCGGCCGGGGCTCTCGGCCTCGATCCCACAGGCTCGCCGGTGACGGGATCGCTGCACGCGCCGAGCATGTTGGAGAGGTTCTCCTCGCTCACCTCTGATCCGGGAACCACCCCGCGACCGCCGTCCAGCTCGGCCAAACCCTTGCCCAAAGAGACGCCCGGCGGGGTGCCCGTGGAGGCGTAGTAGTGCGCCAGTCCCTTCGACGGTTCCGGGTTGCCGTCACCTGCCGCGACCGAGTTCATCAGGTAGCGGTAGCCGCCACCAAGGCTGACCGGCCGGATCGAGATCACCTCGTGCGTCCCTTCGTCGGGGGCGATCGCGATGACCGCCTCTACTGAAGACGCACTGGCAACTCCAGGCTATTGCCCGATCCGGCTCCTACCTGGGGCTATGCCCCAACGAGCTTCGATCCTCGAATGCCGAACGTGTGAATTCCAGGATGCGCTTTGCGAAGGAGCTGGGTTGGTGATGGAGGCGGGGGTTGGTGATGGAGGCCGGGGTTGGTGATGGAGGCCGGGGTTGGTGATGGAGGCGGGGGTTGGTGATGGAGGCGGTGATGGCGGAGGTTGGTGATGGCGGAGGTTGGTGATGGCAGAGATGTTGCTTCGGTGCACAAGTCGGCTGCTCGCGACGATCGGCGGCAAGACGAAACCGGCGCTCAACACGAAGGTGCCCCCGTCGGCAAGTGACTTCTATGCGAACCTGATCTGGATCGACGGGCGCAAGTGCCTTCTCGTCACCCACGCGGGCACGCTCTTCTCAATCTTCACCCCGGACGTGCGAGCGGGTGACCTCCGACCAATCGGTCGATTCGTCGTCCCGCTGATCGAAGACGCCCTTGACTCCGAAGGGCTCCCTTCGGACACCTTCGGCCATCTTGTTGCCGACGACGTAGAGCTCGCGAAGACCGCCAACCGGAGCGTGCTCGGATGCATGAACGAGATGGCGTGGTTCTGCGAACTGGCCTTCTTGGACGTCGGGAACATCCGGCTGCTGGACGTCGCGCAACTGAATCACCAGCTTCGGCGCCTGATCCTTGGGCCGCTCGGGAGCGCACACCCTATCGATCTGGCCACCGCTCAAGCCGCTAGCCATCGATAGCCTGGAGTCGCCAGTGCCTCTTTTGTAGAGGCGTGCCGCGCGGGCCGCCTCCGAGAGGAGGAGCCCACGGTGGATGCCGAGACGAGTAGGCCGGCCCGTCAAACCTCTGGCCACGTCGATACCGACGATCTGCTTCCGACCGTTGACGGCTACGAGCGCTTCCTTGCATCCGGACTCACAGGTCCAGTGGAGCGACTTGGCAAGGCTGGTTCGATGGTGGGTCCCGCCGCTGTGACCACCCCCCGTTGTATCGTCGCCTGCCATGCTTCGACTTGTCCGGACGGCGCCATGGCCGTCAATGACTCCCCAGTCGAGCTCGAGGCCCTGTCCGAGGATTTCGTCGTCACGCCGGCTCTCGCGAGGCTCCTCGTGAAGCTTGCGAGGCGCCACGTCGAATGGGAATCGCGTCAGTCGGACAAGACCCAAAGTGAGGAGAACGTCGCGTGACTCAAGGTGCAGCCCTCCCGGCGCTGATGGCATACGCCCGGACCTCTACTGCTGACCAGCAGAACCCCGAAGAGAGTCTGCGCTGGCAACTGGACATCGCGAACACACTGATCGCAGGCCGGGCGAAGATCGTCGGAGTCGTCCACGACAAGGACACCTCCAGGTCCTTGCCGTGGTCCCAGAGAAAGGAGGCGTCGGGCCTCCTGGCTCAGCTCACGAACCAGAATCGTGGCTGGTCTGGGATCGTCGTCGGGGAACCCCAGCGCGCGTTCGGCGACACCGGCCAAGTCCAGACGGTTCTCGCCCAGCTCAACCATTACGGTGTCCAGCTCTGGGTGCCGGAGCTACAAGGGCCGGTCGATCCCACTTCGGAGATCCACGACATCATCTTGTCGCTCTTCGGCGGCCTCAGCCGGGCCGAGCGCAACCGCCTCCGTGTCCGCGTGAGGACATCGATGCGAGCAATGGCTCCAGAGGGCCGCTACCTCGGCGGACGACCACCATACGGTTACCAGCTGGTGCGGACGGGAGTGCCCCACCCGAACCCGGAGAAAGCTCGACAGGGCGTCGAGCTCACGAGGCTTGCCGTCGACTCTTCGACTTCAGAGGTCGTGAAGGCGATCTTCGCCTGGCGGTCCGACGGGTTGGGTTTCCGCGCAATAGCCTCACGTCTCACGAGCGCCGGCGTCCCCTGCCCCTCCGGCGCCGACCCGAAACGGAACCCCCACCGTCTCGGCAGAGCCTGGTCGGTGAACGCAGTCCGGGCGATCGTGCTCAACCCGAAATACAAAGGCGAGCAGACATACGGTCGCTATCACAAGGTCGAGCGTCTGCGAAGCGTCGACAACCCTGCCGCAGGGCACATCACTCGAGAGGTGCCCTCGCTAGCTGACGACATCCTCACCATCGCAAACGTCATCGAGCCCATCGTCAGCGAGGCTGAGTGGCGCGCTGCCCAGCCTGGACGCACGGCGAGCCGGCCTGGCCCGAGACCGGATCGTCCGGCACAGCGGCCGGATATGCGCGTCGCTCCAGGCCGTTACGCGCTGCGTGGACTCCTGATTTGTGCCGAGTGCGGGCGGAGGATGCAGGGGAATGTCATCACCCGAACGCAGGGACCACCGCGATTGGGCTACCGGTGTGTGTTCCGCAACGAGTACCCCGGCGACGAGAACCATCCGAAGTCGTTGTTTGTCGCCGAGAACAGGATCCTGCCCGTCCTCGATGAGTGGCTGCGCAAGCTCAGCTCGAAGAACCTCAAGGTGACGGTGGCCGCGATGATGGAGCACACAGGTGTCGACGATGGACAGCCACCCGAAGTCCGACGGGCACGGATCATGGCGAGCCAGGCTCAGACCAAGCTGGACCGTTACATGGACGCCATCGAGAAGGGCATGGATCCGGCCCTTTACGTCGAGCGGTCCCGGACAGCTCAGCGGGAGCTAGCCGCAGCGACGGCGGTCATCGAAGGACACTCCCCTGCCGACGAACCACCCGTCACTGAGGACCAGCTCCGCGATCTGTTGGAGCGTGTCGGCGACGTTGTCGCGCTTCTCCGGCACGCTGACGCAGACGAACGGCGCGAGTTCTACCAGGAGCTTGGGCTTCGCCTCGCCTACCAGCGCCTGGGCGAACAGGAGAAGATCCGCGCCTCCTTAGGCGTGGAGTTTTCGCGTGTCGGAGGGGGGACTTGAACCCCCACGCCCTTGCGGGCACTAGCCCCTCAAGCT
>Ga0247847_1000181_pt1 | contig 19315 bp, 15 predicted proteins | sample PFST25metaG_FD_186002 | JGI IMG/M metagenome (GOLD analysis project Ga0247847, IMG submission 186002) | Peat soil microbial communities from Stordalen Mire, Sweden - P.F.S.T25 | ecosystem: Environmental > Terrestrial > Soil > Wetlands > Peat | place: Sweden: Norrbotten County, Stordalen Mire...
AATATATTAATGTGATGAAGGCTGAAGGAACTTCATAAATTGACAATGGACAGTTGACAATGGACAATTTGATAATTTGAGAATGAAAACTGCAATCTCACGGCAATAGTAAATTGTCAATGAATAAATGGTAAATGAGATGATGTCTCGTCCTGAAATTTGTTTACAGATTTTGTTGTCCATTGTCAACTGTCCATTGTTCCCTAACTTCTTATCTTCCCGTAACTTCCATATTTCTACAAACTACCGGCTACTAACTACTATCTACTTTTTTATGAATCTTTCAAAATATCAATACTAATGTGCCACTGATGATTAACAATGCTCCAAGTGCAATTTTCCATGTGATGACTTCTTTTAAGAAAATAGCTGACAATACGATGGCTATGGCAACACTCATCTTGTCAACCGGCGCAACTTGCGACACTTTCCCTATCTGAAGTGCTTTGAAATAGAATATCCAGGATAACCCGGTGGCTACGCCCGAAAGCCCCAAAAATATCCAGTTGGTTCTGCTTAAGGAAGTGATACCTTCGCTTTCATTTCTTGTGAACACAATACCCCAAGCTATTAGTAAGATAAAAACGGTGCGTATAGCGGTTGCTAAATCAGAAGAAATGCCCCGAATGCCTACTTTTGCCAAAATGGCTGTTAATGCGGCAAAAGATGCAGATAGTAGGGCAAAAAACCACCATGTGTTGAGTCCCTTCATCTGTTTCGATAATGTTATATTGTCTGGTTTTTTGTTCGACAAAGATAAAAAAAAGCCCTTACATTATGGAGGGCTTTTCCTTGTTGTTCATATTTTTACTGATAGTCCAACTTTGATCCATCGTCCCGGTTGTGGCAAATTACCATAATCAAAATAGGTTGTGTTCAATAGATTGTCGGCTTCGGCAAACAGTTGATACGATGGTTTGTTCCACATCAGTTTCAGATCACATAACCAATAAGGAGTGAAAGCTGTTTCCTGATTGTTCGGTGCATTCAGATAGGTACCGGCACGATCATGGTAGCTTACTTGCCAGGCTGCTTCCAATGATTTCCAAACGGGGTTTACGAGCCTTACTCTTAGTTCATTTCTCAGGTAATCGGTTGCATATAATGAAACATACGTATTGCTGTTTTTAGTTACATTCAGATACGTGTAATCGACGTGTACAGTTTTCAGCCATCTCAACTTAGGGCGATAGTCAACAGCTAATTCAGTGCCCACAGACTGCACATTGGTCAGGTTTTCGCTATGCCAAACGGGATCGGAAGGCAATCGCACCCAATCGATGATACGATGACCGTCACGCTGAAAAAAAGCAGCACGCACTGTCCAGTTGGATGGTGTCCACAGCAAATGCATATCGGTATTGAAAGCTTCTTCAGGTTTAAGCTGCGTGTTACCGACTTGTGTCGGACTGTTATAATAAAGATCGGTAAACGTGGGAAGTCGATACGAGTTGTGGAGCCAAACCCCGAGTGTCAGGGTGTGAGTAAACGCATAATCAACATTACCACCGGCATATACATGGAACCCATAATCACTGTTTCCACTACCTAAAACACCTGCACCGAGTGTCCATTTGCCGATTTTCTTTAGATGTTTAACCGAAAATGCACCATATTGTCTCAAGGCACCTAACGTAAAAACCGTTTTGCCTGAGTAGGGATCATACACCGGTTGTGAAAGTGGGGTTCCCAACGCGTTGCTGAAAATATGCTCGGAACGGAAGTCGCCGGCGAGAGAAGTAACCCCTCCGATCCATGTATAGGATGCTTGAAGGGATGTTCCAAAGATATCGGTTAAATGATAATTTGGTCCTGTAAACCACGAAGGGGTTTGATCCGGATAACGGAAAAGGGTGAACATGTCGTGATGTCGCCGGTAGTAGGTATTGGCGGTGAACAGCCAATTTTGCCACTGGATTTTATACTGAAGAGATGCCAGTAATGTACGGGTTTCTTCATACTGATCAGGAAAACTGGGCGAATAGAAGCTATTGGCACCAAAGTCTTTGCTTTGTGTTCCCAACTGCATCATCCATTGTCCTGAATGGTTGGTGAGAAGCCGGATGTTTGTGTAGGCATTGAAAATTCTGAAATCGGTATTGGGAGCATAACCTGTGCTTTGAGTCTCATTTGTCCCCCCTTCAACGCGCCATTTGCCACTGTTTAAATAACCGTAAACGTCGGCCTGGTGATAGTTGTTTGCTCCGGTTGATAATTGAGCGTTCAGTGAAGAAGGGAACACTTGCCGCGTGATGATGTTGATGGCACCGCTGAAAGCGATTGAGCCGGCTGTCCATGCACCAGGGCCATAGAGAATTTCAATGCGGTCAATAAGATGAAAATCGATGGGAATGTCTAAGTTGAAGTGTCCTGTTTGTGGATCGGTGAGGTTCACTCCATTGAGAAGAATAGCGGTTTGATCGAAAGTGCCACCGCGAAGGCTGATGTCTGCCTGTACATTTTCTGCTCCGCGTGTGCGCAGGTCAATACCTTGCACATAACGCATCAGATCTTGTAGGTTTTGAACTGCCGCTTGCGCAATTTCCTGGCGTGTCAACACAGCCACCACCTTTACCAATTGTTGCGTGGTTGGCGGCAAATCGCTGTTTACCTGCACTTCTTTCAACTGGATGGCAGGATCATTATCGACTGATTGATAGGCTTGCGACAATACGGGTTGATTGCTTGCCGTAAGCATGGCCGCACCTAATACACCGATTTTAACGGTGATGTGTAAACTGTTGAACACGGCATAAGGCGCTCGTGTCCACCGTCGAAAGCAGGGTGACGCTTTCATTCTTTCCATTTTTCTCATAAACAAATTAATTAAGTGAAACAAAATAAGCTCATTTCGTATGAGCTTCAAAACGACAGTTTATTTGTTCCCTTACTTAAAGAACAAATAAGCAACAATGATTGCCATGATAGCACCGGCTAAGTCAGCCAGCAACCCGGCTGATATAGCATAGCGTGTTTTATTGATGCCTACAGAACCAAAATAAAGGGCTACAATGTAAAACGTTGTATCGGCTGCTCCTTGAAAAATACAGGAAAGATGTCCCGGGAATGAGTCTGGCCCATACGTTTTCATGGTCTCCACCATCAACGCTTTGGCTCCGCTTCCGCTCAAAGGTTTCATTAGTGCGTTAGGTAAGGCAGCTACAAAGTCGGTATTAAGGTTCATTGAATGAAACACCCAGGCGATGCCATTGATCAGTATGTCCATAGCTCCGGATGCACGAAAAGCCCCGATGGCAACCAACATTCCGACTAAATAGGGAATTGTTTTTAATGCTGTTTCAAATCCTTGCTTTGCCCCTTCGATAAATGCATCGTAAACATTAATCCTTTTTACTAATCCTCCTATCATAAATGCCGAAATGATGATGATCAACATGAGATTTCCAACAACGCTCGAAACCATTGTCATTTGATGGGGCGAAAGGTGTGAGAATGCGATTACGATCAACCCGATGGCTAAAGAGATTCCTCCTAACCAACCGACCACGATGCGATTCCATAAATTGAGACGTTGTCGAATACCTACATAAAGAATGGCCGTCAGTGTTGATGCGTAAGTAGCTATCAAAATGGGCAAAAGGATGTCTGTGGGATTCACAGCACCTAAGATAGCGCGTTGTGCCATGACGGAGATAGGCAAGAGGGTTAACCCGGCTGTATTCAACGCCAAAAACATAATTTGAGCATTGGATGCGGTATCTTTGTTGGGGTTCAAATCTTGCAGGCTTTGCATGGCTTTCAAGCCGATGGGGGTTGCCGCGTTGTCGAGTCCCAGCATATTGGCAGAGAAATTCATCACTAATTGCCCCCCTGCAGGATGTCCTTTGGGTATTTCCGGGAAGAGTTTTTCAAAAAATGGAGCTACAAGACGGGATAAAAAACGAATGGCACCGGCACGTTCTCCAATATTCATCAATCCTAACCACAGTGTCATCACCCCGGCTAAAGGCAATGCAATATCCATGACTGAAAACTTTGCCATGTCAAACGTTGCCTTTACAATGCGCTCAAAAACGGCATAGTCGCCTGTAAAAGCAAACTGTATGCCGGCTACAACAAAGGCAACCAGGAAAAAACCGATCCAAATATAATTGAGCATAGATAGAGGTTACTGTTTGTTTGAGGAAGCGATGATGCAAAAGTAGTGTTTGTTTTTTGTTACGGCAACATTTCTCTTGTTGTGCACCAGAAAAGTGGTTCTTGAAATGCTGGCCGTGAATCAACAGGCAAGAAATCGTTTGGCTTCTGCTTGCTTGCCTGCCTGGCAGCAAATACTGAAATCTTTATTTGTTTTGAATAGTAAAGCCGACTTGCTTTAAATCGTCCCAAAATGTGGGATATGATTTGCTCACCACCTCAGGATGTGCAATGTTCACCGTGTGACGTAATGAGGCAATGGCAAACGCCATAGCCATACGATGGTCGTCGTATGTGTCAATAATAGCGGGTGTCGATGACAACGTGTGCTCTCCGTTCCATTCCAAAACACCTTCTTCGGGATTATTGACCAGGTATCCTACCTTCGCCAATTCGTTTATTAAAGCAGCAATACGGTCAGTTTCCTTGATTGTTAAGCTGTGTAGCCCTTCGAAATGAAAAGGCACATCCAATAAACAGCAGGTGACGACAATGGTTTGTGCCAAATCGGGTTGGTCGATAAAGTTGTAAGACATAAACGAGACGGTGTTGCCGGTTGAAGAGATGATAACTCCTTCCGATGAAAAGAGAGATTCAACACCTAACGATGCAAAAATCGTAGCACATTTCGAGTCTCCCTGCAGGCTATCCTGTTGAAGTCCGGGTAATATGAGTCGGCTATTTGGTATCAATGCGGCCATACCATACCAATACGAGGCAGCCGACCAGTCCGATTCCACAGCAAAGGAGCAAGGGCAGTAGGGTTGAGGCTTCACGGTGATGGATTGATCCTTCCATTCTGCTTTTACACCAAACACTTCCATCATTTTCAGTGTCATGTGAATATAAGGACGTGAGATCACTGTTCCTTCGAGTGTAAGCTTCAGACCTTGTCGCATTGTGGGAGCTATCATCAATAATGCAGAGATAAATTGGCTGCTTACATTACCTTGCAGGCGAAGTTCTCCCCCTTGCAATGATTGTCCTGTTATTTCCAGCGGGGGAAATCCCTCTTTTTCCAGATAACGAATGTTTGCTCCCAAAGGGTTGAGTGCTTCGATTAATAGCCTGATAGGCCTATGTTTCATCCGTTCGCTTCCTGTCAACGTCCATGTTCCTTCCTGCGTTGCAAAATAAGCCGTCAAAAAGCGCATAGCTGTTCCTGCAGCTTCAATGTCGATGATGTGAGTGGAATGCTGCAAGGCTGCTTGCATGACGCGCGTATCGTCACATGTGGCAATACGTGTAACAGGCAACTGGTTTTTAGTCAGCGATGATAGCAATAAAGCACGATTGCTGATGCTTTTTGAGGTTGGGAGATGAATGGTTCCCTGAAGTTGTACAGGCGGTATAAGAGAGTACATCATGACGAAATAAAACAAAAACTGCTCTATTAAAAGAGCAGTGAATGTAGCACGATTGCTGAGTTCATTATAAAGGGGCTATCCCGAAGCCCAAACTACCGAGGCGTCCCACCCATACTTCTTTCAGGAAATTGTCATTAGCATCTTTACCTCCAATAATCCAAATCCGGTAACTGCTATCTACAAACATAGATTGTTTATATCGGGGTTGATAATGCAACTGTTTTGGAATCATTGTCAACGAGTCGGCTTTCGTCCAAAACAATCCGTCACTATTCGACCATAAAAGGGTGTCGTCTTTCAATTGATTGGAAGCAAGTTTTCCTCCCAACAAAAGTACCCGGGTATTATACCATGCAACAGTGGCATCACGTCGGGCGGGGAAAGCGGTAAGTGTTGTCTCCGATGAGAAATCAGCCCAGCTGCTTCCCAGCATATAGCTGTAAGTAGAATTAACAACCTCTCCTGCTGCATCGATTCCTCCGACAACAAGCACTTTAGGATTTCCAACGTTGGGTTGAAAGGAAGTAGCGGCAAAATCACTTATCGGGAAGTTAGCCATGTTATTGGTTAGTGGTTCTCCGGTTGTCCAGTTCTGTCCATCATTTGAATAACAGAGATAATAGGTACTGCCCGATTGTTGAATACCGATAAGTTGTTGGTTAATTGAGCTAATTAAGGTGGTCAAAGGATATGCACTATTCACCGTAATCGCGTTCCAGTTCGATCCGTCTGTTGATTCTAAGATGGTTTGTCCGTTTTCAACCACACAAAGCATGTTGTTGTAGACCACGAGTTGTTGTAGATTTATTGTGGCAGGTAAGCCGGTAATTGATTGTTCAGACCAATTTCTTGCATCTGTAGAGGTGTAAAGATGCATGTAACTTCCATCGTTGACATATAACATGAGGAGTTGGTTGAAATAAACCGCTTTTTGATCAATAGTCGCAAACGAATAGGAAGGATAAGTGCGTTCCTGCCACGTAATAGAGTCTGGATCTATTTGGTGAACATTCACTTTTACAATATATTGGCGAATGGTAGTTCCATCCTGAGCATAGTTTTTTAAGATCACAGGGCGGGAAAAATCAACGGTGTCTGTCCCTGTATAAAGACTGTCGTTGAAATACATGGCGGCAGTGGAATATGCCGTTACCACAGGAATTGCTTGCCTTACATTCGTGTGATAAGGGAGGGAATCAACATTATAAATTGTTCCGTTCGTTTCATCAATGGTGAAAACCGCTGTTTTTAAAGCAGGAACACTATCACTTTTCAATGAGAAACTGATTACATGTCCATCAGTCGAATAAGTGGTAGTGGTAGAGCTTAAGCATGAGTGAAGCAGTAGAAAACCAAGAATTGCGATTGAAATGAATAGACCCTTTATTATTTTCATCTGGACATATTTTATTTTTACTTTGATGATATATAACCCTCGCATTCAACTTTATCACTCTGAACAAGCGACGGCGGGTGCTTGTTTCAAGAAACATTGCGTAATGGCAATATGGTTGTGCAAATGTAGCAACAATTTTTGAGATGAAAGCGTTTCCTTTAAATTTCAGGGTTTTTAACCAAGAAATGAGCTACTTGAGTTGCTTTTTCTTTACTTGTTTATCTGTTTTGTTCGACCTCGACAGATAAATAAAACTCCACGAATTAAGAAAAAATTCGTGGAGTTTTATGATGCTCGTTTTATGATGAAACGAAGCATGTAATTTCTTTACATCCAAAAGCATGATAATGGTTGACATGCGAGTTCCATACGCCCTTTTAAAAACAAATTATTTACGTATGAAAAAAGCTTGCTTTTTATCGATGTTTCTTTTTACTAACTGCTTTTTGTTGTTTTGATAAGTAGATCATCAATACATCGTGTGACGGTACTGTTGCTTTGAGGGTTTTGTCGGTATTCCCGAGTGTTTTGTTCGTCCATAAATCCTCTATAACATAAGGTTGTGCGTTTGCATTCAGCTCAGCATTCGATAAGGAATCTTTCACGACGTTGGCTTTCCAGTCAAAATCGATAGCTTGTGGTTGTGAGGCCGTGTTCAGGAAACAAACTGCCCAATCGCCTCCTTTGAGTGGCTTCATCCATGTCTGAACACTGTCTTTAATTTCATACCTCAGACCTTGAATGCCTAATGAGTCCTGATCGACGGCAATGACTCCTCTATTGGTTAAAATAGCTTTTGTTTCTTCGCTCATATTGCGTAAGTCGTTGCCGGCAATCAAAGGAGCAGCCAGCATTGCCCACATTGAAAAGTGTGCACGATCTTCGTTTACAGGTAAGCCGTTACCCACTTCAAGCATGTCGGGGTCATTCCAATGCCCGGGGCCGGCATACTGACGTAAGGGAGCTACTAAATTGATAATCTGTATAATTCCATTCGGTGTCCACGACCCGTCTGTATGTGGTTGATTATACCAACTACAACCGATATCACCGGTAGCCCGCCATAATTGACCGACGGGTTCTGCCCACAGCCATGGTTGATTATTTCCCCACTCGCAAAGGCTGAAGACAATAGGACGATGCGTGGCTTCTAACGCTTTACTCATGGTAGTGTAAGCTTCTTTGGCATTGATACCATCAGTGTTGCACCAGTCGTATTTTAAATAGTCAACCCCCCAGGAAGCATATAAAAGAGCATCCTGGTATTCATGCCCGCGTGTTCCGGGGAAGCCCGCGCAAGTTTTAGTGCCTGCACAATTGTAAATGCCAAACTTCAATCCCTTAGAATGGATGTAGTCACCAAGTGCTTTCATGCCATGAGGAAACTTCTTTGGATCGGCTTGTAGATTTTGAAGAGAGTCCCTTTCCGGAGCCAACCAACAATCGTCAATCACGAGGTATTTATAACCTGCATCACGCATTCCTGACGAAACCATGGCATCAGCCATCTCTTTAATCAATGTCTCGTTGATATTCGAAGCAAAGGTGTTCCAACTATTCCATCCCATGGGAGGAGTTAAAGCAAGCGACCGGTCTTTTTGTGCAAAAACAATCGATGACCAGCCTATCAGAATCAGAATAAGCAATGTGGCTTTTTTCATAGCAGTTGTGGTTTGTTTGATTTATATGAATAGATATTGATTTGACGGAAAACACATTCTAAAAACAAGGATGAAACCGGAAACAAATTCAAGTCCCAAAGTTAGATAAAATATGGGAATCATATGCGCATTTTTGTATGAAACAAAGAAAATTTTGCTGTCGTATGAACCCGTTAATCATTTACTGAATTTTTAGCTTTAACATACCTCTCGCTTCTATTTTGCAAAGCAAAGGAGGCTGTTTTTATTTTTACCAGTAAAAATTTCAGTGTTTCATTTTAATCAGGAAGAAGGATACTGATGAAAGGAGTAGGTACGACAAACGATTAATCCATTTTTCCTTCATATTACCTATATAGTTCAGCCGTTTCACAAAGATAGTTATCCCAAGCATAAACCTTGGATAAAATATAGATAACCCATATCATTTATACTATGGGTTATCTATGGGTTATCCTACTTTGTGGTATAGTGGTGGGTTAGTAGTGAAGCGAATGAAACAGGACAATAAAAAGCCGCCATAGCCTCTTTTTGAAAGGATTATGGCGGCAATTAAATGATTTGGTGTGCGTGAGCTGCCTATTTTGCTTTGGCAGGCACTGATAATGATACCGTTGCTGGTGAATATGATGAAGTGGATGACAAGGTAAAGCCCAAGGTTGCAGTTTTGCTCGGCTTGGTGGAAACATACTGAACTTCCAAACCTGCTGAATATGTGGCAACCGGAGCTAAATAAATGTATCCATTTTTCAAGTTAGTCGTATCATTGTCAAGGACGAGACTTCCAAAAGCGGATATGCCAGGAAATGTGACTTTTGAAACAGTTGTATCGTTGCTGACCTTAAAGCTTGTCAATATATTGTAGTACCCTTGAAGAGAAAGTGGCAGAAGCAAAGTATCGCCCACAGTAAGTGTGTCTAACGAGGGAATTGCTGTGCCATTGAGCGTAACGTTACCTGAATAAGCCATTTGGGGTGCAATGTCATTTTGAGTGTTTGTTTGAACACAAGAACTAAACACGAGGATTCCTACACTTGCAAATAAGAAAACGATTTTTTTCATTGGGATAGAGGTGTTAAATAATGAGATGATGAGGAGAGTTGGAATGTAAAGACTCTACTATTTTTCATGCACCATTTCAGGACAACAAAGATAGAGATTCAAATGACAATGCGGGTAAGAAATGGTATACTTAATTCATAATTTTGAATTATTTAAGCTGAACGTCTGTTTTCTGTTAGTTAGCTTTAATACTTTAAGGGGTTTCCCGTTTAAATGTGGCGAGCGCATGGAGAAAATTTGTATCGGGAATACCAAAAAAGGCAAGTCCGGCCGAACCGTTGTCTAAAAGATTCTGTGTCATTTGCCGGACATCGATTTCGTCTTGCAAAATATCCTCCACGTAAATGGCCGTGATAATAGCAGCTGGCTGAACGGCTGCAACATTTTCACGCGTCGTGGCATAGATCCAATCGATCGTTTCGTTGTAGAATTTATAATAGGCCATGGGCAGATAGAAATCCAATTGCCAATTCTCCCAGTCCTGCATCACAAGTTGTCGTGCCAGTGAGGGTGTTGGAAAAGGTGAAGCACTGATCTTCAGCTTATGACTGCGTACAATGTCAGCAATGTTCTTCACGCATTCTGCCACCTGAAGCAACCGGAAATCCCGCCAGGTCGCATCTTGTGACGGATCAGACGTGGTTCGGGGATCGTATCCGTGGATGGTTTTGAACTTTTCAATAGCAGTAGGGTGGTAGCCATAGTCCCATTGAGAATATACCTTGTCTTGCACAATGCCATATTTAGGCTGTAAATTCACGGGTAGTATGGCATCCACATAACGGGAAAAGTCTAGACTTACACCCTTGATGCCATCTAATTGGCATATATATTTAACCTGGCGATCAAGCTCGTTGCGAAAATCATCAATGGCCGGATTTAAGAATTTGTAGTGATCGACATACGCTTTCTTATCGGACAAAGAATCGCCTTCGGCATTGACATCAAGCCACTCGGGATGTTGCGCAGCTAATATGGGTTGATTCATCACCCACCACCACACGTAGAGATCGATATGATATTTCTGAGCAAACGGGATCACTTTTTCAATCGCAGGCACATTGCCTTTGAATTGAATGCCACGAACCCCATGAGTAGCATAAAGTTTGAAAAGCCGATCGTAGTTTTCATACGGGGTATCTTCTATCCACGTCCAAAAAAGAGGGATCCCTTCATTCGAGTAAAAATTATGCTCATCAGTATGTAAACGCGCCATTGTAACCTTGATAAAAATTCAGCATACAAAAGTATCTCTTTTTAGTGAACAGTCGCCATAAAAAATAATGTATCTTTGTGGCACATCAAAAACGTGATTTTGTATTGAACCCGAGGCGTTGCCATTGGGCTAATATATGACAGACCTTCGGTCTTTAATCGTACGGGATATTTTATTGAACCCAAGGCGTTGCCATTGGGCTAATATATGACAGACCTTCGGTCTTTAACCGTACGGGATATTTTGTAGAATTCATTTTCTCTATAACTTAACTGCTTAAAAAACAAACGATATGAATAATTTCATGTTCAAAAACCCTACCAAACTTATTTTTGGGAAAGGTACGATTGCTTCGTTGTCAACAGAAATTCCAGCCGGCAAACGGGTGATGATGACGTATGGCGGTGGCAGCATTAAAAGTAATGGGGTGTACGATCAGGTGAAGGCTGCACTGCATAATCACAGTGTTATTGAATTTTCAGGCATTGAACCTAACCCGACGTATGAAACCCTTATGCAAGCAGTTGCCCTGGCAAAAGAACAACAGATTGATTTCTTTTTGGCTGTCGGGGGTGGCTCGGTGATTGACGGGACAAAATTCATTGTTACCGCCATGCTTTATGATGGCGATCCTTGGGAATTTATGATTGATCCGTCGAAAGCCAAACATGCGCTTCCTTTTGCAACGGTGCTCACGCTGCCTGCTACAGGATCAGAAATGAATAATGGCTCGGTTATTTCAAAAAAAGCTACTCACGAAAAGTTCGCTTTTGCTATTTCAGAGACCTATCCTCAATTTTCAATTCTTGATCCCGAAGTGACTTTTTCGCTTCCTAAACGTCAGTTGGCGAATGGGGTTGTTGATGCTTTCGTGCACGTAATGGAACAATACCTCACGTTTCCTTCCGAGTCGATGATTCAAGACCGGTTTGCCGAAGGCATCCTTTCTACATTGACTGAAATAGGAGATAAGGTGGTCAATGAGACCCCACAATATGACTTAAGAGCCAATTTTATGCTAAGTGCAACGATGGCTCTCAACGGATTTATATCCATGGGTGTTCCTCAGGATTGGGCGACTCACATGATAGGGCATGAATTGACAGCACTCTACGGACTTGATCATGCTGTCACGTTAGCTATCGTACAACCTTCGTTGTTGCGGGTGATGCGAAATGAAAAACATGCCAAGTTGGTGCAATATGCAGATCGGGTATGGCATATCACGCAAGGCAGTGAGGATGAACGTATAGAGGCTGCTATTAAACAAACCGAAGCTTTTTACAGGAGCCTTGGCATCCAAACAAAACTAAGTGAGCATGGCATCGATGATAAATCGTTTGACGTCATCGTGAAACGCTTCGAAACACGTGGGTGGAAACTTGGAGAGAAACAGTTGATTACGCCTGAACTGATCCGGGAAATATTAAACGGATGCCTTTCGTAGGCAGTCAAAGGAATAGTTACATGCGCAACATCCTGATATCCTTCTTCTTGCTATTGTTTGCCGCACAGGCAACAGCCATTACTTTGTCAGATTCCGCCCGTATCAGTTTGCTTACCTGTGGTCCAGGCGATGAATTGTATGCTAAATTCGGTCATTCAGCCATTCGTATTTATGACCCGGTCAATCATATAGACGTAAGTTTCAACTATGGTTTTTTCGATTTCAACACCCCTAATTTTTACTATAAGTTTGTCAAAGGAGAAACCGATTATCAGATTGGCGTGGTCGATACGCCCGATTTTATTTTAGAATACCGGATGCGTAACATCAACATGTGGGAGCAGGTGCTCAACCTGCAACAAAACGAGAAGCAAGACCTGTTTGATGCTTTGTTAGTGAACTATCGTCCCGAGAATCGTTATTATCGTTATAACTTTGCATTTGACAATTGCGCCACCCGTCCCCGCGACATGATAACCAGAGCGATTCATGGCAAGGTGATTTTTTCTTCTTCATTAGAAAAGAGTAGCGATACCTTTCTTCAACTCATGGATCATTACACGGCTGAGACCCCTGCTATTTTATTTGGGATGCACCTTGTTTTCGGTGTGCCGGCTGATAAAGTTGCCACGTTGCAACAAAGTTTTTTCCTGCCAGAGAAGTTGATGCAAGGGTATGCCACGGCTATGATTAAACGTGACAGTGTAGAAGTGCCGTTAGTGATTGCCACATCGCAACCGGTTAAAATTACAGGGCATGAGCATAACCCGTCGTTTGACTACATGCCATGGATTATGGGATTTTTGCTGTTGTTTGCCTTGTATCTGTCATCGGTAGACAAGCGTACCCAAAAACTTTCTTTTTGGTTTGACGGTCTTGTATTTGGTATCGTCGGAATGGCCGGAATCGTTGTCTTTTACATGAACTTCTTTTCGTTGCATCCTTTGGTGTCGCATAACTGGAATTTAGTTTGGATGAACCCGCTTGATTTAGTGTTTGCCCTGCTACTTCCTTTCAAAGCTTTGCGCCGCGTTGTTTTTTATTTGCAATATTTCTTTTTGGTTTGTGTCGTATTCATTTTGGTGTCATTGTTCTATTTGTCGCAAACGTTTCTTTTCTCGGAGATACTCCTTATTGTAACGATGGGGCTGCGTTCAGTGATGTATATACGGCTGCGCAAAGAATATCTTTGGCCAAGAGCAGTGTCGCGCGCCACATATATGAGGACGGCAGATTCCGCCCGCCATTTTTCATAAAGTTCAGGAGAATTTATGAATGTAGATTCTCAAAATTAACGATTTCTGATGACAAAGATTTTTATTTCGCTACTCGTTTTATGTCAGTTACTTGTTTTTCCGATGGCTGCGGCTAACGAACCGGAACGGCCTCGTCTGGTAGTTTTTATCATGGTTGACGGGCTTCAATCGGAGCATATCATGACCATTTGGAACGACCTTAACAAGGGAGGGTTTAAGCGGTTATATACGCAAGGGGCTGTATGTAATCATGCCTATTATCCAATGCTTTCTGCCGGTAGTGCGGCCGATTGCGCCTCTCTCGTAACAGGATCAGTCCCTTTTTACCATGGCATTGTAGGAAATACATTCTACAACCGGGTTACTGACGAAACTCAGCCTTGCCTGCAGGATGACAAATACAATGGTATCGGTACCGACGCAACATTGTCGTTACGGCCTTTGCTTGCTTCAACCTGCTCGGATGAACTTAAAATGAACACTGCAGGGAAGTCGAAGGTTTTTGCCATTGGTATTCACGCTGCCGAGACGATGTTGCTGGCGGGTCATGCAGGCGATGGGGCAGTGTGGGTAAACAGCAACACTCCTAATCTGGCTACGAGCACCTATTTTGCCTCCGGATTGCCCCGATGGGCTGATCAGGACAATGTGAATCATGTGGTAGAAAATGGTATTCGAACTGAATGGACACCTTTGTACAATATCTCAACCTATTTTTTCCCGGCAACTCATCCAGATGCTAAACAAGGCTTTGACTATTTGAACAATGGATCATCGATACCCGATGTTATAACGAACTACAAACAATCCCCTTTTGTCAATAACCTGGTGAAAGATCTGGCGATTAAAGCAATTACAGACGAGCATTTGGGGCAGGATGATTATCCCGACTTTTTAGGGCTTGAATTTACCGTGCAAGTTGCCGGCGATCCTTCACATGAACTTGTTTCGGCTGAGAAAGAAGACATGTATCTCCGGTTAGACAACAACATTGCCGATCTGATCAATAAGATTGACAGCTCTGTAGGCTTAAACCATACAGTCATTGTGTTGACGAGCAACCAGGGAGAACCTCACCGTCAACAAACGATGGAAACCTATAACATTCCTTCTGGGCAATTTATTCCGGCACGGTCGATGGCTTTGCTGAATCTTTATCTCATGGCAATTTACGGACAGCATCAATGGATTGTCGGCTATCACGATAAAAACATCTATCTTGATCATGCGGCTATAGAACAAAAGGGAATCTCTTTGGACGAGATGCAACAACGTTGCGCCAGTTTTATGCTTGACTTACAAGGTATTCAGACTGCACTCACCACGTCACAAATTATGGCTGCCGATGGCAATGCACACGATGAATCTGCAAGGATGAAGAATTCGTACAACAAACATCGATCGGGAGATGTTGTCTTTACCCTGATGCCGGGCTGGGTTGAGTCCGATAACAAAGGGAATGTGTTGCCCATTAACAATGGCAAAACCTCGTATGTGCCCTTGCTGTTTTTTGGTGATGCTATTCAGTCACAACAATTACCGGATCACGCAATCACAGACCTGGCACCAACACTTACCTGGTTGTTACAAACAGGATTTCCCAACGCGAATATTGGTTCCCCCATTTCGCTGATACGAAAAGATGATGCGACGGATGGATTGCATCGTGAGAAGTAAAGGATGTGCTTTTCCTGTCGATGATGTTTGAAAGAGTGGCTAGTTAGTTGGTCATGGAAGCAATTTGAGTCAGAAAGGGTTTATTTCGTGAGAAATTATGATTCTTGCCTCATTTTGTCGGCTAAAAGCTTGTGAGGTAAAACAAATTTTTTTATCTACCTTTGTATCGTTTTTTGACCAACATCACGCTAAACTAATAAAATGGGGGAAGCTATTAAGGTTTTGTTTATTACACAGGAGATTACACCTTTTCTTCCTGAATCGGAAATTGCTACTATTTGCCGTTATTTACCGCAGGCAGTGCAGGACCGAGGAAATGAAATTCGTGCTTTTATGCCAAAGTTTGTGGCAATCAACGAGCGTAGAAATCAGCTGCATGAAGTGCAACGTCTTTCAGGAATGAACATTATCATTGATGATACTGACCATCCGTTAATTATTAAAGTGGCATCTCTTCAGGCAGCGCGTATGCAGGTTTATTTCATTGATAATGAAGACTACTTTCATCATCGTAATATAGCAAAAGATGATAAAGGTGTTGAATATAAAGACAATGGTGAACGAACTATATTTTTTGCCAGAGGTGTTTTGGAAACAATTAAAAAATTGCGATGGACTCCCGATATCATTCATTGCCATGGCTGGATGACAGCATTAGTTCCTTTGTATGTTAAAAAGGCGTATTCAGATGATCCTTGTTTTCGAGATGCAAAGATTGTTTATTCCATTTACGAGGATGGATTTTCAAACCCGTTTCAGAGTCGGTATGATCAGATTTTAAAGATTGATGGGGTGAAAGAAGAGCATTTGAATTCTGTTAAGTCGGGAGCAGTCGACTATGTTGCATTAACAAAATTAGCTGTTGACTTTTCGGATGCGGTCATTCAAGGAAGTGAAACGTTGCATGATTCTTTAGCCAGTTATATTGCATCAAAGCCAGAGTCATCGTTCTTGCCGTATCAAACACCGGAAACTTATACAGATGCTTATTTAGACTTATATCAATCACTTTTATAAATTGTCTCCTATCGTGCTGTTCCCTTTTGGCAATAACTTAACTAACTTATTTTCGCATGAAACAAGTTCCAGTCATCGGGACGAATTCTACGAGCCTTTAATGTAAAAATAACACACAAACATGAAATACCTTCTTCTTGTCGTTGCTCTTGTTTCATTAGTGATATTGTCATCTTGTACTGACTCATCTAATGGTTTAGGTTTCACTATTCAGCCAACGGGCGATTTGATTACAGTAGCCACAGATACTTTTGGAATTGGTACTGTAAACTATCAGGTTCCGAATATGATTTCACCTACCGATACTTTTTTATTAGGAAGTTATTATGACCCCAAGTATGGAACGACAAACGGAGATATTTTGGCACAGTTTACCTGCCCTATTGGCTTCCAGTTTCCTTCGCAAGCTATACCTGATTCGTTGTCACTCTATGTCTTGTTTAATCACTGGGCAGGCGATCCCCATTCTCCTTTGAGGATCAGCGCCTATGAGATGGATGGTACTCCGCTTTCGTATAATTCAACCTATTACACGGATCTGAATGTGCCCACTTATTGTAGTAAAAGCATACTTTTGGGAAGTCGCATCACTGTGTCTGTGCCTGATACAGTTGCCGTTGCTGATACAAGTACCTATCAACCACATATTACCTATAAATTTTCAAACGCGGAGCTACAACAGCTCTATGCAGCAGCAAGCAATGGTTCGTTTACCAGTCAAAGTGTCTTTACAAACTATTTTAAAGGAATTTACTTAACTTCCGATTATGGTAATGGTGCAGTGTGGTATGTTAACCGCATGTACATGGAGCTTTACTTTCATTATCATGCCTTTGTGAATAACAAGGACACGACTTTAACCTCAGCTTTAGTGTTTCCTGCCAGTAAAGATGTGCGACAAGTTAATCATATTACACATCCGGATATTAACAGGATGCCTGCTCCACCCGATAGTGTAACCTATGTATTTTCTCCTGCAGGCATTTATACACAGGTCAACATACCTGTGGAGCGTATCGTGCAACGCATTAAAAATCGGTGGAATGGCAAAGTGAACAGCATTAATCATGCAGAATTACGGATGGAAGTCACTGAAAGAGACACAGTCGATGACTATGTATTCCCGATACCAACTTATTTGGCATTAGTGCCCAAGCAGAATATGAACAGTTTCCGTGTGGGGGATACTACGTTGATAACGGCTTCATACAACTCGGTTGATCATTATTATAGTTTTAATCTTTCCAGTTATTTAACGCGTCAGTTGCGCAGTTCAAATCCTCCGGCTATCGATCAGTTGCTGGTAATTCCTGTGAGCGTTTCATCAAGAAACTCATCCGGATATATTGCAGGGTTGGTACCTTTAGTGAATCTAAATGCAGTGACTTTACGAACCAGCAAAAGTGTTTCACCTCTTCGATTGGAAATCGTTTATAACGGATTCTGATTCTTGTTTGATGATCTTACATGGAGTGGTGCTTCGGGAAGAATAGCTCTGCTTTAAGGAAATCATTTTTGGCTGGCAATAAGTTGTTTTTGCTTCTCTTTTCTTAGAATCGAGACAGAAGTTTTTCGGGATGAAAAACAGTGGTTTTCAGCGGGTTGATAGCAGATTAGCCTGCATCAGAAAGAGTGAAAAATATTTATACTTGCAATGTCGAGTTGTCAAATTGCCAAATTTGATTTATCTTTGTTCCCAAAATAAGTCAGGGTGGAAGCTTTTTTCAGAACTCATAAGTATTTGGTGGAACATGTCAAATCGCCTGTCCAGCGTTTGTTGATGGACGAAATTGACTGGGATTATCGCTTAATAGGCATTAAAGGCTGCCGTGGCGTTGGAAAAACCACTTTCTTACTTGAATATGCTAAACAACACTTTGGTCCCGATGATCGTTCCTGTCTCTACATCAACATCAATAATTTCTATTTTACAACGTGTTCATTAGCTGATTTTGCAAGTGAGTTTTCAAAAGCTGGTGGGAGAACTTTGCTAATTGATCAGGTGTTTAAACTACCAAACTGGTCAGCGGATTTGCGCGAATGCTATGATCGGGTTCCTGGTTTAAATATTATTTTCTCAGGTTCCTCAGTGATGCGTCTGAAAGAGGAAAACTCGTTATTGCGTGACTGTGTTCATTCGTACAATCTACGTGGTTTCTCATTTCGTGAGTTTTTGAATTTGATGGCAGAGACTAACTTCCCTGCTTATACCTTGGATGATTTGCTGATACACCACCAACAGATTGCCACTGAGATTACTTCAAAAGTAAAGCCATTGGCTTATTTTCAGAATTATTTGCATCATGGGTTTTCTCCCTATTTCTTAGAGAAACGCAATTTCTCCGAAAACTTATTGAAAACCATGAACATGATGTTAGAGGTTGATGTGTTGTTGATCAAACAAATCGAACTTAAATATTTGCCTAAAATCAGAAAACTTCTTTATTTAGTAGCTCGTGAGGCCCCAACTGTTTTGAACGTGAGTCAGCTAAGTACGGAAATTAATATTTCGCGTGCAACAGTGATGCATTATATCAAATATTTGAGTGAAGCCCGGTTGTTGAACTTGCTTTATCAGGAAGGGGAGTCATTCCCCAAAAAGCCGGCTATGGTCTATATGCAGAATTCGAATTTAATGCATGCGATTAACCCGGGCAATGTAGATGCACAAGCACAACGGGAGACGTTTTTTTACAACGCACTATATAAAGATCATCATCTCTTCAAAGGGAGAAAAGATGTCCAGTTTCTGGTGGATGGACGACTTCCTTTTGTGGTGAATACCCCGGCATACAGGCAAAAAGTGAAGTCTGAAAACTACTATGCAACTGATAAAATGGAAGTTGGACATGACAACATCATTCCTTTATGGTTGTTTGGTTTTTTGTATTGAGCAACAAGTAAAGAGAGGAATACCTTACAAGACACGGAAAAGTAATTATCAATTAATCTACAATTATGGCAAAAGAAAAGAAATTTTTGACCTGTGATGGAAATCAGGCCGCTGCCCACATCGCATATATGTTTAGCGAAGTGGCTGCCATCTATCCTATTACGC
>Ga0247847_1000183_pt1 | contig 19184 bp, 16 predicted proteins | sample PFST25metaG_FD_186002 | JGI IMG/M metagenome (GOLD analysis project Ga0247847, IMG submission 186002) | Peat soil microbial communities from Stordalen Mire, Sweden - P.F.S.T25 | ecosystem: Environmental > Terrestrial > Soil > Wetlands > Peat | place: Sweden: Norrbotten County, Stordalen Mire...
GAATTCTAGCAACGATAACTGACTACTCAGAGCCATCCGCTTAGTCCTACCGTATAGTGGAAACGTGAGTTAATAAAGTTTATGATTTCTAAAGTTATATTTCCACTGCAATACAACCTACATTTCCTGTGGAAATGACGATTTCTTCCACTGCAAACCCTACTACTTGTATTTCTATTAAGCTGCTAAGTAATCGTGGGCTTATATCGATCGCTTCCTAAAGCCTTGATTCGGGTTTCATTTTGCTTCGAAACGATATTATCATCGCCAATCTCTGATGCTGCGCACAAGTTGCTTAACGTAGGACGGAATACTCGTTCCTCTTTTTGGCATACCTTTGCTGCAAGTGGAAAGGGCTCAAGACTCACCCCATGTTTTCTACTGTAGAGCTAAAAAATAGGATTTTGTTTGGTAATAGATTATAAAAAATAGCGTGTTGTAGGGGTAATAATCTATTAATAAATAAATCTTTGTATAAATTTGTTTTAATATTTGATATCTAAAGTTTTATGGATGCGCAAACATGGGGGGTGTGTAATTTATGCTCTTTTTGATTGAAGGAGACAGATTAGACCGAATTATTGAAACCTGCTACCAATCCATAACACCCCGTTAACATCATGTCACCACCTGGTGCTGCAAAATATGGACTCAGTCGAGATTTCCTCATGATCCCTCGTCGAGGTCCTATGGTGGTTACCCAAAAGCTTCGCTCTCTAAAAGCTCGATCTATCTCTTGGTATCCAGTTTCGTGTATGTAACAACCGTGTCCCCCGTCTTGAAAAACACGTTCATTCGTTAATTTACCGTCCATAAACAGTGACAAAAAATAGTCGAGTTTTTCTGTATCGATCAAGGAAGTGTGGTGTTCAAACATGCCGATGATCCTCTTTTGATCGAGCATAGCTGCGAGAGTGTGACCGTTTCCCACGTTTACAATGATATGAGGTTCCCGTGCGTGCTCAGCCACTACATCATCACACAGCGCACCCAATATTGCGGCCGGACCGGTATCCATCACTAAGATCTGCTGCATTTCGTTCCCTTCTAACGTCCGATATACGGCCTTTAGTCGTGTCAAATAGTTGGGGATCCGGCCATCTACGTAGCAAAAACTGGTCAACCCACCACCTGCAGCGATCAGGCGCTTGAAATGCTGAAAACGAAAAATCCTATTACTCCCGGAGCTCTCACCGTGATCTTGACACGCCACTGCGCACATTGTAGGCAGACTAACGTCGAATTGTTGAAGCGCGGCTCTCAGTGCGGGAACGTCCACATCGTTCAACTCTATTCGAACACAGTCTGTTGTCGGCTGTGCCGGCGTTATATTCACCCCCCACGATCGGACTTTATCAAGATCATCATTGAGCGTTTTTGCTGCAAGCGGCGTTGCATAAACCGAATATCCGCCCTGCATGTGAGCTCGAACAGCTGCGCTGCTCGGCCCACCTCCCATCGTCTCGCCGCACAAAAACAAGCTGCGACCCTGCTCCGTAACAGACCTGATGCGGTTGGCGACTATTGCAGTTTGGGAAGGCATCACCATTTTTACGTTATTCTCTGTGACTAAGCTCGAGTCGTACAGGAGCACATCTTGGGTTCCTGTACCGACGTCTAATGCGATGACACGCATACTGAAAGATTAGGCAACGCCTCTTATTATACTTATTAACGTGGCGTCTGCGTCTTGTGCAGAATCTCCCGTCAGAAATGCTATATACGCACTAACGCAATCCAAGTATATGCGACGCCAGCGGTCACAGACTCACCATAAGGCCGCCGTGAACAAGCGCTATGAAGTTGGCGTAATCTCGATCAGCACGTCTCGATTTGCGAAATACGGCAGCGCTAAGACACCTGAAGAGGCCGAAGACATATCCGGCCGAATCATTATCGACCTCTTAAGAAGCGCAGGCCACAAGTTTCATTCGTACGCGCTGATATCGGACGAAGCAGAGTCAATTATCGCGTGCGTGAGGGCCCTCATCAGTAATACCGATGTGATCATCACAACAGGGGGGACCGGACTCGCCCCGCGCGACGTGACCATCGAGGCCGTTCAGCAAATGCTTCAAAAAGAAATTCCAGGTTTTGGCGAGCTATTCAGAAGCATCAGCTACGAAAAAATCGGCTCTTCTGCCATGCTCACACGAGCTACAAGCGGCATTATAGGAAACACAGCTATTTTCTGTCTTCCTGGCTCCCCAAACGCCGTGACACTCGCGATGGAAGCCCTCATCTTGCCCGAGCTCGGGCATATTTTGCTTCACGTGTCAGAGCAATAACTCTTTTTTGACGAGCCGTTGATCAGCATCTTGCAAAAAAAGGCTTATTCGAGGGTCGCGTGCTTTTTCTTCAAATCCTCCTCACTCTTTTTTGTTATCTCCATAAGAGCAGCAATGATGCCGTCTAAAAATACCATGGTGCTTATTTCAAACATTGTGCCGAGGGGAGCAAACGATATGTGCGAGCCGACGACTTGTCGCTCCATAAAGTCCATGCCGCTTGCTTTCGTTCGTCCCTTCACGACGACAATAGCGTCAGAAATAGTTCCAAGTGTTGAGTCCCTATTTGACGTTACTGCGGCGAGTCGTGTGCCTTTCGCTTTTGCGAGGGCGCTCATCTCATTGATTGATTTGGTCTCTCCGGAGCCCGATATAACGATAAGAAGATCATCCGTTTCAACGGCTGGGGTCACCGTCTCTCCAACCACATAAACGTTGAATCCCAAATGCATCAATCGCATGGCAAAGCCCTTAACAACGAGTCCTGATCGGCCGGCACCCATGACAAATAGGCGCTTGTGGTTCTGCTGCGCGGCTAGGATACCTGTGACAAGTGTTTTTACCTCAGAATAGTCTATTTCATCAGCTATGGCCTGCACATTCGCGGCGATAACCTTCATCGCTGATTTGACGTAGTCTTCGGGTTGGTGGGCAATAAGGTTCTGCATAGTTCGCACCAGTGACTTTTATTTGCCTGCGCTATTCTTTGAGCTTTTTTATGCTTAATGGGCTTTGCAGACTTCTGCTTTAACTCATCCGTTTTCCATGGACTTTGCGCGACTTGGGGACGGCTTTTCGACCTCTTCAAATGCCAGTCTGCACAAGAGGTAGGCGATCGTAGACTCAGCACCAAGGTTCTGATTAACTCCGTTTTCAAGCGAGAGACCATCAAAACAACCGCCTGTACCATCATCATAAATTGGCAGCTTGAGCAGATTGTTGCCGGTGAACCAGCTAAAACACTTCAGCGCGTTTTGGTAGTACTGTCGCTTGCCGGTGATCCTGTAAGCGTCTAAGAATGCCTCGACAAGTGCCCCGACATCGATAGCCTGTTCGTCGCCGAGCGCTCTATGTTTTCCGCGGACGTACCAGCCGTTGTTTCCGATGACATTTATCACACCGTTTGAGGTTACCACTTGATCCCACAGGAACTGTAGGGTGCTTTCGCCGCAAGCAAGGAGTTGCTCATCGCCCACTACATCATAGGCAATCAGCATCGCCTGGGACAGCCGAGCGTTCGAGTACGACATGAAGTCTTCGAACCACTCCCAGTCTGGAGCTCGGGTATCCTCGTAGCTGCGCAGAATCTCTACTGCAAGCGCTCTGATTCTCTCTTTCGCACCTTCAAATAACCCTTTTGAGCAATAGAAGCCGAGTAGGCAGTAGGCCATTCCTCGCAAGGACAACTTGCTGGTCGCGTGCATCGCTGCGCGTTCAAAAATGACATGCGCAACTTCTTGGACGCTCTTAGGGAGATGTGAAGCGCCACTCGTGTATCCGCACGCCCAGAGCGTTCTGCCCAAAGCTTCATCGGAACCTACGCTGTCGAGGAAGTTCCGTTGGTAGCTCATAAAATTGCGCATCGTACCGTCGTCATTCTGCGCGTGAAAAGTAAAGGCCATGTAGGTCCTCAACAAATCGAAACTCGACTCATCTCGAAACAAACTGTAGTGCTTCGCCGTCACAAGCAACGCTCTGACGTTGTCATCAACACAATAACCTTCAAATCTGTTCGGAATCGCGTATTTTGCGTGTTGAAGTATTCCAGTGCAATCAGTGAGTGCTTTCACGTGCCGTAACGTAACGGGAGGGAGCAGCGTATCACCTTGAAGCTTTTTGTCTTCTGTTCATATATAGGCTGTTGTCCGGCGGTCATTGAAGAGAGGCCCGTGCACTGCACAGGCCATCGAAGACGCACGGTTGTTACGCGTTGCACGTGCCCGTACTGACCCTCCATCAAAGCAACGCATCATTGGCGCTCGGCACACACGTCAACTTTATAAGCATGCCGGCGTAGTAACACAGGGCATCAAGCTTGGTTTTTGGAGTGATCAGCCCTAGACATGCGGCGCACGAAATTAGTCTCTAACTCTCTGTTGTTTGCTGCTGTCGCTCTGATTCTGTGTGCTGCTTTGGCAGTCCCAGCGAGCGCGGCAACCCTGACTGTCGGTGTTGGAGGGCAGTTCAAAACCGTTCAACAAGCAGTGGATGCTGCGAAACCGGGCGATACGGTGCTCGTCGCACCAGGCACGTACACCGAAAACGTGGTAGTGAGCAAACCACTAACGATAACAGGAAACGCGACAGTGAATGCAGCCGATTCGAGCAAAGATGTGTTCCTGATAACGAGCCCCGGCGTGCACATTGACGGATTGACCATAAGCGGCGGCGAAACGGGCGTCAATGTTGCCGGTGTTGCTTCTTGCGCTATAACGAACATTACCGAGCACGGCAACGTCTTCGCCGTATATCTCGCCAACGCGACGAACAGCGTCGTGAGCAATAACAACCTAGCCAACAATCATTATGGTGTCTACTGTGACTATGCTACGTCCACTACAATAGCGAACAACGTGGCAACTGGTGAGGCCGGCGGCGGTAACGCGGCGACATACAGCGATGGCATCTACTTGTACTATAGTGATTCCAACAATGTCACACAGAATAATCTCAACGCTAATCACGTCTATGGAATTTCCCTATTCCATTCGTCTGGCAACGACATCTCAAATAACACCATACAGGCCAACGACGATATAGGCGTCCGCCTCGGCGAAGCAGCCGATAATAACACGCTTAGCTTCAACACGATCGGCGGCAGCAGCCAGCTCGGGATTCTAATCCTCAATGCACAGGGCAATCGGATCTATCTTAACAACTTCGTGAATCAAACGGTCGCGACAAGTGATGCATCGGCCGCGATTCTGAACTCCCCGGAAAAGCTAGCCTACACGTACGGCGGCATCAACCGCACGGGATATATGAGCAATTACTATTCGGATTACAAAGGCAACGACTCTAACGGCACCGGGATCGGAAGCACGCCCTCAGCATATGGCGACAAGTATCCACTGGTGCAGCCAGTTGCGAGCTACGGAACCATCATGCCTGCAAGCGCCGTTACGGCCACAACTTCATCCTCTTTGTCGAACAGCCAGAATGCGAGCAGGATTGCGACTTCCAACCAAAGTAGTACTGGAACAGGACTTCCAGGATTTGAAACACCGTATGCGGTAGCCGGGCTTCTAATAGCTGCACTCGTGGTTCTTCTCAAACGCCGCAGATAGCGTGGACGTGATTCGGCAACCTTCTCTCACGGCACGCTTTTTGGTGCGCGTTAACAACTTTCAATGCCCAACCTACGGTTCTGCTGATGCAAAACGTCTGCCAAAAGCCGTCTATTTTTAACGAACATGATGAGCGACTTGCTCGTGATGGTGCTCCCCCTCGCTCGGGTGCGGGTGCTTGTGCAGTAGCTCGCCGTGCCAATGCTGGTGCTCGTGAATAAGATTCGCGGACAACAATAGTTCTTGATCGTTCATGACCTCAGTGCTGCTGCAGTCCGCTCTGATGGTGTGGTCCTCGCCGAAGACAATGGACCTCGTACTTATCTGTTCGACGATGTTCATATCATGAGTGGCCGTGATGATCGTTTTTCCTGCTTTTGCCAGATCCTGGAGAAGTTCAGTGAGCCATAATTGCGTGCGTGGGTCCAGTCCCCCGGTGGGCTCATCCAACAACAAGACGTCGGGATTAATGGAGAGTATCGAGCCGATGCAGACCTTCTTTCTCTCGCCACCGCTCAAGGTATGCGGTGCCCGATCCCTTATGTTAGAGAGTGCCAGCATCGCCATTACCTCTTCCGTTCGCTTTACGACATCTTCTCGTGGCAGGCCTAGCTGGAGCGGGCCAAAAGCGATCTCGTCGAAGACGGTAGAAGAGAATAGCTGGACATCCGGGTTCTGGAATACGAAGCCGACCTTTGTCCGGAAATACCGAGCGAATTCGTTATCTTCGAGCGCGTTGAAACGCTCTTCCGTCACAGGGTTGCCGAACGCATAAACTTCGCCAGATGTCGCGTATATCAGCGCGTCCAGTATTAAGAGAAGCGTTGATTTTCCACTTCCGTTGGCACCGATAATCGTAATCTGCTCCCCCGCGGTCATTGTTAGGTTTATGTCCTTCAACGCTTCGAACTTATCCAAGTACGAATGAGACACGTTTTGCAAATCGAAGATTGTCTCCATGATAGGGCCTTCTTTGTGAACTTTAGAGGCTGATGATGCTCCGGGAGATGAGCGCCAGGATCACGCAGCACGCAAGGACAGTTACAATCGCCACGTAATCCCGGTGGTGCATGACATTGTCGTGCATGAGTTTGACGTCGCCATCAAAGCCACGAGAGATCATAGCTTGGTGTACCTTGTCACTAGTGTCCAGCGATTTCACGAGCATGTAACCAACGCGTCCGCCTACCCACCTTTGCTCTTCCCGCGTGGGCAGGCTTGTGATCTGCCGGCTCCTTCTGGCCGTAAAAAGGTCTGCTATTGTGTCCAAGAGCAGGAATATATACCTGTAGCACATGCTGATCGTCAAGACGTACACCTTGGGCACGCGAATCGCTCGCAGCGATTTAAAAAGTAAATCCTGCTTAGTTGTGAGAAATAGGAGTATTGCGAGCGACACGCACGCCGCAACGCGTAGGATGAACGTAACAACGTAGATCGTGCCTTGTTGGGTGATGTATATAGAGCTAGGCAGCGCGATTGGTCCCAAGTGGCTGCCGTTGCCCAAAGTGGCAATCGGGACCAAAACATTGCCTGCTAGAAAAACATTGAAGAGCATCGGAATCACAATAACGCCTGCAAAAATAGGGATGAAGACCCACACGCGTTTGACAAACCAAAGCACTTCTATCTTGCTGAAATAGGCGAGCACCAAAGTCAGCAGATAGATGACGAGTAGCACCCAGGGGCTCGTCATGAAGGTCACGCCGACGACGAGCACGAACATCGAGATTAATTTTACGCGGGGATCCAGGCTTTGCAATAGCCCTTTACGTTTTGCAAAGGTCTCGGAGATGAGGCTCTCTCGGAAGAAACTGAGAGCGCCATCAATCGTTTTCTTCCCAAAGCTCTTTTTCTTAGCCACACTGGCGGCGCCGTGATATGGCTCTGTTTCAGTCCTGTTCATCCAGTCGGGTATCATGGGAGTTGTCGATAGTTGGTGCCTGGCGATATGGCGTTAAGCTTGACATATTTAACGCCCTTTAATGCCATCACGGTTTCAGCGAGCTGCCTGATGGCATCTCCATCACCGTGCAAAGCTATGATCTCCAAGCAATTCTCGTGGTCCAAGTGCACGTGCACGGAAGATGTAATCAGCCCCATATGGCGGTGCTGTATCTCAGTCAGCTCATCAGCCAGCCCTCGCTGGTCGTGCTCGTAAACAAGCGAGATGACGCCTACCCGTTCACCCTGGACCTCACTCATCCACTCATAATTCACAATATAGTTCCTTATGGCATCCCGTAAAGCCTCTGAGCGAGACGAGTAGCCCCGCTTTTCGATAATCTCGTCGAACCGATCCAAGAGATCGCTAGGTAAAGACACGCACGTACGCTCCAATCGCTTACTCATCAAATTCACCACTCACTGTGTAATACTTCTTCCTAGAAAAGTATCACTTCTAGCCATAAAAGCATGCGAAAAAAGGTGGAGAATAATGAATAGACTTTCGACTATTCATTATTGGTTCACTGTTCTAGGCTGTGTCTTCCTTGTTTTTTGTTAACTCTCTCCCGATCAGGTAAAACAATACTCCGAGGAGACCCACCCCTATTATTGCCGCAAGGTAGTATCCTAAGCTCTGGCCAATGAAGGAACTCGCCCAGTCGGTACCGTAATCCGGTATCGGAGCATGGTACAAACCTTGCAAACTGGCGAAACCGACCGGGACGTACCCTATTAACGACTGTAGCTCATCGGCGCCCCATTCACCGTACGCAGTGCCGCTCGCAATTATGCCGAGGGGCACCAGGATCACGAGTATCAGGAGCCAAATCAGCAAATTTCTAAAAACCTTTTCCATGGCCTTCACCTCGAGTCAAGCTGCTGCCGCGGGAACCCTCGGTTTTGACGCTGTTTCTACTGCTTTGTAGTTCCATATGATGGTTGGATCGTTCCGTGCAATGTAGGTAAAGGCCACTACCGTAACAATCACTTCGACAATGCTGAAGAAGAACGCGTGCCCGAACACCATCGCCGGCACCGTTATGTTGAGGCCATACGGCATGTACAATGGCACGCCGGCGGATGAGACATTAATTATGGGTTGGATGCCCATCTCAAAGCCAGCGCAGGCCGCAGCTAATGTCAAGCCCAGCCACGCACCAACTCCCGAGCCAATGATTCTCCGACGATCGGTCATCTTCGTCTTTCCGGCGATAAACGCGTAGGTATAGTACCCAACGAAGGGTATGACCACGGCCATGTTAAAGCAGTTCGCGCCAAAAGTCGTAATCCCTCCGTCACCAAAAAGCAAGCACTGTATGAGGAGGGCCACGGATGTCGTTACGACTGCTGCCCACGGCCCCAATATGATTGCGACTAACGCGCTGCCGACTGCGTGTCCGGTACTCCCCCCGGGGATGGGCACGTTGAACATCATGATGACAAAAGAAAAAGCGGCTGCAAGTGCCAGATACGGCACCTGTTTTGTTCTGAGGTTCGTGCGTAGCCATCTTCCCGCGTAATACCAAATCGGGATCATTATAATCCAAAATGGTAGGTACGTATTGGGTCCCAAATAGCCGTCTGGCATATGCAATTAAATCACCACGCGAAGATGTGCAGACAGTTATAAAAAACTATCGAATAGTATTACGAAAACACACACTTCTAGCATAATAGTAATAACATTTAGCTTACAAGGATATTCGTACGAACATGTATCTGGAAGGACACGGCTACGTCTTCTTATCTTTGTTTTATCTTTCTGGAACTAGTCAATTCCTCAGCGTCGCTTATCAGGGATCTTGGCAGAGTACGACAGCAGAAACCCACAGCTATGTGCGTGGGGGTATCTTCAGGAAGTTTTAAAAAAGGACCGTGCATTCGTGAAGGCGGCACGTCGTGTTACTGCCGCTCCTTCCTGATCGTGACCGAGGTGTTATTTACTTTGCCAGTCAGGAGTACCCGCGCCACCTCCTGAAACCCGGCTACGTTTTCGCTCACCACAGGTGCATAAAGAATGGCCCGCATGCCGCTGTACGTCCTATAGAGGATTTTTGTCTCCGAAGCGACCAAACGTCGGACATTCCTGAAAATTCTTTTTTAGGGCGCTGCGAGTGCTGCCACCATCACACCGTCGTACTCTAAGCCCGCCAACGCCGTTTCATTGCCACACACGACCTCGATCGCGGAGCCCAGCCCCAGTTTGTCAAGCACCCGCTCAGAGAGCGCAGCTATCTGAGCACCATCTCGACGCTGATCCCTTTCGCTCCATAACACACGTCAAGCAGCATCGGTGTCAGGGGGGCGGCCCCCCGCCAATAAACACCGCTGTGTCCCCCGCTGAGAAGCCGGCAAGCCGCACCTTACTGCCGACCAAGATCGGGTACCGTTCATAGTAATGGCCTCTACCCGCGTCCAGGACTCTTCTGCATCCAGTATGTCATAAGCTTGTTGCATCTCTAAACGAGTGTTTACTGCGACATAAGAACCTCGAATAGTCTTCAGGGCATCGTTCATACGTTCGTTTTCCAAAATGTGCCGCGCTGAGTCAAACTCGATGGTCATATCATTGGCGATGACTTCTATCGCATCAAGGAGAGGTACGATCTCGTCCAAGGACTTTTTCTGGACGTGATTGCGATCATATACGCGTAACGCGTCCGCTATCGCGGAAATCTTAGCTCAATACTTGTAACAGCTCATATAGCGTCCCTTGAAACGCGAGCATCATTCTCCTGTTGCCCGCATTCTCTTACCTTTTACGCGAAGTATGGTGGATCCCAACCAACTCATAAATTCAAAGACTAGAGACAATGTCTATTTTTTCACAATCTTGGGTTTGAGCTCTTGGACAATAATTCTACCTGGTTGGTGAAGGACTTGTGGCCAGAATTGAGCCTTACATAGCGAAGCTTATACCTCAACAGAGTTTCGCGTTGCGTGGTCAGCTTCACTTGCTAACGCCGCTGCGGGGTTAAGTAACTGTACGTGGCCGTATTCGCATCGACTTAGGCAGTGATGGACTTCGCTCGATTTATGAACGAGTTTACTACGATGCCCCCGTCAACACACGTTCGTTAGCCAATCCATCGAACGCGCGGAAGGCGATGACAACAGCATTCCGATACTTCCAGTCTGCAATCAGATGTCACCGCGTTGTTGATGCCACTTGTCGACATCATCGCTTCCATAATGAGCCTTCAATGCATCTTTTACTCCTAATCGAACGAGTTTTGCAACACTGCCTCCAAAGGCGGTGGCAGGTCCGCTGTACAAAATCGGCTCGCCTTCCCCTCTGTTTTCATATGCGACCAGGACCGCGTCGCTCGTTGTCCCTGTGAAACTGAATCCGCAATCGAAAAGAGCGTGCGCCTTCGCTTCAGTGGCGGTAATTATCGTCCCTGCGATCGCCCCTTCGCTCAGCGTTGTAGAGGATATGACGATTATATTGATTGTGCCAAAAGACGACGGATTGAACCCCGCAGTTATAAACACCGTGACGCACGCATCGTTTAGAATCTGCACGTTTTTCATTTCAACTGCGGTAAGAAGCGCGATGCAGTTTCCCTCGAGCTTCAACGATGCGGCCACTCCCTCAATATAGCTCTTCGGATCGTCGTGAGAGAAATCGTGGGGAACTTGAATGTTTAGGATGTTTTTTGTCGCTCTTCTGCCGCCATCAACGCCAGTGCTCAGGGCCTCAAAGCTGCCCTTCAGGACTAAGAACCGGTCTACTATCTCATATTCCACGGTTGTTCACCTTTAAGGGTTAAGCGTCGAAACGCCGCTAACCGATGTGTGCTTCAACATATGCTAGGAGCGTCGTGAGCTCCGTGAAAACGGGGAGATTGTTTTTTAAGTCTTCGTACATATGTTGTGCTACACCAAGTGTAAAATCGCGGCTTTCTATCCGCGTCTCTTCCACTATCACGAGTTTATCTGCTGCAAGTTCAGCTGCTTCGAGGTTCTTTAGGTTCGCCGGCCCGAAGCAGATGTTAGGCAGCACGACGATGGATGCTTCCTGTATAAGTTGCAGGTTACGGCTGTGTACCTCGCTCGAAATGGGCGAAAACGGTGCTTCGACGGCGCATTCAATGCTAAAGTACTGCGCCACATCGTAATCGGTGTCGAGTGTATTCACCACGCCCGCGGAGACGCTCAAGCCCCGTTGGACAAGCGCGTGGATTATAGGTGCCCCTTTGCCCCCGCCGGGAATGACGTGCACCTTTGCAGAGCTGCGCGCTCCAGGAGTGTGCTGCGGGAGAAGTGTAATCGAAAAAGCGTTCGTAATCGGGTGTTTTCTCACGAGCGCTGAGACGCCAAACGCTTCTGCGATGTGTTCTTGAGTTAATACCTCCTCGACGGTGCCGTCAGCGAGAATCTCTCCACGTTTTAACAGCAGCAGTCGATCACAGTACTGAGCGGCGAGATTGAGATCGTGAATCGCGGCGATAACCGCAATGCCAGAAGCCGCAAGGCGCCTCACCAGATCAAAGATCTCAATCTTGATCCCAATGTCGAGCTGTGATGTCGCCTCGTCAAGAAGAAGGATCTTGGGCTCTTGGGCCAACGCACGGGCAATGATGACGCGCTGTTGCTCCCCACCTGAGAGCTCATTAATCTTGCGATCGGCAAACCGAGCGACATCGGTCATCGCTAACGCTTTTTGCACCGCGTCAAAATCGTGCGTCGATTCGGTTCCGAGGAATTTGATGTGGGGATTCCTACCCATAAGCACGGCCTCCTCGACTGTAAAATCAAAAAAGAACGTGTCGGTGCTCTGAGGTACGACCGCCATCTGTTGTGCGAGTCGTTTAGGCTTAATCTGGTAAACATCTACATCATCGAGCGTTATGATGCCGACTTGTGGCTTCAGCACCCCGCTGATTGCTTTAATGAGCGTCGTCTTTCCTGACCCGTTAGGGCCGACGAGACCGATCACCTCGCCTGGCCTGACCGTCAGTTGCGCGTTATTGAGTGCGTGTGTCTGAACGTAGTAGCAGTCAACGCCATCAACCTGCACACGTCCAGCTCCCTCTGTTTCAGAGCGACGTTCTTCACCGAGTATACGCATCACCGTTTCCTCGTCCGTTGTATGTGCTGTAGCATCTAAAAGATGTTTTTCCTCTTGCTCCTCACCAGATACATAAAAAACGGGGCGCCAAGCAGCGCAGTGATGATACCTACAGGCACTTCAGTACCAGGTATGGCGGACCGTGCGATAATGTCGGCCCAGATGAGCAAAATGCCGCCGAAGAGTGCGGAAGCGGGAATGAGTGCCTTATGATCCGGACCTGTAAACGTCCGCACCACGTGGGGTACGATGAGCCCGACAAACCCGATGATGCCGCAGAAAGCGACAGCTACCCCCACTATGAACGAAACGGTTACCAAGAGAATCCTCTTGAGGTTCTCCACAGCTACGCCTAAGTGCTGCGCTGATTCTTCCCCAGACAGCATCAGGTTTAAATCGCGCGCGTATGCGTAGAGGATGATTGTCCCGACGAGAACCACCGGGAACGTTATTTCCACGTACTGCCAGGTGCTCGCCCACAGCCCCCCCATGAGCCAAAAAACCAGTTCTTGCAGATTGGACCCGGCGACGAACATTAGGTAGGAGATCAACGCTGAAAAGAAGGTTGAGAGCGCGATGCCCGAAAGCAGTAGCAGCGAGACTGAGCTTCTCGGGCCGATCATGGACAGCGCGTACACCGTAAAGGAGGCGATTATGGCGCCCGAAAATGCCGCGAGCGGGACGAAGATTGCACTCACCACCCCAAGTGAGATGATGAGGGCGGCACCAAACCCAGCACCGCTTGACGCCCCTAGCACGTAAGGGTCCGCCAACGGGTTTTTAAAAAGGGCCTGCATCGCGACGCCTGCGACGGCGAGACCGGACCCCACGAGGAGCGCCATGAAGGTTCGGGGGAGGCGTATCTGAAATATGATGATTGCCTCAGCTTCAGACCACGTGTGGTTTCCCGGGACGACCAAATTGGCGAGCATCGCCGCTATCTTTTGCGGAGCTATCCACACAGGGCCAACAGCAACGCTCGTAATGACCGTCGCGAGCAGGGCAGCTGCAAGCACGAGGAGCGTCGTGTTTCGTTTCATGCGAGTGAAATCGCGTCTCTCATGCCGGACTTCGCGCGCGTGTAAGCGCGTAACTACGATGCTTGGCGAATAATTCCTGCAATCTGCTCTAGTGCATCGAAGGCGCGTGGCCCGGGACGGGATATGATGTCGCTGTCCAGGATGTAAATCTTACCGTTCTTGACGGCATCAACTGTGGCGAGAGCCGGGTCTGACTTGACCTGTTGCACTGCCGTTGAATTCATCGCACTGTTGGCGATAATCACCGAAGGGTTGAGAGCGACTATCGATTCCTTGCTCATCGTCCCATACCCACTTACGTTTGCCAACTGCGCGACGTTTATGCCCCCGGCATGCGCGATGATATCCCCTTCAAAGGTGTCTGCGCCCGCCGACATTATTGGGTCGTACCACACAAGATAGAGCACGCGCGGGTGTGAAGCAACAGAAATGCTGTTCGCAGTCATTTTTTGCGTCAAATTCGCAACAAGTGCGCTGCTGTTTCCGGTACTGCCCGTCACTTTGCCGATCAATGAGAGGTCGTTCAGTATGCCGGTTAAGCTGGTTGGGTTGATGACGACCGTTGGTATCCCATACCCGCTGAGCGTCGAGAGCAAGGTATTGTTCTCTAGGGAACTTGCAAAGACGATATCAGGATTAAGGGAAACGATTTTTTCAATGCTCGGCGAGCTGAATCCGCCTACTTTTGTGATATTGACAGCCGCTGGCGGATAGTTGTCGTAGGTAGTGTCGCCAACCACCTTGCCGCCCAGTCCTAGGGCGAACAAGTCTTCCGTAATGGAAGGAGCGAGTGAAATAATACGATGAGGTGTTTGAGCGACGGTGACGGTTCTTCCGGCATCATCGGTAACCGTGATGCCGCCCGATTGAGTTGTTTGGTTTGACGACAGCTGCGTGCACCCCGCTCCCAGCGTCGCGAGGAGTAAAGCGCAAATGACGACGCACGCTGCTTTTTTTGGTGTTATGTTCATGCTGCTACCCTAAAAACGACAAGAACGAATCCTGAGGCGAATTCGAGTACACGGACGGCTACAGTGTCCCGCGGTACGGGGGCGAGCCGGGAATAGGCAGACGGAAGCATCACCCCATCGTGAAATCGGCGCCCATTCGTGCGAGCATGCATCGGGAGGAGATGATGGATCCGCGCGTAGCTTGATTTTGACATCAACCGCGTCAACCTCACGAAGGGGGTACAACCGCCCGCCATACCGTTGTCGAAGCCGCCTCTAGATCCCATCGGTTAAGTGTGCCTTATCCTATATCAATTTATCTTGATGATTATCAGTTTTACTTGATAAACCAAGAAGCAAGCGGCCATAAGCAGTGCTGTGCTTCCTTGCGGAGAAGCGCCAACGTTGGTTGTGTAGTTTGCGTACTCTTCCTTGCGTTCGTGGTGCGCGACTAAATACTTTCATCCTTCTTTTGGACAAAACATACAGTTCTCAAGAAAGAGACAGAGCACCCATCTCGCGTTTATCACGGTTGAGGGGATATCGTTCGAAGATACACGCGTCAATAATAACAAGGCAATACGTGCAAGGGGGATCTCGAGGCGTTGTACACACGTATTAAACGTGCAGACTTAGGTGAAGCGCTGTCCCACCGAAGCGTTTCGCCTCCGTACGAGTATGTCGCCACTGCGGGGCATCTTACCACCCTCATTGAGCGTGTCGCACCTTCGTCGGTCGTGGCTATAGCGCTCGGAACTACAGGTCCCGACACCTTTGTTGATCGGATACGGACGCTCCAATTGGCCGTACACGGCCATCCTCCGGCCATCATTGATTGTGCTCAGGTGCCGCAAGAGGGGTTGGCAAAGCTGTACGACCTCTTCTCGACACCGGCTGTCAAGGTAATGCACAACGGAAAGCTCGCCCTCAAGTTCCTCTATCAAGCCGGATTCGACCTCTCACGCCCCTATTTCGACACGATGCTTGCCTCGCAACTGCTTAAGGGCGGACTAGGGGCAAAACACGATCTGAAAACCGTAGCACGAGCGTATCTTGACGAGCACACGCCGGAAACGTGCGGCAGTTTTCGAGCTGGGGCCCTCACCGAGCGGCAACTTCGATGTGCGGGGCAAACGGCCGGCGTGGTCTTGAGCCTCCATGCGACGTTATCGGAGCGTATCGAAAGTGCAGGCCTTACTGACTGCATGCGCTTAGAATGCGCCTGCCTCCCCGCGGTTGCGGCAATGGAGCGCAACGGCATGCTCATGGACATGGGGCAGTGGCGAACGTTGCAGGACACCTATAACGAGTTGGAGGGGGACCTCGCGCACGAGGTGTGTCGTGAGCTGACGACGTCGGGACAGCGTACCCTCGGTGACGTCGCCGCCATCAATCTCGGCAGCCCCCAGCAGGTGAAGCACGCCTTCAGAAGCGCGGGCGTTCCCGTCCGCAACGTGCGAGAGGACGAGTTGCGTAAGTATGAGGAGCTCCATCCCGCAATACCCCGCTATATTCGCTACAAGCACGTCTTGAAGCTCAAAAACGGCTTTTTGGATGCCCTTCCCCGGCACGTCCATCCGTTGACGGGGAGGATACATCCCACCTTTCTTCAGGTCGGCACGGTGAACGGGAGATTCGCGTGCCGCAATCCCAACCTGCAGCAGATTCCACGAGACGATGCGGTGAGGGGGTGCTTCGTTGCGGCACATGACCACCGCCTCGTGATCGCCGACTACGCGCAATTTGAGCTGCGGGTCGTTGCCGACATCAGCGGTGACGCGACCATGACACAGGCGTTCCAACGAGGGGAGGACTTGCATCGGTTGACCGCGTCGCTCGTGCTCGACACGCCCCTTGACCAGGTGACGAAGGACGAGCGCCTTATCGCAAAGGTGCTGAACATCGGCCTCATCTACGGAATGGGCGCACGGAGCTTACGGCGGTATGCGAATTACATCTATGGGGTGCACTTTACCCTCGAAGATGCGATCGAGTTTCGCCGGCGTTTCTTTGATGCGTACGCAGGCGTGCGGGCGTTCCACCGCAGCGTGAGCACCACACCGCTGATCTCGATCCGGACCTTGAGCGGGAGAATACGCAGGTGGGAGGACGGCCAAGACCCAAAGCTGACCGAATTGTTAAACACCCGAGTTCAGGGAACTGCTGCGGATATTATGAAACGGGCGGTGACCTCTCTCCACGAAGCGTTAGGCCCTACGGGGGCAAAAATCGTCTGCTGTGTGCATGACGAGGTGCTGGTCGAAGCGCCACAGGTACGCGCTGCCGAGATTGCCGACACCGTCGCCTACCACATGCGAGGGGCGGGGGCTGAGTTTCTGCGAAATGTCCCGCTCGATGTCGACGTCGCGATTGATCAGAGCTGGGCAGGCAAGGGATAAGGAGTCTACTTGCGATCCATTTTGCTTAGTTCGAGAAAGACTCCCGAATAATGATGGATCATATCGTCATTACGTAGTTTTTTTTGGTTGCTTATGACGCGCGTAATCTTCGTCCCGTTTGAACTTCACTGGTTCAAACTGAGCACAACCTTCGGGACGGTACGATGGGTGACTGGCAAAGTGCCGCGTAGGCTCCATTTTTTCGGGCACGGGGCAGAGCCGATAGAAGTGCATACACGAAAAGCACAACAACATGGCGATCTGCTACCACCCACGTTGCGCGTTTACGTTGAGCTTTTCGTAAGGAAGGTGAAACAAAGAGCCGAAAAAGGACCAGAGCAAACGCGGACGAGCTTCAAAAAAAAGCGTGAAGAACGCACAGCATTGGAACCCTTTCCCAGGTATCGAGAAATATATACGTTAGCGCTAGCCAAGCCTTCGGCGTAGCGACACTTCAGCCATCCGCGCGGTTCTCGGAGCGCAGAGCTCTGGCGCGATAGCACACAACGATAGACACGAAGAAGCGAAGTGATCGTAGTTGGAGCAGAGCCTGGTCGCGTATAAACCAGAACCGCTCCGCATATTAGTTGGGGTCTTTTGGCCTTAACCGTTTCGATGTGGGGGGCCGATAAGACGTATGCGGGTGCTAATGCGCGTGTGCCGATTTCGACGCGATCGTGTGAAATAGCAGCTCTGGTAAGAAACGGCCACACTTTGCAAGCGTGCCGCAGAGCGCTTAACGAACTCAGTGTACAACGTTCGTCGAGCGGCGCAATATAATTGACTAAGCGCAGGCGCCGTCCGCGCGGCTGCTTCCCAGCCAGCCCATACGCTGAATCGTGGCGTCGCTGCGGCGGGCGTCACGCGTGTGCCTTTTTTCACCGAATCAGAGGCGACTCCGGCGATAACTCTTTTTGCCCGCGAATAGTAAAATTTATTACCTCTGCTATTTTGTACGGAGGTACTGGCTTGACCTTACCCATCTTTCTCGGAGACAGACAACATGGCAACAAAGCGAATAGTTCTATTGCTCGCGATCACCGCGTTGCTGATTGCGGCGACAGCAGCACCGGCTCTTGCACTTCTGCCGAACGGACAGGCGGCCCCAAATTTTCAGTTGAACGATCTTTCCGGCAACCCCCACACGCTAAGCGAATACCGGGGAAAGGTCGTCGTCATTGACTTTTTTGGAGCGCAGTGTGGATATTGTAAAAGCGACGCCATAGATAACCTTGTACCCCTGTACAACACCTATTACAAGAACGACGCGAAGGTTCAGTTCCTAGGCGTCGAAGTCGATGACTACAGTGCTGCGGCCATACAGCAATATTATCAGCAACCGACGGGGGTATCGTGGCCCCTCCTAGTTAACGGAGGCAACGTATTTTCGACGTACCAAGCCTCGAGCACGCCGACCCTCTACGTGATCAGCCCAGCAGGCAATATCGCCTTTTCGTCGACATATCCTACGAACGCCCAGACGGTAAGGTCTACAATCGATGCGCTTGAGGGCACCACCACGCTCTCAGCACCTGCCCACCTCTTTGTGCAGGGCACCGACCAAGCGCTCTGGACCAAGTATTATCAATCAGCGTCAGGGTGGTCCGGCTGGCAATCTCTCGGCGGATCCCTAACCTCGTCACCCGCTGCGACGTCACCGGGTAGCAGTAGCATCGACGTCTTTGCGCGCGGCACCGACGGCGCCGTTTGGTACAAGGACTGGAATGGCGCGGCATGGTCTAGCTGGCACTCTCTCGGTGGGCAGATTCCTGCCGGCACAGGACCTGCGGCCTGCTCATGGGGCTCAGGTCGTGTCGACGTCTTTGTACAAGGTACGGATGGCGCCATGTATCAAAAAGTGTGGAACGGCTCGTCGTGGTCCAACTGGATCTATCTTGGCGGGTCCCTAACCTCGTCACCAGCAGCAGCTACAGCGCCGGGTAGCAGTAGCATCGACGTCTTTGCGCGCGGCACCGACGGCGCCGTTTGGTACAAGGACTGGAATGGCGCGGCATGGTCTAGCTGGCACTCTCTCGGTGGGCAGATTCCTGCCGGCACAGGACCTGCGGCCTGCTCATGGGGCTCAGGTCGTGTCGACGTCTTTGTACAAGGTACGGATGGCGCCATGTATCAAAAAGTGTGGAACGGCTCGTCGTGGTCCAACTGGATCTATCTTGGCGGGTCCCTAACCTCGTCACC
>Ga0247847_1000184_pt1 | contig 19113 bp, 16 predicted proteins | sample PFST25metaG_FD_186002 | JGI IMG/M metagenome (GOLD analysis project Ga0247847, IMG submission 186002) | Peat soil microbial communities from Stordalen Mire, Sweden - P.F.S.T25 | ecosystem: Environmental > Terrestrial > Soil > Wetlands > Peat | place: Sweden: Norrbotten County, Stordalen Mire...
CAAGTTGTTCATATTTGCCATCGTGGGCCAGATGATTCTCGAGCTCGGGAGAGAAATCAAAATAGTCCTCGATCGTTCTCTTGCCCCGCCCGGTGATGATAATAATATCGTCAATTCCCGAAGAAACGGCCTCCTCGATGACAAACTGGATGATCGGCTTATCCACGATCGGCAGCATCTCTTTTGGCTGCACTTTCGTGGCGGGAAGAAAGCGCGTACCTAACCCGGCCGCCGGTATCACTGCTTTTTTAATCATTGTTCTCTTCCTCATCGACGGGTCGTTCGAATCGCCGATCGTTTGAGGGCGTAACACCCCGCTCCACGCTTGACAGTTGCGTAATACGGCATCATTCTTCCCTTGAGCAAATCACCAAGGGCCTCTGACGACTTTTGCAGCTCCCGGGCCACCGCACACTGGCGCAACATAAAGAAAGCCTTGTGACGGCATGCGGCTTCGTACGGTGCTGCTATCTACTCGTAACGAGTGCGTAAAGACTTTTTGATTTGTTCTGCGGCCGGCTCCAATAAAGGTCGATCCTGTACCTGGGAGGAACGACATGGCGAGTTGTGGTGCTGATCGTCGTGCTGCTGATCGTCGTTCTGCTGATCGTCGTGCTAAATGCCAAGCCCCTTAAAGAACGTGACATAAACTCAATATCTGCAGAAAAACGAGACGCTTCTTATCGGGCCGTACTCCACGTGTGTCACGGTAGGGAGCAAACCACCCGCGTGTGCATCGGGCGATAGCGCTTTTTCCTGCCTTCAAAGGAAATCTGGCGTCGCGCAAACACAACGTTTAAATGAATTACAGCCGCACGAAAACGCAGTGCAACGCTTATCGATCGTCGGAACCGGGTACGTTGGCCTAAGTACTGCCGTGTGCTTTGCGTCGAAGGGGTACGACGTTATCGCGTCCACGCGCAGCGAAGATAAGGTGAGGGTCATCAATGCCAAGCGAGCCCCCTTTCACGAACCAGGACTGGATGAAGCGGTGCGAAATAGCATCGAATCGGGGCACTTACGCGCTGAGATCGATCGTTCTGAAGTAGTGCGTCAAACTGAGGTCACATTTCTGACCGTAGGCACGCCGGAGAACGCTGACGGAACGGTCGACCTGCGTTACGTCATTAGTGCGAGTGAGGACATCGGGCGTGCCCTAAAACGGAAGAACGCCTACCACCTCGTTGTGGTTAAGAGCACTGTGACGCCTGGGACGGTGCGGGGCCCGGTCAAAGCCGCTCTTGAAGAAGCCTCGGGACTCGTTGCAGGGCGTGATTTTGGGCTTTGTATGAATCCGGAATTCCTCCGGCAAGGATCAGCACTTCGGGATACGTTGCACCCCGATCGTGTCGTAATTGGAGAATACGATAAGCGGTCAGGCCAACGGCTGGCAGAGCTGCTTGCGGGTTTTTACGGGCCAGATATCCCTATACTCAGGATGAGTCTTGAATCGGCAGAGATGATCAAATACGCGAGCAACACCTTTCTTGCAATGAAGATCTCCTATGCAAATGAAATGGCACGTATTTGCGAGCTGGTTCCAGGCGTCGATGTGTCAAACGTGATGGCAGGCGTGGGATTGGACGAGAGGATCAACCCTAGATTCCTCAATGCCGGGGCGGGTTTTGGCGGCTCATGCCTACCCAAGGATACAAAAGCGTTATGTAAGTTCGCTGAGGCACATGGCTATTCAGCGCCGTTGCTGCGGGCTACGCTGGCGGTAAATCAAGCGCAAGCCTCCCACGTCGCTCAGCTCGCTCTTGGAACGCTCGGGGAACCGCGGGAAAAAAAAGTGGCCCTCCTCGGCCTCGCTTTCAAGCCCGATACCGATGACCTGCGCGAGGCCCCATCTCTCACCGTTGCTCGCTCACTCTTGAAGGCGGGCGCGCACGTCAGCGTGTTCGATCCCGTGGTCAAGCAGGTGCGTCAGGCCGGCTTTGAAGGGCTTGAGTATCCGCCCTCGATTGCAGCATGCCTTGCTGGAGCGCACTGCTGTATCGTTTTGACCGAGTGGGAGCAGTTCAAGCGGCTGACCCCGGATGATTTCATTCAATCAATGGCGACACCAGTGGTGATCGACGCTCGGCGTATCTTTGATCCACACGAGTTTGGGAGTCGCCTCACGTTTCTCGCAGTTGGCGTGGGGCGCGATTTAGATGTAGGGGACGCGTCTGTCGGCGACGACGATGAATGAATGCGACGTACGTGCAACGGTTCGCCTCCTTCATAGCATTCCTCGCAAGCGTGCCACACTGCTTACTACGTGTTAGATGTCGACGCCCGCACTCTTCGTAGCACTCCCTCCGAGCTTGGATGAAGGTCGTTCACGAGAATGATTTCGGGTAGGTGCGGCTCTCAGACCCGAACGGCGTCGTTTCAAGCTCAACTCAGTTACTACGACGCGTCCAATTCCCTCGCGGGGTGGGCAGACTATGATTATGCGCACAACGCCTTGCATCAGTCAGCACGAGGGCACAACGAGCCGCGGATGGGCGGGACACGGGAACCATGAGAAGAAGCAGGACGCAATAACCGCGTCACGTCATCAAATCAGAGGGGACGCCTCATCTAGGGATAAGGATGCCGCAATCGACAAGGATACAAATAGGAGCACGCCACTAATCAAGCCACAGCAGGCGAAGCAGTTATGGCAAGTGCAGACCTCGAAAAAGAGCTTCTTTGCCTATGCACTCACACCCAGGTGAGTCAGGAAGCACGTCGTCGTATCGACCTTTTGTCGCACGAATCCATCGACTGGGATCGTCTCATCCGACTCGGGCGCGCGCACCGGGTAACCCCACTCCTTTACTGGAATCTCAAAAAGGCACGTTCGCATCTCAGTCCACCGCCTGCTATTGAAGAGCTTTTCCGCGATTTCCGTACAAACGTGCGGCACAGTCTTTTCCTGATCGCGGAACAGCGCACGGTACTGAACGTATTGCAGGCTAATGATATTATGGCACTGCCATATAAGGGACCGATCTTCGCACAGGAGGTGTACGGAGACAGTGCGCTCCGAGCGTCCTCCGACATCGACATACTCGTAGACAAAATAGACTTCCAGCGAGTTAGGGGTCTGCTCGCTGCCGAAGGGTACGAACCATTTGTGCAGGCGAACCCGGCGCGCGATCAACTTCAGCTGACGACCGGTGAGTTCGGGTTCGTCAACTCTTCGCGGACTTGTATGGTTGACCTCCATTGGGCGCTATGGTCAGAAGTGTTCGTCTGTGCGCCCAAGTTCGGTGAGCTCGTCCTCAACGCCTCTGTTAGTTCCATTTTAGACACGCAAACGTTGTGCCTCTCGCCGGAGGATCTGCTACTGTTTATGTGCGTGCACGGCACGAAACACGCCTGGCACTATCTTCGCGATGTGTGCGACGTCGCTGAAATTATTCGAGCGAACACACAACTAAACTGGGGGCGTATTGCCCAAGAAGCGGAGGCCATGCGTGCTGAAAGAATGCTCTTTTTAGGCCTTCTTTTGGCCAACCACCTTCTGGAGGCGCCGCTTCCCGCTTACCTCTTGAAGACAGTGACCGCTGATACGTCAGTACACAAAATGGCAGCCGAAATAGAGGCAAACATGTTCAATGAGCCCATAATGTCCCCCAACGAACTTAATACGCCGCGCGGTCGGTTCCGCCTAAACAGACATTTGAGGGATAAAACTCGCGCACTTCTCATGTTTTGTCTGCTTCCAACCGTAGGAGAGTATGATGCGTTGCCATTGCCCGAGCAGCTATCTCAGTTCTATTACATCCTTCGGCCAGTGAGAATACTCTATTACACCCTCGGTTATTACATCCTCCGGCTAGTGCGACTACTAGCCCGACGCGGGCAGCGGCTGATTAAATCCCTCTTTTAGAACGTCGCCAAAGCGCAAATGATGCTGCTCAGTCAGGGACGCGTTTCGGTCGGCAGGTGCGTGGTGAGCGAAATCCTCGTGCATTTTAGTCCTGAAGACGCGAAGCGCGCCTGTCAATATTTGGCAAGCTCTTATACTTGTTGGAAAAGATGAGGTCGCGCCGCAGCGATAGGCGGCGCCCAAACCACGCATATCGACAGCACAAAAACACTGATGCGGTGAGCCGAACGATCTTGATGAACCGAAGCTGACACTTAGTGCCTTGAGGTGTTGTGGTGCGGCACAGCTAGGCGTACGGCGTGCCCGCCGGATGTCAAACCGCAGCGTTGGGCGAGATCGGCTTACACGATATCATAATCGGTAGTCGCGCCTTCCGGCGCTTGCTGCATCTTCCGCCCGAGTAGACATGCGGTAGCAGAGATCAGAGTGCATTATAAATTTCCCAGTGTAAGCCTGTGCGGGGAGATATTGAAGATTTTCGACCACTTTTTAACGTCTGTTGGCACAACAAACTAGGCGCCCCGCGCGTGCCTGGTCAGCCACAGCACTCGCTCCGTGTGAAACTACAGCGTCGCCAGGTTCCCGTCAAGGAGGATCCTGTTCCTTTGTGCAGCCACGCAGAGCGCCCGCAACGTGACGATACGAGACGTTCAGCGGTGCACCATCGCGGGGGGCTAGGCGTGCGCGTCGTTGCTGGAGACAGAAGGTCGTCGCATAGTGTCATCGACGATCATTTGTGCCACGTGACGGAGCGCACCGAGATCACGCGGCACAGTCGCCCTGAAAACGGCGATTGTGGTGACAAGCGCCGCACACTGGTGAAGATGCGTCGATGCGCTCGGGCCCTCGCGCAATCGCACGTATGAATGGCGGATGAGCTCCATGAGCGCTTCCTGTGCAGGAAGCGGTTCAATGGCCGCCTCGCCCCCCTCATGCAGCACATAAACGCTTCTGAGGGGGGCGCGCTGTGTCGAAAACCCCTTAGTCACAGGAAACGCGCGTTTCTCAAACGCAGGCTCAATCTTCTCCAGCACGGTCGGGTCGTACGACAGCGCATGGAGCGTCTCCGGCCAGACGTTTATCTGCGGAGAGCTCGGAACTACGAGAGGTGTCGCACCATCGAACTCTATCGATACGATATCATCGGCAACGAGGTCGCCCCCCAGTGCGTAGAGCGCGAGGGCGAGGGTTGATTTTCCCTGCCCCGGCGCCCCGACAAACGCAGCGACCCCCCCATCCATAGTGACGGCGCTTGCGTGCAAAATGAGCCGTCCACGCTCGTGCAGCAGGACGGCAAGCACTGGGCCGAGAAGCATCGCTCGCAGCCTATGCGCGGTGATCTCGCGTGCAGGATCCACTATGATCTCACGCCCTTTGCGCACTAAAACGGTGCCAAAACCATCCCAAAGGAGGAACACGCCCTCAGCGGTTACCCTATAGGTCTTTCCTGTGCTAAGCGTTTTTGACGCTGGCGGAACAGCGATATGCCCAAATCGGATGATAACGTCTGCGGGCTCTTCGCGTACGACCCGATTTATAAGGGGAATAGCCGAGCATATCCTGAGACCATATTCTTCATAGGTAAACATCGTGCCCTCGGAATCTCGTCTTGAGCTGTGCGACTCGGTTGATCGCTTGTATCACATCACGCGTGACCATTCGGATGCACGTGCGCGATCTCCAACGCAGCAGAGCTTCCGGAAGGTACGGTTGCGTGCCAATGCTCTTGACCTTTTCCGTTGGTGTGCACCGTCTCGAGCGCTCTGTCCCTGAGTATCGCTGTGACCAGAACGCTGCATTCGTCGTTCAACGTGCAGAGCTCAGTTTGCGCCGACTATCGGCTCGAGGTTTTATCGCATCGCTGCGCTCAGCGTTCGTTAAGCTCGCCCTTTAGCGGCTTCACTAGTCCGGGCTCAGTTTGACGAGCTGGATGTCCCGGAACGGATGGACGACGATTGTCAGTCGGTGATGAGGTAACGCGATCCGCGGTCTTGTCGAGCGTAGTTCGAATATTGGCGCACGTCAACTGCAAGGAACCAAACAATAGCTTCTATGTATGCGTGTTCAAACGTGCTTAGACAAAAAAGAGACACGTGGCTTCTTGTTCTTGATGCGCGTTTCATGCCGTTCCGTACGTCACGAAGCGGCGTACTAGTTGTTAGCTCATTCACACCCTAAGACGATCTCGCCCTCGGGCTACACGATTAGTGTATGTGCGGTGGTGAGGCATGGATGTGAGTAAAACGAGCATCACCGGCATATAGAAAGGAATAAGTGAAATAGACGGGGGTGTACAGGGTAATAGGAGGTGAAGACGTGTCAGAAGAGTCAGAAGAAAAGAAATTATACGCAAAACCGGAGCTAACAGTTTGGGGCACGGTAGTAAAGAGCACTGGACCCCCTCCTCCGTCGGGCTTACCGTAGTAAGTGACTCGCCTAAGCGCTCGATGCGCCCTCGCTTCTTCAGCCAATACGCTTCCCGCAGTACGACGGATCTGCTAGCGCTAGGTCGCTCGCCCGCATTCAGCTTTTAAGGAATCGTCCGCGAAAACTTTTAGCACTACGTCCGCCGTCCTTATGAGGCGTTCAAGCGCTTGGCGATGTTGGCTTTGGACGTACCCAGTCCGCAGAGGTTTCGACGATGATCATCGTGTGCGCGGCGTCGGCGCGCATACCGCCCGCTCCACGTGCTCCACCGCTGCTATCACGTCAGAAGGAGAGCGACCAGTGTGTACGCGACCCACGACGGTCGTCCGCATCACGCGTGCACATTGTTGAAGGTTCTGAGACGCTTCGAGCAGGGTGAACATCTTCGCACAGTAGGAGTGACGTAGAAGGTGAATCAGCCCCTCGCGGCGCGTCAGCCATTCGACGCCGGGAGCACTGCCTTGGGTCAGGACATAAACGCGTCGCAGCGGATGTGACCCCGTCGGGAAATGCCCCGTTACGTGAAAAGCGCGCTTCTCAAATGCGGGTTGCACCTGTTCGAGCTCCCCGGGCTCGTAGGAGAGGGACGCGAGCGCGTCTGGCCAACAGTTGATCTGGGGGTACGCGGATAGTACCGCAGCGGTGCCTCCGTTGATAGTGATTCCCGTAACGTCGTCAGCCACGAGTTGATGGCCGCGGCGGTATAACGCCAGCGCAATGGTCGATTTTCCCACCTCCCGCGGTCCAACAAATACGACCACGCTCCCTTCGATCATCACCGCACTCCCGTGCATGACAAGCACCCCTCGCTGATGAAGTAAGGTACCGAACCCCGCGCCTAACATCGCGGCGCGCAGGACTTCGTCAGCGACCCCCTCACACGGATCGATGATGATTTGACGGCCCTGACGGACGAGGATTGTCGCAACTCCTCTCCAAAAGCGATAAATACCCTCCGTGGTGACGCAAAAGTCGGGCCCGGAGATACATGCCTCCTCGTCGGCAGATGGCACGTCGAGACGCCCGATACTAATCGAGACGTCGCCCGCATCGCTGGTACGGGTTGTTGGCAGATTAGGAAACTGGAGCGCTGACCGTATCTGCAGCCCATATGCGGCATAAGAATAGATACGATCCGTTCGTGCAGGAGGTGCGCTCTCGCCGCGATCTTCGCTGTTTTCGTTCTGCGATGTCATTTTACGGGGCTTCCCGCCACATGTCTGAGTCGTGAGGCGTCGGGCCTGAAAAAACACATGTGTCTGCATTATTAATCATTGTTGTTTTTTCTTTGACCTACGCGCTTCTTTAACATACAGCAGTTTTAGGCAACTGATTCACGTTTATTCGAGCGAGGAAGCCCGTGCTAGAATAGCAAAGCGTGTTCCTTTTCACAGTTCCGCAGCTCCTAGCTCATTATTTCTTTTTCTGATTTCAAGGCCGTAAAGTGCACTGGGTGCTGCCTCTCGCCGTCAGTTCCAGACCGAAGCCTTTATCGTATCTCCTGACGCCGTCTTAGGCGTCTTCGAACATTGCGTGAGGCAATCATGCGCACATACAAAATCCTCTCATTATCGGTAGTAATTCTTCTCATTGCAGTCGTATTCGTAGGCGTCGTTCCCGCAGCAGCGCAGTACGACACGATGCAATACCGCTACAACGCCCAGCACTCGGGCGATTATAGCCCGGTGGCAGGGCCCGTGCCGTCGAACGGACAGCTGAAGTGGAGCTACACGACCGGAAGTTACGTGTCCGCCTCCCCCGCGGTCGCCAACGGCGTCGTCTACGTGGGGGGCGATGACAACAACGTCTACGCCCTTTACGCCAACAACGGCACCAAGCTCTGGAGCTTCGCGACCGGGCAGGGGTTCTATTCTTCCCCCGCCGTCGCCAACGGCATCGTCTACGTAGGGGGCTGGGATGGAAGCCTGTACGCCCTCTATGCAAACAACGGCACCAAGCTGTGGAGCTTCCCGATGGGAAGCTACGTGCATTCCTCTCCTGCCGTCGCCAACGGCATCGTCTACGTGGGGAGCCTTGACGACAACGTCTACGCCCTTTACGCCAACAACGGCACCAAGCTCTGGAGCTTCCCGACGAGTGGCTACGTGTACTCCTCTCCTGCCGTCGCCAACGGCGTCGTCTACGTGGGGAGCTGGGATAAAGACATCTACGCCCTTTACGCCAACAACGGCACCAAGCTCTGGAGCTTCGCGACCAACGGCGTCGTGGATTCTTCCCCCGCCGTCGCCAACGGCGTCGTCTACGTGGGGAGCATGTATCCTGACCAAAACCTTTACGCCCTTTACGCCAACAACGGCACCAAGCTGTGGAGCTTCGCGACCGGATACGAAGTATCCTCCTCTCCTGCTGTCGTCAACGGGGTGGTCTACGTGGGGAGCGATGACAACAACGTCTACGCCCTTTACGCCAACAACGGCACCAAGCTCTGGAGCTTCCCGACCAACGGCGTCGTGGAATCCTCCCCCGCGGTCGCCAACGGGGTGGTCTACGTGGGGAGCGATGACAACAACGTCTACGCCCTTTACGCGGGTAACGGTGCCGTAATCTGGAACTACACGACCGGAGGCTCGGTGTCCGCCTCCCCCGCGGTCGCCAACGGCGTCGTCTACGTGGGGAGCCAGGACCACAACCTCTACGCCCTCGGCACCACGCCAACTACGCTCACTGCCACCGCGAGCGCCACGAACGTTGCGGTCAATCAGAAGTTCACCGTCTCAGGCACGCTGAAGACGACCAATGCGCCGGTAACGCCCGTTACAGGACAACCGGCGTACCTCGAGGCGTCCAATGACGGGGCGACGTGGTTCCGCATCAGCGCGAACAAGAACACCGCTTCAACCGGAGCCTATTCGTTCACAGGCTACATCTCGCAGAGCGGGACGTATTACCTGAGGGCGCACTTTGACGGGACAACAACGTATGCGGCGAGCGTGAGTACCCCGCCCATCACGGTGACGGTCAGTTAGGGGAGGAGATACAATGAGCAAAGGAGATACGATGAGCAAAGGAGATACGATGGGAAAGGCCGTGTACAACAAGCCCACGCTTACGGTGATTGGTACGATCAGTGACATCACCGAGCAGTTCAAACACCCTGGAACTGCGGACGCGGCACAAGATTACAACTTCTCGTAGCTATCCCCGGCGACGCAGTCCTCGTACGCCTGCCGCAGGCGACCGGTAGGGCATCGCAATACGTCGAAAAAAGAAAGAACGATACACGACGCTTTTTCTCTAAAAATAGAGCACATACCGTGTCCGGACCAATAAACGAAGCCCAGCATCCCATAATGCCTTTATTCCGAAAAACGCCACGAAATAACGCGCAGCGAACGGGAGCCGCGTAGCAATTCTTGAGCGGCCCCGCCAGTAGCGCGTCGCCGTCAGTTCCAGACCGAAGCCTTTATCGTATCTCCTGACGCCGTCTTAGGCGTCGAACATTGCGTGAGGCAATCATGCGCACATACAAAATCCTCTCATTATCGGTAGTAATTCTTCTCATTGCAGTCGTATTCGTAGGCGTCGTTCCCGCAGCAGCGCAGTACGACACGATGCAATACCGCTACAACGCCCAGCACTCGGGCGATTATAGCCCGGTGGCAGGGCCCGTGCCGTCGAACGGACAGCTGAAGTGGAGCTACACGATCACAGGCTACGTGACCTCCTCCCCCGCCGTCGCCAACGGCGTTGCGTACGTGGGGAGCACTGACGGCAACGTCTACGCCCTCAACGCCACCACCGGGACGAAACTGTGGAACTACACGACCGGAGGCACCGTGGAGTCCTCCCCCGCCGTCGCCAACGGCGTCGTCTACGTGGGGAGTGGTATTTATGGCAGTAACGGCAACGTCACCGCCATCAACGCCACCACCGGGGCGAAAGTGTGGAACTACGCGACCGGAAGCGAGGTGTACTCCTCTCCCGCTGTCGTAAACGGCGTCGTCTACGTGGGGTGCACTTATCCTGACTGCAACGTCTACGCCCTCAACGCCACCACTGGGGCGAAGCTCTGGAACTACACGACCGGAGCCCGCTCGGTGTACTCCTCCCCCGCCGTCGCCAACGGCATCGTCTACGTGGGGAGCGAGGACGGTAACCTCTACGCCCTCAACGCCACCACTGGGGCGAAGCTCTGGAACTACACGGCTGGAAACCCCGTGTTCTCCTCCCCCGCCGTCGCCAACGGCGTCGTCTACGTGGGGTGCGATAACCGCAACGTCTACGCCCTCAACGCCACCACCGGGGCGAATCTGTGGAGCTACACGACCGGAGGCAACGTGGAGTCCTCCCCAGCCGTCGCCAACGGCGTCGTCTACGTGGGGAGCAATGACAACAACCTCTACGCCCTCAACGCCACCACCGGGGCGAATCTGTGGAGCTACACGCCCGTGGGTTCCTCTCCTGCCGTCGCTAACGGCGTCGTCTACGTGGGGAGCAATGACAACAACCTCTACGCCCTCAACGCCACCACCGGGGCGAAAGTGTGGAACTACACGACCGGAGGCTCGGTGTACTCCTCTCCTGCCGTCGCTAACGGCGTCGTCTACGTGGGGAGCCAGGACCACAACCTCTACGCCCTCGGCACCACGCCAACTACGCTCACTGCCACCGCGAGCGCCACGAGCGTTGCGGTCAACCAGAAGTTCACCGTCTCAGGCACGCTGAAGACGACCAATGCGCCGGTAACGCCCGTTACAGGACAACCCGTGTACCTCGAGGCGTCCTATAACGCGGTGACGTGGTTCCGCATCAGCGCGAACAAGAACACCAGTTCAACCGGAGCCTATTTGTTCACAGGCTACATCTCGCAGAGCGGGACGTATTACCTGAGGGCGCACTTTGACGGGACAACAACGTATGGGGCGAGTATGAGCACGCCTACCACGGTGACGGTTAGCTAGGAGAGGAGATACAATGAGCAAAGATCATACAATGAGCAAAGGAGATACGATGAGCAAGGCCGTGTACAACACGCCCACGCTTACGGTGATTGGTACGGTCAGTGACATCACCGAGCAGTTCAAAAACCCTGGAACTACGGACGCGACACAAGCTTACAACTTCTCGTAGCTACGCCGGTGTGCGCATAAGGAGCAGGTATGGCATCACGTAGGGAGCGTTCAAAGGCAGGCGTTGGTATCATCATAGCGTGCGTGTGTGTCGCTGCAGTCATTGCTGCTGGATGTACGTCAAACACCTCTGCCCCAAGTTCAAACGCCACCACAACAACCACTCTCAGCACGACCAAAACAGCGGCCGCGCATACGACGTCGTCCCCCGCGAAGCCGGTCACAACGGTAACCGTCAGCCCCACGCCTGCCGCGGCGACGATACAACCGACGCCAACCGTGACCCCCTCGGCCCGAGCCAGCGCAAGCCCACAAAGCAGCGCGGCGTCCTCGTCACCTTTCCACTTCGGATGATCAGCGCATCCGGCGTGTAAAACAAACACCACGCGGTTCACGCTTGAGCAGCTCAGGGACCACTTCAAGAGCGAGGCTGAAACATATGCTTTGATGAGCGCCGTGGCCGCATATCTGCAGTTAACGGTCACGAACTAAAAGGCGAGTGCGCAGAGGGTTTAGAAACGTAGGCTCACTTTTTCACCGCCACGTACGCGAAACGACCTCGTCCAGGGGCGGATACAACGGTAAAACGCTGTTCAACCCGCTTATTGACATCGAGATACTCTTCGTCTTCAACCTGATTTCCAGTTTGTGGCTAACTATCCGCACAAGAGATTCAACGACGAAACGAGTCGAACAAAGAATAGGACCGCAAATCGAGATCCGGATTAGGTGCCTCTTATATGTCTAATCCAGTGAATGAGCTAGCTAGCCGGCAACGACCGCTCACCGCCACTGCTCCAGTCACAGCATCCCTCGCTAAGAACTTCACCATCAACGGCACGCTGACAATGACCAATGCGCCGGTAACGCCCGTTGCAGGGCAACCAGTGCACCTCGAGGCCTCGGTTGACAACGTCAACGGGGTCCGCATCAGCGCGAACAAGGACACCAGTTCCTCCGGAGGCTATTCGTTCACGGGCTACATCTCGGAGAACGAGACGTATTACCTGCAGGCGCACTTTGACGGGACGACTACGCATGCAACCAGCGTGAGCACGCCTATCACGGTGACGGTCACCTAGGGCGCACGCTCCTCTTCCTTTTTTTTCTTGTGCGTTCGTCGTTCGTTGGGGGTCGCCCACCGCGTTCTCGATCGCATCGCTTCGTCTCTCACGGTGAATCTTCCTCAGATAAACGGCATATGGCCTCCTGACGAGCTCATCGAAGGACGGCTCCCATCTTCGGCGATCTCGTGGAGCGTAAAACACGTCGTGGGGGGCATAACGCTTGGCTTCGGGGCGTCAGAGAGCGTGAAAACGAGCCTCATCCGACAGCCACCGCTCAAGGATCAGCATCTTCCACAGCATAAACTCGTCGCCCCCTTTCCCAGCGACGCAGTCGTCGTACGCCTGCCGCAGGCGACGACGGTCGAGATAGCGGTCGGTCGGCGAGGCGCTCGCCGTGAGCACGCGTTCAAGCCGCTCGCGATCGAAGGTAAGGAGGCAGTGTCGAAAATTCGGTGCCAGGTTCGACTTGCTCAGCCGCCAGCAGATCTCGGGTGGCAGAAGAGACACGAGCGCCCGCCGGGCGATCGACCGCGGCCACGACCCCTTAATCTTCTGCTCGGGCGGCAGGGCGAGGCAGAACTCGATGAGTCGGACGTCATAAAACGGATGGCGGAGCTCGATCGAGAACGCCGCGGCCGCTTTGTCTAGCGCTTCCAAGATAGCCTGAGTGAAGGCGTGACTGATGCCGAAGCAGTGCCAGTCGCGAGCACACGTGGACGGGCGGTAGCGAGGAAGCCGCGCCTCGTCCGGATGCATCGTTTTCCAGTCGATCTGCTCCGAGAATTCGGGCCGCAGGAACCCCTTGTCACCGGGAGACGGCGGTCGCCGGTGCAGGCGTCGCCAGGCCGCTCGGACGGGGTCCGGCGTGATGTCCTCGAAGGCCGGCCGCATCTCGTTGCGCCACAAAATGCGCCGTCGCGACACGTTCACGCGTTGTGCAAACCCGTTCAGCTCTCGGAGGAAGATGCGCCACTTGAAACCGCATAGGAGCTCGGTGAGACACCCGGCGCCGTGCGAGACGACGTCGTCGCCATTTTCTCCGTCGAGAAGCACGCGCACGCCCGTCTCGCGGGCGGCGCCGAACAGCGCCCTGCTCATAAACATGTTGGGAACGGGCACGGGTCCCTCTTGGCATTGGAGCATCTCGTCAACGTCGGTGAGCGTGCTGAGGCGGTCGGGGTGCACGTCGTGCGGGATGAGATCGCCGCCCGACAGGATCGGACTCCGGTACGCGCTTTCGTCGCACTGAGGCACGTCCGCATAGGTCGCAGAAAAAGTATGAAGTGGCGTCTGCGTTCCCCCCCGTCGAAGCAGGTCGCGCGCGACGCAAACGACCGAAGAGGAGTCGAGGCCGCCGCTGAGCGTTATACCGACGGGAAAGGCACTGCGGAGGCGGCAGCGCACAGCCTCTGTGAAGAGCTCACGGAACGCCTGTTCGTACTCCTCGTCGGTGTCGTAGCGTATCGTGCGGGAGGGATCAAGGGCCCAGTAACGGCGGACGTTGATGCCGCGCGCGCTGACGGTCATGGCGCGGGCGGCCGGGAGGCAGTGGATGGTGCGGAAGGTGGTGGCGGTAGGGTCGCCGTAGACGCTTGCGACGTAGTACGCGATCTCGGGCTCATTGATCTCCCGCGGCACCTCGGGAACACAGAAGAGGGCTTTGATCTCCGAGGCGAAGGCGAAGAGCCGATTAGAGCGATAGTAGTAGAACGGCTTGACCCCAACGTGATCGCGCGCGCAGAAGAGCGACTCGCGATCGGCGTCCCAGATCGCAAACGCGAAGTCGCCCAGGAGGTGGTCAACGCAGCCACCCCCCCACCGTTCATAGGCCGAAAGGATAAGGGCTCCGTCTGTGACTGCGTTGGTGGTGATGTCTAGGGCGTCGAAGAGAGCGTCACGGTTATCGATCCGGGCGTCTGCAGTGAGCACGCGCCGGCCGTCGCTGCTCGCCAGAGGGAGCCGCTCAACGCGTGATTCGGGCGTCGTCCAGAGCAGGCGGTGCCCCAGTCCGACTCCCCCGGCGTGCCACGTGCCCGCAGCATCGGGCCCGCGGTGAGCGAGGGAGTCCGTCATGCGACGAAGCGTCACGGATTCGACGTTTTCTGTCGTGTCGCAAAAATGGTACAATCCCGCGATTCCGCTCACGTTCCCCCTACCTCGTTATCTTCATCATACGAGCTCAACGCGCTTAGTTTTCCCTCACGCCGTGTGCTCGGTGCCAACCACAGAGCACTCTGCCCCTCGGGCCATCGTCGAAGTCTTGTGGCCGTTTCCTTAAGTAGGATTCCCCCACGCTAGCACAGTTGTGGTAGGACCAGTCGAGCGCTCCATTACTGGCGTGACGCGTCCTTTTCCCTTATGCGTTCTGCCAGTGCGCAGACCAGCACGCAGTTCTCAAAGTGCAAGGACGGCGCTTTTCTATAGCGCGTCGTGGGCAATGCATCAATCGCGGAAACGTCCGTCCTTGACGACGAGCGTCGTCCAGTCGCCTCTTTCGATCAAGCGCCCATTTTCGAGCACGTAGATCTGATCAGCGTTGGCCAAAGAGGCATTCGAGCACGACCTTGTTCACCCCGGCAGGAGTCACCTCCTTCTGATCCAGCATGGATTTGAATTTTGTCATGCGACTGCTTCAGCACGCTTCTCCGTCCGATGCACGAAGAGTGCACATCGATCGACAACCGTTACAAATCGGCGCTGCATCTCAGCTCACGAGGACAATAACGACCGGATCACCGCTTGCGATCCCGTTGCGAGCGGCAAAACCTGCGTTCACTTCAAGTGCGTATTGTATCGGCGCGCTCGACGTGTAAAGCGCACACGGATCACTAGTGCACGGCGGCACCGATGCGTAAATCTCGAGCACGTGCTTGTCTGCCGTGATGAACACGACATCGAGCGGGAAGCGCATGTTCTTCATCCAAAAACCCTGCTGTTGCTGCGTTTGGAAGATGAACAGCATGCCGGCATCTTCATTCAAATAGGTCCGGTTCATAAGACCCATTTCTCGCTGTGCAGGCGTATCGGCCGCCTCAGCGTAAACCGTTGTGTATCCCACCGTTACGCGGTAGGTGGCCGGGGTTTCTAACGCCCTGCTCCCGTTATGACTGCGACAAATAAGGCCCCAAATGAGGTGGAAACGTTCAGAAGCGGTGCGGCGCAGGAAGCTGCGTATGCGGTTCAGCATCGTCCACAACGTCGATCCGCGGAGGCGTGCTCTTTTGACGCGACGGCAGTTATCTCGAGTGGCATCTTTTTCTCTGAGCCCATCTTCATTCCGTCTGTCCTCATTATTTCTCAAATGAAGTGCTACTTTGCGCGCTGTCTCACGCATAAGCGATCGCTTCGTGTTTTTCCTCCGGCGTAGTGGACATAAACTTTTCGTGCGCTCTCGTCTCTCACGTGAGACGCCATCGGCGTAGGCCGTTTCCACCGTGCCAACGCGAATCGTCACGAGAATGGAACCGATTAGTCGACGGGCGAGCCAGACGGTCTGACCCTTTGAGGGGCTGCACCGACATCTTCTGTTTCCTGCAGCACATCTTGCGCTGTGCATAACTCGAGGAAACGCCCCGTCTCTGCGGCGGTGAGCGACGCCCAGTCACCGGTCTCTATTGCGCGGCCGTTCTCAAGCACGTAGATGATGTCGGCGTTACGGATTGTCGAAAGACGGTGGGTGATGGCGACGATGGTGATGCCGCCATGCAGGGCCTCGATCGCCCCTTGAATGCGCCGCTCGTTCTCTGAGTCCAGGTTGCTCGTCGCCTCATCGAGGATCAACACGCTCGGCTTCCTGAGCAACGCCCGCGCGAGGGCGAGCCGCTGCTGCTCCCCGCCCGACAAGCGCACCCCCCGGTCGCCGAGCACCGTCTCCATCCCGTCGGGAAGCCGCGCGACAAAATCGTCCGCGGCGGCTAAGCGCAGCGCCGTATGCAGCTCATCTTCGGTCGCGTCAGGATACGCCCAGAGCAGGTTCGCGCGCACGGTGTCGTTGAAAAGAAACGTCTCTTGAGCGACGTAGCCGATGCACCCGCGCCACGCGTCTAGCCGTTCGGCATCGAGCGGCACGTCGTCAATCAACACCGCACCCTCTTGCGGCTCAATCAGCCCCATAATGAGGTCGGCGAGCGTGCTCTTCCCGGCGCCTGACGTGCCCACGATCGCGGTCATCTTTCCCGCGTCGACTGTAAGGTTGATGTGCTCAACCGCCGACTGACCCTCAGCGGCATAGGAAAACGACACATCCCGCAACTCGACGCGCCGTCGCAGTGTGACATCACGCGGCCGGGCAACCTCGCGCTCTGCTTCTGCTTCGCTGCGGGCCTTGATATCCATGACGTTTGCATACGAGGGCAGCATGTTGACGACCGCCTGGTAGTTGAGCTGAAGGGAGTTGAACTGTGGTATGATCATAAAGAACAGATACAGCAGCACCAGCGTCGTGGCACCGGGCAGGTGCAACACATCGATCAGCGCGAGCAGCGCCCCCGCGAGAATGACCACTGAGCCGACGTTGATCAGCAGCTGGCTGGTGTTCACGTTGCGCACATACCCCACATAATCGTTCATGACGCGCACGTTGAGGTGTGAAAAGCGCGCCATATTGCGTTCCTGCGCGCCATAGCTCTTCACGGTTTTCATTCCGTCAAGGTGCTCGGTCACCGCCCCGTAGAGGCCCCGCATATCCGCAGAAAGGGCCTTGCCCTTCTCTCGCGACACTGAAATCTTGTTTTTGAGTCCAAAGATGAGGACAATGCCACAGAGAACGACGGCTGCGGTCGTTACCGCGGAGAGGAGCCAGGCCACAACGACGTACGCGACCAACACCATCACGCCCGAGAGCCCCGAGAAGAGCAGCTGCGTCCCATAGCTCACGCGATCAACCTCGGCGGTCAACGCGTGGGTGAGCGTCGAGGCACGATTGCGCGTGAAAAAGAGCCAGTTGGTGCTGACAATCGCTCTGTAGAGTTTTTGCCTTAATTGAGTTCCGAAGTCAATCTGGATTGCGTAACCGAGATTGTTTTGCCAGCGTGTGAGGAGAAAATAGAGCGTCATGATCACGACATAGACGCCCAGCACGCTCACCAGCGTGAGGGGCAGCCCGATAACGGCAAAGGCCGCCGAGGCGTAGTGCGCGACGCCTGCAGACGCCCCTTGCGCGGTGGTGAAGCCCACCAGTTGCAAAAGCGGCAGGAGCAGGAGGAGTCCGATGCCTTGTGTGAGGGAGAGGCACGCTGCGAGTGCTATCGCCAGTGCCACCTTCGCGCCTTCGTCAGCCCATAGCGCGGACAGGTAACTCAAAAGCCCGCCGTTTTGTGCGCGCGCCGATAACGGGACGCGCAGTCTCCTGCTGAGCGTTTCGTCACTCATCGTGCCTCCGTACCGTCAATCGTATAACGCGACCTCCGTACTAAAGGTTGATGGGCGCTAAAAAATGCTACACATCACAGCCACAAGGATCCTCTTGCGCGAGTGGTAGAAAACGCTTTAAGCGAGAGAGCAATGCACTAAGTTAAACACAGCGCATCTTCACACGCGTTGTGAGAAGTATTCAGGACGTAGACCATGGCTGCACGTGAAAGCATCTCACTCGACGCCACCGTCGTCGCGTCAAAGGAGCAAGCCTCCGCCGATCTCGGCGATGAAGCTGCAATACTCAACCTCAAAGACGGCGTCTACTACGGGCTCGATCCAGTTGGCGCCCGCATCTGGAAGCTCATTCAAGAGCCACGCACGGTGCGCGAGGTTCGCGATACGCTCCTTGCGGAGTACGATGTGGACGCCGACCGCTGCGAACAGGACCTCATCGTTCTGCTCGAGCAACTCGCGCAGCACCAGCTCATCGACTTCGTTGACAATGTCTAACGTCGGTCGCTTCCTCTCCTTACCGCCTGCCGAGCAACGACGACTCGTTCGAGCTTTTCTCATCGTCGCAGGCGTGAGGATAGGGCTTTCAGTCGTGCCGTTCCCGCGTTTTCAGGCGTTGCTCGCGCGACTCAGGGCCCAGGCGAGTGTGAAGAGCGGTGCAGGGCCTACGACCGAGCAGCTCGCGCGGGATGTACGCGCCGTCAGCAACTATGTGCCTCGTGCCACGTGCTTAACCCAAGCGCTCGCAGGACAGGTTCTGCTTCAGCATTGTGGACATCGCGCCGTCGTCCATGTTGGCGTGACCAAGGAGGAAGGGTTAATTCAAGCGCACGCGTGGCTGGAGAGCGATGGGAAGGTGATTATCGGCGAATCCGAGGTCGCATACGTACCGCTCACGAGGGCGGGTAATGACGTCGTGCTCTAATCTAATCAGTTAAACGTGACCAGTCAATCGAGTGTCCTCCCTAATATTATATATAAAGTATTATAAAACCAATTAAATAAATTTAAAGCGTAGCGTGGCGCTCCAACGGTTCTCTACCGTTTGAGTGATCTACGGCTACACGTGGTGGTCCTAACCATCACTGATGCGTGCGAAGGTGCGATGGTGCGATGTGGACCCTACAGCTGTCCTCTGAAAATGTGGCAAAGTTTTGGCCTACTTTTGGTCTACTTTTGGTCAACTCTTGTCCAGCACTCTTAGCAGGATATTCACTTGCCTCTCTCCGATACCATAGTTCCACGCCACTTCCGCTCGGATTTGAAGGACCTCATCCTCAGCCTAAGCGTACGCTCC
>Ga0247847_1000189_pt1 | contig 18796 bp, 20 predicted proteins | sample PFST25metaG_FD_186002 | JGI IMG/M metagenome (GOLD analysis project Ga0247847, IMG submission 186002) | Peat soil microbial communities from Stordalen Mire, Sweden - P.F.S.T25 | ecosystem: Environmental > Terrestrial > Soil > Wetlands > Peat | place: Sweden: Norrbotten County, Stordalen Mire...
GTTGAGAACAAGGCCGAGTACGCAGGTCGCCACGGTGACGAAGAGGGCGAGTAGCACCAACGTGGTGACGACGGAGCGGGAACGGCCGACGCCCTGGGTCCAGGTGAAGCGGAAGGTCCCGGACTCGAGCTCACGCGACAACAGCGGCGCCCCGACGAAGACTCCGATCACGACCGGAACCACATGCAGGGCGATGACCATCGCGGAGAACAGGTCGGTGTTGTCCGCGAACCAGTTCTCGAAGTTCCCGCACGGTGTGTGAAAGCGGTTCTGTACACACCCGCTGGCGACGAAACTGGCATATGCAGCATGCGTGCCGGCCTGCCCGACGACGATCGCTACGGCACACGCGACGAAGACCACGAGCAGGCCGATCAGCGTCGACCGGCGTTGCAGCCAGGTGACACGTGCCATCGCCTTCCACGGGACCGGGTGTTCGCGCCGGCGTGGGCTCACGGGTGCAACGGCCACTGTCGTCATCGCGCCGCCTCGCTCACTTCGAGCTCATCGGGCGCGAGCGGACCGGGCAGCATCGACGCGGACGGGTCGCGCAGGTAGGCGAGGACGAGCTCTTCGAGCGAGACGTCGTCGGACTCCCAGCCGCTCGGGAGCTGCGACTCGCCCGTCGTCCGGACGAGGAGCTCGGCATGCCGGGCCGCCTTCCGCGTCTGCACGACCGTGAACTGCTCGCCCACGAGATCGGACTCCTCCGCCGGCCCGCTCAGCACTTTGTGAGAGGTGAGGAGATCGTCTATGTCTCCCACCATTTGCACACGGCCGTTGGCGAGCACGATCAGGTAGTCGGCGAACCGCTCGAGCTCGGAGACGACGTGGGACGAGAAGATCACCGAGAAGCCACTGGCCGCCACCGCGGCCATGACAAGTGCCATGAAGTCGTGGCGGGCGAGCGGGTCGAGCCGTGCAAGCGGCTCGTCCAACACGAGGAGGTCGGGACCGCGCGCGAGCGCCAAGGTCAAAGCGAGCTGGGCCTGCTGGCCGCCGGACAGTTTGCCGACCTTGCGGTCCGGCGGGATCTCCAGTCCGCGCAACCGCTCTTCTGCTTGAGCTTGGTCAAAGCGTGAGTTCAAATTGCGGGTCACCGCCACCATGGACCGGACAGACAGGTACCTGTAAAGCGGTGCATCCTGAGCGACGAAGGCGACACGCTCGAGGGCCTCGAGTGAGCCGGCGCCAAGGTCTCCGAGCACCGTGATGCTCCCGTTCGTCGCGGTGCAGAGCCCGACAGCGCAATGCAGCAACGTCGTCTTGCCGGCCCCATTCGGACCTACGAGGGCGACGATGCGACCAGCGGGTACCGCGAGATTGCAGTCATGAAGGGCCCAGGTCCTGCGATAGCGCTTTGCAGGCGTAAAAATGCGTTCCTGGACGTCCACCTGTGTCCATGAATCCGCAGGTCAAGTGCATAGTCGGTCACCGACGTACACCTGAGTTCGGGAAGGTCCCGCGCCATCCTCGCGCCAACGGATCATCTCGCGGTCTTGGGAGCAAAACAGTGCCCTGGTTTCACGCCGCCCGCCGGTCTGGGTGGCGTCAGCGGGCCTGTCGTCAATCATCGTCCGACTGCCGGGATCATCACGCCAGCCGGTCGTTGTGGAGCGCGAGGTGGTCCCATGCTTCTGGGGCGACGCGGTGGTCCCTTGGGACAGGCAAGCGACAGTGGCGACGACAACAAAAGACGTGTTCGACGATCAGTCGCCTCAGCCCCCGACCTCGGATCAGGAAATGCGGAAATGCGGGATCTGCTGCTCACCGACTCGGTGGAGCGCCGTACCGATCGAGGTGTGCCGTAACCTCGATCTGTCGCCTGGCCCAGTAGCGCTCGAACTCCTTGACCGCTGACTTCGGAACGCCCGACGGATCACTTGTCGCATCAGTGATCGCAGCTGGTCCGAGGGCGAAGATCACGCCGGCGAGCGCGGCATCGACTCCTACCGGCGGTAGCGCCTCACCAACAGCGACAGGCCTTCTTCTGCGGTGGGGCCAATGCGCTTCTCCAGCTCCCCCGATCTCGTGATCCCCGAGGTCTGGTACCCACCCGCGCGTGGCGCCCAAGCGCGGGCCGAAGGCGACTTCCTCCGCAGCCCCGAGTCTGGTCGCCTCGAGGTGGAGCACGTCGGTGACATCGACATCGAAAGCACCGCCTGAGCTGGTAGAGACGTATGAGGACCTCGGTCTTGGCACGGTGGACGCCTCTGTCATCGCAGTCGCCGAACGGCTCGGTGTCACCATCATCGCCACATTGGACCGCAGGTACTTCAGCGTTGTCCGCCTATCCCGCGTCTTCGCCTTCTAGCTTGCTCCGTAGAGCGCGCATAAGCTGGGAGGCATCAACCAATAGGTTACAAAAACTAGGAAGAATATCAACCTAAAGGTTGACAAAAGCTGCTAGAGTGCTAACCTATAGGTATGCAACGAGCAGAGAGAGCGACCCAGGCTCGGCGTGAGCTGGATCGAAAGTTCAGTTCAGCCAGCCTTGGCCCGATCGCGGCGCGGCCCCGCTCGGGCTGGATACGCGCCATCCGCGGGGCGCTCGGGATGAGCCAAGCCGTCCTGGCAGAACGTCTGGGAGTGTCGAGTGCCGCGGTGAACAAACTTGAGCACGCAGAACTCCACGGCGGCATCACCATCGCCAAGCTGGCCGAGGTGGCGGAGGCTCTCGACTGCACGTTGATCTACGCCCTCGTGCCGAAGTCGACCCTGGAGGAGACGGTCACGACCCGGGCCAGAGCGGTAGCCGCGGGCCTCCTCGGGCACGCCGCCCGAACCATGGCCCTCGAGGCGCAGGATATCGGCGACGACCGGCAGAGGGAGGCCGTGGATCGCTACGCGCAGCAACTCGTCGTCAGCGGCAACCTCTGGCGCGTGGCGCCAAACCGATCACGAGAAGGCGAGTGACCGGCCTGCGACCCGATGGCGAACCGCTGTCGAGGTTCAATATGCGGAACATCGGGCCGGAACCATCCGGGGCCACGCCGATCGAGGACGAGGACCTTGAAGGTCTCATCCCGGACTTCGTCGCTACTCGCGCCGACCTGAACCAGGTCGAGTTCGAGAACATCACTGCAGCGCTTCCTTGGGCACACGCGCAAGCACGTTCGCTTGGGCCGGAAGGCATCCTCGACTATGGATTCATGCTGACGCTGCACCGCCGGATGTTCGGCGACGTGTGGTCCTGGGCCGGAACCCTCCGACGGCGCGAGACCAATATCGGAGTGGAGCCGCACCTGATACCAGAGCAGTCCAGGCAGTTGCTCGATGATGCCAAGTTCTGGCATGCCGAAGCTGTCTTCGGCTACGACGAGTTGGCTGCCCGGATCCACTGCCGCTTGGTCATCGTCCATCCCTTCCCCAACGGCAATGGTCGTTGCACGCGGATGATGGCCGACCTATATCTGGTGGCCATCGGACGTGAGCCCTTCGCCTGGGGTAGCGCAAGCCTCGACGTCGACGGCTCAGTCCGCACGGCGTACATCGCAGCGCTCGTCAAGGCCGCCTCCAGCGGCGACTACTCCGACCTGATTCGGTTCGCCCGAGGCCAGACGGCCACCTGACGTCCTTTAGTCCTGTGGCGTGGTTTCACTAACGTGCGCGGTCAGCAATGCAAAGGCCCGGAGTACTGACCTGTACGGGTTCTTCCGGGGCCTCGAGCGGAGCCGGCCTCACATCCCAGTCTTTCCATAGAGTGTCACGCGCCGTGGCGAGCGGTTGACGCGCAGGCGCACGCCGCATTGTCGTTCGGGCACCATCAGCTGAAGTTCCCCGGTCGCTGCACTCCGATCCGACCGCTCCTCCGCTGTCAAGGTCGCCGCGCGTTGGCCAGTTTGGAAGGCTGGCAGGAACGTACGGCGGCGAACTACATCGTACAGAAGTGGCAGGTCACAGTGGGTGCGTGGTCAGTGGCGAACACGCACGAACGGCAGCGGCCCCGGGATATCCGCGGGATGACATTGGTCCCACGATGCGTCCGTACCCGTAGACGTCGTCGGCTTGTCGGTCGGCGTCGAGTCGTGGTCGCGTACTGAGCCGCTGTTCGGCTGGCGCCCGTCAGCGGCTGCTGATGCTGGGCTTATGGGCTTTCAGCTCGGCTGCCAGAATCGTCCGGACACTCACCGAGCAGCTAAGGGCTGACGCAAGAACAACTTCCCACTTTCGGATAGTCAGTCACCTGGGGCTGATGGTGTAGTTGCGGTTGGGCTGGGTGTCGTGATGGCGGACCGATAGGTCCTTCATCTCGTTGTCGCTGACCTTGGTGCCAGTGGGGTAGTCGGCCCGGACAAGGTGGGCGTCGACCCGGAGCCCTGACTTGGTCCGGGTGGTGCTGATGTAGTTGACGACGGTCTCGTAGTCGGTTAGCGGCCGGCCCGCCCAGTTCTTGCTGATCTCCGAGAATGCCCTATGTTCAATGGGGTTCCACTTCGAGGCGCCGCTCGGGTAGTGGCAAACGGTGACCGTGAGGCCGTGCCGGTCGCACAGGCGGTGCTGGAGCCCGTACTTCCAGGCCCGGGTGCGTGCCCCGTTGCTGCCACCGGAGTCGGCGAGCACGAGCAGTTCGGTGGCCCCGGGGTAGTGGCGGCGCCCGTGGCAGGCCCACCACCTGGCCAGGTTGTCGACTGCGAAGTCCGGGGTGTCGTGGGTCGTGCCGACCGAGACACAGGCGTGGTTGGCAGCGACGTCGTAGACCCCGTAGGGCAGGGCGACGCCCTTGGCCTGGGAAGGGAAGTCGTGGTCGTTGACCAACACCGCTTCTGTGTCCCAGGTGGCACCGGGGTTCTTGAAGTCCCCGACCAGCTCCCGGTGCTTGCTGTCGACGCTCACGACCGGCAGGCCCGCCTGGGCGAAGGACTCGCGCGTGGCTGCGATGTAGGCGAACTGGGCGTCGCGGCCGGGGTCTCTTTGCCGGTTGAGCTTCTTGGCGTTGGCCCGGAGCCGGTAACCGAGGCCCTTCAAGAGCTTGGCGACGGTGTTGGGGCAGACCACGATGCCGGCCGCGCCCAGCTCGGCTGCGACCTTCTCGGTGGTGCGCCTGGTCCATTTCACACCGCTGACCGGGTCGCCGGCGGTGTCATGCTCCATCAGGCGGCCGATCGCCTCGATCACCTCGGGGACGCTTTTTTTGCCGACGGCCTCCCCCCACCCGGGCGGCGCACCCGCCCCGGGGAGATCTCGCCGGCGAGCAGCTCTTGGCGGCCCCGGGCGACGGTGCCGGGGTCGATGTCGAGCAGCTCGGCGACCTGGGCGTCCCCGCCGTGGCCGACCTTCATGGCCTCCAGCCCGGCGTAGAGCCGCTGCTGGCGTTCGTCCAAGAGGCTGTAGAAGAGCACGATGGCCGCCTTGAGCTCGTCAGGCAGCACCCGCAAGCCCGGGCCGAGGGAGAGGCGGCTGGCCTCGGCGTCGTAGACCGAGCGGGCGGCCAGCTGGGCGCGTCGCGCCGCCGCCTGGGTTGCAAGGTAGACATAGCGGCCAGCCACCTGCTGGCGCGCCAGGCGGCCGGAGCGCACCAGCTCGAGCAGGGCCTGGTCGGCCTCGACGTTGAGCAACGCCTCCATCTCCGCCGCGTCGTAGCCGGCCTCGGAGGCCACGACCAAGGCCTCCACGGTCGACACGAGCGTCCCGAAGCGGCTGAACCACACTTGGCGGAACGACCACAGCCCCAGCTCGTCGAAACGGGCGAGCTCGTCCAAGGTGTAGTACCGACCCCGGTGCGAGTAGCTGGTGCGGTACTCCAGCAGGGCCAGCTTGCGGAAGACCGTGGCGTCCGCGCTGGTGCCGAGCGCCTCTTTGAGGTCCTCCATGGTGGCGATCTTTCGTTGTCGCAGCAAGGTGATCAGCGTCTCGGGGTCGTACCGCTCGGTCCTCATAATGAGAGCATTCCTCCTCGTTAGGAGTAACTCTCTCATAATACCTCGGCCGTGCTCCCATTTCGGTGATCGGGACGACACGTCAAACACCTCGGAGTTACTGGGACAACAGGACTACGAGGCGCTCACCTACGCCGCGCCCCCGGAACCGCATCTCGATAGATGTACCCTCAAAGTCAGGTAGTTATTATTGAGTCGACCCTAAGCGCCTTGAACTCCGACTCAGACGAAGCCGACAGCTGATCCGTAGGTACCCTCGGCGTGTCGACTAGCGTCGATTTGAGCCTGCGACCTGGGACCGTGTTCGGTGGTTGTCGACCGGTGTCGGTTGATATCGAATCTCTTGGCTGCCAATGTGGCTGCCAGCCGAACCGTCGGCTCAATCGCTGAGCGGAGTACAGCATCGCGGCCTGACCAAACGAGACATCGGCGAACGCACGCCCGCGCATTCTCGACCGTCATCAACGCGCTGCCGATTCGGACGAGAGCGAGTGCCCGCGCTTCGTCTCTCGGTTGACGCGCACACGACAGCATTTGTCGACCCGATACACCGTGGACTTTCGCTCCGCCAGTTGGACAAAGAAGCAGAGTCCCGTGCTTGCACCCTTCACGCAAAACCTGGAATCGTCAGCCGGCAATCTCGGCATCCAGACGCAAAATCGCGTGCTTGCACCCTTCAGGTTCGTCCTGCGCTCCCTGGTCAAGACCGGGAACGTCCCAGACGCCCGGTCTCTGGATGTCATAGCAACCACCCTTAGCCCGGTGTCGTTACGATTGCCGAGTCACCGATTCCCAGGTTGTAGGGCTGGGAGTCGACGCTGCTGCGGAGGGGCAAGCGCTCTCCTCCCCAGTACAGCTCCATATCCGCTTGGTTGTCGGACTGGTATGTCTTGGTCCACTCATCTGGTAGTCCGAAGTCGGAGAATCCGTTCGCCTGCCATCCGGCCTTTGCTGCCAGCGTCGCGTAGAAGTCGAAGACTTGTTGAATGGTGAGCGACGAGGTGAACTCGACCGTTACCGCTGGTCCGCTCCAGCCGCCGTATGTGGTGTCCCAGCTCGCCGGCGACGACGTCCGAGAGATCAGATGTGAGTCGGGTGGAAGCTCTTTGACCACCGGGTCGGCTTGGAGTTCGTGTAGGCGAACGTTCCCCGGATCGCCGGTCCCAGGTGGGGGTCCAGGCGCGCATGCCGCGAGCACCACTCCCGCGGTCGCCATGAGTACCAGGAACAGGAGTGAACGGACAGGCGCCCTCAGGGAGATGACGTTCAGAGTATGGCGGGCCGAAGGCCGTCGCTTCATCGAATTGTGCCCGGTGTCCAATTCAGCCGTCCGTGATTTTGACGGAAGCCGCGCCCGTTGCAGAAGCTTCATCGACGACAAGCTCACCCGTATTGACCGCCACTGCTGAGCTGCCGGTGACCTGAAGAGCCATGTCGGGGATGTAGACATTGCCAACCAGCAAAAGCCTACTGGTACCCGTGGCCAAGATGGAGTTCGCATCGGCGTGGTCGGCCAGGAGAGCGAACCCGTCTCCGGGGCCGATAGCCCCACCCGTGATGTCGAGGCCCCCACTGCCCGAGAGGTTTAGACCGGCTCCCCCACTCGCACATGGAGACGGGAACGAGGAGCACTCGAGATCAATGGTCACGCCCGTCCCGGTCACCTTGCCGGATCCCGATACGCTCAGCGATCCCGTCACGATGTAAACACCCGGAGACAGGGTGAGTCGCCCAGAACCCGACACACTGATTGTCGAGTAGACACCGGGAGAAGCCGTCTCTGTCGAGGATCCACTCACTGAGAGCGACGAAGACGACCCCGACCCGGACGGATAGGTGAACCACGAGAACGGGTCAGATACGGTTCCGGAGGCTGGTGGGACCGAGGTCTTGAGCGCAGCTGAGCCGACCAGTGAGACACCGCCGGGACCGAAGAAGGACCCCCCAGAAAAAACCGCGGATCCTGTCCCCGTCGTCGCCGACGACGACGTGGAATCCACGGTTGCAGAGCCGGACCAAGCAAATGCGGACGACCCGGTCGCCGACAGGGCATCTCCGGTGGGGGAAAGGACACAGAGCGTACAGTTCTGAGCCCCACTGCCGGTCGTGTAGTTCCCGACGATGGCTGTGTCTGACACATCGACCACCGTTGTGCTCCCGCTGGCTCCCGAAGTGAAGGTCTGGGGAGACGGTGTCGCGTACCCCTCCGGTGTTTGGACCTCGGTCACGGTGTAGGGCGCAGTCGTGAACAGATCCTGGATCGCCCCGTTCGCGCACGAGACTCCCGTGGGCTCTGTCGCCGGACATGTCATCGTCCCACCGGAGGTGCCGTCGAGCTCGGCAAACGTTCCGGGCGCGGGGGGCGTCAGATTCGGGGCCGGTAGGTTCGGTCCGGTCAGTTCGAAAACGCTTCCTGTGATGGGAAGGAACGGCGTGTCGTTGCCCGACAGGCTGATTGTTGCCGCTGCGACGATGGCTGTGTCCGATACATCGACCACCGTTGTGCTCCCGCTGGCTCCCGAAGTGAAGGTCTGGGGAGACGGTGTCGCGTACCCCTCCGGTGTTTGGACCTCGGTCACGGTGTAGGGCGCAGTCGTGAACAGATCCTGGATCGCCCCGTTCGCGCACGAGACTCCCGTGGGCTCTGTCGCCGGACATGTCATCGTCCCACCGGAGGTGCCGTCGAGCTCGGCAAACGTTCCGGGCGCGGGGGGCGTCAGATTCGGGGCCGGTAGGTTCGGTCCGGTCAGTTCGAAAACGCTTCCTGTGATGGGAAGGAACGGCGTGTCGTTGCCCGACAGGCTGATCGTTGCCGCTGCCGTCGGCGGCAGAGCACACGGATTAGACGGCGAGATCAACGCCGTCATCCCATTGTTGTCCTCCGTCTCGGCGTTGGGATCCGAAGTGGCTCCGGTCGCGTCGAAGAAGACCGCGTTGGCAGCCCCAGACGAGATCGAGAACCCGGTTGCCGAAGGCGGGATCGTCACATCGGTATCGATGGAACCGGTCGAGTCGGCAGTGATTGTACCGAGCACATCGGCAAAGCCGTCCTCCGCCGAGGCCGATCCCGGCGAGGCGAGGGTGATCGTGACCAGGGCGCCTGGCTCGTAGCCGTCCCCTTGCACCTCGACCTGTTGGCCGGCTTGGAACGCATCCTCGCACGACGCGTTGAACTGGGCGGAAAGCGGGAGGATGTTGAGCGCCCCGTAGTCAGTCGTCGGGTCGGGCACGCCACCACCACCACCACCACCACCGGTGCTTACCGGCGGTGGATCGGCCGGCAGTCCAGCTGCGGTAAGCGGAGCGCCGCTCGAGATGGCGGAACGGATGAAGCTCTCGATCGTGGCGGCGTACGCGCTCTGGCCTTGCTTATTAGGGTGAAAGGAGCCGCCTAAGCTGCTGAATTGGCTGAACGCTTGGCTGAACGGGTTCAAGATATCGATCAGCAGGCTGACCGGATCGTTGAACCACTCTCCGGCGCTACAAACGGTATGGCCGACGAACGCCCGCTTCACGGACACGAAATTGACCCCCGCCCGACTTGCGGCAACCGCTTCCTGGGCGTCGAGAAGGTCTGTTGCGACGTTGAAGAAATTCATGTCGTCTGGGGTCAGGATTTGAGCGAGGCCTGGGCATTCTTGGGTTGCAAGATCGCTCGGAAAGATCTCCGGGTAGTCCGTGGCGATCACCGATGCGTTCGGCGCTTTATCTGCGATCGATTGAAACGTATCGCACAACGCGTTTGTGGTCGGGTCGGTGCAGCTCGTATTTGCGTCTTGCAGGTTCAGAATAGCATCGGTAACGTCCGACTGGAACGTCGGATCATTTGGATTATCTACGCAGCTCGGACTAGAGAAGGGATTGAGGGGATTGAGGATACCCAGAGCGCTTGCGGCCGCTTCGAACTCCAGATCTAGCACTATGCAGCTGATCAAGATGTGGCTGAAACCGATATTATCGCCGCCCACCGTTACCGTAGCCAGGGCAGTCGTGCCATTGATGCTGTCCGGATGGTCAAGCTCAAATAGCTCGTTGTCAAGCCGGCTAGTGAGCACATGATCCGTCTTCGCTCCACTGCATGCGTAGAATGAAAGGGGCAGATCAAGTGCCTGCGCCACTTGGTGCGCGTACGCAACTGTCGAACGGTGGCAGCTGTCGGACGAGGTGTCGGAACCAGCATCGTAAGGCGGGTTCCCCTCTCCTGAAGCAAAGGAGTCACCCAGAGCAGCATATCCAGTCAAGGCGGGTGCGAATCGATTGGCGATGCCGAACTCACCGATCGCGAAGTCGGCCGATGACGCAATGGAGATGCTCGTCAACGAGATGTACCCGTTCGTATAGAAGCCAAAATAGCTAGCGCCGGCATTTCCTTGTACAGATATGGGCCCGGAGGATGTGCCGTTCTGTGCCGTCGCAGTGACGGTGAAGGTCGAGAAAAGATCCGGCTCAGCATAGAAATAGAATCCGTTCGTGCCTGGCGGCAATGAGATCGTTGTACTGGTCGCCGGGTAGGTCGCGTAAAGGTCTCCCGTGTAGTCGTTGCTCCATGTGGCCCACCCTTGGGCAACGCGAAGGTGGACCAGAGATGGTGAGAAACCGATATCAGCGCCGGTCGATGCGTCGTCGACCCCTGCCACATCGGTGCCGAGCGGTTGAGGGTCAGTGCCGAAGCCAGCCATTGCGTATGGACCCAGGCTCGACGGCGGAGCGTTCACACCGGGGGATCCGTCGAAGATGATTCCACTCGGCACGATGACTGCCGCTGTGCTCGGCTGGGCAATCGCGATACCTGTTGCCATCAACAGGATCGACATAACGACAAGATGAATCTTTCGGCACCCACCGCTCTTCCGCATTTCATCCTCCCACTCGTCGATGGCTCAGTTATTGAACTCCCAGTGATCCCTGCCTGGGACACATCGTCCCGGGCTCTTCGCCAGATCGCATTGAGTAGCGGTTTCTCAGAATCAAAGACTCCGCGTGCGACACTTCATGGATTCCCTCACGCAGGATTGAGAAAGAGCAGCTACGACTACCCACCTATTGGTCGGTTCCTGTCCAAAGACGGTGCAAGCCGCCATGCGTCGTCAGATCGTGTTGCATGGTTTTCCCGCGACTCCGGTCCAAGCTGTGCAGAGCTGCGCGCCGGCTGGGAACTTACCTGGGTCCGACCAGTCCGCGTTGCCTTGCTGTCCCGCGGAAAGACACGTCGTCCCGCTCTCAGCGATGATCGTGCCGTTCTCGAAGAACTCGGCGTAGGTGCAGACCGAGTTCGGGGCAGTGGTGCTGGTGGCCCAGTTCGTCACTGTCGTCCCCGAGTTTGCAATGGCTTGGCAGGTGTTACCCGCGCAATCAATTAGGGCCAGCGGCGAGGGCGACGGAACGCCAACGACGACTGGGACGCTCGTGACGCCTGCGGACGCGAACCCCGCGGTTCCGAGTACGACAGCGGCTGAGAACGCCGCCAGCACGACCGTGACTACCGCGGAACAGATCATTCGGTGCAACATGTCCCCGCCTCCACCGTACCTCGTAAGGACTACTACTTCGTAGTCTTACGTTACTACGTCACTGTAGTCGTGACGAGTCGGCAAGTCAAAGGCTCTTCGCTCAGGGCGGTCGGAGGGAGCTGCCACTAACTGCGCGATGGTACGACGATTCGGTGAACGGGCACCAGCGGTGGCGTCTTCGTCGCGCTCGGCACCGCCAAGCCCAGAGTCAAGAGGACGACTAGCGCCGCGATGCTCGCGACCAAGCGGCGCCAGCGGATGATGAAGCGGGGGTGATCGCCACCGAGCGCTTGGACTCGCTCGCTCATCAAGTCGGAAGCCACCATGGCGCTTGCGCCGGCGGGTGTAAGGGGGACTGCCTCGAGCACGGTCTTCAAGGCGCGTAGCATGTTTGAGTACCCGTATCGGTCTACCGCGGCCGCGTCGGCCTCGACCTCGGTCGTCAGGCGCGCGGCCCTCGCTAGATCTGTGAGCGCCGGGACGAAGAAGAGGCCTCGGATCGCGACGCTGGCGACCATGAGACGCAGTGGATCCCGACGGCGCTGGTGAGAAGCTTCGTGTGCGAGCACCGCGTCGAGCTCGGCTCGGTCCAGCAGGTTCACCAGCCCGGTCGACACCACGATGCGCGGGCGGAGGAGCCCTATGCAAAAACAGAGGACCTCGTCGGTGGAGACGACTTGCACCGCTCTCAAACCAAAGCGGGCGAGGTTGTCCACATGGCCCGCTGGAGGCTCGCCCAAGGACCGGAGCGTGAGTTGCAGCCGATAAAGACGATGCAGTTGTCGGACGCACTCGTAGCCCCCAAGGCCAACCGACACGACCACGACCACGCCTATAGGAAGCGCCGGGAGCCATGGTCGCCTTCCGACGAGCGGCACCTTTTCCATGCAGGCGAACAAGCCGGCCTCGTTCGGGTTCCATCCGGGCACATAGCACTGCACCTGCACGAGCACCCGTTGTGCGAAGAACGCCGCGGTCGCCTCGACTCCAAGTGCGACGGTGACGAGGAGCCAGAAGCTACGTCGCACTGCCGCGACGCCGATCGAGAAGATCGTCGAGCCGCTCGAGCATCGCAGGGTCGGTGGCGGCGGCACCGACCAGTCCGGAGATGGTCGTGTCGTCGCCGTAGCGTTCGAGCAGTGCCTTGACCGCCCGCTCGGCATGCCAGGCGACGAACTCGCCTTCGGGTACGACCGCCGTGTAGAGGTAGGTCCTTCCCTCGACGACATGGGTGAGGTATCCCTTGGCGTCGAGCCGGCTGAGCACGGTGAGGATGGTCCGGTGCGAGAGCGGGATCTCACGCTTCTTGTTGATCAGGTCGGTCGCGTCGACGCCGCTCACACCGGGATGGCGCCAGGCCGTCGCCATTATCTGCGCCTCTAGAGGGCCGAGCAGGTCCGCCGGCTGGGTCCGTTTCCTTCTCGCCAAGTCCCACGTCCTCCCTCAGTTGCGGAGCTGACAGAAGATTACTGCCTTGTCCGTAGAGCGACGCTGAGGGCTCACTGCACATTTGGATGACTTCGCTTCCGATCTCGAAGACGCCAGCCGACATTTCCAGTTCATGGTCCGGGACCGGGATGCCAAGTTCACGTCGAGCTTCTATGGGCTCTTAGCCTCACCCGGCGTTAAGACGATCCACGCGCCGGTGCGCTCCCCGCGGGGCAACACGTTTTCCGATCGATTGCTACACACCGCAAGGAGCGAGTGCCTTGACTGGTTGCTGATCCGAAGTGCGGACCACCTTGAACACAAACTCGAACGGCGAATACCTATCCGAACTCAGCCATACAACGAGCACCGACTGAGCCCGGCGACGCGGTTGGTGGCCACCTTGTCGCTGATCCCCAGGGCGTTCGCGACCGCTGCCAGCTCGACGTCACCGACCCGGGTGGCCCCGATCAGCTTGGCGTCCGCCGCACCGATCACAAGGTCGGGGTGTCCCTACGGTCGGGGCGGCGCGGCGGAGACCGGATCTGCGCCCGGCCGGGCGCGCTCGGCCCCCTCGCCTTGCACCAGCCGGCTGGCGCCGATGCTCGCCAGCCGGCACAACCGAGACGCGAGGCGCGCACGGCCCGGCTCGCCGCAGGCCACGGCGGCCAAGAACGCGGCGAGGGTCTCGGCCTCGATGTCGGCGGCCTTGCCCGGGCAGGACTGCAAGAGCAGCCAGACGACCCGACACAGCCCGGATTCGTCGATCACCGCGTCGCGCACCCCCGATTGAGGCTCGGTTCGCCGGTCTTGATCGACCCCCCGGCACCCCCCGTTTCCTCCGGCGTCCTTGTTAGCCTGCGCGTGAGATGCGCTTGAGCACGAGGAAGGGGGTGAGCGGCGGGATCGACCTCGTGGCACGTCTCTGGACCTGCGCTGACGGCTTGCGTCGGCGTCACAACAAGGGGCGTCCGGGCAGCGCACGCCTGATGCACAGGAGTGCCGAGGTGGTCACGCAGACAACCTGGGAGAACCCTGAGGGGTTCTTCGCGGACGATCCGATCTGTGCGTTGACAGCACTCCGGAATTGAGCGAAGGGGAGGCGCCTTTTTTGGCGCCTCCCCTTGATCTGACCGCCGCCGGATCTACTCGGGTACGAGCAGTGAGCGGACTTTCTCTACAGCTGCGCGGACCTCCGCGACGAGCTCCGCTAGTTCGTCCGAACCCTGCCCCGCCGATCGGCGGATCGTGTTGAAGCAGCGGCGCACGCCCATGGCGCGGTCGAGTCCATGCACCGCGGCATCGATCGCTTCTCGGACCTTTCGCGCGTCGGCTTCCGGCGCATCTTCGGAGCCCGCTCGGCGGACGATCCAGCGAGCCCACGCGTAGGCGAGCTCGACCGCTTGCGGGTCGGGCAATTCTGCGTCGAGGACCAAGACCGCCTTGTCTCCGTATGCGGAGAACAATGATGGGGTCGGAGCGAGCGCTCGGTCGGAGAAGACCGCGATTCCGGCAGTCGACTCCCGATTCGCCATGGCGACGTCGAGCTCGTCGAGGGTCTTTCGCAGTGTGAGCTTCCGCGTCTTGGCCTCCAACACGAACGCGGCGCGCCCCGTCGGGCAATCGTCGGGACTCAAGGTGACGACGATGTCACCCACGAGCGATCCATCGCATCCGCGCTCGCGACCTACCGGTTCGACGATGTCTCCGTGGATCGTTCCGACTTCGGTGAATGCCATCCCCACGAGTTCCTCGAACGCCACGCCCTTTTGGGTGCTGCGTTCCCAGAGGTCGACCCGTGCCTCGCGCACCGCCATAGCGGTGGCGAGGTCGCGGATTTCGCGGAGAACCGCCTCGTTCTGCTCATGGATCGCCTTGGACAACTCCGCCCGCCATCGTCCGAGCGGAGTCGCGTCGTCATCCGGATCGAGCGCGCCGCGGAGGGTATGGAGCACCTTCGTGCTGCTGTCCGAGAAGACATCTTCGAGCAGCGCCATCGCGCTCGTCTTGGAGTCCGGGTCAAAGAGCGCCCCCAGCCTTTCCTCGAGCTGAGCCTTGAGGTCTACGAACATCTTCGTGAGCGCGCCGTCGTCTTCGCCGACGAGCTGGGTTGCTGCCTCGGTGATCCGTCCGACCTCTCGATCGACGCTTCCATCGAGCCGCTCGACGAGGCGATCAAACGAGCGACCGACAAGTACCTCGTCGAGGGCGGCGTGGCCCGCAACAAGAGCGCGGGCACCCACTTCGAGGCAGCTTCGCGCTGCCTGTTCGACGTCATCGGCATCGCTGACGACTCGTAGGACAACCGGGTCGTCCTCTTCCAACCACTCGAGAACGAGTGTTCCCTCCTCGACGCGAGCGAGTGCCGGACGTGTGTGGTCTAGTGCTTGAACCATGGCTGTGTAACTCCTTCAGGTACGCGGGCGCGTTCGCGACCGCACGGTCTTGGTGCCGGCTGGCCTGTGCCGGGTACGCTGAAAGTGTCAACTCGCCGTCGTAAGACGGCATCAGGCCTTTGGCCGGCTAGGGGTCCGCCTTCGGGCGGGCCCTTTGCTATGTGTGCATCGTTTCGGTTCAGCGCGCGTCGTCGATAGGCACCTCCTCGACTGGCTGATCGTCGCTCGCAACGACATCGAGGAGTCCGGACGGTGTGCGCTCGAACACCTCCGTCCAAAGGGCACGCATCGCCTGTGCAAAGCCACGGAGGTAAGCCGCGTCCGGTTTCCAGCCCTCGCCCGACGGGTCGGCGAGGCTCCCTAGAGCCTTGATGAGCGCACCGAAGGGATAGTCCTTGATCCAATCACGCGGGATCAGGCCAGCCATCGCGTTGTTTAAGTCCTGCAACAGCCCATCCGTCCACTGCTGCACGTCGAATTTGTCACGGGCGAGGGATTCAAGGACCCACCAGTCGACATGGGCCGCGAGTTCGACGGCCGCGGCGTAGCCACGCTGGAAGCGCTCATGCGCCTGTTGGATGAATCGATCGCGCGCGACGGCGAACGCCTCGTCCACCTCGGCCGGACGTTCCCCCAGCGTGGAGGTGCGTTCGGCATGCGCCATCGCTTCGAGCGCCGTCTGAACAAGGCGCGAGGGATTGAGCTCGGGATGGAACGCCCGCGCTTCTTCCCAGAGCGGTTCTGGAACTGAGATGCTGAGTTTCATAGAAGTAGTACTACTATATAGTCGTACACCACCGCAAGTCACATGAGTTCGAGCGCAGCACTCTCGGGCTCTGGTGACCGGCACGAAGCGCCGTCGAAGGTACGGGTCGGGGAGCGTCCATTCTAAAATACCTGAGGTCTAGCAATTAATGTCAGGTAATAGGTATCCAGCCTATAACTGCGTATTAATATGTAGACATGGATCCGGCCCGTAACCCCTATCGTCCTGGCGCCGGCCTTCGGCCGCCCGAGCTTGCCGGTCGAGATCTGGAGATCCGCGAACTCGAGGTGCTTCTCGAGCAAGCGGAGAGCGGGAGGCCCGGACCCGCGCTGGTCCTTGCTGGGCTTCGGGGCGTCGGCAAAACGGTCTTGTTGAACGAGTTCGCCACACGCGGGCGAACGAGAGGTTGGGCCGTCACCCAGCTTGAAGCCCGACGCGAGGCCGAATGGACTGCGGCGGCGTTCCGGACGCTGCTCGCGTCTGGCGTCGCGGCGGCCCTTCGAGAGGTGACAGGGTCGTGGGGATTCGGTGATCGGATGCGTCGCGCCGCTGGCACAGTGAAGTCGTTCACTTTGGGGATCGGGAACGTCGCTTCCGTACAGGTCGACGTCGAGGCACTTCGCGGTGTAGGCGACTCGGGCAATCTCGCGCTCGACCTCACCGAGCTAGCGCGCTCGGTCGCTGCAGCAGCGTCCGAGCGCGGCGTCGGTGTGCTCATCACCATCGACGAAATGCAGGACCTTCCCCTCAGTCTCCTGGCCGCGCTCTGCGGCGCGGCCCACATGACCGGACAACGGGACCTGCCGTTTTACGTGATGGGCGCGGGCCTGCCGAATCTGCCGGGTCGGCTCGCTGAGGCGCAGTCGTACGCGGAGCGACTCTTCTCGTACAGAGTGATCGGTCCGCTCGCACACGACGCGGCGTTCGACGCCGTCACGCTGCCGGGCCTACAGGAGATGGCCGCATGGGATGTGGATGCCGCCGAGATGATTATCGAGGCATCGCACGGCTACCCCTACTTCATCCAGCAGTTTGCCAAGGAAGCGTGGAACCACGCGTCGACCGCGACAATCCAACGTGAGGACGCCCAGAGCGGCATCGCTATGGGGTTGTCCGTTCTCGATGAAGGACTCTTTCGGAGCCGCTGGGCCCGAGCGACGCCCTCGGAGCGTCGTTACCTAATCGCCATGGCGCGTGACGGTGAGGGTCCGAGCCAGGCTGGCGAGGTCGCAGCTCGTCTCGGTAAGAAGACGAACTCGCTCGGTCCGGTACGGGCGAACCTGATCGCAAAGGGTCTCGTCTACGCCCCGGAATACGGACAGATTGCCTTCACTGTTCCAGGATTCGCCGACTTTATTGCTCGGGAAGAGCCGACTGAGATCTCTGATCCGATTAACGGACTGCGCAGCTAGAGGTGACGTGGGCGGTTCGGGATGCGTGGAGAGAGGTGGGCGCCGCGAAGCTCCGTCAACTAGCGGGTCGGTGAAGTCCCAGGGGACGTCCGCTGCCGATCTCCTCCGGTTGCATTGACAATCGTCTATGCAACGCGAAGTATCGGGCCACCGACATGGACTATTGCGACACGCGACGGCGCCTCGATCTCACGGTTCCTCACGCCAGGAGCAGGGTTCCTTCGAGCATTACCGCAGGTAGGGCGGTAGTAGCTAACGCGGATATCGGGCCCCGCCACACGAAAACTGGGAATTCCTCGCCAAGTACGGCGACAGTCTTCTCCGGGTGAGCGACAGAACGGAGGTGTTCGGCGAAAAAGTCCCTTTGCCCCTGCGGATCGAGTTCACGGGGAGACGAGACTTCTAAAGGGGAGGCGGGACGACTACATCCGAAAAGTCCGACTCGGTCACTCCTTTTGCGCGAGGTCGGTCAGCCTCAATGAGGCACGCGAGCGGACCTCACCTTCCACGCCCGAGCTGCGCAACATCCCGTAACCGAGGAACAGACGTTGACTCGCCGCTTCTACCTCGCGCGAGCACCGCGGCCGTCGCCGGGTCGAGCAAAGGACGGCCGTTCACGGCCCGGGCACGATCGGTCTCCTCGAGACCGAGGTCGCGTCGCACCGCCACAAGGTTCGCAACGACGCGCCGGCGCCGTCGGCCCTCCCAACCCTCGCCCGGCGGGCCGAGCGCGCGCGTCCACGCGTTCGGCGAGTTAGAGCCATCGCTTACGCCAAGCGAGCGTCGCCAATCCTCGATCTCGACGGTGCCCTGCTGCCACCGTTGCGCGCGGCCTTGATCGCTCGGGCGGGGTCCAAGTAAGGCGACGACATACTCACGTGGCTCCGAGCTCCACGCCGCGATCTCGCGGCGGCGCAGCGTGGCGAGCGCGGAATCGACGATCTCGAGGCGGTCGAGGGCACTGCGCACGTCAGCACCCAACAAGGCGCGCACCGACTGCTGAGTAAAGAGCGCGGCATCAGCCGCCTCGCTCACCTCGGCGGCTTCGGTCACGTCTCGCTCCGCGCGTACAAGGCGTCGCCGTGCCGCGGTGTAGGGACCTTGCAGGTTGCGCCGCTCGATCCCTTCGCTCGCGGCACTCATCGTCGCGAAAGCTCCCGCTTCCTCATGCGCCTCGTCGCGCTGCACGAGGGAGATGCCAAGCTCACGGGAGGCGTCGCCTTGGCGTGTCGCCAGGTCCACCGCGGGACCGGCGCCGATCAACGAAACGAGCGTGTCGCGTTCCTCGCCGAGCGCTTCCCGGGAAGTTCCGGCGAGACGGGCGATCTCAGCTTCGGTCTCGAGTTCGTCAAGGGCGAGTCGCTGCTGCTCGCTGCGGCTCCACGCCCGGCCGAGCTCCTCGTCC
>Ga0247847_1000191_pt1 | contig 18764 bp, 21 predicted proteins | sample PFST25metaG_FD_186002 | JGI IMG/M metagenome (GOLD analysis project Ga0247847, IMG submission 186002) | Peat soil microbial communities from Stordalen Mire, Sweden - P.F.S.T25 | ecosystem: Environmental > Terrestrial > Soil > Wetlands > Peat | place: Sweden: Norrbotten County, Stordalen Mire...
ATGAAGAGGAACACTGTCCGCGGCCGGTCGGCGCCGGCCAGCCAGGGCACGACGGCAAGCACGAACCAGACGATACCGTAGTTGCCCGTCAACGAGAGCGCGCCCAGCGAGAGTACGAACCAGTGGGGATGGCGCCAGTCCACGGCGACCCGCCGGGTGAGCGCGTGGTCCAACTCAGCGAGGCGCTGACGCAGCCTCGGGTCTGTCGGCGCTGTGTCTGTGGAGACTAGAGTCGGGAGCATGGGGAATCGCGGTCTAGTATACTCGCCGCCATGCGCACGACCGTCATCGTCACTGCTCTCGGCCCCGATTCGCACGGCTTGCTGGCCGCCGTGGCCAACACGATCGCCCAGCAGAACGCCAACGTCGACGACGTAAGCCAGACGGTCGCCAACGGCATGTTCACGATGATCATGTTCGTGAGCTTCGACGAATCGGAGACGACCATGGCCCAGCTCCAGGAGTCGCTGGCCAAGACCGGAGAGAGCGCCGGGCTGCAGATCCACGTGCAGCACGAGGACATCTTCAAGTTCATGCACCGCGTCTAGCGCCGGCCGGCGCCGCAGAGGAGGCCCGTGGTCTTTATCACCGCCGAGGAGATCCTCGAGACCGTGCACATGATCCAGGCCGAGAACTTGGACGTGCGCGCCATCACCATGGGCATCTCCCTCGACGACTGTAGCGATCGCGACCCGCACAAGGTGGCGGAGTGCGTGCACGACAAGATCGTCACGCGTGCCCGCCGGCTGGTCGAGGTCGCCGCCGAGATCGAGGAGAAGTACGGCGTCCCCATCGTCAACCGGAGGGTGTCGGTCACTCCCATCTCCGAGGTAGTCGGCAGTGCCGACCCGGCGGCGTTCGTCGAGGTGGCTCAGGCGCTGGATGCGGCCGCCGACGAGATCGGCATCGACTTTGTCGGCGGCTTCAGCTGCATGGTCCAAAAAGGCTTCACGCGCGGCGACGCGGCCCTGATCGAGTCGATCCCGGAGGCGATCGGCAGCACGCAGCGCGTCTGCTCTTCGGTGAACGTCGCCTCGACCCGGGCGGGCATCAATATGGACGCCGTGGTGCGCATGGCCGACGTTCTGCTGGTCGTGGCCAAGCTCACGGCCGATCACGACTCGATCGGCTGCGCCAAGATCGTGAGCTTCTGCAACGTGCCCGAGGACAATCCCTTCATGGCCGGCGCCCTGCATGGCAGCGGCGAGCCGGAGGTGAGCGTCAACGTCGCCATCTCCGGACCGGGTGTGGTGCGTAGTGTGGTCGCCAACCACCCGGAGGCCTCGCTCATTGAGCTGGCCGACCTCATCAAGCGCACGGCGTTCAAGATCACGCGGGTCGGCGAGCTGGTCGCCCGCGAGGCCTCCCGCCTGCTCGAGGCCGAGATGGGTATCATCGACCTCTCTTTGGCGCCCACGCCCGCTGTCGGCGACTCCATCGCCGAGATCCTCGAGAGCATGGGCCTGGAGCGCGCCGGGGCGCCCGGCACGACCGCAGCCTTGGCGATGCTCAACGACGCCGTGAAGAAGGGTGGCACCATGGCGACCTCGTCTACCGGGGGGCTCTCGGGAGCCTTCATCCCGGTGAGCGAGGACGCGGCCATGGCGCGGGCCGCCGCGGAGGGTGTGCTCTCCATCGAGAAGCTCGAGGCGATGACGGCCGTGTGCTCGCTCGGACTCGACATGATCATCGTGCCGGGCGATATCTCGCGCAACTCGCTGGCCGGCGTGATCGCCGATGTGATGGCGATCGGCATGATCAACAGCAAGACGACCGGCGCTCGCCTGATCCCGGCGATGGGCAAGAAGGTGGGCGATTGGGTCAAGCTCGGCGGTCTCTTCGGGGAGGCGCCGGTGATGGCCGTCAGCGCGGCCGCCAACGACGTCTTCATGGCCCGCGGAGGACGCATTCCGGCGCCCCTTCAGAGTCTCACCAACTGAGGCTCAGCGACCGGTAGAGAGCGTGCCGACCGGCGCACGGGGGCTATGCTTGCGCGCTGCTCCCGCTCAGTCCCGCAGGTCGCGCATCATGGTCCGGATCTGGCGCGCCTGCTCGTGCATGTCCAGCGCCAGGCAGATCTTCTCGGCCTCGGTGAGCTGCAACACGGCGTCGACGTGCTGCCCCACGGCCTTGAACTGCGCCGCTTGGTCGATCTCGTAGCCGACGAGCTCCTTGAGCATGCGCCGCACCTCGGCATCGGCGAGGTCGACCAGCTTGTCGCTCGTGGTGACGATGATGTCGGAGAGCGGGATGAGCTTGCCTGCCGGTGGCGAGCCGCCCGCGCCCACGGGCTCCTCGTCCGGCTCAAAGACGGGCGGCGTCACGACGGCGTGGTCGTACGGCAACGCCGGCGCGGTCGGCATCGGCACCTCGCCGGTCGTCTCGGCATCGGGCTCGGCGCGCCCCATGCGATGGAACTGGTCCCGCGGGGGTGCGTCGATGAACGACGTCTCGTTGTCTTGCGACTGGACGTCTTCGGGCGCGGCCTTGCCGCGGTCTCGCGTGATGATCAAGGAGATGATCAGCACGACGACGATCGCCGAGGCTACCGCTATGCCGACTATCTGTACGGTACTCATGCTGCGCGCGCCATCCTCGAACTCTTGGACCCAGGCGCGTACACATTCGGTCCAGGCTCGACAATCCCTGCCGTGGCCGGGTTTGGCCAAACGCCGTCTAGTACAATCGGTCGATGATCGATCTGCCCACGCTCGAGCGCACCATGGAAGAATTGGGCCAGCCGTCGTATCGCGCGCGTCAGGTGTACGAGGCGCTCACGAAGCGACTGGCCACCAGCTTCGCGGACATGAGCGAGCTCCCGCGCTCGCTGCGCGAGGAGCTCGCGGCGCGGCTGCGTCCGTGTCTTCTCGAGGAGGTCGAGACGCGCGAGTCGCCGCGCGGAAGCGCGGTCAAGGCGCTTCTGCGGGCCGCAGACGGAGAGCCGGTAGAAGCGGTGCTCATGACCCATCGGCGGCGAGTGACCGTGTGCGTCTCGACTCAGGTGGGCTGTGCCGTCCGCTGCGCGTTCTGTGCGTCCGGCAGCGCCGGTCTGCGCCGCAGCCTGAGCGCCGAGGAGATCGTCGACCAGGTCCTCGGCTTCATGCGCCGCGCGCAGGCCCAAGAGCGGCGGGTCACCAACGTCGTGTTCATGGGTATGGGTGAGCCGTTCCACAACTACGAAGAGACACTGCGCGCCTGCCGTCTGTTGAACGACCCCGGCGGCGTAGGTCTGGCGGCGCGCTCCATCTCCGTGTCGACCGCGGGCGTAGTGCCCGGCATCGATCGCCTGGCGCGCGAAGCGTTGCAGGTGAACCTGGCGGTGAGCCTGCACGCGGCCACCGACGAGCTGCGCAGTCGTCTGGTGCCCCTGAACCGCACGTACCCGCTGGCCACGTTGTTCGCCGCGTGCGCGCGTTACGTGGGCCGCACGCGACGCAAGCTCATGTTCGAGTACGTCGTGTTGTCGGGAGTGAACGACACCGGCGAGCAGGTCGAGGGGCTGGTGCGCCTGCTCAAACGGCCTCTCTACCACCTCAACCTGATCGCCTACAACGAGACGGGCGGTGAGTTCGCGCGCCCGTCCCTGCGCGAACTCACCGCCCTCCGAGCTGCTCTTGAGCGGCGGGGTCTCTCGTGCACGGTGCGCGAGTCGCCCGGCAGCGAGATCGACGCCGCCTGCGGCCAGCTCGCGCTCCCGCGAGCAGGGGCTCAGTAGCCCGTCTGGCTCTTCACCTTGATGTAGCTGATCACCTTCGTGATGTCTGGCTCGCTGACGGCGATCTGCTGAGCCGTCGCAAGCTGGGCTTGGGTCTTGACTGTCCCATAGATGCGCACGACGGCGCCGCGGACGTGGACGATGAACTGGATGCCCACCAAGGTCGGCTCCTGACTCAGTCGACGCAGGATGCCGGCACGGATGGTGGCGTCGCTGGCGCGCTTGCCCGTGGGCGAGGCGCTGCTTGTGGGTGAGATCGTGGCGGAGGAACCCTTGCTCGGCGGTGTGCCGGGACTCCCCGACCGCGCGCTGGGAGTGGCGCTGGGGTAGAGCGTGGGAGTGCCGCTGCTAGCCGGCTTGCCTTTGCTGCCGCAGGCGCTTGCGGCGAGCGCGACGGCCAAGCTGACCACCACCAGCACGGCCAGCACCAAGGCTTGCCGGCCGATGGCGTGGCGTCCCAGTCTCGTGCGGGCCTTCATGTGGACGGGATGCTTCACCTGTACCTCCTCTGCATGGTGCGGAATCATACAAGAGCGGCGCGCAGGATCGCCGCCGCCTCCCAAGGATCGAGGCCGCAGATGGCCATGTCGCTGCCGAGCTCGAAGCCGGCGATCGCCGATCGGCGCGGTGCTATCTCGATGTGCCAGTGGAACGAGCCGCGCAGCTCCGCCGGCGCTGTGTGCAGCCAGAAGTTGAAGGCTCCGCCGGCGGTGGCCGCAGTGGCGGCCAGGGCCCGCTGCAGGCCTTCGGCCATGACCGCCGCATCGGCTTGGCGGAAGTCCGTCTGGTGGTCGGCAGGCGCCAGCCAGAGCTCGCCCGGGAACCGGGGCGCCATTGGCGTCCAGGCGACCAGGGGCCCGTCGAACACGAGGCGCGCCGTGGCGGGGTCGCCGGCCACGTCTGGGGCACGCGCCTCGTCCATGGCGTCGCACAAGACGCAGGTGCCGTAGCGGTTGCGGTGGCGGTCGAAGTTGCCGAGCTCGTCCTGCAGCAGCGGCGGCAGAATGGACGTGGCCAGAAGTTGAGAATGGGGGTGCGCGAGCGAGGCGCCGCCCGCCGCGCCGCGATTGGCGATGATGATGGCCGCCGCGGCGCCATCGCAGAGGGCGACGTCCAGGCGGCGCTGGTACATGACGAGCACGTCCGCCAGCTCTGCCGGCTCCAGGTCTTCGAGCTCCAGTTCGTGGCTGGGAGAGTGGACGATCACCTCGTGGCCCTCAGGGAAGGCCGGGAACTTGTTGGGCACGACGCGCACTCGCCAGCCCGGACCGTCGGGCGCGCTGCCCGGCTCGCGCAGAGCGTCCACCTCGGGCGGTGTCAGGTGCTCGGAGCCGCCGCAGAAGGGGCAGGGGACCGAGGCGCCGCCGAGGTCGGTCGGCCGCAAGCCGCGACCTGGCGCGATCACCGTCCATTTGCCGTTGATCGGGTTGCGGCGCAAGCCGGCCGCGCCGTGTTTTGCCGCCTTGTCGCTCATGGCGTCAGGTTACCAGAAAGGCCTCTGCCCAAGAACGCGGTCACAGCGGCGCCGAGACTGCACGGGGGGTCGCGTTGACCACGGCTTCACCGGATGGCTATACTTCTGCTTCCGAGTACCGGCCAGCGAGCGAGGATCTTGTGAAGCGCACCTATCAGCCCAACACCCGCAAGCGTGCCAAGACGCACGGCTTTCGTAAGCGCATGAGCACCAAGGCCGGACGGTTGGTGATCAAGAGACGGCGGCAGAAGGGGCGCAAGCGTCTTACCGCCTAGTCAGTGGGCGCACGGTGAACAAGCGTTCCCGGCTGTCTCGCTCGAGTGATTTCAAGCGTGTGTATAGGCAGGGAAGCTCGATCGCGTCGCGCTTCCTGGTGCTGTACTCGTTCAGGCGCTCCGCCGAAGTGGCCGCCGATGTCCCGCGACTGGGTCTGTCGGTGTCGAAGAAGTTGGGCGGGGCAGTGACGCGCAACCGCAGCAAACGCCTGCTCCGCGAGGCTTTCCGAGCCCTGCAGGGCAGACTGGCGGAAGGCTACGATTTCGTGTTGATCGCACGACCACCGCTCATCGAGCTCATCGGACGCCAGGAGGCGGGCGAGAAAGGTCTCGTCAGCGCCGCCGTCCTCGAGCTGCTCGAGCGCGCCAAACTGTTGCGAGACGAGGAGCCGCCGGCCCATGCGTAGCCTCCTCGTCGCTCCTATCCGTCTCTACCAGCGCTTCGTCTCGCCCCTGCTGCCGCAGCGCTGCAAGTACTACCCGACCTGCTCGCAGTATGCGGTCGAGGCCATCCGCGTGCACGGGCCGCTGCGCGGTCTGCTCATGAGCGGCTGGCGTTTGCTGCGCTGCAACCCGTTCAGTAACGGCGGCCTCGACCCCGTGCCGCCCAGGCAGGCGTAGCGCTCAGCCATGATCTTCGTCGTCGCCAACGCGTTCACCAACATGTTCCACGTCTTCGAACCTGTGGTGCAGTTCCTGCGCTGGGTCCTCACTGAACTGCACAGCGTGGGCCTGCCCTGGGCAGTGGCCATCATCACGCTCACGGTCATCGTGCGTATCATCTTGTTCCCGCTCACGTACAAGCAGTTCAAGTCGGCGCAGGCCATGCAGGCGTTGCAGCCGCATCTCAAGGAGCTGCAGCGCAAGCACAAGGGCGACAAGCAGAGGCTGCAGCAGGAGACGATGCGTCTCTACCAGGAGAACAAGGTCAACCCCTTCGCCTCCTGCCTGCCCATGCTCCTGCAGCTGCCGGTGTTCATCTGCCTGTACTACGCGATCAAACACTCGCACCAGCTCATGCACGCGGGGTTCCTGTGGATGACGCTCGGCAAGCCTGACCCCTACTACGTGCTGCTCATCATCTACGTGGTCTCTCAGCTCGTCTCCACGGAGCTGATGCTCTCGCCGCAGACCGACCGCCAGCAGAAGATGCTCATGCGCCTCATGCCGCTCTTCTTCGTCTTCATCCTGCGCCGCTTCCCGTCGGGCCTCTTCATCTACTGGATCACGACCAACATCTGGACCGTCGGCCAGCAGCTCATCATCAGACGCAGCATGCCGCCGGTGGTAGTGTCGCCGGCGAGCGCCGGCGGCGACGAGCCGGCCGGGCGGCCGGCGAAGCGCGGCACCACGAGCAGGGGCGGCAAGCCCAAGAAGCAGGGCCGCTTCATGTCGGCCCTCATGGCGGCCCAGGACCAGCGTGAGCAGCAGCTGGCAAGCAGGAGCAAGGCGACCGGCAAGCCGGGCGCCAAGCCGGGGGCCGCGTCGGCCGGCAAGCCGGGCGCCAAGAAGGTCGGCGGCGCGGGCAAGGCGACGAACAAGCCATCACGCGGCGGCGCTTCCGGCGGCCGCCCGGCCAAGAAAGCGAGCGGAAGACAGCATGGACCAAACAAACCCTAGTCTGTCGAACGACGAGCAGGGAGACGATTCCGACCTCGCCACCGTGGCCACGGGAGCGACGATCGAGGAAGCCAAGCTCAAGGCGATCGACCAGCTCCGCAAGATCGCGGCCTATGTCAACGAGGCCGATGTGGACTTCAGGGTGGTGGACGAGGGGGTCAAGGGCGGCTTCCTGGGCATGGGCAAGCGCCAGCCGCGCGTGGAGGCTCACCTGCGTCCCACCGGCGAGCGCGTCGATGGCGACCTGCCGGCCGCGGCCGGCGTGCTGGCGTCGTTTCTCGAGGACGTCGTCGGCCTCATGGGGCTCGAGGTCGGCGTGGAGAGCTCCGAGAACGCCGACGTGGTCAGCGCCGACATCACCGGCGACGACCTGGGTATCCTCATCGGTCGCCACGGCCAGACGCTCGACGCGCTGCAGTATCTCTCGGCGATCGTGGTCAACCACGGGCGCCAGAACCGTCGCCAGGTGCGCGTCGACGCCGAGGGGTATCGTCGCCGGCGCGAAGGGTCGCTCAAGGCGCTGGCCGACCGCACCGCCCAGAAGGTAGCGCGCGGTGCGGCTCAGGTAACGCTGCAGCCGATGACGGCACCGGAGCGTAAGATCATCCACATGCATCTCAAGGACCATGCGCGCGTGCAGACTGCCTCCGAGGGCCAGGAGCCCTACCGCGCCGTGGTCGTCTCGCCGCGGCAGTCGCAGAGCTAGCTCCGGTCCGCGGCAGAGCCCGCGGCACAGCTGCCGAGCCCCCACTTGTGCGCAGCACGTGCGTTCGGGGCGCCGTGCGCGAACACTTCTTGTCCCCGCAAGCCCGTCACTCAAGTAGAATGCACGCAGTGGAGGAGGTGGCGCCGGCAACATCAGGGGCGGGGTCACACAATCACCGAAGGGAAGGAAGAATCTATGCGCAGGTATATGGTGGTGTTCGTCGCGCTTCTGCTACTGGTGGCGCTGGCGGCCGGTGGCTGCGGGTCCAAGAAGAAGAGCAGCAGCACATCCGGCAATCTCACGGCGGATCAGATCTCAGCCAAGGGGCTGGACGCGACCAAGAACCTCAAGAGCGCCGCGTTCGACATGAACATGGCGCTCAACATCAAGGCCGACACGGCCAAGATGAGCAGTCAGTCGACGGCCGCTGTGCTGGCCAAGCCGATCACGCTGACCGGCTCGGGCAACATCTCCAACGAGCAGCCGCAGAAGCTCGATCTCACGCTCAATATCGGTGCCGGCGGCATGACCATCAACGCCGGCATGAAGCTCGACGGCCAGAAGGCCTGGCTCGACGTCATGGACACCTGGTACGAGCTGCCGGCGACGATGATGAGCGCCATCACCGGCGGCGCTTCACCGGCGGCCGGCGCCACACCCGGCAATCTCACCTCGGTGCTCGGTACGCTCGGTGTCGACCCGACCAGCTGGATCAGTGGCCACACACTGCTGGGCACCGAGTCCGTCGGTGGCACAAACTGCTATCACCTCAGTGACACGGTCGATATGGCGGCGCTCTCGCAGAGCCTGGGCACCCTGATGCAGAGTGCCGGCAGCTTGGGCTCCGTGCTGGGCACCAGCACCTCGAGCGCCACCTCGCAGCAGGAGCTCAAGGCGGCCCAGGACGCCGTCAAGCAGCTGCAGACCATACTCAAGGACGTCAAGCTCGAGGCCTGGTATGACACCAGCACCTACGACCTGCACAAGCTCACGGCCCAGGCGACGATGGACTTCGCCGCTGTGCCGGATGCCGCCAAGCAGGGCCTGCAGTCCGGCAGCTTCAGCTTCACGTTGGATCTCTCCAAGTTCGGCGAGTCTGTGACCGTGACCCCGCCGGCCAGCGCCAAGCCGTTCAGTGACCTGATGAGCGGCCTCGGCGGTCTCACGGGCGGCTCTACCACTACCACGCCGTGACCCTCACGACGCGCGGCTCCAGCAGGGCCGGCGTCGAGTAGCAGGACAGATGTGACGAGGGCGGCGGCACCGCACATGCGGTGCCGCCGCCCTCGTCTGTTTCGATGCTCGCAGCCCGGCACGCCGGGCCGCGCAAGCTTCTACCGATCCCAGTCGAAGTCACGCGCCTTGGTCTGCTCCCAGGAGATGCCTTCGTCGTCCGTGCGCTGTCCCATCAGCGACTTGCTGACGATCTCCGGGGCGGGCGCGGCAGGAACGGCCGGCGGCTGCTCGGAGACCGGCTGCTTCAGCGGCTGCTGTGGCGGCTGCGGTCTCTCTGCGGCAGCGGGTGCGGCAGCGCGCGTGATGCGCGCTGGGGCAAGCTGAACGGTGCCGTCGCTGCGCACGCTGGCGTTGGGCTGCAGGTCCGTGCGTTGCTGGTAGCCCCGGTCGCTGAGTCGTATGGTGCCGGTGCCGTCCATGCTGACGCTGTACGTGTACCAACCCATGGACCACAGGAACGTGGCCAGCAAGGCTTCGTCCTGGAGCCCCACGTGCACCGAAGGTATGCCGAGATGCTCGTTGGTCTCGGCGATCTTCCTGGGCACGGTGCTCACGTTGAGCAGGTCGACGCCGCGCTGAAGAAGCGTGAGCGAAGACTGGGCGATGCTGAGCTCGGGCTCGGCCGGCGCCTCTGGGGTCGCCTTGGGCGCGGCGCCGGTTGCCGGTGCGGCCGCAGCCTCGTCGGGCGCGGGGAGCTCCTCAGGTGGCTGTGCCACCTCCAGCGGCGCCTTGGCGGCGGCAGGTCTCGCCGCGCTGCCGGCCTCATACTCCTGAAGGCGCGCTGCCAGCTCCCGCCGCGCGGCCTCGATCTGCGTCACTTGTGACTGCAGACGCGCTATCTCGACATCCTTGTCCTTGAGAGCCTTCCAGAAGGTGTCCGAGTCGGTGCGCGGCGCGCTGGGCCTGGCGGCGGCTGCGCGCTCGGTGGGGTCGGCGGCCGACTCGCCGGTCATCGCCTGGTTGGCTTGGGCGCACAGCGAGCAGACGAGCCGCTCCTCGCCCGCGCCGTCGACGACGCGTTGCGTCCACTCGCCTGCGAGAAGAGTGCGACCGCAGGCGGCACAGGAGAGTTCCGTCACGTCATCTTTGCCGCGACCGAAGAGGCTTCCCCACATGGTGTCTCCAGTTGGTCGGTGTCTGGATGGGGGCCATCCGCTGCAGGAGGAAGCATTGTAGCAGAGGCTCCCGGCGATGGGAACCTGACGCGCCGGCTCGCCTAGCCGGTCGGCCGGCGCACGACCACCGTCTCGCTGACCATGTCGCCGAGCCGCTGGTGGCGGTGCGTGTAGTGGATGTAGAGGCAGTAGGGCAGAAACAGCGGCAGCACCTCGGGCACGCGAGTCAGGCCGCGCACGATGTGCGCCAGCAGCTCGGGACGCTCGCCGTCGAGAGTCACCACGACGAAGCCGAACAGGCGCTTGCCGGGCGTGGTCAACGTCCAGCCCTCGGCGACCACGAAGTACAGCAGCGGCATGATGGTCGCCAAGAGGGTGAACAGCGGTCGCACCGCCGGCAGGATGTGTGCGAGGGAGACAAGGCCGGCCACGATCGCGACCACGATCACCATGTCGACGAGGCCGGCTAGCAGACGAGGGCCGAGCGGCACGCCGACCAGGCCCTCGTTGTCTGACGCAGACGGACTCAGGCTATTCTTCCTCGTCGAAGTCGACGTCGTTGTCCTCGATCTGGGCCAGCACCTCGCACGCTGCGGCCAGATCGTCCTCGTGCACCAGGATGTCGATGGCGCCCATGGTAACCGTGTCGGGGAACACGTCTCCTACTCCGCCGCTGAGCGCGGTCTCGATGCCGGCCGACTCCAGCAGGCCTTTGATGACACTGGCCTGACCGATATCGGTCGCAGTTGTGGCTACGCGGAGTTCCATGGTCGCACCTCGCGGCTCGCGGTCTCCCCGGTCGATAGGGCTGGGCACACCGATTATACCGCGGCTCCCCGGCGCCGTTCGGCGGCGTCGAGGATCTCGCGGGCGCGGGGGCAGTCCTGCTCCCACATGATGTTGGGCGCCCTGGCGACGACCACCGTCCGCGCCTGCCTGTCCTGCGTCACGTCTCCTGAAGCTCGTGCAGGATCTGGACATTGGCCCGATCGGGTCCCTCGCCGGCGAAGCCGGGTACCTCGAGGATGCCGGGGACGTCTGCCAGAGCAGGGTGATTGACGAGGTGGGCGAACGCGTCTCTGCCCAGCATGCCCTCGCCGATGTTCTCGTGACGGTCTCGATTGGAGCCCAGCGGCGTCTTGGAGTCGTTGAGGTGCATCATCGCTAGGCGGTCGCGGCCGGCGGTCGCGGCTAGTTGGGCGAGCATGTCGTCGAGGCCGGCTCTGGTGCGCAGCTCATAGCCGGCCTCGAACAGGTGGGCGCTGTCCAGGCAGAGGCCGACGCGCTGATCGCCGTCGACCGCCTCGATCATGGCGGCCAGCTCCGCGAAGTTGACGCCCATGGTGCCGCCGGCACCGGCCGTGTTCTCGAGCAGCACACGGACGCCCGCGTCGGCGCACTGGTCGAGGGCGCGCAGCAGCGCGGTCCGCACGCGCTCCAGTCCGTCGGCGAAGCCCGCACCCTGGTGCGAGCCGATGTGCGTGACGATGGCGTCGGCGCCGAGCTGTTCGGCCGCCGCCACGGCGCCGACCAGCGAGACCACCGAATTCTCGTAGAAGTCCTCCTTGGCGCTCGCCAGGTTGATGAGGTAGATGGTGTGGATGACCACGAAGCGGATGGGGGACGCGGCGCGGGCCTCCCGGAAGCGCGCCGCGTCCCTCTCCTTGTACACCGTCGGCGCCCAGGTGCGGGGGCTGCCGGCGAAGAACTGAACGGCCTCGCAGCCCAGCTCGACGCCCTGGTCGATGGCCTTCCAGACGCCGCCGCCGGAGCCGACGTGTGCGCCGAAGTACATGACTGCCTCCTTGTGCCGGGCTGCCCCGGCTGCCTACACGAGGTCTCGCGGGATGGTCTTCTCCCATGAGCGGCTGAAGAACTCGCGGCCGCCGTCGAGAACCTTGATCTCGCTGCTGAGGTAGAAGTTCTCCAGGTCGCTGCGCATGACGCAGACGCTCTCTATGTGCACATCCAGGTCGGCCCCGCGGCGCAGGTCGCTGGCGCCCACCGCCTTGACTTGGGCCGAGAGTGGGTCGCCTTCGCGGACGGTGTAGTAGTAGGTGACATGATCCTCGGTCTCGATGCCGTACTTCGGGATGGTGACGAGGCCACCGTCGATCCAGCGGAACTCCAGGGTGGACACGTCGGTGTCCTTGTCCAGAATGACGCGCGAGCCGCCGGAGCCGGCGCCGGTGACCTCCATGTCGAGTGCCGGCGCCTCCTCGGGCTCGGCGAACGGCAGCAGCAGTCCGTCCTCGGGTCGCGGCGGGCGCACCGGTAGCATCAGCTTGCTGTGGCCGCCGGTGAACGCGCTCAGCGTGACGGGCTCCGGCGACGGCCACGCCCACGGCCAGTAGGTGGTGGAGACGGCCACGCGCAGCTTGTGGCCGGCCGGGAAGCGGTGGGCGATCGAGTCCAAGACCACCTTTACCGTGTAGCGCGTGCCGGGCTCGAGGGGCGCGGGGTGCTCGTGCCCGTCGCGGTGGGTGAGGTTGAGCAGGTTGCGCGTCACGAGCTTGGAGAGCCCGGTGGGCGCTACGTCGCAGAGGCGCACACACAGCAAGGCGTTCGGCCGGTCGCAGGCCAGCGTGAGCGACACTTCCGGGTGGCCGAGGATCTCGACCGGCTCGGCCAGTGGCGACGAGTCCCACGTGACCGAGAGCCCGTCGTCGCGGCGCTGGTCGCGGGCCCAGTCGCCGGGGGCGCCTTCGGCGCACCAGGCGCCGGCGTCGAGGCCAGTGAGTTGCGCACCCAGGTGCTCGACGCACGTCTCCGGCGCGGGCGCCGCGTCGAGCGTGCCGGCGTTGAGGGAGTACTCCATCTCGACGGGGCGCGACGAGGGCCACACGTCTTCGGCCACCCAGCGCCCGGGCTGCTCGGCGATCACCGGTGCGGGCTCGACGAAGTCCTGCATCCAGACGCGCAGCATGGGCTCGTCCATGATGCCGGTGTCGATGCCCTTCAGCCAGTGGTCCCACCAGCGCAGCGCCTCCTGCAGGAAGCCGATCGCCGGCCCAGGCGTGACCTGCTCGGGCCAAGCATGCGACCAGGGGCCGATGAGCCCCTTGCGCGGCCCCGGCAGCCCTTGTAGAAGACGCATGATCGAGTCGGTGTAGCCGTCCACCCACCCGCCGATGGCATACACGGCGGCGGTGATGGCGGCGTAGTCCTCGCACACCGAGCCCTGCTTCCAGTAGGCGTCGCGGCGCTGATGGCTGAGCCAGATCTCGGTCCAGTCGTAGTCGCGCTCGAGGCGCTCCAGCCACAGCTCGCGCCAGCGCTCGCCCACCACGGCCGGATGTGGCGGCAGCGCCTGGTAATGGAGCATGCTGGCGCCCCAGGGCAGCATGTCGAGGGCGCTCACACAGCCGCCCTTGTAGTGCACGTCGTCGGCGTAGCGGTCGTCGGTGGACATGAGCGTGATGATCGCCTTGAGCGCCGGCGGCCGGCGGGCAGCCACCTGCAGGCTGTTGAACCCGCCCCAGGAGATGCCCGTCATGCCCACGACGCCGGTGCACCACGGCTGCTGCGCTATCCAGGCGATGGCGTCGCAGATGTCCTGCTGCTCCTGGGGCGTGTACTCGTCGAGCAGGATGCCGTCGGAGTCGCCGCTGCCGCGCAAATCGAGGCGCAGGCAGGCGTAGCCGAAGCCGGCCCAGTACGGGTACATCGCGGCGTCACGCACGCAGGTGCCGTCGGTGAGGCGGTAGGGGATGCAGTCGATTATGGCCGGCGCCGGCTCGGCGAGGGCGTCGCTGGGCGCCCACAGGCGCGCGCAAAGGCGTGTGCCATCGGGCAGCGGGATCCAGAGGTATTCGACTTCGTCTACCTTGTGCGGGAACTGCGTTCTGATCTTCATCTGCGGACCTCTCTCGCTCGCCCAGGCTCGCGTCGGCAGAGAGGACTCTACCGGGAGCTTGGAGGGCTGTCGACACTGCCTGCGGGCCGGTATAGCATGCGCCGTAGGCGAGCCGTATCGTCAGCCGTGACCACTGCACGGTCGTACGGTGAGGGGGCTTCTTCCTGCTAGGGGGCACGATGGCAAAGGCGACGACCCACTACTGCGCGACCTGCCCGGCGTTCCATAGGCTGCCGGGGGAGGCCGACAAGGGCACCTGCCAGGCGGCGCCTCCGGTCATCTTCCCCGATCGCGACTTTTTCCGCGGCTCCAACCGCACGCTGCCCTTCGGCGCCTACCCGGCGGTGGGCACCTTTCCCCTGGTCACCGAGACCGACTACTGCATGGCTCACCCGGACAACCGGCGCGAGGTCTGGAGCTAGGAGGGCGACGTGGCTGCGTCTGGCAGGAAGCCGTACGAGAGGCCGCACGTGGAGACGGAGAGCATCTTTGAGACCCTGGGCGCCGCCTGCACGCTCATGAGCGCCAACGATGACTCGGCTTGCGATCCGCGCTGGGGCGGCACTGAGCTTACGTGGGACTCAGGGTAACGATTTGCCCCCCATGATCCGCTAGAGACGCCGCGCCAGGCGGCTCGCGGCGCCGTGCTAAGCGGCCGACGCGTGCCGGCGCCCCCGCTGTGATAGGGTTCGCCGGCATCACCCGCGACCGTCACTGACATCACTTCCAGGAGCGCTGGCTTCGCATGTGCGGCATCTTCGGCTTCACCGGCTCCCCAGACACTGACCTGCTCGGCCGTATGGCGGTCGTGCTCCTGCATCGGGGGCCCGACGATGCCGGCTCGCTCGAACGGCCGCAGGTGAGCCTCGGCCACCGGCGCCTTTCGATCATCGACCGCGCCGGAGGCCGGCAGCCGCTGGCCAACGAGGACGAGACCGTCTGGCTCGTCTACAACGGCGAGATCTACAACTACCGCGAGCTGCGGACCGAGCTCGAGGCCCTGGGGCACACATTCCGCACGCGCAGCGACAGCGAGGTCATCGTGCACGCCTACGAGGAGTGGGGCCCGGAGTGCGCGGCGCGCTTCAACGGCATGTGGGCCTTCGCTCTCGCCGACCTGCGTCCCGGCCGCAACGTGCTGGTGCTCAACCGGGACCACTTCGGCATCAAGCCGCTCTACTACGCGCGCTCGCCGCTCTCGGGCAGGCTGTTGTTCGCCTCCGAGATCAAGGCTCTGCTGCAGGACCCGGAGCTGGCGGCGCGGCCCAGCGACCAGATGGTGTACGAGTACCTCGTGCACGGCATGCACGACCACCGCGTCGAGACGTTCTTCGCCGGCATCTACCACGTGATGCCGGCGACCTACGTGGAGGTGCCGCTGGACGGCGGGGCGGACGCGGCCGCGGGGGCGGACGCAGCCGCGGCGCCGAAGGCGGCCGCGGGGGCGGACGCAGCCGCAGGCCCGCTGCCGGCCGCTGTCTACTGGGCGCCGCGCCTGGCGAGCGACGGCGACCCCGACCCAGCCGCCTTCCGGCGCCTGTTCCGCACCAGCGTCGAGCGTCGCCTGGTGAGCGAGGTGCCGGTGGGCTCGTGTCTCTCCGGCGGCCTCGACTCCACGACCATCGTCGCCTTCATGAGCGAACTGCTGGCCGAGGAGGCGCCGGACGCCGCCTCGCTGCGCGGCCAGCTCAAGACCTTCTCGGCGGTGTTCGACGGCGACCCCATCGACGAACGCGAGTACATCGAGGTGGCCGTGGCCAGCACCGGCGCCGACACCACCTACACCAAGCCGCTCTCGCCGGAGTTCGTCGACGAGCTGCGCGACTTCATCTGGCATCAAGAGGAGCCCATCGTCAGCACGGGGCCTTACGCGCAGTGGTGCGTCATGCGCTCGGCGCGCAGCCAGGTGACGGTGCTCCTCGACGGCCAGGGTGGCGACGAGCTGCTGGCCGGCTACGTGCCCTACCAGTACGTCTATCTGCGTCAGCTTCTCAAGCAGCGGCGCTATCGGGAGCTGGTGAAGGAGGCCTGGGCGGCCCGCGACGTGTTACGGCCGCTGGTCTCGCGCCGCTTGCGGCAGCGGCGCGGGCGGCTGGACGTGCGCGCCATGCTGCAGCCGGGTTTCGCGGCGGCCGCGCACGATCCCGGCTACGGCCGCACGCAAGACGACCTCAAAGAGCGTTTGTTGCAGGACCTGCTCACCTATAGCCTGCCCTGCTTGCTGCGCTACGAGGACCGCAACTCGATGGCCTTCTCGGTGGAGTCGCGGGTGCCTTACCTGGACCAGGAGCTCGTGGAGCACATCCTGAAGCTGCCGGCGGAGGCCATCGTGCATGACGGCTGGAGCCGCTGGATCCTGCGCGAGGGCCTTGAGGGCACGCTGCCCGAGAAGATCCGCTGCCGGCGCTGGAAGGTCGGCTTCACGACGCCGGAGATGCGCTGGCTCAAGGCGCGCCGGGCCACCTTCACGAGCCTCCTGCAGTCGCCGAGCTTCCAGGCGCGGCCCTACTGGAAGGGCGCCGAGGTCACGCGGGCCTTTTTGGCCGCGTGCCGGGGCGAGGTGGAGGACGCCATGTTCTTCTGGCGCGCCATGAACGTCGAGTTGTGGCTGCGGGAGTTCTGCGACCGCGCCGTGGTCGTGGAGGGCGCCGACGCGCACGAGGCGCTTTCGGCGCCGTACCCTGTGGGGGTGAAGCGGCGTGGCAGCATGGCCGAGGCCGGCGACAGAGTGGTGGCGGAGCTGGTGGGCGGCGAGACGGCACACGCCCGCGCCGCTGAGCATCTGTTGGCCACCTACAAAGCCAACGCCGGAAAGCATCTGTTCGCCGTCGCCGGCGGGCGCGTCTACGCGCGCCTGCCTGTGCGCACCGACCTGGTCAAGCGCGGCGACGACCTCATCGACGTGCTCAAGGCGCACGTGGACGGGCACGTTCACGACGGCGACATCGTGGTCATGGCCGAGAAGCCGGTCGCCTCGAGCCAGGGACGCTCGTATCACCTCGACGAGATCAAGCCGACGGCTCTGGCACGCCTGCTGAGCAAGGCCGTCACGCGCACGCCACACGGCATCGGCTTGGGCATACCGCAGACCATGCAGCTCGCCATCGACGAAGCTGGAGCGCCGCGCATCCTGGTGGCGGCCGTCGCCTCGGCGGCCGGCCGCCTGTTTGGCCGGCGCGGCCTCTTCTACAGGATCGCCGGCCCTACGGTGGAGGCCATCGACGGCCCCACGCCCTACACGTTGCCGCCGCACAACACGCACGCCAAGCTCGGCCCCAAGGATCCCGATGCGGTGGCCGAGCGTCTCGCGGCGCACCTGAGCGAGGGCCGCGAGCGGCCCGTGGGGGCGGCGATCATCGACGCCAGCGACCTCACTGCCACCGTGCTCGGCGGCTCGTCTGGCGTCGACCGGGAGCTGGTCGCGACCCTCATGCGCGACAATCCACTCGGCCAGGGTCACGAGCAGACGCCGGTGGCTGTGTTGCGTCTGGTGGGCGAGCTGGCGGCGCGCTAGCCGCGCCGGGAGCCTACTTGACGATGAGCGTGTTGGCGCCCGGTGCGGCCACCGTGCGCCCGGCGAGGTCGATGGCCACCACTGTGTACACGTAGCTGCCCTTGGCCATGGTCGCCGTGAGCTTGGCCGTGAGCGTCGCGTTGGTGGCTTCGAGCCCGACCCAGAACGTGCCTGCGTCCTTGCCGGTCGAAGTCTTGACCTCGATCCAGGTGGCCGCGCGGGGACTCTGCGTGTCGTCGACGGCGTACTTGACGGTGAACGACTTGCCCTTGGCGACCGTGATCGAGTTGAGCGCCTTGGTGGTCGGCGGCTTCTTGTCGATGAAGCCGGTGCCGCCACCGTCGCTCGTATGCAGCACCACTCCCTTGTCGCCGGCGATCCAGGCGAGGAGGCTATGTGCGGGGCAGGCCACGGCGCTGAGCCCCGCACCTACGCGGTAGCGCTGCGTCTTCCAGGTCTTGCCGGCGTCGTTCGTGTAGAGCACGACGCCCCAGAGCCCGTAGGACGCGCTACCCACGGCCCAGGCGTGAGTGCTGTCGGTGAAGGCGAGCGAGCTCAGGGCCACGTACGTACCCAGGTTCGAGCTCTGGCTCTTCCAGGTGCCGCCGCCGTTGGTCGTGTGCAGGATCGTGCCGCCGCTACCGGCCACCCATCCGCTGGTAGCGCTTGTGAAGGCAACGGCACAGAGGGACGCATGGGTGTGCGACGTCTGCTTCGCCCAGCTCTTGCCACCGTTGCTCGTATGCATGATGGTGCCGTTGTCGCCCACCGCCCAGCCATGGGACCAGTCGAGGAAGGTGACGCCACGCAGCGAGGTCGCCTTGCCCGTATTGCGTGCCGTCCAGGTGGTGCCGCCGTTGGCGGTGCAGCGCACGGCGCCCTTGTCGCCGACCACCCAGGCGTTGTTGGTGTCCACGACGCTCACGGCGTTCAGGCGAACGCCGGCGTGCGAGTTCTGCACCTTCCAGGAGGCACCGCCGTTGGCGGTGCTCAGCACGAAGGCGTGCTGCTGTTTGTCTGCCGAAGTGGTGCTGTAGCCCACTGCCCAGCCGCGGGTGCTGAAGAACGCCACCGAGGTGAGCCCCGTGTTGTCGGCGGCCAAAGTGCGGCGCGTCCACTGCGCGCCGCCGTCTGTGCTGCGATAGATGACGCCGCGATTCACGCCCGCGGTGTCGGGGAGCATGCCGACCGCCCAGACGGTGCTGGTGGAGGTGACCGCCACGCCGTTCAGCGTGGCATTGTGGCTGAGGCCG